>Ga0209160_1002130_pt1 | contig 16548 bp, 14 predicted proteins | sample GraSoiAngelo_153_FD_186167 | JGI IMG/M metagenome (GOLD analysis project Ga0209160, IMG submission 186167) | Grasslands soil microbial communities from the Angelo Coastal Reserve, California, USA - 14_1009_12_40cm (SPAdes) (version 2) | ecosystem: Environmental > Terrestrial > Soil > Grasslands ... | reverse complement strand
GCGCGACAAGCGGGGCCTCGCGTACACCGCCGCCTCGTATTACGACCCCGTTCGCGACCCGGGCGCGCTAATCCTCTATTTGGGAACGGCACCGGAGAACGCGACGAAGGCGGAAGAGGGACTCCGTCGGGAGATCGATCGGATTCGCACCGAGGCGGTCAGCGACGACGAGCTCGGGCGGGCGAAAGGCTATCTCCTCGGTCGCTACACGATGGACCGCCGGACCAACGAGCGCCAGGCGTGGTATCTCGCGTTCTACGAAAGCGAAGGCGCCGGTCAGGATTTTCCGGAACGCTATCGGAAGGCCGTCGAGGCGGTGACGCCCGCGGACGTGCTCCGCGTGGCCAAGCAGTATCTGGACAAGATCACGACGCTGGTGCTGCGGCCGCGCTGACGGCTATTCGCTGCGTTGCGCGCGCGCTTCTTCGGCGGCCTTGATCTCGTCGGCGAACATGGCAGAGTTCAGCGGGCAGGGCGGCTTGTTCTCGTCGACGTACTGACAGTCGGTCTGATTGCACTGCACGAAGTAGCCCTGGGGTCTTCCGAATCCGCCGGGCCGACGCAACCGGATTTGAACGCTCTCGGACACGACACCGCACCAGAACTCACGGGCTCGGCTTCGACTCACGTCGTCTCCTCAACGCGACCCCGAACTGCCGTCGCGCTCGAATCACTTGTGGGCTCGACCAACATACGCCAGGAGACCCGTCGTTACAATATCTCTCTGCATTTCTCGCGCCGGCCGTAAATTCTCTCGAACGAAGGTCAGGATTCAGCTATAAAGGACCAGACCCGCGAGCGCCCCGGCATCGCCCAAAACGCAGCAGCATTCGAGAGGAGGGGTTCGTCGTCTTGCCTCGAGTCCTGACCGGCTGTCTCCGCCGCGTCGCGCCCCTGCTGACCATGGCGATCGTGATGGTGGCGCTCAGCGGGTGCGGTGGCCTCTCGAGCACGGTCAAGACCGAGTCGTCGCTGCTGACCGTCGCCCCCTCCTCCGTGGCGAGCCCCGCGATGTCGGGGGCCGACCCGGAGGCGCGCGCGGCGGGCGAGCGGGTCGACGAAGCGACCGAGACTCCCGTCGTCCCGACGACCGCCAACGGCGGAGAAGCCGCCGCCGGCGAGATCGTGACCGCCCAGGCGCCGACCACGCCTTCCGAGAAGATCGACACCGAGACCGCCCTGGGCAGCGACGACGAGGACAACGACCCCTGGGAGAGGTTCAACGAGAAGGTCTTCGAGTTCAACCGGCAAGCCGACCGCTTCGTGCTCAAGCCGGTCGCGAAAGCCTACACCTGGATCGTACCCGAGCCATTTCAGGTGTTGATCGAGAACGGTTTCGACAACATCTCGTTCGTGCCACGGATGGTCAACAGCCTGCTCCAGGGCAAGTGGGGTGGCGCGACCCGTGAGCTCTCCCGCTTCATGATCAACAGCACCGCCGGCATCGGCGGACTGTTCGACGCGGCGAAGTACTGGGGAATCGAGAAGAGCCGCGAGGACTTCGGCCAGACGCTCGGCGTGTGGGGGGTGAGCCCCGGCCCATACCTCGTCGTGCCGTTCTTGCCACCGATGACGGTTCGTGACGGCATCGGCCGGGGCGTCGACAGCTTCATGAATCCGCTCTCCTACGTCATCCCGTTTCTCTGGGTCGGCATCAGCCTCAAGCTCGGGGAGATCGTCAACGATCGCGCCTTGAACCTCGATCTGTTCCAGGGATTCGAGGAGAGCGTCGTCGATCTGTACAGCGCCGTTCGACACGGCTATCTCCGACGCCGGGAGCAGCTGATCAAGGAGTAAAAGTGAGGGGGCGCTTCATCCTCCTCGGACTACTTGCCGCGGCAGCCGTCGGCTGCCTCATCTGGGCCGCGCTGACTCCCGGTGGGCGTCCCGCTCGCGCGAGCGCCGCGAATGGCGATGGCGTCAAAGCGGGGCGAGCGCTGTACGTCCGCTATTGCGCGACCTGCCATGGCGAGACGGGGCGGGGGGACGGATCGTCGGCCGCCTCGTTCGCGACCAAGCCCGCCGACCTGACCGACGGGCGGCTCATGAACGGGCTCCCCGACGAGTTTCTGTTCAACGTGATCATGCACGGGGGGCCAGCCGAAGGCCTCTCGCCTGGCATGCCGCCGCTGTCTGCATATCTGAGCGACGGCGAGACGCGTCAGGTGATCACGTACCTTCGTTCGACCGCTTCGCCGCGGTTTGGCGCCGAGATGGTGAAGCCGCTCGTGTCGTCATCTCACGCGCCCCGCCAGCCGATTCTCTTCAGCCACGTGATCCACGCCGGGTCGTTCCAGATCCCGTGCCAGTACTGCCACGCCGACGCGCGACGCTCGGACTACGCCGGGATTCCCTCGGTCGAGCGCTGCATGGGCTGCCACAAGATCATCGGCGCCCAGGACAATCCCGAGATCGCGAAAATCCACGGCTACGCCCAGCGAGGGCAGCCGATCCCGTGGGTCAGAGTCTTCAAGGTTCCTGAGTTCACCTTCTTCCCGCACCGACCGCACGTGCGCTTCGGGCTCGAATGTCAGACCTGTCACGGTCCGATCGAGCGAATGCGGGTCGTCGGCGCGGACACCGGACCAAAGCTGAGTGACGACCTCTTCCGCCTCGTCGGTCTCCGACCGACTCCCCGCATGCTGACGATGGGGTGGTGCGTCGAGTGCCACCGTGAGCAGAACGCCACTCGGGGAGCCAACGCGCCCCTCGAGTGCGTCACCTGCCATCACTGATCGAGCCGGTCGGAAATTATCCGCAAAGGATCCCGACAGAGGCCCGCTGAAGCTGTCCCTTCCCTGGGGGCCATGGTCTCGGATAGCTACCGCAGATAGGAGCGCAGCCGGTGGTAAGAAATTGGGCGAAGGCCGCTCTGGTTCCGCTATTTTATGACTATGGACAATATCCTGGTCGTCGACGACGAACGCAACATCCGCACGCTCTGTGCGCGGGTGTTGGCCGGGGACCAGATCGAAGTCCACGGGGTGGGTACCGGCAAAGAGGGGCTCCAGACGGCCGACGATGTGAGCCCGGACCTGGTCCTTCTGGACCTCCGCCTGCCCGACATGGACGGCATCGATGTGCTGCGAGCTCTCAAGGGGCGGCACCCGGAAACCGCGGTCATCATCATCACGGGCTTCGGCCAGATCCAGAGCGCCGTCGAGGCGATGAAGGCCGGCGCCACTGACTATCTCGAGAAGCCCTTCGAGCATCTGGACAAGCTCAAGCTGGCGGTGGCGCGCTCGCTGGAAGAGGTCCGGGCGCGCCGAGAGATCCAGCGCCTCCACCGTCTTCAGGAGAAGGAATATCGCGTCGACCAGCTCATCGGCGATTCGGAGGGAACCCGCCGTCTGCGAGAGCTCATCGGCAAGCTCGCGCGGAGCGAAGCGGCGACGATCCTGATTCACGGCGAGAGCGGCACGGGCAAGGAGCTCGTCGCGCGCGGGCTGCACTACGAGAGCGCGCGACGGGACTCGCCGTTCATGGAAGTCAACTGCGCGGCCATCACCGAGACCTTGTTCGAAAGCGAGCTGTTCGGTCACGAGAAGGGGGCGTTCACCGACGCGAAGGCCGCGAAGAAGGGCCTGATGGAGCTGGCTGACCGCGGCACGCTGTTCCTCGACGAGGTCAGCGAGATGTCGCTCAACAGCCAGGCGAAATTCCTCCGGGTCCTCCAGGAGCGCGTCCTGCGGCGAGTCGGCGGGACGCGCGACATCAAGGTGGATTTGAGGATCATCGCCGCGACCAACCGTCCGCTCGAGATGCGCGTCAAGGACGGGCAATTCCGCGAGGACCTCTTCTACCGGCTCAACGTGATCCCGATTCACATCCCCCCCCTGCGCGAGCGCCGGGACGACATCGTGCCGCTCGCTCGACATTTCGTCATGGACGCGAACACGCGCTTCCACAAATCGATCAAGGGGTTCACGCCAGAAGCCGAACGGCTCATGACGGGCTACCAGTGGCCGGGCAACGTTCGCGAGCTCCGGAATCTGATCGAGCGCCTCGTCATCCTTGGCAGCTCCGATCTGATCGAGCCTCAGCACCTTCCGGTGCAGTTCGCGACGCAGATTCGGCAGCCCATCGTGCCCGAAACATCGACGGACGAACCTCGCACGCTCGCCGAAGTCGAGCGCGCCTACATCGCGCAGATCATGCAGCGGGTGGAATCGAACAAAAGCAAGGCGGCCAAGATCCTGGGTATCTCGCGTCAGACGCTTCGCAAGAAGCTGATGGAAGAGTGAGGGCTCGATCAGTCCGTCGCCACTGGTGAGTTCGGCGCCACTCCGGACCCGAGGTTCCGGAATATCCCAACTAGTTGAAATTAAATTCTTTCCGGAATGAGCGTCGTCGGGTTCTGTGAAATCTTGGCAACTAATCAGCCATTGAAGCTTGGAGCCGGAAATCCCAAATTGATCGATTTGACGACGACTTACAGGCGGATAAACCCTTGGTCTCCCGTTTGCTTCCTCTCGGTGCGGGGTTCGCACCAAAACGGCCAGGGGAGAGAATGATGAGACCGACGTTCAGGAAGCTGGAAGTCAAGGACATCGGCAACTTGGAGCAGCTGGTCGCCGAGAACGTAGAGGGCGTGGAGCCAGGCCTGAAGATCGTTGATTCGCGCTTGCTCCTGGGCCAGGCCGCGATCGACCTCGTCGGTCTCGACTCCAAAAGCTCCCTGGTGCTGATCGCGCTCGACGTCAGCGCCGATGATGGGCTTCTGCTCCGGGTGATGGACGCTTACTCCTGGTGTCTCGAGTACCCCGACACGCTCCGTCGTCTCTATCCGATGGCCCAGGCTTCCTCCCGGCCGCCCCGCATCCTGTTCATCGTCGAGAAGATGACCGACGCGTTCCTGCGCCGGCTCAGGCAGCTCAGCTTCCTCGAGATCGATTGCTTCGAGTTCCGCCATCTGGAAGTGAACGGCGCCTCGGTCGTGTACTTCGACCTGGTCGAGAGCCTTCGCAAGATCGTCGAATCGACGAGCGATACCAGGTCTCCCGCGGTGTCCGCACCGGCTGCGCCAATCTTGGCCGTTGCGGCGCCCGTGCCAGTTGTCGCGCCGGTCGTCGAGCCGCGCGTCGCGCCCTTGAAGCCCGAGCCGGCGAAGCCCGCGATCGAGTGGCCGACACGCGTCGAGTCGCGCGAAGGGGTGAGCGAGCCCAAGCCGGTCGAGCCGCCCAAGGATGTCGCGCCCGAGCCGGTTCGGCTCGAGCGCCCGGTGGTGGCCGTGGTCGAGCCCGTCGCTCCAGTCGCCGTCGCTCTCATCGCGGCCGCTCCGAGCGCGCCGGCTCCCGTCGATGAGCCGAAAGTGGTCGTCGATGTCCCGCCGCAGCCGGTGCCCGAATTCCAGAGCGTGAAGCTCGTCACCGAGACCGTGGCCGCGGCGCCGCCCGCGCGGGAGCCGATCATGACGATGCGGGCCGAGCCCGCCCTCGAGCTCCAGGCCATCGAGACCACGTCCACACGCGCCCACACGAACGGGCACGTGCACGAGCCAGTCGTCGCGCCGGCGGTCGGGACCGCGGCATCGGTCAGCGTCCCGGTCGAGGAGCCGATTGTTGCCGCTCCCGCGGTCGCTGCCGCGTCGCCGGTCATCGCCGCGCCGCCGGTCGTTGCCGCGCCGCCGGTCGTCGCCGCTCCGGAACCGGCCCCGGCTCCGGTACAGGCGCCGGTACAGGCTCCGCCTGTATGGGCGAAGCCCGGCTCGCAGCCCACTGGAGCCCGGCCGCATTTCTTCGCGCAAGCGACGAAGGGCACCTCGCCTGTCGAGGCCCCTGCGATGGTCGCCGCAGTGGCGGCGGCCGCCGAGCCGGCCACGCAACCAGCCGCGAGCAAGGTTGGGCTCGAAGTCGACGATCGTCCGGAGCTCGAATCGCTGAGCTTCCCGAAGGACGGTCTGTCGCGCCAGTGGCTGGAGTTCCTCAGTCAGCTCGGCGCGACGAAGTAACAGGAGTCCCTGTGACGACCACGATGGACAGCGAGACTCAGGTTACCGGCGGCGTGCCGGCTGAGCGGCTTCGCGTTCTCCTGGTGGACGACAACGCCTCCGTCCTCCGATTCCTGGCCTCCGCGTTCTCGTCGAATGGATGCCAGGTCACGACGGCGGGGACGGCCGAGCAAGCCCTCGAGCAGCTGAGCGACGATCCATTCGACCTCGTGGTGTCGGATATCAAGATGCCCGGCCTGAGCGGCCTCGACCTGCTCCGCGCGGTCAAGGGCAAGCAGCCCGGGACGCCGGTCGTGCTCATCACCGGCGTGCCGTCGGTCAACTCGGCGGTCTTCGGCCTGCGCCACGGCGCGTACGACTATCTGCCCAAGCCCTTCTCGGTGACCGAGGTGAAGGAGCTCATTCGTCGGCTCCGGCGTGACCGGGCGGAGGGCAACGGCAACGTCAACTATCCCGCGGGGCTCACGGAAGAGCTCGCCAGACGCCAGGGCGGTGTCGAGGTCATCTCGCGGATCGGCGAGGTCGCCCTGCAAGGTCTCGAGCCGAGCGCGTTCGCCGAGAAAGTGGTCGAGTACACGATGCAGAGCCTCCGGAGCGACGGGGCGCTGATGCTGCTCCGCGACCAGGGCGGCCAATTCAACGCGAGCCGGAAGGGCGAGCCGTCGATGGTCGGCCAGATCCTGACGCTCTTGCAAGCGTCGTTCGGCGACGTGATCAAGACCGGCGGCCGGGAAACGGTGGTGCTCACCAAACGCGAGCATGGCTTCGAGGCTCTCGCCGCCATGGTCCCGGGCGTGGGCGATGCCATGGGCATCCTCTGCATTGGCCGCAGCGCCGAGCATGGCGCCTTCCTGCCCGACGAGAAGGCGCTCCTCCTCGGCTATGCGCAGACGACGGCGGTCGCCCTGCAGAAGCTGCTCCTGCGCGAGAACCTCGAAAAAAATCTGATCGACACGATTTCGTCCTTCGTCATCGCCCTGGAGTCGAAGGATCCGTACCTCAAGGGCCACTCGGCCCGCGTCTCCCTCTACTCGGGCGAGCTCGCGATGGTGATGGGTGTCGCGCCGGCCGACGTCGTCATGATGAGCCGGGCCGGCATGCTGCACGACCTCGGCAAGCTCGTGATCATGGACAACATTCTCCGCAAGCCGCGCCAGCTGACCGAAGAGGAGTTCGAGCTGATCCGCACGCATCCCGTGGTCGGCGACAAGATTCTCAAGCCGCTGCGATTCCTCGCGTGCGAGGCGAAAGCGGTGCGCCACCACCACGAGCGCTACGACGGCAAGGGCTATCCGGACGGCCTCAAGGGCGACGACATCCCGCTCATCGCGCGGGTCGTGACGGTCGCGGACGCCTTCGACGCGATGACGTCCGATCGTCCGTATCGGAGCAAGCGGCCGCTGGCGGTGGCCCTGGAGGAAATCGGGCGAGGCGCCGGCACGCAGTTCGATCCCACGGCGGCCGACGCCTTCATGACGATTCCCGTGACGCGCCTGGAGCAGATCAGCCGCCACCTCGATCTTTGTTCGCCGGCCCTCGACTCGCCGATTTCGGCGCTGCTGGAGATGCATTGATCGACTCATCCCGACCGAAGATCCTCGTCGTCGACGACGCCGGTCCCGTCGTGATCCTCTGCGTCAACGTGCTGCAGGCGCTGGGGTACGCGATCCGGGCGGCGAACCGCGGCGAGACCGCCCTCGATCTCTGTCGTAAGGAGTCATTCGATCTCCTCGTGGTCGACTACAAGATGCCCGGCATGAACGGCTTCGAGGTCCTCGAGCAGGCGCGACGCATCTGTCCGAGCATGGCCTGCATGCTGATGACCGCTCACGGCACCCCCGACATCATCAACGAGGCGACCCGCCTCGGCTTCGACTACATCCTGTTGAAGCCCTTCACGCCGTCGGAGCTCCGGGGGGCTGTCGACAAGGTCCTCGCGAGCAAAGCCTAGGAGAGCGCGCGGTGCAGCCGAGTGCGCCCGCGATCCTGACGGCGGGAGTGGCGGGATCCATCATGAAGGCGACGATCGATGCGCTGCGTGGGTGGCTCGATCGGGTGCTCTCGATCGGCTACGGCGTGGTGTACGACTACGTCTACCCGCGCTTCAGCTACTATCAGCGACTCCAGGCGGAAGTGCGCGATCTCGTCGAAGCCGCCGTCCCCGCGCAGGTCGAGCGTCGGGACGTCCGGGTGCTGGAGCTGGCCTGCGGGCCGGGCAACTTCACGTGCGCCCTGGCCGAGGCGGGCTTCACCGTCACCGGGCTCGATGCCTACGCCGCGTTGGTCGACGTGGCGAAGGAAAAGCGGCGCGCGCGGCATCTGTCCAACCTGGCCTTCCGGCACGGTGAGCTCGCGCGCGGCAACACGTTCCGCGACTCCACCTTCGATCAGGTCGTCAGCATCCATGCGCTCTACGTTCACCCGGCCCCGGACCGCCTCCTGCGCGAGGCCTACCGCGTGCTCAAGCCCGGTGGACATGCCGTGTTCGTGAATCACACGCGGCGAATCGGCCGCTGGTCGACCTTGCGCGACATCGCCCGACAGGCGGGCCTCGGCGCGGCGTTCCACGGTCTTCTGTGGGTGCTGCCCAATTCGATCTTCGAAGCGGTGCGGCGGCGGGTCGGCCCTCACTACTGGGACGAAGCGACATTCGCCGCCCAGGTGCGGTGTTCCGGGTTCTCGGTTCTGGAGATGCGACGAACGTTCCTCGGGGACGCGAGCCTCCTGGTGTGGGCGCGGAAGAGCACCGATAACTAAGTGAATCGCGGAGAGATCGCGCAACACCAATCGCAGCCTCTCGCCGGCGTTTCGCCGGTCGCGGCCGTGGCGAGAGCGGGAGATCGTATGCCTTTCCGGGAAGCGCTCGAGCACATGATTGCCGTCACGTATGGCGTCACCTACGACGCCGTGGTGACGCACTTCCCGCCCTACGAGGCGATGCTCGAGGAGATCGTCGCGTTCGTCGCCCGCTCGATCCCCGACGCGACCGCGCCGCGGGCGACCCGTGTGCTGGACGTCGCGTGCGGGATCGGGAACGTGAGCCTCCGGCTGGCGAAGGAGGGCTACTCGGTCGTCGGCATCGACGGCGTGAAGCACCTCGTCGAGATCGCCCGCGAGAAGAGCTCGCCGCGCGGCACCAACCTGACCTTCCAGCACCTCGACATCGCGCGCGACACGTTGCCGGGCGCCGGAACCTTCGACGTGCTGGTGAGCATGCACACGCTGTACTGGCATCCGGATCCGACGGCGCTCCTCGACGCGTGTCGACGGGCGCTCAAGCCGGGCGGGCACGCGATCTTCCTGACGTACGAGCGCCCGGCCGGCCTCACGACGTTCCACGAGGTGCGGGCGGCCGAAGGTCTGGGCGCGGCGGTCCGGGCGCTGCGCTGGCTCCTGCCGACCATGACGTTCGAGTTCTTCCGGGAGAGCGAGCATCGTTATCTGAGCGTGGCCGCGTTTCATGAGACTCTCGGCCGCGCCGGCTTCGAGGTCCTCGAGGCCCGCCAGACCTTTCTGTCCGGCCTGAGCCGTCTCGCGTGGTGCCGCGCGAAGTGAGCGCGGCCGAGGTGATCGAGACGCACGCGCCCGGATCACCGAGGCGTGAGGAAGGGGCTGCTGGCAAAGCACCGGGGATCGCCCCGGACCATGTGGCAAAGGAGCGGCGTTCGATGAACACGCGCGTAAGGTCGCTGCCGGTGCTGTTCGTGCTGGTCGCGCTGCTCGGCCCAACGGTGGGAACGAGCGAGGCCACGCACCGCGGAGACGAGCCACGACCGGACGCCGTCTTCTACGAGCTGGTCGAGCATGCGGACCTCACCGGGGGCATCCGTACCGGGGATTCCTCGCTCGAGGGCTCGGCCCAGCCGGGGTCGCCGCTGTGCCCGACCGGGCTGCAGGACCACGCCAGGGCAGTGTTCGCGCTGTTCCGCGTCAACGTGAAGGTGAGTCCCCGGTGCCGGGTTGTCGCGATCGGGCACAGCACGATCAATATGAGCGATGGCCGCGGTCACATAAACGGCAGCTTCTGGGTCGTCGTCAACAGCGACGCCACGAATCTCACCGACGCGCAGGAACTCGTCGTCATGACCGGCGACTTCGCCGGCGACGTGCAGGTCGCTCCGGATCTCCGGACCATCGCCATCCTCCCGGGCGCCACGTTCGAGCCAAAGGACGCGGTCATGGGGTTCACGCCCCCGGACGTCGCCTCGTTCAAGGGCACGTTTCGGCTCCCCTTCACGGTGCATCACATCGCGGTCTACCAGAACGACCGCGGCCGGCCTGTGCCGGTGCTGCCCAACGAGCGCGCGCTCGGTGATCCGACGGTGCGCCTCGAGGTCCACTTCGACTAAGGCAGGCGGCCAGGTGGGAGAATGATCGCCGTGGAAGAGATGCCGTCCGTGTCGCGCAGGCCCGACGCCAGTAGGGCGCGCCGCACGGGTGTGGTCTCGCGTGGCACGCGCGTCTACCTCCGGACGCTGCGCCCCGAGGATCTCGACTATTTGTCGGTGTGGGCGGAAGATCCGTTCCTCGAGCGGATGGTCGGCAGCGAGTTCCTGAACACCTACAAGCACGTCTACGACAAAGACCCCTCGTTCTACGAGGCGTGCCTGATGGATTCGACGCAGATCGTGCTCGTGATCGAGGCATCCCCCGAGTGGGCCGCGCCGCTGGGGCTGGCGCGCCTGTTCAACATCCACCTGCTCGAGGGCTACGCGTTCCTCGAGGTCATGCTGACCGACGCCAGGGCGATCCGCCGAGGATTTGGTGTGGAGGCCGGCAAGCTGATCTCGTACTATGGGGTCGACGTGCTGGGGCTTCGGCGCATCGAGGCCAAGGTGTACGATTACAATCGTCTGAGCGCCAACTCGCTGCGGCGCAACGGCTTTCGTCAGGAGGGCATCCTCCGCAAGGCCGGATACCAGGACGGTCAGTGCTGGGACATGCTGGTCTTCGGCATCCTGGAGCACGAGATCGAGCAGCAGCGCAAGAAGGACCGGGTGTATCTCCCTCTCGACGGTCCTGAGGGGGACGCGCGTGACACTTCATAACTTCCTCCCGCTGCTCGCGCTGATCCTCAACGTCTCCCTCGCGGGGATCACGCTCCTGCGCAACTCGGGGAGCCGGCTGAACCGTCTGTTCACCTACTTCGTCGGCGGCATGGCCGTCTGGAACTTCGGCGTCTTCATGCTCCGCCGAGCCCCGGACGAGCCGACGGCGTTCTTCTGGGAGATCGTGATCCACACCGGCGTCATCGCGCTCCCGGCGTTCTACTACCACTTCGTGCTGATCTTCCTCGAGAGCACGACGCGCCATCGGACCTCGCTGGTCGCCGCGTACACGCTCGCGATCGTCTTCAACGTCATCAACCTGAGCGGCTCGCCGTTGTTCATGAGCGGCGTGAAGTCGACCTACTGGGGATGGGCGCCCGCGACAGGCCCGCTGTACACCCCGTTCTTCATCTACTTCAACTTCTTCCTGATCTACGGGCTCCTGCTCCTGATCCGGAGCTACAAGGACGTGGAATCGAGCTTCCGGCGCAACCGCGCGACGCTGATCCTGCTGGGCACCGGCGTGAGCCTGGTCGGTGGGGTCATCGACTTCGCCCGATTCATCCTGACCCGGTTCGTACCGGCGGCGGACCTCGTGTACCCGATGGGCATCCCCGCCAACATGATCTTCGCGCTGATGCTCGGGACGTCGATCGTCCGCTACCGGCTCTTCGACGTGAACGTGCTGGTGAAGAAGGGAGCGATCTACCTCCTCCTCTGGGGCGCGCTCACCGCCACCTTGGTCACGGCCGAGTCGTACGCCGACTGGGACCAGGTGAACCCGCTCTGGGTCATCCTGCCACTCGGCTTCGTCCTGACCATGCTCGTGAGCCCGATCGGCCAGCGGCTGGAGGAACGGATCGAGCGCCTGATGTTCAGCCGCCGGCGCGGCTGCTACGAGACGCTCCTGGATCTCAGCAAGCGGATGGGCTCGATCCTCGACTTCGGGCGCCTCATGGAGACGCTCGTGCACGGGCTCGTACGCGGCGTGCCGCTGACCCACTGCGTGCTGATGATCTTCGACCCACAGCGCAGCGGGTTCGTCGTCTATCGAGAGGACACCACGGTGGGTGACGGCGCCGGGATCACCTCCATCCGGGTCGACAGCCCGATCGTCCAGTGGCTGAACCAGAAGGGGCGGGTCCTGGTCAAGGAAGAGGCGAAGCTCAATCCCGAGATCGCGGCATATTTCGAGACGGCCGAGAACGAGCTCGATTCGATCAAGGCCGCCCTGATCGTGCCGCTGAAGATCGAGGGCAAGCTGACCGGCATCCTGCTCGTCGGCGAGAAGCTCTCCGGCGACATCTTCGACGACCAAGAGCTCGAGGTCCTCGCGGTGCTCGCCAACCAGGTGGCGATCTCACTCGAGAACGCGCGGCTCTACGAAGAGCTCTCGAACTCGAACGCGCAGCTCATGCAGGCCAGCCGGCTGAAGTCCCAGTTCCTGGCGAGCATGTCGCACGAGCTCCGGACGCCGCTCAACTCGATCATCGGCTTCTCGAAGGTGCTGCTCAATCGTCTGGACGGCGAGCTGACCGAGCGGCAGGAGACCTACATCCGTTCGGTCCACAACAGCGGCGCCCATCTGCTCCAGCTCATCAACGGCATCCTTGACTTCTCGCGCATCGAGGCCGGCAAGATCGAGATGCTCTCCGAGGAGATCGACCTGCACGAGCTGGTCGACGAGTGCATCGAGTCGTCGATGCCGCTGGGCCGCGGCAAGCAGCTGAAGATCGAGAAGAACGTGCCGCTCGAGCTGCCGCCGCTGTCGGCCGACCGCACGAAGGTCAAGCAGATCCTCCTGAATCTGCTGTCGAACGCGATCAAGTTCACCGCGCAGGGCCGCGTGCTCGTCAGCGTCGTGGCCGAGCCGGACGCGGTCCGGCTGAGCGTCGCCGACACCGGTATCGGGATCCGTGAGGACGATCTGGCGCGGCTGTTCGAGCCGTTCCAGCAGCTCGATAATCCGGTCGCCCGCAGCGCCGGAGGCACGGGCCTTGGGCTGGCGATCAGCAAGAAGTTCGTCGAGCTCCACGGCGGCCGCATCTGGGCGGAGAGCCGTGAGAACCAAGGCTCGACGTTCCACTTCACGCTGCCGTTGATCTGAGGAGAAGGGGCCGCATGCCGGCACGCCCACTCGACCAGAAGGTGAAGGTCCTCTACATCGAGGACAACCGCGAGAACCGGATGCTCGTCCGCGCGGTGCTCGAGGCAGCCGGATACCTCATCGTCGACGCCGAGGACGGCCTGGCTGGGATCGAAGCGGCCATCCGCGAGGAGCCGGCGCTCATCCTGCTCGACATCAACCTGCCGGGGGTCGACGGATACGAGATCGTCGCGATCTTGAAGTCGTTCCCCAATCTGGCCTCGACGCCGGTGATCGCGGTGACGGCGTACGCGATGCAGGGCGACCGGCAGCGCACGCTGGTGGCCGGCTGCGACGGCTACATCCAGAAGCCGATCGACGTCGACGCGTTCCCGCGCCAGGTCGCCGAGTTCCTCGGCGGCAAGCGCGAGCGGGTCGAGAGTCACGACGAAGGCGTCTACCTGCGCGAGCTGAACCAGCGGCTCGTGTATCGCCTGCTCAATCAGGTCGAGGAGCTCAAACGGCTGAACCAGCACTTCGTGCGGCGGGCCTCGCAGCTCGAGGATCTGCATCGCTCGATGGAGGACATCACCTCCGAGCTGGGCGTCGCCGGAATGCTCGAGAAACTCCTGGGCGGGCTGGCCCGGGCGATCGGGAGCACGAGCCTCAGCGTCGAGCTCAGCGAGCCGCCCGGCGTGCAGGTCTCCGTGCGCCGGGACACCGACGTCCAGCCGCGGAGCGTCCTGGCCGGCTCCGGTGTGTCGGCGGCCGACGACTGGACGGAAGTGGAGTGGAGGCTGCCTCTCACCGTACGCGGTCGTCCGCTCGGCGTGATGATCGCGCGGCACGTGCTGCCGCCCGGGGCGAAGGCCGACGAGGAGCAGTTGCTCAAGATCGTCGCCGATCAGGTGGCGATCGCTGTCGAGAACGCCCGCCTGTACGAGGGCGTCATGCGCCTGCACGAGGAGACCCAGGAGCGGTTGCGTCACACGGAGACGCTCCTGGCGGTGAGCCAGGACGCCAGCGCGACCCTGGAGCTGAACGAGATCTTGAGGAGGACGACGCGAGCCATGGTGCGGGCGCTCGGCGCCGACACCGGCGGCGCGTGGCTCCAGAGCGAGGACGGGAGCCGATTCGTGCCGATCGGCGGCTATCGCGTGCCCAAGGAGCTCCTGGGAGCGCTCGAGAGCGCCACCTTGAAGTCGCTCGATCCTCGCGTGAGCGACTGGCGGCGGGTGGACGGCCCGGTGTACTCCAGCAACAGCCAGGAGGACCCGCGCTTCGATCATCCGCTTGCCCGGATGATCGCGCACAAGTCGGTCCTCATCCAGCCGATGCGCTGGAAGGGCGAGAGCATCGGCGGGTTCGCGCTCGCCTGGCTGAAGGACCACCATCGCTTCACCTCGGACGAGCTCCGGCTCACCGAGGCCATCGCGCTGCAGGCGGCCGTCGCCAGCGAGAACTCGCGGCTCTACGAGGCCGAGAAGCAGCAGGTGGCCGAGCTCAAGCGGACGCAGGCCCAGTTGATCCAGTCGACCAAGCTCGCCGCCATCGGCGAGCTGGCGGCGAACATCGCCCACGAGATCAACAATCCGCTGACGAGCGTGCTCGGTTTCGCGTCCTACCTCGCCGAGCAGGTGCCACCCGGTCAGCCGTGGCGGGAGGAGCTCGATCTGATCCAGGAGGAGGCGGGACGCGCGCGCGACATCGTGCGCGATCTCCTGCACTTCAGTCGCCAGCGTGAGTTCATTCCTCAGATCACCGATCTCAACACGGTCCTCGAGCAGACCCTGGCCATGGTCCGTCGTCAGGGTGCGTTGGAGTCGATCACGCTCCGCGAGGAGTATGCGTCGGGGCTGGCTCCGGTCGAGGTCGATGTGCCGCGCATCAAGCAGGTGTTCATCAACCTCATCAACAACGCCGTCTACGTCATGAAGGACCGCGGCGGATCGCTCACGATCCGCTCATCGGCCAATGGCGACACCGTGCAGGTCGAGGTGATCGACACCGGCACCGGCATCGCCCCCGAGCACATGCATCGCATCTTCGAGCCGTTCTTCACGACCAAGCCCGAGGTGAGTGGCACGGGCCTGGGCCTGTCGGTGAGCCTGGGCATCGTGGAGAGCCACGGCGGCTCGATCGAGGTCCAGAGCGAGTTCGGCAAGGGCTCGACGTTCACGGTCAAGCTGCCGGCCAAGCCCGGCGCGACGATCGAGGAACAGGACCCCGAGCTCTAGACGCGCCCGCTTCCGTCCAACTCGTTAAGTTTCTACTCGGATTCAGTCCTCTTCCGGCGAGACACCTAAGCCCCTGAACTATTGATCGTTATTCCTGCTAGACTCGATTTCCGGACTAAAAACGACAATAAATCAATCGCTTACGGATATCCAACTCCGGAAGTGCGACGACGAGAAGTCAACGAAATCAATTTCTTGTACGACAAATCGCGTTGGTCCTCGCATTGCAACTACTCCGGTTGGCTGTAGTGGTTCAACCCTTTGATACGGAGAGAGAGCGATGACCAGTATCTGTTGGAAAAGCGCAGTGACATGGAGCCTCCTGGGGCTGATGTTCCTGCTGTTCGTGCTGATGGTCGGGCCTCTGCCGGCGCTGGCCGGAAGCCCGGATGCCGTGCTGTACGAGGTGACCGAGGACATGTACCTGAAGGACGCGTCCGGCAACTTCGTGAGCGGCGTCGCCACGGCGGCCCGGCGCAGTGCGGTCGCTCAGCTGTCCGGCTGGGCGAAGATTGGGACGCCCCTCTGTCCGGCGTACGTCCGGCTGATCGTTCCCAAGGCCAAGCGGTGCACGGTGAACGCGACCGGGGCCGACGACCTGAGCCTGGCGACCGGCACGGGCACCCTGGGCGGGACGTACGCGGTCGTCGTTCAGGGGGACAATGCCGTCGACGCTCCGGAGTTCGTGATCATGACCGGGACTTTTTCCGGTAAGGCCGACCTCTCGCTTTCGCTGAGTGGTCAGGCGCCGCTCGGAGTCATCACGGACGGCGTGGGTACGATCGACGGCTACTCCGAGGCCACCTTCAAATTCACTGGAACGTTCCGGCTGCCCTTCGCGCTGGACGAGGCCGGTCAGCGCCGCCAGCCGAGACGCGAGTCGACTGCCTACTACCTGAACGACCACGGTCGTCCAGTCGAGGTCAAGAATGAGGAGCGTTCGCTCGGCATGCCGACGGTGCGGCTCGAGATCGACTTCTAGTCTGGTTCCCTCGTCGCCTCGCACGGGCCCAAGCCGGAACTTCCGGCTCGGGCCCGCGGCGTCTCGAAAGCTCAGCGCGTCAGTCGGCCTTGAAGTACTTCGCGGCAGGATGATGGAACACGAGCCCCGACACCGAAGCCTCCGGATCCATCATGAAGCCTTCGGTGAGCGTCAGACCGAACGTCTCGGGCTCCAGCAGCCTGAACAAGGTGGCCTGATCGGCGAGGTTCGGACAGGCCGGATAG
>Ga0209160_1002127_pt1 | contig 16558 bp, 15 predicted proteins | sample GraSoiAngelo_153_FD_186167 | JGI IMG/M metagenome (GOLD analysis project Ga0209160, IMG submission 186167) | Grasslands soil microbial communities from the Angelo Coastal Reserve, California, USA - 14_1009_12_40cm (SPAdes) (version 2) | ecosystem: Environmental > Terrestrial > Soil > Grasslands ... | reverse complement strand
GCGGGACCTACCGCCAGAAGTTCCACGTCTACCAGGAGGCGCCGCCGGAGATCGCGCACAAGATCGCCGAGGCGCGGAAGAAGGAGCTGGAGGAGGCGAAGAAAGACTGAGATGAGCGATCTCCTCCGCCGCCTGCAAGCCGCGCTAGCCGACCGCTACGACCTCGACCGGGAGATCGGGCGCGGTGGGATGGCGACGGTCTATCTCGCGCAGGACGTGCGCCACCACCGGTCGGTGGCCGTCAAGGTCCTGCACCCCGAGCTGGCGCTGAGTCTCGGCTCCGACCGCTTCCTCCGGGAAATCCAGATCGCGGCTCGGTTGCAGCATCCCCACATCGTGCCGCTGTACGATTCGGGGCAGGCCGGGGAGTTCCTCTACTACGTGATGCCTTTTGTGGATGGGGAGTCCTTGCGGCAGCGTCTCGAGCGTGAGCGGCACCTCCCGCTGGAGGAGGCGCTCAAGATCGCCCGCGCGGTCGCCGCAGCGCTGGACTACGCCCACCGCCAGCAGATCGTGCACCGGGACATCAAGCCGGAGAACGTGATGCTGCACGAAGGCGAGGCCATGGTCACCGACTTCGGGATCGCCAAGGCTGTCACCGCAGCGGCCGCGACCTCGCTGACGCAGACCGGAACCGCCGTGGGCACGCCGGCCTACATGAGCCCCGAGCAGGCGAGCGGCGAGGTCGAGCTCGACGGGCGCAGCGACGTGTACAGCCTGGGGTGCCTGGTGTTCGAGATGCTGGCCGCCCGGACGCCGTATACGGGGCCGACCGCCCAGGCGATCATCGCCCACTCTTTCACCGATCCGGTGCCCGCGCTGCGCGCGTTCCGGGAGGCGGTGCCCGAGTGGGTCGAGCAGGCGGTCGCGAAGGCGCTGGCGAAGGATCCGGCGGAGCGGTACGCGACCGCGGCGCAATTCGGCCAGGCGCTGGGCGGATCGGGAGTGACGTTGCCTCCGGGGGGAACCGTGACGACCGCGACCGCGGCGAAATCGATCGCCGTGCTGCCGTTCGTCAACATGAGCGCGGACCGCGAGAACGAATACTTCTCCGATGGCATCGCCGAGGAGATCATCAACGCGCTGACCAAGGTTCAGGCGCTCCGGGTCGCGTCACGAACATCCGCGTTTGCGTTCAAGGGAAGGAGCGAGGACATCGGCGACATCGGGCGGAAGCTCAAGGTCGCTACGGTCCTCGAAGGCAGCGTCCGCAAGGCCGGCGACCGACTCCGGGTTACGGCGCAGCTCGTGAACGTCGCCGACGGCTACCATCTCTGGTCGGAACGCTACGACCGCCAGCTCGAAGACGTGTTCGCGATTCAGGACGAGATCGCCGGGAACATCGTGCGCGCGCTGCGGGTGGTGCTCAGCGACGCCGAGAAGCGGGCGATCGAGAAGGCGCCGACCGACAACGTGCAGGCCTACGACTACTACCTGCGCGGGCGCCAGTTCTTCCACCAGTTCCGGAGAACGGGGATTCAGTTCGCGCGCAGGATGTTCGAGCGGGCGATCGAAATCGACTCGAACTACGCCCTGGCCTACGCCGGCGTCGCCGACTGCTGCTCGTTTCTCTACATGTACTGGGACGGCAGCAAGTCCAACCTCGAGAGCGCGGACTCGGCGAGCCGCAAGGCCCTGGAGTTGGATGTGGAGCTCGCCGAGGCGCACGCGTCGCGGGGATTCGCCTTCTCCCTCAGCCGGCAGTACGCGGAGGCGCGCCGGGAGTTCGAGACGGCGATCCGCCTCAACCCGAAACTGTATGAGGCCCACTACCTGTACGCGCGGGCCTGCTTCCAGGAAGGCAAGCTGGAGGAAGCGGTGCGGCACTACGAGGAGGCATCCCGCGTGCGGCCGGAAGACTATCAGGCGCTGCTGCTGATGCAGACCCCCCTGCGCGGGCTGGGCCGCAAGGTCGAATCCCTGGAGGCGCTCCGCCGCGGGTTGCAGGTGGCCGAGAAGCACCTCGAGCTCAATCCCGACGACGCCCGTGCCCTGTACCTGGGCGCCGGTGCGTTGGTGCAGCTGGGTGAGCGGGAGCGGGGCATCGAGTGGGCCAGACGCGCGCGCGCGATGGACCCGGAGGACTCCGGCGTCCTCTACAACGTGGCCTGCGTGTATGCCATTCTGGGACAGAACGACGACGCGATCGCTTGCCTCGAGAAATCGGTCAGCAACGGCTTCGGGCACCGCGAGTGGCTTGAAAACGACTCGGATCTCGATCCGCTGCGCGGTGACCCACGGTTCAAGGCGCTGCTCAGCAAGGTCTGAACCGTCGCGATGCTCGCCACCCGTCTCCGCCTCTGGTTCGGCCTCTCCGACCGCGTGGACCGGCGCACGTACTTCGTCACCGGCCTCGGCCTCATGGCCCTGAAGTACTTGAGCGACTCCGCGGTGGTGTGGGCCTACACCGGCCGCACGTGGTCGCCGCTCGACTACGCCAACCCGGTGTGGTTCGTCCACGAGCGCGCGCTGCGCGGCGTACCGCCGGCCGTGATGCTGGCGCTCGCCGTGTGGGCGCTGCCGTTCATCTGGATCGGCGTGGGGATGTCGGTGCGCCGCGCCGCGGACGCCGGCCTCTCGCCGTGGCTGGCGCTGCTGTTCTTCATCCCCTTCGTCAATTACCTGCTGATGCTGGGACTGTGCCTCCCGCCCACCAACCAGCGCCGTGTGTGGTGGCAGGAGGAGCCGGAGCCGGTGATGAGCGAGCGCTGGCGCAGCGGGTTGCTCGGTGTGGCGGGGGCGCTGGCGATCACCATCCCCTCCGTGCTGCTCAGCGTGTACTGGAAGCGCAATTACTCGGTCGGGTTATTTCTGGGGACGCCGTTCACGATCGGCGCCATCAGCGCGCACATCTACAACCGCCGGCATCCCCGGTCCATCGGCGACACCATCAAGGTCGTGCTGATCGCGCTCGTCCTCGCCGGCGGCACGCTGCTGCTGTTCGCCGCGGAAGGCGGGGTCTGCCTCGCAATGGCGTTCCCCATCGCCGCGCTCGTGGCGATCCTCGGCGGCCTCCTCGGCCGGGCGATCGCCGTGCACGGCGCGGAGCCGCCCTCGCGCGTCGGGTTGGCGGCGCTGCTCGCGCCGCTGCTCGTGGCGGTTGAGCCGCCCGCGTCCGCGCCGCCCAGGGAGGTGGTGACCGTGGTCGAGATCGCGGCGCCGCCGGACGTCGTGTGGCGCAGTGTCGTGACCTTCCCCGAGGTGCCGCCGCCGACCGAAGCGGTGTTCCGCGTGGGGGTCGCGGCGCCGCTGCGCGCCCGGATCCAGGGGCGCGGGGTGGGCGCCGTCCGCTACTGCGATTTCACCACCGGCAGCTTCGTCGAGCCGATCACCCGCTGGGAGGAGAACCGCGTGCTCGGCTTCGCGATTACCGGCCAGGCGCCCCCCATGCGCGAGTGGAGCCCCTATCGCAACGTGAACCCCCCGCACCTCGACGGGTACTTCCGTGCGACCCACGGGGAGTTCCGGCTCACGCCGTTGCCGGGTGGCCGCACGCGGCTCGAAGGGCGTACGTGGTACGAGGTGCGGATGGCCCCGCAGGCGTACTGGACGATCTACGCCGACGTGATCGTGCGCTCGATCCACGAGCGCGTGCTGCGGCACATCAAAACGCTGGCCGAGAAGGAGTCCCGATGAGAGCGACGATCCTGTGTGCGGCCCTCGCCGTTTGGGCGGCCTGCAAGCCAGTCGACAAGACGCCCCCCGGCTCCGAGCCGCCTGCGGCGCCGACCACGCTCGGCGCGCCGGTCGGCGTCGTGGCCACCAAGGTGCTGTCGGTCGAAGGGTTCCTGACGCCGGAGTCGGTGTTCCATGATTCGGCGCAGGACATCTACTTCGTCTCGAACATCAACGGCAGCCCGACGGCCAAGGACAACAACGGCTTCATCAGCCGTCTGCGGCCTGACGGCGCGGTCGAGAACCTCAAGTTCATCGAAGGCGGCAAGAACGGCGTGACGCTCAACGCCCCCAAAGGCCTGGCGCTGCTCGGCGACACGCTGTGGGTCGCCGACATCGACGCCGTGCGCGCCTTCAACGCGAAGACCGGCGCCCCGCTCGACAGCGTGAGCCTCGCCACGCTGGGGGCCGTGTTCCTGAACGACATCGCCACCACCCCGACCGGCGCGCTGTACATCACCGATACCGGTATCCGCTTCGACGACGTCGGCGCGGTCCTGCATCCCGGGCCGGACCGCGTGTTCCGCGTCGGACCGGACCGGCAGGTGACCGTCGCGGTGCGGGGGGATACGCTGGGGCGGCCCAACGGGATCGCGCTGGATCCTGTCGGGAAGCGGTTCATCGTGGTGGAGTTCGGCGGTAAATCGGTGCTCGCCTGGAAGCCGGGCGACAAGGCGCCGACCGTGATCGCCAAGGGTCCGGGCGGGTTCGACGGCGTCGTGATCGCCGGCGGCAAGATCCTCGTGTCGAGCTGGAGCGACTCGAGCGTCGCGAGCTACGAGACCGGCCAGGAGGTGAAAATCATCACCGGGGTGCCGAGTCCCGCCGACATCGGCTACGACGCCAAGCGCAGCCGGCTGCTGATCCCCGTGTTTACGGCCAACCGCGTGGAGGTGTGGCAGCTGCCGTAGTCAACACCGCCGCGCCTCGCAGCTCCCCTTCGCGCAGCCGCCGCAGCGCCTCGTTGGCGTCGGCCAGCGGGAAGGGCTGCACCTCTGTCCGCACGGGGATCTGCGGCGCCAGCGCCAGGAACTCTTCGCCATCGCGCCTGGTGAGGTTCGCTACCGACCGCACCACGCGCTCGCCCCACAGGAGTTGGTAAGGCATCGCGGGGATGTCGGTCATGTGGATCCCGCCGCACACGACGGTCCCGCCTTTCACCACCACCTTGAGCGCGGCCGGGACGAGCAGACCCACCGGCGCGAAGATGATCGCGGCATCGAGCGGTTCGGGCGGGGCCTGATCGGCGTCGCCCGCCCATACCGCTCCCAGGTCCAGCGCGAACTGTTTCGCGGCCGCGTCGCCGGGGCGCGTGAACGCGAACACGCGTCGCCCCTGGTGACGCGCCACCTGCGCCACGATGTGACCCGCCGCGCCGAATCCGTAGATGCCGAGCCGTTCGGCCGGCCCGCTCGCCACCAACGTGCGGTAGCCGATCAGCCCGGCGCACAACAGCGGCGCGGCCTCGGCGTCGGCGAGCCCCTCGGGCATCGCGAAGGCGAACGCCGCGTTGGCGACGGCGCGCTCGGCGTAACCGCCGTCGAGGGTGTAGCCGGTGAATGTCGCGCGGTCACACAGATTCTCGCGGCTGGCGCGGCAGTAGCCGCACTCCCCGCAGGTCCAGCCGAGCCACGGGACGCCGACGTGGTCGCCGACCTGGAACCGGGAGACGCCGGTCCCCAGGGCCGCGACCGTGCCGACGATCTCGTGGCCGAGCACCAACGGCAACTTCGGATCGGGCAGGTCCCCGTTAGCGACGTGGAGGTCGGTGCGACACACGCCGCAGGCCTTGACCGCGATGAGGATCTGGCCGGGGCCGGGCGCGGGGTCGGGGACCTCCACGAGGCGCAAGGGCCGGCGGGGAGCTTCGAGTAGCATCACCTGCATGGGCTATCCACAATGCGGAATGGGGAATGCGGAATGCGGAATAGAAGGGTGCGCTTCGTGCTGGAACCCACCCTTCGATTCCGCATTCCGAATTCCGCATTCATTCTGGCTCCTGCTGCGTCAGGCAATGGATCGTCCCCAGCCCCCACACCAGGTCCACGGCGTGGATGCCGATCACGGGCCGATCCCGGATCAGCTCGGCGAGCAGCCCCAAGGCGGCGCGGTCGTGGGGGTCGTTGAACGTCGGCACCAGCACCGCCGCGTTCGCGATGTAGAAGTTGGCGTAGCTCGCCGGGAGCCGCCGGCCTTCGAAGCACAGCGGCTCGGGCATCGGGAGGAAGCCAACCTCCGGCTTCGATCCATCCTCGAGGCGCATGCTTTCCAGCCGCTCGCGGTTTTCCTCGAGGGCCCGGTAGTTCGCGTCTTTGGGATCGGTCTCCCGGCACAGGACGATCGTCCTGCGGTTCACGAAGCGGCACAGATCGTCCACGTGGCCGTGGGTGTCATCGCCCGCGATGCCGCGGCCGAGCCAGAGGACGCTCGTCGCGCCGAGGTAATCGCGCAGCATGGCCTCGAGATCGGCGCGCGCGAGCCCCGGATTGCGGACCTGCGTCTTGGTATCCAGCAGGCATTCTTCAGTCGTCAACAGGGTGCCGAGCCCGTTCACGTCGATGCTGCCGCCCTCAAGGATCACGGGACGCCCGGGCTCGAAACGCCGCAGCCGCAGGCGCTTCGCCACGAGATCGGGGATGCGGTCGTCCTTCTTCCAGTCGCGATACTTGGCCCAGCCGTTGAAGTGGAAGCGTGCGATCGCCGTCGCCGGCGGCGGGCCCTGGCGTTTGACAAAGATCGGGCCGAAGTCGCGCGTCCAGCCGCGGTTGGTGGGGAAGCGGAAAAAGTCCACGCGGTCCCCCCCCACCCCGACCTTCTCGAGCACGCGCCGGGCCGCGGCCTGATGCGCGGGGGAATCGACGAGGATGCGGACGCGCTCGCCGGGCGCCAGCCGGCGCACGATCTCCGCATACACCCAGGGGATGGGGGCGAACTTGCCGGGCCAATCGGCGGCGTTGTGAGGCCATCCGATCCACGTCGCCGCGTGCGGCTCCCACTCGGCCGGCATGCGGAAACCGAGCGCGCCGGGGGTGGGCGACTGCGCGGCAGGCGGCACTTACGAGGGGTCGTCTAAGAAACGGGCGGTGATGCCGCCGTAAGCGTCGATGCGGCGATCCCGCAGGAACGGCCACCCGTGCCGCACCTCCTCGAGGCGGCCCGGGTCCACCTCGGCGTAGAGGATCGTCTCCCGATCGACGGGCGCCTCGGCGATCACCACGCCGAGCGGATCGGCGACGAACGACGTGCCCCAGAATTCGATGCCGTCCCCGCCGTCCGGCGGGCGCTCGAGTCCGACGCGGTTCACCGCGGCGACGTACACGCCGTTGGCGATCGCGTGCCCGCGCTGCACCGTGCGCCACGCGTCCCGCTGCTCGGCGCCGAACTTCGCCTTCTCCTTCGGGTGCCAGCCGATCGCCGTCGGATAGAAGAGCACGCTCGCGCCCTGGAGGGCGGTGAGCCGCGCGCCCTCGGGGTACCACTGATCCCAGCAGATCAGCGTCCCCACGCGGCCGGCGCGCGTGTCGACCGCCTTGAACCCGAGGTCGCCGGGAGCGAAGTAGAACTTCTCGTAGTAGGCCGGGTCGTCCGGGATGTGCATCTTGCGGTACAGGCCGGCGGTGCGACCGTCAGCGTCGAGCACCACGGCGGAGTTGTGGTAGAGCCCCGCGGCGCGGCGCTCGAAGATCGGCACGATGACGACGCACTCCGTCTCCCGCGCGACCGGGGCCAGCGCCTGCGTGCTGGGGCCGGGAACCGGCTCGGCGAGCGCGAACTGCGCGGGGTCCTCACGCTGCGCGAAGTAGCGCGAGCGGAACAGCTCCGGGAGGCAGACGATCTGCGCCCCGGCCCGCGCGGCTTCGCGGACTTTGGCGACGCCGTGCGCGAGGTTGGCGTCGGGGTCGGCCGCCATCGCCATCTGGACGAGCCCAATCTTCATGCGGGGAACGTAAGAGGCGCGGGGGAAGGGGGAAGGGCCCCAGCCCCCGCGCGAGAACCTACGTCACGGTGGCGGGCTCCCGAGCGTGCACGATGACGCTGCCGCCGAGCGCGGAGCCGGGACCCGCGAGGCTCCCCAGGTCCGTCCCGAAGTACGCTTCTTCACCGTGCTCGCTCAGGTCCAGCCCGGCGAGCTCCTCCGAAACGCCCGCCCGCGCGCCGATGGTCACCTGCAGGAACTTCAGGATCACAGCGGTGCCGGCCGCGGCGAAGGCCGCGGCCGCGACGACCGCGAGCAGCTGCACGCCGAGCTGCGCCGCGTTGCCGGCCAGCAGGCCATTGGCCCCGGCGGGATTGACGAGCTTGGTGGCGAAGACGCCGGTGAGCAGGGCGCCCGTCGCGCCGGCGAGACCGTGACACGAGAACACGTCGAGCGCATCGTCGAGGCGGCTGGCCGAGCGGATCTGGATCGCGGTATAGCTGATCCCGGCGGCGACGGCGCCGATGACGAGCGCCGCGAGCGGCGTCACGTAGCCGGCCGCCGGCGTGATCCCCACGAGCCCGACGACGAGCCCGGTCGCCGCGCCGACCGCCGTGATCCTGCCGCCCCGGGACAGATCGAGCAGCGCCCACGTGACCAACGCGGTGGCGGCGGCGGTGTTGGTATTCACGAAGGCGAGCGTCGCGAGGCCGTTGGCCGCCAGCGCCGACCCGGCGTTGAAGCCGAACCAGCCGAACCACAGCAGCCCGGCGCCGAGCAGGACGATCGGCACGTTGTGGGGAGCGAGCGGGACGCGGCGAAAGTCCTTGCGCGGCCCCAGCATCCAGGCCGCCACCAGCGCCGACACGCCCGCGCTGATGTGCACCACCGTGCCGCCGGCGAAGTCGAGCGCCCCACGCTTCAAGAGCCACCCGTCGGCGCCCCACACCCAGTGCGCCAGCGGATCGTAGACCAGCGTCGCCCAGAGGACGAGAAAGACGGCATACGCCCGGAACCGCATGCGCTCGACGATCGCCCCGGAAATGAGCGCCGGGGTGATGATCGCGAACATCCCCTGGAACGCCGCGTGTGCCTGATGGGGGATCGTGGCCGCGTAGGTGGGGTCCGGCGCGAGACCGACGCCGCGCAAGCCGACCCAGCCGAACCCGCCGAGCCAGCCGCCGCCGGTGTGGAAGGCGAGCGAGTACCCCGCCACCACCCACTGCACGCCCACGAGCCCGAGGGCGATGACGCTCATCATCATGGTGTTGAGGGCGTTCTTGGGACGGACCAGCCCGCCGTAGAAGAGCGCCAGCCCGACGGTCATCAGGAGCACGAGGGCACTGCAGAGGAGCACCCAGGCCGTATCGCCGGCGGAGAGCCCGGCGTTCATGGGGTCGCCGCCTCGATCGCGGCGCGCTGCACCTCATCGGCGTTGACGGCCGTCAGCGCGGCGTTATCCGCCTCGCCCGTGCGGATGCGGATCACGCGCTCGATCGGCTGCACGAAGATCTTCCCGTCGCCCACCTCGCCGGTCCGCGCGGCCGAGAGGATCGCGTCGATGCACGGCTGCACGAAGGGCTCCGAGCAGACCATTTCGATCTTCACTTTCTCGCGGAACTCCATTACCACCGCGGTGCCGCGGTAGTGCTCGATCTGCTGGTGCTCGCCCCCGTGGCCGCTCACGCGGCTCAAGGTGATGCCGGTGATCCCGGCGCGAAACAGCGCTGCCTTGACCTCGGGGAGGCGCTCGGGGCGGACGATCGTCGTGATGAGTTTCATGTGCGACTCCGGGTACGTGGCTTGCTGGTGTGAAACGCAAGAACGGTGCCGCCTGGGGGGCAGGGGGCAAACGAAGAGCCCGCTCCGGAGGAGCGGGCTCGTGTCATCCGACGAGGACCGGTTCCAGGACCGGCGCCTTTTTCCTGGTCGCCGTCTTCGTCGGGTCCTTCCCCTGCTTGTATCGGTACAGCTTCCCGGCGTAGTTGCGGAGCACGACCTCCTTGTCGGTCAGCTTCACGACGTACTCGGGGAGCAGCGGGATCTTGCCGCCGCCGCCCGGGGCGTCGATCACGAAGTGCGGCACCGCGAGCCCGCTGGTCCAGCCGCGCAGGCCCTGAATGATCTCCAGGCCTTTTTCGACCGTCGTGCGGAAGTGCTCGGCGCCGGCCACCTGGTCGCACATGTAGATGTAGTAGGGCCGCACCCGCGCCGCGAGCAGCCGCTGCATCAGCTCCTTCATGACGTCGACGTCGTCGTTGACGCCTTTGAGCAGCACCGTCTGGCATCCCAGCGGGATTCCGGCGTCGGCGAGGCGGCCCAGCGCCTCGACGGCGGCGGGCGTCAGCTCGCGCGGGTGGTTGAAGTGCGTGTTGATGTACAGCGGGTGGTACCGCCGCAGGATGTCGCACAGCTCCGGCGTGATCCGCTCGGGGAGGTGGCACGGCACCCGGCTGCCGATGCGCAGGATCTCGAGGTGCGGGATGCCGCGCAGTCGCCGGCAGATCTCGTCGATGCGGCGGTCGGAGAGCAGCAGCGGATCGCCGCCCGACATGATGACGTCGCGGATCTCCGTGTGCTCCCCGAGGTAGCGGAACGCCGACTCGAGCTGCGCCATGGGGATCTTCTCGGGGTCGCCCACCTTGCGGCGCCGCGTGCAGAAGCGGCAGTACGAGGCGCAGACCGGAGAGATGAGGAACAGCGCCCGGTCCGGATAGCGGTGCGTGATGTTCGGCACCGGGGAGTTGGCGTCCTCGTCGAGCGAGTCGACCAAGCCGTCGTGGACCTCGAGCTCCTGCACCGTCGGCACGTACTGCCGCCAGATCGGATCGTCGGGCGCCTCGATCAGGTCGACCATCGCCGGGGAGATCCGGAACTCGAAGTTCTCGACCGCCTGCTTCAGGCGCTCGATCTCCGTCACGTGCTCGGCCCCGAAGCGCTGGGCGAGCGCTTCCAGGGACGCGATACTCCGCTTACGCAGTCGTTCCTGCCAAGTCTCCATCCGTCAGGTCCTTGCTGTAGATCACCAGGTCGTCACCGGGCGCGTAGTACCCCGGGATCGTCGCGGCTCTGGTGTAGCCGCGGTGCTCGTAGAAGCCCCGCGTCGGCGCGTAATCACCGCGCGAGCTGGTTTCCGTCACCAACAGACGCCCCTGCGCCGCCCGCAGCCGCCGCTCCACCGCCGTCAGCAGCTCGGTGCCGACGCCCTGTCCCTGCCGCGCGGGATCGACGACGAGCCAGTACAGGTCGTAGGTCCCCTCCGTTCCCGGCGTCGGCCCCCAGCAGATGCAGCCGACCAGCGCGTCGCCGTCGAATGCGCCCAGCCAGCGGTAATCGTCCTCGCCGGCGAGCGACTCGTCCAGCACTTGGACGGCGGTCTCGACCTCGGACGGCCGGAACATCCCGGTCGCCCGGACGAGCGCCTCAACCGTCCCGCGGTGCGCGCGCTCGACGGGGCGCAGCGAGCAGCTCACGCGCGGCCTTCGCCCCCTGGGCCTCGCGTAGCGCCGCCTCGGCGATGCGCCGCACCAGCTCGGGGTACTCCCACCCGGCGGCCTGCGCCATCCGCGACAGGCCGGCGTCGTCGGTCAGGTCGGGGTTGGGGTTGACGTCGAGCACCCACGGCCGCCCCTGCTCGTCCACGCGCAGGTCGACGCGTCCGTAGCCCCCGCCCGCCCCCTCCGGTCCCTGCAACACCTCCCACGCGCGCGTCGCCACGCGCACGAGCCGTTCGGCGAGCCGCTGGGAGATGAGGGCCGGGACGACGGGCATGCTCCCCAGGTCCTCGGCGGAGCCCACGTCCCACTTGGCGGCGTAGGTGAGGATCGGCCAGTGCCCCTCGGGCATGCCGGTGTAGTCGATCTCCGCGACCGGGAGCGCGCGGGTGCCGACGAAGCCGACGTTGAACTCGCGGCCGGTGACGTATTCCTGGACCAGCACCTCGTCGAACCGTTCGGTCATCGCGGCGACGCGCGCGCGCAGCGTCTTGCGGTCGGCGACGACGGACCCGCGATCGAGTCCCGAGCTCGCGTCTTCGGCGGCGGGTTTCACGATCGCCGGCAGCGGGAAGTCGTCCGCGATCGTGCCGCGCGCCAGCGTCCAGCGCGGGACCGGCAGCCCCTCGCGGGCGAGCAGCGTATTGGCGGTCGCCTTGCGGCGGCACACCGCCATCGTCCACGAAGCGCAGCCGGTGAACGGGATGCCGGCGAACTCGAGCAGCGCCGCGACGTGATCCTCCCACACCGCGACGCCGTGGACGCCCTCGCACAGATTGAAGACCAGGTCGGCCCGCCGGCAGGCGGCGAACCAGCGGCAGTCGTGGCGGACGGGGAGCTTCTGGACCTGATGGCCCAGCCCGGTGAAGATGGCCACGATCTCGTCCACCGCCTTCATCACGCCGGCGATGTCGTCGGCCGTCCAGTCGTCGGCCCCGGGGTCGTAGAGGACGGCGACCCTCACGCGGTCGCTTCCTGCGCCGGCGTCCCCGCGAGCGACTGCCCCGTGATCCGTTTCCAGGCGATCCGTACGACTTCCTGGATCAGCTCGTCGTAGCTCAGCCCGGCGACGCGCGCGGCCTTGGGGAAGCAGGAATTCATGTTCGGGTCGGGGATGACGCCGGGGAGCGGGTTGAGCTCGACCACATTCGGCGCGCCGGCGGCGTCGAGTCGCACGTCCACCCGGCACCAGTCGCGACACCCGAGGGCGTGGTAGGCGGCGAGGGCGACACCCTCGATGTCCCGCGCCATGGACGCCGGCACCGGCGCCGGGCACTGGAACAGGTCGAGAGGACGCTCGGGGGTGTCCCAGACCCACTTCGCTTCGAAGCCGTACACGGGGGTGGCGCCCGCGGGCAGCGCCGCGAAGTCGATGCCGACGATGGGGAGGCACGCCGCTGCCGCGCCGTTGCCGAGGATCGCGACCGTGAACTCCGCGCCCGGTAGGTAGGCCTCGACGAGCACGGGTTGGCGATAGCGCTCCAGCAGCCACGCGACGCGCTCCCGCAGCTCTGCGGGCGAGTGGCATAAGTTGTTGACGAATATGCCTTTTCCCGACCCCTCGTGGACCGGCTTCACGAACACCGGGAACGGCAACTCGACGCCTCCCAACGCTTCGAGGCGCGCCACTTCGGCGAACGGCGGCGTCGCCACGCCGCACTGCGCGAGGATCTGCTTGGTGCGCGTCTTGTGCAGCGCGAGCGCGAGCGTCAGGGAGTCGCTCGCGGTGCAGGGGACGTTCAGGAACTCGCAGATCGCCGGGACGTGGGCCTCGCGGTTCGGGCCGTGGAGGCCTTCGGCGATGTTGAAGACGAGGTGCGGGCGGGCGAGGGCGAGTTTTTGCGGGAAGAGAACGTCGGCTTCGAGCCGGACGACGTCGCCGAAGAGACTCAGAGCCTGCTCCACCGCTTCAATGGTGGAGCGATCGTCCCACTCGACGAATGCGTCGCTGCGAGTACTCGATGGGTCGTCGAGACTGCCGTCGGGGTCGGGTTTCTCGTTGTACGCGAGACCGATGCGCATGTGGTCTCGGGTGACCTCCTACAAAAAAGGCCGCGTCCCAATGCGGTCGTGAACGATGACAACCCGTTGTTGGATACCACGATAAGAAAAAACGGAAGGATGCGCAATAGGCAGAATCGACGCAGATTTTTTTTCTGACGTCAGACCTCTGACGTCAGTCGTCACACTTTGTGGTAGGTGACTCTCGCCGCTTCTTGCTTGTCGTCGGCGACGTAGATCTCGAAGTCGGAGAACAGCGCGGGCGCTTCGCGCTGGAGAATGCGCAGACACGCGACCGCCATCCGCCGGATCTCGAGCTCGGCGCCCTCGCCGCAGCGCAGCTCGAGCGTCGTGCGCCACGCGCGCGCGTTGCCGGAGACGACGATCTTCACCTCGGTCGCGTTGGGGAGCACGCTGCGCGCCGCCTCGCGGGCCATCTTGCGGCGGTGCACCTTGTCGGCGATCCACGTGTAGCGCTCCATCAGCCCCTCGACCGCGCGGACGTACGCCGCCTGCGCTTCCGCGACCTGCTTGGTCCATTCGGCTTCCAGCTTCGGGTCGCCGAGCACCGCGGGCGGGACGACGAACGCGGCGTGCGACTCGTCCACGTAGCGCTGCGAGATCTGCGAGTACCCGAACCCGGCGCGATGCCGCACCAGCTCGTGCGAGCAGGAGCGCGAGATGCCTTCGATGAGCAGGACGTAGACCGAGTGCTCGAGGACGGAGCCGTGCCCCTGTTTCTTGATGTTCTCGAGGTAGTCGGCGGTAGTGCGGTTCACCGGGTTGTGCTGGCTCATGTAGCAGAGCCGCCCCGCGTACTCAGCGAGGCGCTCGCCGGGCGTGGAGTCGCCGAGCCAGCGGACTTTGAGATGCTCGGGCTCGAGGAACTCGGGCCGGGCGATGAGCGTGACGCGGGGTTCGCGAAAGATTTCCATCAGGTGTCAGGTGCCGGCAAGTGATGTCTTCGGCGTCGCCCAGGAAGCGGTCCGCTCCAACTCGCGCAGCCGGGCGGCGATGTCGTCCGGAATCGGGGTGGCGGCGGCGCCGACCTTGAGGTCGACGAGTGGCTGCCAATCGGCGGCGGGAAGTATAACACCCGGGTTGAGGATTTCGAGCGGGTCGTAAACCTCCTTGACGCGCCGGAACTGCGCCACGACCTCGGGCCCGTACACGCGCTCCAGGAGCCCCGCGCGCAGCCGGCCGTCGCCGTGCTCGCCGCTCGGCGTGCCACCCAGCCGCACTTGCAGCGCGGTGACCGCCTCGTACAACGCGCGCACGCCATCTTCCCAGCCGGGCCGGCTCACGTCCGGCAGGGTGTTGACGTGCACGTGCCCGTCGCCCGCATGGCCGAAGAGGACGACCTGGAGCTCCAAACGGTCGGCTGCCGCGCGCACGCAGGCGACGTACTCGCCGAGCCCCTCGATCGGTACACAGCCGTCCTCGATCACCTGCAGCGAGCGCCGTGACTCCGAGAGGCGGGCCAGGGCGGGACTGGCGAGCGTGCGGACCCTCCACAGCCGCTCGAGCCCCGGGCGGTCCACGGCCGTCTCCACGTGCGCGGTGAGGTGCTTCAAACCCCGCACGGCGTCGCCCACCACCCCCCGCGCCGCCATCGCCGTCTCGCGCTCGAACTCCACGAGGAGGAGGCAGGCGAGGCCGGCGGGGAGGGTCACGCCCGCTGCTTCTACAAAGGAAAGGATCGTGCGGTCGAGGAGCTCCACGGCGGAGGGGTTCAGGGCGAGCAGGTAGGGGACGGTGTCGCTCAGCGCCTCCAGCTCGCCGAAGCCGAGGGCGACGCCGGCGACGTCCGGGAAGATGGGCTCGAGCCGCCAGTCGACCTGAGTAATGAAGGCGAGCGTCCCCTCGGAGCCGATCAGCAGGTCGAGCTCGTCGCCGGACTGCGCGAATGCGTCCAGCGCGTAGCCGCTGGAGTTTTTGCGGGTCTTGGGGAAGTGCTGGTCCACGAGGTGTCGGGTTTCGGGTGCCGGGTGCCAGGGGCCCGCGCCACCACCGCGACGCACGACGCGGATCTCCCCATCGGCGCCGACTATTGCAACGGCGTCGATCCAGCGGCGCACGCTGCCGTAGCGGAGGGAGCGCGGACCCGCGGCGTTGGTGGACACCATCCCGCCGGAGGTCGCGAACGCCCCCGAGGAGGGATCGGGCGGCAGGCGCAGACCGAGCCCCCGCGCCGCCGCGTTGATCTCCGCCCAGGTGACCGACGCCCCGGCCCGCGCGAGGCGTCGCGCCGGGTCCACAGTCAACGCGCGGAATCCCTGGCTCAAGTCGACGATCACGCCGCGTCCGACGTTGCCGCCGGCCATGCCGCTGCCCGCGCCTCGCGGCACAAGCGGGGCGCGCGTGTCCGCGGCCCAGCGCACCAGCGCCGCCAGCTCCGCGACGCTCCCGGGAACGGCGACGGCCCGCGGGAGGATGCGGTAGATGCCCGCGCCCTCCGAGTAGGCGGCGCGGATGCGGTCGTCGGTGAGCAGCGCTGGTGTCGCGGACACGATGTGTAAACTTGACATTCCCAGGACAGCGCGTGAAGCTACACCCTTCCCCATGACTCCGACCGCCGCACCCGCTCCGCCGGCGCCGCCGCGCGCGCAGCTCATCCATATCGAGACCGACCGCCGCCTCGGCCACGAATGGGACGAGTGGGATGGGAGGCCACTCCCCAACCTCGGCGATTTCAGCGCGCCCGCCCGCCTGTTCTTTGGCTACGCGGCGCTCACGCTCGTTGTCGCCCTCGGGGTCGCCGCGGCGGTGCTGTTCCTGCTCCAGCCGCGGCTCGCCACGCTCCACCCGCTCGTCCCCCGCGTGCTGTGGCTGACGCTCGGCGGCGCGGGCGCCGTCGCTTGGGCGTGGTTGGCCGTGCTCGCCCTTTCCTTCTACCTGGGGGTGAGCCTGCTCCCCGAGCGGCTGCTGGAGCGCGGGCCGTTCCTGCGGCTGATGAACGTCACGTCGTTCGTCTCACGTGCCTTCGGCCGGCGCGACTGGGTGGAGCACGCGGCGATCGATATCTACAATACGCTCGCCGAGCGGCGCGGCCGCCGCGTGGGCAAGGGTGAGCTGCTGGTGCTGATCCCGCGGTGCCTCTCGAAGGGGGCGTTGGACGGCGTGCTGGCGATCGCGGGGCGCTACGACGTGCCGGTGTTCGTCGCGACGCGCGGGCAGCTGGCGCGTCGCGTGATCCGCGAGCGGCGGCCGCGCGCCGTCGTGGCGGTCGCCTGCGAGCGCGACATGATGACCGGCCTGCGCGACGTGGCGGGCAAGCTCCCCGTCTTGGGGCTCACGATGCGCCTCCCCAACGGCCCCTGCCGGGACGCGGAGCTGGACCTGGACCGGATGGATGTCTGGGTGCGGGGGTTGGTGGGGGCGTAGGCGTCAGGTTCCCAGCTTTTTCTTCAGTTCGTCGATCATCCGATCCACCAGCTTTGCCCCCTCGTGCCCCGGCGGGACGAGCACCTCG
>Ga0209160_1002126_pt1 | contig 16559 bp, 14 predicted proteins | sample GraSoiAngelo_153_FD_186167 | JGI IMG/M metagenome (GOLD analysis project Ga0209160, IMG submission 186167) | Grasslands soil microbial communities from the Angelo Coastal Reserve, California, USA - 14_1009_12_40cm (SPAdes) (version 2) | ecosystem: Environmental > Terrestrial > Soil > Grasslands ... | reverse complement strand
GCGATGGCCAGTCCTGTCCACTTCGGGGAGCTGCGCGCCCGCATCGAGGCCGACCTGCGCATCCGCCGCGATCTCGAGGAGGCTCGCGAGGCGCTGCGCACCCGCGATCTCTTGTTCGACATCTTTCAGGAGGTCGCCGCGGCGCTGCGCGCGGACGAGATCTTCCAGACGCTGGTGCGCCGCGTCGGCCAGGCGTTCGGGCTGACGCACTGCTCCTTCGTGCTCACGGCTCCCGGTCAAGAGAGGGGGCGCGTGGTCGCGGTGTACGAGAACCCCTCCATCCGCGACCTGCGAGTGGACCTGGAGCGGTATCCCGAGATCCAGGAGGCGATCCGCACCGAGCGCCCGGTGGTGATCCACGACGTGCACGAGCACCCGCTGTTCGAGACGATTCGCAAGCGCTGGCTGCAGCAGCAGCTCGAGGTGAACGTGCAATCCGCCGTGGCGCTTCCCGTGTTCGTCCAGGGGCGCGCCGCCGGGGTGTTCTTCCTGCGGACCGTGCAGGGCGATCCGCGGCTCCGGCCGCAGGACGTGTCGTTCGCGAACACGATCGCGCAAGCGGCGGCGCGCGTGCTCGAGAACGAGGAACGGCGGTCGGCCATCTACCGTCGCCAGATCAGCGCCGGCGTCACCGATGCGCTCACGGGGTGCGCCAGCCTCGATTCCCTCGACCGCCGGCTGCGGGACGAGTTCGAGCGTGCCCGCCGCTACTCACTGCGCTTCGCGCTCGTGCTGCTCGATATCGACCGGCTGCGGGAGGTCAACGAGCGGCTCGGGCAGGCCGCGGGGGATCGCGTGCTCGCGGAGTTCGGGGCGGTGATGCAGCGCGAGATCCGCGCGCCCGACTTCGTAGCGCGCTACGGCGGTGACGAGTTCGCGCTCATCCTGCCCGAGACGGATGGCGAAGGCGGCCGCCGCTTCGTGGATCGGCTGCGCCAGGTCGTGAACCGCCACGCGTTCCCCGACCTCGGCCCGGGCCAGGTGCCGGCCATGTCCGCCGGCGTGGTCGCATTCCCGCACAGCGAGGCGCTGCGCCCCGAGGACCTGTTCGCGCTGGCGGAGGCGGCGCTGGACAAGGGGAAGAAGGACGCGCCGGATCGCATCGGGGTAGCGGGGCCGTGAGGGCGGCGCTCTCAGCGGTGCGTCTTCAGCCAGTTGACCGGGTCGAGCGCGATGCCTCCCTGGCCCCGGATTTCGAAGTGGAGGTGCGACCCCTGATCGCTCGCGGCGCCGCCGACGTGTCCGATCACCTGACCGCGGGCGACCCGCTCGCCTTTGGTGACGGCGGCGTCGCCGAGGTAGCCGTAGAACGTGTAGTAGCCCCCGCCGTGGTTCAGTAGGACCGACGTGAGGTAGCTGCCGAGCGGGCCGGCGAGGCTGACGCTGCCGGCGGCGACCGCGCGCACGGCTGTGCCGGCCGGCGCCGCGATCCCGATGCCGTGCCAGGGGATGCGGGTGTTGTTCGGGCCGGCCGCGGTGCCGAACTGGTACAGGATCTTGCCGTCCACCGGCCAGTCGAGCTGGCCCAGGTCGGCGGTCGTGATCGTAGCGGCCGCGGTCGCGGCGCCCCGGGCCTCCGCCTCGCGGCGCGCCCGCTCGAGCGCGGCGATGCGGTCGTTGAGGCTGCGCTCGTCCCGCTCGAGGGCGGAGAGCCGCTGCTCCGCCTCGCGCGCGCTGCGTCGCGTCTCGACGAGCGAAGCCTGCCGCGCGTGCTCCAGGCCCACGTAGCGCTGCAGCTCGTCGCCCCGCTCGCTGCGGCGCCGCCCCAGCGCGTCGCGCGCGTCGAGCAGCGACTGGCGTTCGCGTGCGATGCGGTTGCGCAGCTTCGTCATGTCGTTCGCGAGCAGCCGGTCCTGGCGGCTCACCAGGTAGAGGTACTTGTAGCGGGACAACAGGTCGCCGAAGCTCTCGGCGGCGAACAGCACCTGGTAGGCGTACAGCGGCCCGCGCTTGTAAATGTCCACGAGACGCCGCTCCAGCACGGCCTGCTTCTCGACCAGCGCGTCCTCGGCGAGCAGCAGGTCCACGGTGATGCGATCGATCTGACTCGTGAGCCCGTTGATCTGACGGTCCAGCTCGTTGACGATGCGGTTGGTCGTTTCCTTCTGGCGCTCGATGTTGTAGAGCTCGTCGGTGAGCGAGTGCGCCTGCGTGCGCAGCCGCTCAAGCTCCTGCTCCACCTCCGAGCGCTCACGCCGGATGTCTTCCAGCCGCCGCTGGTTGTCGCGCAGCTGCTGGTCGAAGGGTGGGGGACGTTGGGCGGGAAGGGGGAAAGGGGAAAGGGGAATGGTGGCCGCCGCGACGAGGAGAGCGCCCATGATCAACACCCTTCCCCTTTCCCCATTCCCCTTTCCCCGATTCATACCCGTCGAAGGTGCCGACCCACGCTGGTCGCGCTCCCGACCAGCCCGATCAGCGTCCCGAAGACGACGACCGCCGCCGCCTGCTCGCGGGTGAAGAACGCCGCCTGGATGAGCCAGCGGTTGATCAGCACGTACGCCCCGTAGGACAGCCCGATCGCGACGCCGCCGCCCAGCATCCCCTTGATCGCTCCCTGGAGCAGGAAGGGCCGGCGGATGAAGCCGTCCGTCGCCCCCACGAGCCGCATGATGGCGATCTCGCGGCTGCGCTGCAGCACGGCCATGCGGATCGTCGTGCCGATGATGATGACGGCCACCACTGCGAACGCGGCCCCGACCACGAGCCCCACCGCGGCCGCGATCTGCTGCAGCCGGTCGAGCTTCTCGACCCAGTCCCGCCCGAAGCGCACGTCGTCCACGAACCCGAAGCCGCGGAGCCGGTCGGCGACCTCGTTCACGTGCTCGGCGTCGCGGAAGCCGGCCTTGAGCTTGACTTCGATCGAGCCGGGGAGCGGGTTGCGCTCGAGCTCCTGCAGCACGTCGCGGAACTCGACCAGCTCCGCCCGGGCGCGGGCGAGCGCCCGGTCCTCGCTCACGTACGTCGCCGAGCCGACCTCCGGGAACGCCTCGATGTCCTTCTGGGCGAGGGTGATGCTCTCGATCGGGGTGCCGGGGAGCAGGTAGGCCACGATCTCGACCCGCTCCGCGACCTGGCGCAGCGCGTGTTGCAGGTTCACGGCGACGAGCCCGAACAGCCCGACGGCGAACAGCGAGAACGCGATCGTCGTGACCGAGAGGGCGGAGAGCAGCGGCGCGCGGCGGAAGATGAGGAGCGCCTCCCGCAGGACGAGTCTCACGGGCTCGCCGCCTGATCGCGCGGCTCGTCCACCGCCGAGTCGTAGACCAGCGCCCCCTCCTGGAGCTCGATCACGCGGTACGGCGCCTGGCGGACGAGATCGAGGTCGTGCGTCGCCATGACCACAGCGGTGCCGCTCGCATTGATGTCGCGCAGCAGCTGGAACACGCCCCGCGTGGCGCGCTCGTCCAGGTTGCCGGTGGGCTCGTCGGCGAGGAGCACGGTAGGCTCGTTCACGAGGGCGCGCGCGATGGCCACGCGCTGCTGCTCGCCGCCCGACAACTCGCGGGGGTAGGCCTGCGCCTTCGCGGCGAGCCCCACCTGGGTGAGCACCCGCATCACGCGGGCCGGGATGGTGGCGCGGCGGGCGGCGGTCACCTCCAGCGCGAACGCCACGTTCTCCTCCGCGCTGCGATCCTCGAGCAGCCGGAAGTCCTGGAACACGATGCCGAGCCGACGGCGCAGCATCGGGATCTCCTTGCGGCGCAGCTCGGAGAGGTTGAACCCGGACACGCGCACTTCGCCGCTCGTCGGCGGCTCGTCGGCGTAGACCAGCTTCAGGACGGTGGACTTGCCGGCGCCCGAGTGGCCCGTGAGGAAGACGAACTCGCCCTTCGCGATGTGAAAGGAGACGTCCTTCAGGGCGAGGCCCCCCTTGGGGAAGGCCTTGAACACATTGGTGAGCTTGATCACCTACAGCGGCGCCAGGGCCTGCGTGAAATCCGCGATGATGTCGTCGGCGTCCTCCAGTCCGAGGGAAAATCTCAACAAGCCGTCCGGAATGCCAGCCCGCGCGCGCTCCTCGGGCGTGAGCGAGGCGTGCGACGTGAGGCGCGGCTCGGACACGAGCGTCTCCACGCCGCCCAGGCTCGGAGCGTGCGCCGCGATCTTGAGGGCCCGCAGGAAGCGCTCGGCACCACGGGCGCCCCCTTTCAGCTCCACGGCGAGCATGCCGCCGCACCCCGTGAGCACGCGCTGCGCCGTGTCGTAGTCCGGGTGGCTGGGGAGCCCGGGGTAGTGGACCGCCGCGAAGGCGGACTGGGTGGCGCACCACTGCGCCACCCGGAGGCCGGTCTGGTTGTGCCGCTCGACGCGCACCGCGAGCGTGCGCATGCCGCGGTCGATGAGCCACGCGGCCAGCGGGTCGAGCGCCTGCCCCCACACCTGCATCAGCTTGCGCACCTCCTCGATCACGGGCTCCGCCGCGGCCACGGCACCGGCGATCACATCGGAGTGGCCGTTCAGGTACTTGGTGGCGCTGTGGATCACGATGTCGGCCCCGTGCTCGAGCGGGCGGAAGTTGATGGGCGTCGCGAAGGTCGAATCCACGAGCAGCACCAGCCCCTCGGTCTGGCAGAGGGTCGCGACCGGCTCGAGATCGATCACGCGCAGCAGCGGGTTGGTCGGCGTCTCGACGAAGATCGCCCGGGTCGTCTTTTTCATCGCGCGCTTCCAATCGCGCGCGTGGGTCGGATTCACGAAGGTGACGTCGATCCCCAGGCGCCCGAACTCCTGGGCGAACAGCCGGTGCACGCCGCCGTAGATCCACTCGCTCGACAGCAGGTGGTCCCCGGGCCGCAGCACGGCGAGATGGGCCAGCGCCACCGCGCCCATCCCGCTCCCGACGAAGAGCGCGGCCTCCGCGCCCTCGAGCGCGGCGAGCCGCTGGGCGATGGCGACCTGGTTGGGATTGTTGCCGTAGCGCGTGTAGAGGACTTCCGCCGTCGAGCCGATCGGGTTGGTAAAGGTGCTGCTCTGATAGATCGGCGGCGCGATCGGCGCCCAGTCCGGACGGGCGTCCGGGTTGCCGTGCACGGCACGGGTGGAGAGGCCGAGCCGCTGTTTCACGAGAGCGTCAGCGCGATCGTGCCTCCCGCGGAGCGCGCCGCGAGCCGCCGCGCCACGAGTTCCTCCACCAGCGCGGCCGCCGCTTGCGGCGCGCCGAGGGCGTCCAGCGTGCCGTCCGGCCGCTCGAGCAGGGCGGCGAGGCCGTGCCCCGCCAGCACCGGCTCGATGGCCTCGCGATGACCGTCGCTGATCCCCGTGAGCACCAGCACCGCCGGGCGCGCGCGCAACAGCTTGGCGACGATCTCGTCCGCGCACGAGTAGTCGATGCAGCCCACGCCCGTGAAGTCCATCCGCGCGATCGCAAACGCGGGCTCGGCCGCGGCGATGGTCCGCTCGATGTGCTCGCGCACGACTCGACCGGTCGTGCGCGTGACGAGGTCGGTGTACACGCCCGACACGGTCTCTTGCAGTACGGCGTGTACGTCGATGTGCTGGATCACCGCTGAGCGGACTCCTGCTCGGGAATGATGATGAGCACCTGGGCGCCCGGGAACGGCGGCACGCCCTCCCGCAGCGGGACGTCGTCGTCCCACTTCGGGACGATCGCGATGCGCGCCGTCCCGCTCCGGATGGCGATCTTGCCGTCCCAGCGGGCGAGATAGCGTCGGATCCCGGCCAGCCCTTGCCCCCGGCCCGGGTCCCGGAACCGGCTCACACCCTGGATCAGCGCTGCCTCGAGCGCCGCAGCATCGCCCCAGCGCTCGCCGAAGCGCTTCGCCTGCGTCGGCTCGAGTGAGTGGCGGAACCCCACGCCGGCGTCCGCCACCGCGATCACCACGACCCGCCGCGCGAGCGTGCGGCGCCAGTGGTAGCTCTGCACCGCGACCCAGCCTCCGGTGCCGGCGTGCTCTACAATATTCTGACACGCCTCCGAAAGCGCCATAGCGAAGCCCATCGTCGCTTTCGGATCGAGCCCCAGCTCGGACGCCAGGATGGCGGACGCGCGCTGCTGGATCTTGCTCACCACGGCGTGCACGTCTTCGGCCGCGCGCACCGGCGTCACGGGCAGGAGCACGTCGCTCTCGTCTCCCTTGCCTCGCGGCACGCGGCCGTGGATCTCGAACAACGCGGCCGCTTCCCGGAAGAACCCGGCCCGCGCCCAGTAGCGCAACACGTCGGCATGAGTCGGCACCGTGAGCAGCGGCTTCTCCCCGCCGGCGCGGCGCGCCGCCTCACCCGCCGCGAGCAGCCCCACCAGCCCGTAGGGCGATGCCCACTCGGCCGCGTGCGCGTCGAACAGCAGCCGCTCGCCGTCCTTGCCCGCGGCCGCGAAGCCGCTCACGAACTGGTCGAACGAGCGGTCGTCGAACTGCACCGGCACCTCGACCAGCCGGGTCATGCCGGGGTGAGCTTCCCGAGGAGGTGATCGCGCAACCCGCTGGCCCCACGGTGCGACACGTTTCGCATCGCCATCCGCGTTCCCAATCGCAGCGCCTCCTCGAGCCCGCGGCCGGCGAGGAGGGAGGCCACCACGGTCGCGCCGAAGACGTCGCCGCAGCCGGTGGGATCCCCCTCGAGCACCGCCCCGCCTTCGACCGGCACCAAGGCGGTGCGGGTCGGGGTCCCAGTGAAGTAGGCCGCCCCTCGCGCGCCCAGCGTGACGCACACGGCGGTGCAACCCTGCACCAATGCCCCCGCCGCGAGCGCGAGCGGGTCGTCTCCCAGCTGCGCCAACTCCTCCTCGTTCAGCTGCACGTAGTCGAAGCAGCCGAACCAGGCCGGCGCCTGCGGCAGGGGCCGGGGGATGCGCGTCCCGTCGGGCTCCTTGCCGAGGAAGAGGCTGTGGAGGTCGGCGTAGAGAAAGCGGCGGAAGCTGTGCCGCAGCAGCCGCGCCGTCGGGAGGTCCATCTCGTAGCCCGAGATGAAGTTCAAGTACAGCGCGTCGAGGTCGGCCACCATGGGCCCGAGCTCGGGCCACGTCCAAGGCGGCACCCCTCCGGACATCTGCTCGCAGCGGCGCTCGAGTGCGTAGTAGCGCAGGGTGACCCGATTATTCGGCGCGGGCACCTCGGCGAAGCGGGTGCCGGGCGCCAGGTGCCGCAGGGTGCCCAGGAAGGCATTCGCCCTGGCGGCCAAGTCACGCCCCACCTTTATGATCGGCACGATCTGCCATTCGGGCGTGAGGGTCGCGTCGAGCGCGGCGAGGGAGTAGGCGACGCCGCCCCACTCCTCCACCGCAGGCTGTGCGGGATCGCGGCCATAGATCGTGTCCCACACCATCGACCCCACGACGCCCAGTCGCCTCACAGCCGGCCCCACGTGCGCTTGACGAATACCGCCGCTGCGCCATACACGCCGGCCGTGCCGGTCAAGGCGCCGGGTAGGATGCGGCACACGTCCACCGCCGGCTTGAACGCGCGCCGCTTCACCTCGCTCCGCAGCGGCACGAACAGGCGGTCGCCGGCGAGGGTCACGCCGCCGCAGATCACGACGACCTCGGGATTGAACACGTTGACGATGTTCGCCACGCCGGCGCCCAGGAAGTGCGCCGTGTCGCGTACGACGTCGAGCGCGTAGGCGTCCCCGTCGTGCGCCGCCTCGTAGACCACCTGCGCGGTAATGCGCGCGAGCTCGCCCTGCACGTAGCTGGGCAGGGTCGTCTCGGCCCCCGCCTCGATGCCCTCGACTGCTCGGGCCGCGATCGCGGGGCCCGAGGCGTACGCCTCGAGGCAGCCATAGTTGCCGCATTTGCAGCGGCGGCCGTTGGAATCGATGGTCATGTGGCCGATCTCGCCGGCGATGTCGGAGGCGCCGTGATAGATCTCGCCGTGGAGCACGATGCCGCCGCCGATCCCGGTGCCGATCGTGAGGCCGACGACGTGGCTCGCGCCGCGCGCCGCGCCGCGCCACCATTCGCCGAAGATGGCGCAGTTGGCGTCGTTGTCGAGAGTGGCGGACAGGCCCAGCGCCTGCGCGATGCGATCCCGCAGCGGGAAATTCGTCCAGCCGAGGTTCGGGGTCAGCAGCACCACGCCGCGCGCCGTGTCGAGCGGGCCCGGCGCGCCGATGCCCACGCCCGCGATCTCCTTGCCGCGGGCCGCGGCGACCGAGGCGCGGGCGAGCTTCAAGATGCGCGCCACGACCGCGTCGGCGCCCTGCTCGGGGAACGTCGGCTCCGACACGAGCCCGACGAGCTCGGAGCCGTCCTCCGCGACGGTCCCGGCGACGATGTTCGTCCCGCCGATGTCAATCCCGACGACGTAGCGCACCGGTCTCCTCGATGGCGGCGAGCACCCGATCCACGGACAGCTCGCGCATGCACCTGTGGTGGCCTAGCGGGCACGCGCGCGGGCCGTGGTCGGAGCAGGGGCGACAGGCGAGCCCCACGAGCCCCACGCTTGCGGCCCCCTCCCCCTCCCCCTCCCCCTCCCGGAGCGGGCCGAACCCGAATTCCGGGATCGTCGGTCCGAAGACCGCGACGACCGGCGTGCCCATCGCGGTCGCGAGATGCAAGGGCGCGCTGTCGTTCGTAACGAGCAGGCGCGCGCGTCCGATGAGCACAGCAGACTGGCGCAACGTCAGCCGGCCGCAGGCACTGACCGCCCGACCGCCCGACCGCCCGACCGCCGCCGTGATCTCGGAGGCCAGGCTGGCGTCCTCGGCCCCTCCCACCACGACGATCCCCGCCCGCCGCGCGAGCTGCTCCGCCAGTTCGCGGTAGTAGGGCCAGCGCTTCGCGCCCCAGATCGAGCCCGGCGCGAGCGCTACGAAGCCGCCGTCCAACGAGCCCTGCACGGCGTCCAGCCAGGAGTCCACCGCCGCCGCGTCGGCGGGCGTGGGCCAGAGGCGCGGGGCGAAGCTGTGTGGCGCCTCGCCGGCGAGCGCCAGCAGGCGGTCGCTCTCGTGCCCGTCGGTGGGGCGGCGCCGCACCTCCGTGTAGAGGAGCGGCCAGCCGTCGTGGAACCCGACGCGCCGCGGGATGCGGGCGAGCCAGGCCAGCGCGCCGCTGCGCAGCGAGCGATGGGGAAGATACGCGGCTTCGTAGCGCTCGGCCCGCAGCGCGCGCGCCAGGGCCAGGAACGCGGCCATGCCGCGGTCCTGCCCGCGCTTGTCGTAGGGGATCGCGCGCCGCACGGCGGGGTGGGTCGCGACGAGCGGCAGCGCCGCCGGCGTGGTCACGACGTCCACCGGGCCGGCGCGCCGCGCCAGCGCTTCGAGCAGCGGCGTCGTGAGCACGACGTCGCCCAGGAACGCGGTCTGGATGACGAGGCTAGTCAACCTGGAGGACCGCGAGGAACGCTTCCTGCGGGATCTCGACCGTTCCCACCTGCTTCATCCGCTTCTTGCCCTCGCGCTGCTTCTCCAGGAGCTTGCGTTTGCGCGTGACGTCGCCGCCGTAGCATTTGGCGGTCACGTTCTTGCGCAGCGGGCGGATCGTCTCGCGCGCGATCACCTTGGTCCCGATGGCCGCCTGAATCACCACCTCGAACAGCTGTCGCGGGATCAGGTCCTTCAGCTTCTCGGCGATCTTGCGGCCCCATTCCTGGGCCTTGTCGCGGTGGATGATCACGCTGAAGGCATCCACCGGCTCGCCGTTGATCAGCATGTCGAGCCGCACCAGATCGCCCGCCCGGTAGCCCGTGAACTCGTAGTCGAGCGAGGCGTAGCCGCGCGACAGCGTTTTCAGCTTGTCGTAGAAGTCGAGGATGATCTCGGCGAGGGGGAAATCCCACGTGAACTCCACGCGCGTCGGGTCGAGGTAGTGCATCCCGCCGTACACGCCGCGCCGCTCCTGGCCAAGCTTCATGATCGCTCCGATGTACTCGGCGGGGGCGACGATGCGCGCCTTGACGTACGGCTCCTCGATGCGGTCGACGGTGGAGCCGTGCGGCAGCTTGCTCGGGTTCTCAACCAGGTCCATCGATCCGTCGGTCTTGTGGACATGGTACTCCACGTTCGGCACGGTGCTGATGAGCGACAGGTCGAACTCGCGCTCCAGCCGCTCGCGCACGATCTCCATGTGCAGCAGGCCGAGGAAGCCGCAGCGAAAGCCGAACCCGAGCGCGACCGACGTCTCGGGCTCGTAGTGCAGCGATGCGTCGTTCAGCTGCAGCTTCGCGAGAGCGTCGCGCAGCTCCTCGTACTGCTCGGCGTTCGTGGGGTAGAGGCCGGCGAACACCATCGACTGGATGTCGCGATAGCCGGGCAGCAGCGGCACGTCGCGGTGCTCGGCGTCGAGCACGGTGTCCCCCGGCCGCGTGTCCCGCACGCCGCGGACATTCGCCACGAAATACCCCACCTCGCCCGCCTCCAGCTGCTCGGTCGGCTTGTGGCCGAGCTGGAGGTAGCCCACCTCGTCCACGTGGTAGAGGTCCGCGTTGTGCGCCCCGAAGGCGATGGACATCCCCGGCCGGATGGCGCCGTCCACCACGCGGATCGACGGCGTGGCGCCGCGGTAGCGGTCGTAGTAGGAGTCGAAGATCAGCGCGCGCAGTGGAGCGTGCGCGTCGCCCCGGGGCGCCGGGACGCGGTGCACCAGCGCCTCCAAGAGCTCCGGGACGCCGGTCCCCTCCTTGGCGGAGATCCGCAGGATCTCCTCCGATCTGGCGCCGATGAGGTCGTGGATCTCCTGCGCCCGCCGGTCGGGCTCGGCGCCGGGGAGGTCGATCTTGTTGAGGACCGGGATGATCTCGAGGCCCGCGTCCATCGCGAGGAACAGGTTCGAGATGGTCTGCGCCTGGATGCCCTGCGACGCATCGACGACGAGGATCGCCCCCTCACAGGCGGCGAGCGAGCGGGACACCTCGTAGGTGAAGTCTACGTGGCCGGGGGTGTCGATCAGGTTCAGTTCGTACAGCTGGCCGCTCTTCGCGTGGTAGTGCATGCGCACGGCGTTGAGCTTGATCGTGATACCACGCTCGCGCTCCAGGTCCATGGTGTCGAGCACCTGCTCGCGCATCAGCCGCTTGTCGAGCGTCCCCGTCAGCTCGATGAGCCGGTCGGCCAGGGTCGACTTCCCGTGGTCGATGTGGGCGACGATGCAGAAGTTGCGGATGTGGGATTGGCGCATTGGCAGCGAAATATAGCTGTCAGCGATCAGCCGTCGGCTGTCAGCTCGGTCGAAGCTGACAGCTCAGAGCCGATGGCGCAGTGTAGATTATACGAGACCCTCCTTGCCACCACTCACCGGCTGGTTCGATCCCGCGCCCAAGGGCGGCTTCGTCCGCCTCCCGGCGAGCAGCTACCTCCCGGCGAAGGGCGACCCCGCGGTTCGGCTCCCCGGCCTGCGCCGCGGCGACCTCGTCGCGCTGGAGAACGACCGCGTGCTGCGCGTGAACGGCGCGCCGCCGGGTCCGGAGCTCGCCCACCGTCCCGAGTTCGCGAACCTCGGTGCCGTGCACCCCTCGCGTCCGCTGCTGCTCGAGACCCCCGGGGCGTCGGGCCCGCGGACCGCCGAGATCCAGCGCGTGGTGGACCTGGTGTGCCCGTTCGGCTTCGGCCAGCGGGCGCTGATCGTGTCGCCGCCCAAGGCCGGGAAGACGGTGATGCTGCAGGCCGTGGCCGAGGCGGTGGCCGTGAACTATCCGACGGCGACTCTCCTCATCCTGCTCGTGGACGAGCGGCCCGAGGAGGTGAGCGAGATGGAAACGTGGGGTCGCGGCGAGGTGATCGCGTCGAGCTTCGACCTCCCGCAGGAGCGCCACGTCGCGGTGGCCGACATGGTGTTCGAGCACGCCCGCCGCCAGGTGGAGCTCGGCAAGGACGTCGTGATCGTCCTCGACTCGCTCACGCGGCTCGCGCGCTCGCACAACACGACGGGGCGGTCGAGCGGACGCACCATGTCGGGCGGCCTCGACGCCAACGCGCTCGCCAAGCCGAAGGGGCTGTTTGGTGCGGCGCGCGCGGTCCCGGAGGGCGGCTCCCTCACCGTCGTCGCGACCGCGCTCGTGGAGACCGAGAGCCGCATGGACGAGGTGATCTTCGAAGAGTTCAAGGGGACGGGCAACGCCGAGCTGCGGCTGACGCGCGCGCTGGCCGACCGGCGCATCTACCCGGCGGTGGACATCGCGGCGAGCGGAACCCGGCGGGAGGAGCTGCTGGCGGACCCGGCCACGGTGCAGGCCAAGCGCGACCTGCGGCGAGGTCTCGTGGGACTGCCGCCGGAGAAAGCGATGGAGACGTTGCTCACTCAGCTGCGGCGGACGAAGACGAACGCGGAGCTGCTCGCTCCGTCGTAGCGCCCGTCAGTTGCCCGCCGCCTGCACGATCCTGCGATAGCTCTCCGGGTTCCACTTGGGCCGCTCCGGCGCGTTCGCGATCTCGAGCCCGAGGTAGAACACGAGCTTGATGATGCGCGCCTCCTTCTCCGCGTCGATCTTCGCGACCTCATCCGACACCTGGTGGTAGTCGGGGTGGGTACCGTTGAAGAAGAACAGGATCGGCACGCCTTTGCGGGCGAAGTTGTAGTGGTCCGAGCGGAAGTAGAAGTTCTCCTGCGGCCAGATGTCGTCGATGGGCGTCATCCGCAGCTCGGGATGCGCGGCGGCGACGCGATTGAGCGTCCGGCCCAGGTCGGAGTGCTCCTTCCCGATCACGGCGATCGTGTCCTTCCAGTTCCGCCCCACCATGTCGCTGTTCAAGTCGGCGACGATGTTGGAGAGCGGAACCGTGGGGTGCTCCGCGAAGTACTCGCTGCCCCACAGCCCCTTCTCCTCGCCGCTCACGGTCATGAAGACGAGGGAGCGTTTGGGGCGGGGGGTGAGCCGGGAGAAGGCCTCGGCCGCCTCGATGACGGCCGTGGTCCCGGACGCGTCGTCGTCCGCGCCGTTGCAGATGGAGTCCGCGCCCACGGCGCGACAAGCGGGGTTGCCCGGCCCCGCGACGCCAATGTGGTCCATGTGCCCCGTAAAGAACACGTACTCCTGCTTGAGCTTCGGGTCGCTCCCCTCGAGCACGCCGATGACGTTCGGGGCGGACAGCCGCTCCAGCACGCGCTGCCGGGCGCGGAACGTGACGGTTGTTTCGGGCAGCCGGCGGCCGGTGCGGGTCTGTTGCAATCGCAGCGCGGCCGGGTCGATGCCCAACGCGCTCGCGGCCGTGGCGTCGCGGATCTCGACGAGGCCGAACTGCGGGAGCGTATCGCGCGCGGCCTCCCGCCACGCCAGCACGATCGATGGAACCGTGAGGTGCGCGAGCCGGCTCGACCACTGGGCGTCGGGCCGGTCGGAGATGAGGAGCGCGCCGATGGCGCCGGCCTCCAAGGCGGCCTGCGCGGTCGCCCCATCGAACGGCACGCCCCGGGGCGTGGCCGTGGCGATCAGCGCGATCCAGGCCCCGCGCACGTCCACGCCGGCGAGCGGGTTCGCGGAATCGGCGGGCCCGGCGAACACCACGACGGGCCCCGCGACCTCGCGCCGGGGCAGCGGCGCGAACGGCAACAGGTTCACCTCGACCCCGGGCTTGAGTGTCACCGTGGTCCGGCCCGCGATCACGAGAGCGCTCGCGGCCGTGTCGAGCTGCTCGTGGAGGATGCCGTACCGTTGCAGGAAGCCGCCGCTGTCCCCGCCGGGTCTCAGGCCGACGCGCTTGAACTCGCCGGCGACGTACGCGGCCACCTTCTCGAGCTCGGGGCTCGGCGTGTTGCGACCGCGCATCGAGTCGTCGGCGAGGATCGCGATGCGGCGATGAACGTCGCCGGGCACGATGGAGCTCACGGCGCGCTGGACGGAGGCCGGAGTCTGCGCGGCGAGCGCGCCAGGAAGCAACGTGAGCCACACGTAGGAAAGCCGACGCACGCGACCCTCTCCTTGAGCGAAGGGAAGGGGAAAACTAGCGCCTCAGGGCTTGCGGCGCCTCAGCTCCGGGTCGCTACGCTGGGGTTTGTCCTTGGGCGCGTCCCGCTTTGGCAGGGCGCGGGGCTCGCTCCTGGGCGGAGGTGGCGCGGGCTGCGCGCGCGGCGACCGCTCCGGGGCGCGCGACTCGACCTGCGGGCGACTCTCCGGCTGGCCGCGCTCGCGGCGCGGCGCGCGCACCTCGGGGCTCACCGAGAGGGCGGACCGATCCGGACGCTCCGGCCGATCGCGGCGATCCGCGCGGTCCCGCCGTTCTCCTGCGTCGCCGCGGTCCGGGGTGCCAGGGTTGTCGGGCCGGTCGGGGCGGTCCGGCCGATCGGGCTGGCGGCGATGCCGGTCGTCGTTGCCGGGCTCGCCCCGACGCTCACGCTCGTCTCCCGTCCCGCCCGTGACGTCCGGACGGCGGCGCGGCGGAGGAATGTTCCCGATGCCCCCCAGGTCGCGCCCGCTTACGCCGACCTCGCGCCGGCGATCGTCGTTCGCGGGCCGCTGCGCCACCCGCGTGACGAATACGTCCGTGCGGCTGCGGTCCTTAAAGATGAAGCGCGGCTCGGGCCGGTACGGCCGGGTGAACACCACGCGGGTGCCGCCGTAATAACGATAGGGGTAGTAGTACGGGTCGTCGAACACGACGATGCGGAAGCGCACGCACGTGTAGTCGTACACCGACCACAAGGGATAGCTCACATAGGTGTGGCAATCGTAGCACAGGAACCGCGGATAGTCGTAGTGGCGGTTGACGTAATACGGCGTGATGTCGTAGTCCCAATCGCGGTAGTCGGCCGGCAGGATCCGCTGCGCCAGGTCGGTCAGGGCGACGTACGGATCGCCGTGCACGCGCCCGTCCGCGATGGCGCGATAGTCCCAATGGTCGCCCGTTTCGAAGGCGTCGTACACGAACGGGTCGGTCGCGGCGACGGCGAAGATGTAGCCGACGCCGGGGTAGTCGTCGATCGAGAAGGCATCCCGCTCGTAGCCGCCCTGGATCTCGTACTCACGGCCGCCGCGGGCGAAGTTGTCCTCCCAGGGCTCGAGCGGGAACAGCACCCGCACCCGGCCGTCGGTATCGACGCGCAGCACGGTCACGTAGGCATCGACCTCGCTGCGGAAGAACACGCGAGCGCCCTGACCGCTGGCGTAGGCATCGTCGGCCCGGTTGGTCCAGACTTCGATGCGCGTGCGAGACGATGCGTCCGGCCACCCGACGGGCTGACCGGAACTCGCGAGCAGGCTGAGCGCTGCCAGTTGTGCCAACATGGTTCCCTCCGGGGCCGGGAGAGGAGCAGGGGGCATGCCACCCTGGCTGCGGCCGGAGATCGGTTCAACCAGTTGTCGGAGAACAGATTATGCGATGTCGTGCGGCGTATCACCCCGCTCCCGGGTGTCCTCTACCCCGGACAATCCGCCGATTATTAGCTTCCGCCACCCATGGTCGACTCCCGACGCCTTGATCTCCTCGATCCCGCGGAAGTAGCGCGGCTCGGCGGGATCGAGATCGTGGCGCAGGGAGTCGTGGAGGGGTTTCTGGCCGGCATTCATCGCTCGCCCTTCCGGGGGTTCTCAGTCGAGTTTACGGAACATCGGGCCTACCAGCCCGGCGACGAGCTGCGCTACCTCGATTGGAAGATCCTCGCCCGCGCGGACCGCCTGTTCGTCAAACAGTTCGAGGAGGAGACGAACCTGCGGGCGATGATCCTGCTCGACGCCAGCCGCTCGATGGCGTGGCGCGGCGACCCGGCGCGCCTGACCAAGCGGGGCTACGCGGACCGCCTCGTGGCTGCGCTCGCCTTGATCCTGCTGCGGCAGCGCGACGCGACGGGGCTGATGACGTTCGACGAGGCGGTGCGCCAGGTGATCCCCGCGCGCGTGAAGGCGGGCCAATGGACGAGGCTGGTGCGCGGACTCATCGACACGCCGGACGGCCTGGGAACGGCTGCTGAGACGGCGCTGCGCCAGCTTGCCGGCTTGCTCGCCCGCCGCGGGCTCGTCGTACTCGTTTCCGATCTCCTCCTGGACCGCGGGCTCGCCCTGACCGCGCTTCGCTACCTGCGGCACCGTGGCCACCAGGTGATCGTGCTGCACGTGATGGACCCGGCCGAGCTGGAATTGGCGGGGCCGCCCGAGGTGCGCTTCCGCGACCCCGAGAGCGCGGCGAGCGTCGTCGTGCGCCCCCGCGAGCTCGCCGGGGCCTACGCCGCGACGGTGCGCCGGGAGATCGCGGGGTGGCGCGCCGCCTGCCGGCGGCACGGGGTCGCCTATCATCACATCCGGACCGACATGCCGTTCGGCATGGCGCTGCGCCTGCTGGCGTGACGTTTCTCCATCCGCTGGCGCTGCTGGGGCTCGCCGCGGCGGCGATCCCCGCGCTGCTGCATCTGCTCGAGCGCCGCACACCACCCGAGGCCGAGTTCCCGCCGCTGCGCTACCTGCGGGACGCGGAGCGTCAGAGTGCGCGCCGCCTGCGGCTGCGCCACCTGCTGCTGCTCATCCTCCGGACGGCGCTCGTGGCGGCGATTGTGCTTGCGGCCGCGCGGCCGATTTTACCCACGGGGGTGGGCGGGGGGAGCGGGGGGAGCGGGGGGAGCGGGAGGGGCTCGACCGCGGTGCACGCGCCGACGGCGCTCGCTGTCGTGCTCGACAACTCATTGTCGGCGAGCGCGGTGGTCGACGGGCGGCCGGTGCTGGACCGGCTCAAGGCGCTGG
>Ga0209160_1002119_pt1 | contig 16595 bp, 17 predicted proteins | sample GraSoiAngelo_153_FD_186167 | JGI IMG/M metagenome (GOLD analysis project Ga0209160, IMG submission 186167) | Grasslands soil microbial communities from the Angelo Coastal Reserve, California, USA - 14_1009_12_40cm (SPAdes) (version 2) | ecosystem: Environmental > Terrestrial > Soil > Grasslands ... | reverse complement strand
GAGATGTACAGTCCGATCAGGCCGAGCGACCCCAAGAGCCAGGCCCAAACGATCCGCCGCGAGGCGCGCAGGATCGTGAAGCCGCCGATGAGTTCGAGGGGCGCGAGGACGAGGAAGAACCCGACAACGATTGACTCCACGTGCTCCCCGATCGCGACAATGTGGATCGCGCCGTCCGCGAAGAGGAGGAACGTCGCGAGGATGCGTCGACCGCGGACCCGGTCCCAGAGGACCTCCGGATGATCGAGCGCGTATCCGAAGAACAAGAGGCCAAGGCCCCACGGAACCGTGGACAGGCGAACGAGGTCCGTCGCGCCAAGGTAACTCGACGTGCCCAGGCCACTCGTCAACACGATCTCCGCTTCGAACGCCCCGGTCACGAAGAGGATCGCGAGCCCCGCCAAGATGAAGGCCAGGCCGGGAGTATACCGCTCCCCTCCCATGTTACGGCGTATCACGCCACGCCGCCAAGTACCTTTGCCGAAATGGACCGCTCATCGCTGCCGCATCTTCTGTTCGCGTTTCCGGCGGCGCATCCGCTTCTTGCGCCACTTCCAGCGCATCTTTCCGCGCTTCTTCCAAGCCCGCGAGGAGCGTTTCACCGGGTGACCGGGCGGCGCGTAAACCCCTGCCGAATAAGTAGTTTCCCGTCTTCGTTCCCCTGAGGCGACGCTACATTGGCAACTTTGGAGGGCACTTTCCCTGGAGAAACCGAGGACCTCGACCCGGAATCCGTTTATCCTCCACCGGGCATACGGGGCCGAGGGATTTCTATGGTCAGTTCGCAGACCTTGGCGAAAAGCATCGTGAAAGGAAGCCTTCGACCGAAACCCGACGAGGTCGTTCTGATCTCGACGTATCCGCATACGATGGAACTCGCGGAGCTGACCGCGCTGGAGTGCCAAAAAGCCGGGGCCGATCCCGCGCTCTGGCTCGAGACGGACGCGTTGTTCTATGGCAATTTCAAGAACTACTCCGTCGAGAGTCTCCATCGCGTTTCAGGTCATTGCGTCGGCCTACTCGACTACGTGAACTCGTACGTCTGGTTCTTTGGCCCCCGCAACCCTGCGGCGATGGCGACCATCCCTCGCGAGAAATTTGCGGCGATGTTCGAGGGAGAGAAGGCTCACGCGGACAAGGCGTTCGAGAAGATGCCGAAGAACGTCGCGGTGGCGATCGGAAGCGTCACCCGGGAGCGGGCCAAGACCTACGGTTTCAACTACGCGAAGTGGAAGGCGATGGTCGAGGCGGCCACCGTCGTGAATCAGGAGCGGCTTGCGGCGCTCGGCAACCTCGTCGCCGGCCTCATTTCCCGACCCGTCGATGTCCGCGTGACCGCGGACAACGGGACGAAGCTGAAGTTCCGCCTCGCCGGACCCGAACGGAAGCCGTACATCCACGACGGGGTGATCAGCGATGAGGACCTCGCCGTCGGCACGCTCGCGAGCCGGTCGGTCGACCTGCCCACGGGCGAGGTGGGCGTCGCCCCCGTGGAAGAGAGCGCGAACGGTACCTTCGTGGCGGATGTCGCGATCCCGGCGCGGGGCCGACTCATCGAAGGGCTCTCGTGGACGTTCCGGAACGGGAAGGTGACGGACTTCGCCGCGAAGAAGAACGTGCAGTTCGCGCAGACGAACTGGGCCGAGGCGACGGGCGCGAAGGACGCCTTCGGCGAAGTTGCGTTCGGGTTGAACCCGAAGGCGCTCCCCGGATTCCTGCAGAACAGCATCGTGTCCGGCACGGTGAGCATCGGCATCGGGGACAACCGCGACGCGGGCGGGAAGAACGACAGCAGCTACGGATTCGCCGCGCCGCTCGCACACGCGAACGTCGAGATCGGCGGGAAGACCGTGATCCAGGACGGGGCCTGGACGATCTAGATCCCTCGCTCAGCCGTGCGAGTACAACGTGTTCCCGGGCCCGCTATAGTCAGGCCCTTCGCCCCAGGCAATTTGCACGTTGCCCGTCGGGTCCAACGCGAGGGTGATGTAGTCACCGTACGGAAACGCGAAACCCTGTCGGGTCACGTAGGCGTAGCCGGGGCGGAACGCGGACACCTTGATCTCTGCCGACCAGGTCCGACCGCCGTCGGAGGAGCTGCGGTACCACACGTTGTAGGCGCCCGTGCGGTTGTCCATCCACGCGACCCGCACATCCCCCGTGCCGCCCGCCGCCACTCCAGGGAACACGTGGAAGGAGGATGTCGCATCCGCGCTGACCTCGATTCTCGCGGACCATGTGACCCCGCCGTCCGTTGAAGACCGATACCACACGTGCGGAGGCCCGTTATCGGTCAGGGGCGCGTTGTACGTCACGTAGACGTTCCCGGATTGATCCGTCGCGATCGCGGCCCCGGTGCCGAGGAAGTCCCATCCGCAGAGCGCGCAGTTCGGCCCGGGCGGGAGCCCCGTGTCGACGTACGACAGCGTCCACGTGGCCCCGCGGTCCGTCGATTTCGTCACCGCAACGTCCTGAGGGCCTTGCGCTTGGCCGCTCTTGTGCACGAGTTCCCACACCATGTATACGGTCCCATCCGGCGTGGCCGTCGCCCCGCCGTTCAGCGGCCAGCCGAGCGTGTTCTGGTTCATCTGGGTCGTCGAGAAGGTGCGACCACCATCGTGCGATGCGGAGACGAAGAATTTCTGTGCGACGTCGAAGCCGACATACACGTTGTCCCCGACAACCGCGAGTCCGTCTTTGTCCGTCGGACCTTGCTTGACGTCCGCATTGACGGCGACGGGGGCAGACCAGCTGGCGCCGAGGTCCGTGGACCGCTGAACGACCGTGTCCTTTCCAAGGAGATAGCTCACGAACACGCTTCCGGCCGCGTTGATCTTCACCTGCGGATCGTATTGCGTCGCGAGGCTCACGGTCAGGGGTCGAGGCGCATCGAAGGTCCGCCCGGCATCGTGGGAGACTTGGACCACGATCGTTGGATTGGCGCAGGGACCGCATCCCGGCACGCCGCCGAAGTGGGTCGTCAGGTAGTACACGTTGCCCGCTCCGTCCGAAGCGACCGCGGGCTCCCAGTCGTCGCCTCCGGGAGGATAGCCCATCGGCATCGGGGTGGTGAATGGAGAGCCTGCGCCCGAGACGATAGACAGGACAAGAACCGCAGCGAACCCCAACGAGATAGTCCCGACGGCAGCACGAGAGACGCGGCCCGACCTCATTTCAAACCCCTGAAGGGGATTGGCTTCCGCGTTCATAACGCTCTCTGCTCGTTTCCAGTCACTCCCGCGGGTCGGTTGGGCCACGGGTGGCGGGACTCCGGCGGAGGATTCAAATGAGGACGATAGCATGGGCCGCTGATAGCCCATGTGGACTCCCACGCCGACGGTCCCGTCCGCGCCGTATTCTCCGGCACCACGAAAGCTTGGATTCCTCGACCGTCTGCGCATCGGCTGGCGACTCACCAAGGTCAGCCTCGGAGTCCTTCGTCAGGAGAAAGGGCTCATCCTCCTTCCGTTCCTGTCGCTCCTGATCAGCGGTGCCGTCTGGATCCTGTTCTTCATCACGATCTTCTTCCTCACGGCTCCCTCGGACGTGTTCGGATATTGGCTCTTCTACGTGGGCCTCGCGATCGTCTACTTCGTCACGTTCTTCGTCTCGATTTATTTCAACGCCGCGGTGATGGGCGCCGCCATGATTCGGCTCAGTGGCGGCGACCCGACGATCTCGGATGGCTTGAAGGTCGCGCGGGAGAACATCAAGCGCATCGCCGGGTGGGCGTTGGTGACCGCGACGGTCGGCCTCATCTTGCGGGCGATTGCCGAGCGATTCGGTTTCCTCGGGCGAATCATCGCGGGGGCCCTCGGAGCGGCGTGGGGCATCGTCACGTACCTCGTCGTCCCGGTGCTGATCTTCGAGAAGATCGGGCCGTGGGCTGCGGTGAAGCGGAGCGGATCTCTGTTGCGACAGACGTGGGGCGAGGCGGCGGGCGGATACTTCTCGCTGGGAGCGATCATCGTGTTGCTCGCGCTCCCCGGACTGCTGGCGCCGCTGGTCGGGTTCGCCCTCGGCGGAGTCGTTGGTCTCGCGGTCGGCTTCGGGATCGCGGTCGTCTATTGGCTGGTCCTGGGTCTGGTCGGCTCCGCTGCTCAGAGCATCCTCGTCACCGCCCTGTACCGATACGCCACGACGGGAAAGCTGGGATTCGGATTTCCTCAAGATCTTCTTGCGGCGCGCAATCCGAGCCTTCGGTGATTCATCGGACAGGCGTGCCGTCCGATTCGAAACGCGCCATTGGCATGTTGGCGAACTGCGGTCAGGTGCTCGTCCAGGTCACTCCCGAGGTCATCTGTCCGCTCGAGGTTACGAGGGAGACTTCCAGACTGAACACTGTCGAACTCGGCAACGGAGCCGAATTCCCGGTGACCCTGAACGCATCGCCCGTGCCAAAGACTCGATCGTTGTCTTCATCGAGCCAGAACATGCGCAGCGTGTAGCCTCCCACAATCAAGGCCACCGAACCGCCTGGCGGAGGCATTCCCGTCGAACTCCCAGATGAGTTCGCGGATAAGCGGACCTGGAGGCTCGAGGGATCGATCTCGCGGGAGCTCGAGACGTCAATGGTCGCGTTCCCGCCCGTCTGATCGACAAACCCGAAAGCCACGATGGGAGGTGAATTGGGACCCTGGATCAGGCCGGAGACCAGGACGTACAAGACAGCCGCGAGGACGACGGGGACCACGACGACCACGACCACGACAATCACGATGATCAGCACGAGGTTGGTCCGCTTCGGCGGAGGAGGCGGCGGATAGAACGGAGGGTACCATGACCCCGCAGGCGGAGGCCCGGCGGGAAGAACGGAGCCCGGCGGTCCGGGTGCAGGGTCCGGAGATGGCCCGCTCACGGACCACCAATTGTGACTCCGGCCGAATAGCCTTTGTGGAATTCCTCCGAGAGCCCGTGGCCGTCCGGAGCAAGTCAACCTTAAACAAGGTTAACGCGCGCAGGACAAATTGTTAAGTGCCTCGCGGTCCTTCGTTCAGATTCCCACGGAGGAACCGAGAATGGCCCGAGCCTTGTGGAGTGGCGCGATCGCATTCGGCCTGGTGAACATCCCCGTCAAATTGTACGGCGCGACGGAGACGAAGGACCTTTCCTTCACGACGCTGCATGCCACCTGCATGACCGCGTTGAAGCGGCCGTACATCTGCCCGAAAGACAACGTCCCGGTCGACTCGAAGGAGATGGTCAAGGGCTACGAGTACGCGAAAGGCCAGTACGTGATCCTGAAGGACGAGGACTTCGAGAAGATCCCCCTGGAGGCGACGAAGGCGCTCGACGTCGCGGGTTTCGTCGACGCCTCGGAGATCTCCCCGCTGTACCGGGAGCGGAATTACTACCTCGGACCGGAGGAGATCAGCCTGAAGCCGTTCGAGTTGTTCCGCCAGGCGCTCATGCGGACCGGGAAAGTCGCGCTCGCCCGCGCGGTCCTGTGGAAGAAGGAACAGCTCGTCGCGATCAGCCCCTACAACGGGAGCCTCGTCCTCACGACCCTGATGTACCAGGACGAGGTGAAGCCGCCGCCCGAGCCTCCCGCAACCCGACCCGTCGTGATCTCCGACGCGGAGATCGACCTCGCGCTCCAGCTCATCAAGACGCTCGCGACGGAGTTCGATCCGTCGAAGTTCCGGGATCGGTACCGCGACGCGTTGATGGCGCTCATCGAGGCGAAGGTCGAGGGCAAGGAACTGCCTTCGGTCACCAAGGTCGAGACGAAGCCCACGCAGGATCTCATGGCCGCGTTGAAGGCAAGCCTCGAGGCCGCGAAGGCCAGTTGAACGGATGGCGCCGTTCGACCCGTACCTCCACGTGATCAAGCCGATGCTCGCGGAAAGCCGCGAGACTCCCTTCGATTCGAAGGACCACATCTTCGAGCTGAAGTGGGACGGCACCCGGGCCCTCGCCATCGTGCGCGACGGACTCCGGTTTCAGAACCGACGCCTGAACTACGTCGAAGCGCGGTACCCGGACCTCGCGGTCCACACGCGGAAGCCCGCGATCCTCGACGGCGAGATCGTGGTCATGAACGGGCCGCTGCCGAGTTTCGAGAAACTCCAGGAGCGGGAACGGGCGAGTGGCAAGATCAAGATCGAGTATCTCGCAAAGACCCTGCCTGCAACGTACATCGTTTTCGATGTCCTGTACGTTGGGGACAAGTCCGTCATGGGCCTCTCCCAGATGGAACGTAAGGCGATCCTGACCGATCTGGTCGACGTCGACGATCGGGTCGTCCTGAGCGACTACATCGAGGGCCGGGGGGTCGACTACTACAACGCGGTGATCGCGCGCGGCCTCGAGGGCATCATCGCGAAGCACAAGGAGACTCGGTACCAAGTCGGAAAGCGGAGCAAGGACTGGGTCAAGATTAAGAAGAAGACGACCCTCGACGCCATCATCTGCGGGATCACCGCGGGCGAAGGCGAGCGAGAGGACACGTTCGGGTCCCTGATCCTGGGGGCGTACTTCGAGGGCGCGCTCTTCCACGTCGGCCGGGTCGGGACCGGCTTCTCCGAAAAGTTGCGGCGGACGCTGTTCGAACGGCTCCTTGCCTTGCGGCAAGACGAGTGTCCGTTCCCCGAGGTCCCCGAGATTGATGCCCACGTCGGCTTCTGGACGAAACCCGAGATTGTCGTCGAGGCGCACTTCCTCGAGTTCTCGAAGGACCGCCACATGCGCGCGCCGTCGTTCGCTCGTCTGCGGGAGGACAAGCGACCCGAGGATTGCGTCGTGACATTCTAGAAGGCGCCAAGCGCATCCCGACCCGGTTCGTCGGTGGACCGGTCCGTCCGAGTCGGACGATTCGACTCCTTTATCCGCAGCGAACGCGGTGGGGCCGCAGCGGGGAACCCCGATGGCGAAACTCCAGTTAACGGACGTCGAGATTTATGTGAAGGATTTGAAAGCGGCGCGAGCGTTCTATACCCAAAAAATCGGCCTCAAGGTGCGGTCGTCGATGCCGAAATGGGGCTACTTGGCGCTCGGGGCGACGAAAGGCGGCGAGGATGCGGCCCTCACGCCGTGGCAGCCGGTCCCGGAGTGGGGCCCGGAGATGTACGAGTCCCGCTTGAAAATGATCGGCGGGGTGACGGGAATCGGATTCCTCACCTCCGACCTGAAGCGGACCGTTGCGGCCCTCAAGAAGAAAGGCGTGAAGACGGCGGTCGACCGCGACGAGGGGACGTTCGGGCGGTTCACGGATCCGAACGGAAACGTCCTGTTCCTGGCGCAGCCCGCGAAGACGAAGGTCCACCGGGCGGGGCTGTCGGCCCTCGCGTTCGTGACGGTGGCATCGCGCGACGCGAAGAAGTCAGGCGAATTCTTCCGCAAGGCGTTCGGGATGCGCCAACAACGAGAGCGGGGCGAGGAAGGGGAGGAAGACTTCGTTTCCTATCAGCTCTCGCCGAAGAGCACCGCGATCACGCCCTTCACTCCGACGAAGGAAATGTACGACAACCCCGCGGACTACGACTCGGACATGGCCCATATCGGCGAGGAGACTGGGATTGGCTTCACGACGCCCGACATCTATCGGTTGCAGGAGCAGCTGATGGCGAAGGGCGTCCGATTCAAGGAGAAGGCCGAGGCTCAGGACTGGGGCGGTATCCGGGCGCGGTTCTTCGACCCGGACGACAACGTCTACACACTGGTCGAGTACAAGGCGTAGGCCAGCCAAGCCTCGAAGGAGGGCGCGGGCGCGAGGCCCGCCGTCCTTCCGCGGCTACGAACCCTTCGGCGGCAGATCCATGTCCAGCGGATCGGGCTCTTTCGGCGGCTGCGCCTGGGGCAAGGGGGGCATCGGCTCGGGCGGTGGGGCCGGTGGCCGAACCGACATCGACATCGGCATCGCCGCCGGCCGTGGCTCCTCCTTGCGTCTTCGGTAGAGCACCCATCCTAAGAAGGCCAGGGCGAGCGCGAGGAACGCCACGATGGCCTCGAGGATTTGGATCATTCCGAGGAGATCGCTCGCTTTCGGCGAGACGGCGCGGACGGTGACCGTGAAGGTCGACGTCGCTGCGTTCCCCGCGGCGTCGCTCACCGTGACGCTGGCGCTGTAGGTGCCCGGTCTCGCGTACACGTGGCTCGCGGTGGCGGTACTCGCCGACGAGTTGTCTCCGAAGTTCCATGAATAGGCCGTCACGCCCACGTTGTCCGTCGAAGCAAACGCGTCGAAGAAGAGGGATTGTCCTTCATCGACCGTGCGGTCGCCTCCGCCCTTCGGGACAGGGGCCAGCGTGTCGAGGACAGTGATCGCGCGGGTGTCGGTCGCGGTGTTCCCGGAGGCGTCCCACACCCTCAAGGTCGCCGTGTAGTCGCCCGGCGTCGCGTAGACATGGCTCCCGGTCGGACCTGTCGCAGTCGTTCCATCGCCGAAGTCCCAGCTATAGCCAACGACGCGGAAGTTATCAGCGGACGCGGTCCCGTCAAACGCGACCGATGTTCCTTGGTCCGCGGTCACCGCGGAACCTGCGTTCGCCGTCGGGGCGACGACGTCGAGGGTGGCCGCGTACACGTCCCAGCCGATCGCGCGCGTGTCGAGGAACGCGGCGAACACATCTCCCACGGAGTCGACGGCGATGCTCGGATAGTCTTGGTAGTTGCTGAGCGAATCGTCGTTCACCTTCGTGTTCTGGCTCCATGTGGTCCCGTCTGTCGACGACGACGTGTAAATGTCGTAACTTGACGAGCCGCCGGTGCGGTAGTCGGCCCAGGCGAGCTGGATTTTGCCAGCGTTCGCCGAGATGCTCGGGTTGATCTGCGGCGCGATCCCTCGGTCGTCGTTCACCTGCACCTTCGCGGAGAACGTCGCACTCCCGCTCGACAGCCAAGCCTCCAAGATGTCCGGGGCCGTGTTCTGGTTGCGGTAGTCCGTCCAGGCGACATAGACGGTGCCGGCGGCGTCGATGGCGATCGTCGGGTTGCGCTGGTCAACATTGCCGGCGTCGCCGTTCACGTACGTGTTCAGCGACCACGTGGCACCGAAGTCAAGCGACCTTGTGTAGTAGATTTCCGGACTCCCGCGGGGGTCTCGCCAGACCGCGTACACGTTCCGATTGGGGGCGACGGCAATCGCGGGCGTGCTTTGCTCGGCGGCGCCGGGGTCATCGTTCAGACGCACGCTCGGGTTGAAGCTCAGCCCGCCGTTCGTCGAGTTCGCGTAGTAGATGTCCGGGCCCGTGATTGGTGTGCGAGTGTCCGTCCACACGACGTGGACCAAGTGCGGATTGACCGGATCGACTGCGAGGCTCGGCTCGGACTGGCTGTTTGTCGTGACGTCGTTCACGCGGACGTTCGCGGAGAAGCTCGATCCGCCGTTGATCGACTTCGAGAAGTAGATATCGTTCGTCCCGCCCCGTGTGTCCGTCCACGCGATGTAGATGTTGTTCGCCGGATCCAGGGCGAGTCGGGGTTGGGCTTGTGCAACGTTCCCGATGTCGTCGTTGACCCGGAGCGGCGTGGACCAGGTGCGGCCTCCGTCCGAGGATTTCGTGAAATAGATGTCATCGCCCCCGGTGTTGCCCGACCAGCCAGCAAAGGCCAGGTACGCGACCCCATCCGTTCCTGCGGCGATCGAGGAAGGCGGTGCGGCGAACGAGGCTCGGTACACGGGTGGCACGTCGATCTGAACGCTCGGGCCCCAATACGGGGCTGGGGGCGCGGCGGCGGCGGGCGGCGTGAGGAACGCGAACAACGAGACCGCGAGGAGGGCGGTCACGATTCCGATCGGACGCATTCGACGGACGCGGGACGCAAGACGTTCAGGCACTCTCGACATCGTGGGGGCTCCCGAGGCTGCCGCGGTTCTCGCCAGACTATTTAATCGGCTTGAGCCGGGTATCGAAATCGAAAACAAGACGCGAGTGCGTGGCGAGACCGCCTCGCGGTCGATCCGGGCCCCTTCCATTGCAGGCTCCGATAGCTTCATTCCGCAGAGGGCCCTACCAACGAATCGGGAGAGGTTGTGGGAGCGTCGTCGCCGGAGTCTATCAGCTCTTCGCCGGAGGCGTTGCGAGGACCGGACTCCCCGACGCTGGCGGAACGGTTCGTCCTCGCGTTCCGACTTCCGTACCCGGTCGCCTGCTTTCTCGTCGGGTTCTTCCTGTTCGGGGTCCTGGACGTGGCCCTTAGTAAATATGCGGAGACGGCGAATCTCGCGCCGACCGTCGCGAAGACCCTTGCGCCCGTTTCCCTGTTGACGGATCTCCTGGTGGCCTATTCGTTCTACGCACCGCGCTACATGCGCCGCCGACTCGTCGAAACGGGACGCGCGCTCTCGAACCTGCTCCCGGACCGCGACGCGGACTTTCATCGAATCTTCGCGGAGGTCGCCGCTCCTCGGCCTCAGGTGGTCGCCTGGATGCTGTTCCTCGTCGCGCTCCTCGCCGCGCTCAGCGTTCCCGCGATCCTGGGCACCGGCCCTTCTCCATTCGTGTTCAACGCCGGCGCGGGGACCGCCCTCGAATTCGTTGCGGGGGTCTTCAGCATCGTGTCCCTCGCGGTCGCCACCTTAGCGCTGTCCTCGGTCGTCTGGACGTTCTGGAGCATTTCGCTCGGCATCCATCGATTCGGACAGGCCCCGCTCGCGCTGCGCCCATACTACGAGGATCCGTTTCTGGGTTTGAAATCGCTCGGCGCGTTGTCGCTCTCCCTTGCCTTCTCCTATTTCAGCTTCATCGGACTGTTCCTCCTCGTCCTGTCCGCGTCGCCGGGGACGCCCACGACCGCCGACGTCGTTGGCGTCGGCGGGTTCTTGTCCGGCTTGGTCCTCCTCGGCCTCGTTTTGTTCTTCCTGCCGTTGCGAGGGCTCCATCGACGGATGGTCGATGAGAAGCGACAGGAGATGGTTCGACTCCGGCCGAAATTGGGCCCCATCTACGAGGAGGGCGCCAGTCAGCCGCAGGATGTCGCGCACCTCGTGCGAATCGACATGATGGATCGAAAGGTCGCGGCCATGGCGATCTGGCCTTACGATGTGGGAATCTTGGGGCGGCTGTCCGCGATCACGTTGTCTGTGATTGCCATCCTGCTATCCCGGATCATTGCACTCATCTTCCATATCTAGTATTGAGTCGGCGGATCGGCGGCGGGCCAGAGCCATTGATTTAATGCCTTCAGCGCGGCTCCCCTCGGCGGGGTCGGCATGGCAGGAGGAGAGGTCGTCGTCGAGACGTTCGATTCGCAGGTGCTGCGGGGCAATCCGTTGCGGGACCCCACGAAGCGGGATGTCGCAATCTACCTGCCACCCCGATACGATTCGACCAAGCGATATCCCGCGGCGTATGGAATCGTCGGATACACCGGGACCGGCAAGATGCTCCTGGGCGTTGATCCGCTCGGCGAGGACCTGAAGTCGAAGCTCGACCGCCTCGTCCAGACTGGGAAGATGGGGCCCATGATCGTCCCGCTCGTCGACTGCTTCACCCGGGTGGGAGGGAACCAATACATCAACTCGAGTGCGACGGGTCGATACGACGACTACCTGCGGAAGGAGCTGGTGCCCTTCGTCGAATCGAAGTATCGCGTTTCGCGCCGGGGGATTTGGGGTAAGTCGTCCGGAGGCTACGGCTCGATCGTTCAAGGGATGCTGCATCCAGACACCTGGTCCGCACTGGCGGATCACTCCGGGGACGCCCTGTTCGAATTCTGCTACATCATGGACTTCCCGAAAGCCCTCGCCGCATTCCGGCGGCACGGCGGCCCGGCGAAGTGGTTGCGATGGTACTGGCGGGAGCCGAACCGAAGGCGGGCAGAGATGGAGCCGGTCCTGAACACGATCGGGATGGCGGCCCACTACTCGCCGAATCCACGGAGCAGGGAGATGGGGATCGACTTCCCGTTCGACCTCGAGACGGGGGAATGGCGACCCGAGGTCTGGCGGCGCTGGCGCGCGTGGGATCCGGTGAACATGGTGGATCGATATGGCTCGAGACTCCGTCGGCTGCGGCTCGTGTACATCGACTGCGGGACGCAAGACCAATACAACCTGATTTGGGGCGCACGGACCTTGCACCGGAAGCTCCTCGACCGGCACATTCGACATGTCTATGAAGAGTTCGAAGACACCCATTCCGACATCGACTACCGGTACGACGTGAGCCTGCCTCTCCTCTGGAAGGCTTTGACAGGCTGATCCGATGGAAATATCCCCGCCTTCCCCGTCGCGCCGGACCCTGAGGCGATTCTCCATCGTTCTCGGAACCGTCGGAGGAGCCCTCGACCTAGGCGTCGGCCTGTTGATCCTCGCGACCGGTCCGATGGCATCCTCGGCCGCAATGGGCGTCACGGTAGCCTATCTCGGAGCGACCCTTCTGCTCCTGCTGGGAGGCGTCATCCTCGGCAGCACGGTCCAGATGATCGGGTCGCGCAAGACCCCGAGGCGTCGAAGCGAAGGATTCCTGATGTTCGTGTACGGAGTCCTCATGCTGGTGGCTGGGGCGACCATGATCGGCCGATTGTTTCCTACGATGCAGGCCCCCGACGTCTCCGGGGCCGCGATGATCGGGGTTGGCGTGGCCATGCTCTACGTCGGGGCGACGGTGCGGCGGGTTCACATGTCCTTCCGGTGAGGCGGCGGCGCGGTCGGCCAACTCAAGGAACTTATCCGGTCCACGGGCATCCCCGGCCCCATGCTCCCATTGTCGAAGGGACGTCGATTCGAGCACGGGCTTTCATTCCTCGCGACCCTGGCTTTCCTGGGCGGTTTCTTTGGTGCGCGACTCTTCCACCTCGCGTTCCCGAGCCTCGAGATCATCACCTCCCAGGGAATCCACTTCCATCATTTCTGGTACGGACTGACGATGATGGGGGTCTCCGGCTGGCTGGGCATCGTGGACAACGACGAGAAGCTCGCTCGCGTCTATGCGGTCGTCTTCGGCGTCGGGGCCGGGTTCGTCGGCGACGAGGTCGGCCTGCTCCTGACCTTCGACAATTACTATTCCGAGCTCACGTTCGAGTTCCTGGTCGCCGCGCTCGCTTTTGTAATCCTCGTGGCCTTGATGATCCGGTATCGCAAGCAAATCCTCGAGGAGGTCTTTCACCTGAGCCGTGGCGAGAGGCTCACCCATGTCGGGGTGTTCCTCATCGGATTCTCAGCGATCATGTTCGCGTTCGACACGTGGGAACTCGGCGTTCCGCTAATCCTCGTCGGAATCGCTCTGTTCGCTTGGGGATACCGCCGAGAGCACGGAGCCGCTCGGAAAAGCGGGCCTGAAGCCTGAAGCGAGGAAGCCGGCGAACGCCCTTTCCGAGGCCAGAGGGGGCCATTTCATCACCCTCGAGAGTCGGAAAGTCGCCTGGCGCCACCAAGGGAGATTCGTGAACCCGCAGGGTCTCGAGGAGTTTCTCCCGAACGAATGGGAGGAGCCTTGGAGATGCTGCCGCGCGGATGGGCCCGCGAACCTGGCCCCGGTCGTCGACAGCGAGAAGTCCGACTCCCTGCGCCTCGAACGTCCAGCGCTGGCGATATGCCCGGGATGCGTCCGCCAGCGGCATCGCAACCCAAACGAGGTCGGCTCCGAGTTGGTAGGCGATTGCCTGGCGTAGCGCCTCGACCCATCGATGCATTTTCATTTCGATCGCTGCGACGGTCGTCCCACGCGAGCCAACGAGATCGGCCCGACGACCGAGAATTGGAACCTCCATTCGAACATCAAATCCTTCGCGGCAGAGCCACGTCGCTACCGGTTCGCGTAGATCCGACTCAACGCCGAAGGCCACGGTCCGTGGATGCGGCATCAATGGAAAATCTTGATTGCCGGTCGAGCGAACGATTTCCACCGCGAGATTTCGACATGCTGCATTGAGTGATGGTGGCGCCGGAGGGGTACCTGATTCCTCCATGCCGCCGGGTCAATGTCCGACAGACGGTGGACTAAATTGAGGTACACGGAGAGCAGCCGGTCGTCTCGTCCCATCACGCGGTGGGCAGCTCCTTCACGAATTGTCGATCGAAGGCATTCGCGTCTGAGCACGGATTGACCGGACCCGGAGGGATACGCGGTTCCTCCATGTGGACGTGTCAATGTCCGACGGAACTGCGGACGAGTCGCGTTTCGCCGAGAGCAGCCGGTTGTCCCATCCTCGCATGAGGAGGACCATTTTGGTCTCCTCCCTTTCTCCTTTCTTCGAGAGCGGTTCAAGTCCGGCCGGACTCATTCGAACCGTGTTTCCGCCCCGCACTCAGCGCATGCGCCCATGGCTCACCCTCACGGCACGATTGAACGGGGCTTGTCGAGGAGTTGCGGGCTGCCCGCTGAACTCCAGGATTCGTTTCTTGGTGAACGCTAGGCAATCAGCCGAGGCGTCGATCCCGACGGCTTTCCTCCCGAGTCTCAGTGCGACCACTGCCGTCGTGCCGCTCCCGACGAAAGGATCGAGCACTGTTCCGCCTCGCGGGCATGTCGCTCGAATTGGCAGCTCAACCAACGCTTCAGGAAACACGGCATAGGGATTCTCAGGAAAGTTGGAGTCCTCCATTTGAATGGTCCAGACATCCGTCGGCACGCTGCCCCCCGGAGCTTTCACGACGCCATTCGTCCCCCAAATCGGTGGCGATGGGGGCTTTCGGATCGCATCCATGTCGTAGTATGCGTCTTTGCTTTTCACAAAGTGAAAGAGCAGCTCGTGGGCAGGAGTAAGTCGGTCCTTGGCCGCCTTGGGGACATGATCGGGCTTGTGCCAGATCACCTCGCTCCTGATTTTCCACCCTATTTCCCGCATTGCGAATGCAACTCGCCACGGGATTCCCAGCCATTCCTTCCGTTCGCACTTGTCATCGAGATTGAGCCAGTAGCTTCCCGTGGGCCTTGTAACACGGTACAACTCTCTCCCGACGGACGCGAGGGCGTCAACGTATTCCTCTAAGGTCTTTTCGCTTCCGATTTCGTGGATGGTGTCGCCGACGTGCCGACGTCCGCTGTAGTATGGCGGGCTCGTGACGGTACAATCTACGCAATCATCAACCAGGGTTCGGAGTACTCCTCGGGCGTCTCCAAGCAAAAGCCTGCAGTCCCGGTTGGCGAAGACGGAAGATACCACGTCGAACGTAATCACGGTCAGACCCATACTCTTTTGCGGCCGCGAGACGCGTATTGGCTCTCACCCGAACGTGCAATCGACGGTGACCTCGACTCTATTAACGCTCGAGGTGCACGGGGCTTCCCGCTGCTTCGGTAGCGGTTGGCTCCGGAGATTCTCGGCACATTTGCGTGTGGTCGTGAACGCCGATGAGGTTGCCGTGGTGTTCCCGAAGGATTACGACGAACGACTTGTGTTCGGCCTTGTTCCCATAGCCCCCATTTTCTCGGAGGAGACATACCTTGCGTACCGTCTATCGGCGGCTCAGGCTATTTCTAGGGCCCGTGCGGTTGGCCTTCCTTGGGGCGTGCAGCATGAACTCCAGTGAAATCGTCCACGGACCGAATTTGCGACAAGCCGCCCTCATCACGGTAGTTGGGTATCTCCTCGGCTTCGGAGTGCCATTCGTTTCGTTCTACGTCCTCCCGAAGATCTTCGTCGTGAACAGCGCGGCCCAAACCAGCCAAAACATCCTCGCGAACCAAGGTCTCTTCGTTGCCGCAATCTTTGCAATGCTGCTGAACTTCATTGGGGACGTCCTAGCCGCGTGGGGACTCTACGTTCTCCTTCGTCCAGTCAATTCGTCCATCTCAATGCTGGCCGCGTGGTTCCGGGTAGTCTACGCGACGATCGGGATAGCTGCCCTACTGAATCTCGTGACCGCGTACGGGTTGCTGACGCGGCCGGATTATCTAATGGTTTTCGGGCGGGGTCAACTAGATGCCCAAGTGCAGCTCGCTGTGGATTCGTTCAATTTCCAGTTCGCGTTCGGCCTCACCGTCTTTGGGGTTTACGTCGTGATCCTGGGGTTGCTCGTCATCAAGTCGGGGTACATTCCGACGTGGCTAGGAGTCGTGCTCGTGATCGACGGCGCAGGGTGGATCATCATGGAAGCGGGCCCCTATCTTCTCCCACAGGTCAATCTGGGGTTCCTCATCGTCACGTCATTCGGGGAACTGCTCCTCCTGGCCTGGCTTATCGGCTGGGGCACAAGGCTGAAAGAACCGAATCAGGATGCCACGGCCCCACCTGGATCGTCAGACACGGCATGACCGAAAACGACCACCTCCTCGGACGCGTCCCAATGGAGGAATAGCGGACCCGGAGGGATTCGTGGGTTCTCCATATGGGTACGTCATTGTCTGACAGAACAGCGCACGAATTGAGGCACGCCACAAACAGAAGGTCGTCCCGTCCCAGCATGAGGAGGACCAAACGGTTCTCCTCCCCTTCCCCTTTGTGCGACATCCATCCCAGGCCGATTCACTTGAGCCAACGCGGAGGAACTGAACGCTTCTTGCAAAGCGACCAGGGGGCTAATGAAAAAGAGTTGGATTCCCCATCGGTTCCACCGATTAGAGGTAACGTTCCTCGCACGCACGCGATTCTGTCTGGGTGAACCGCCCCGGTCGGGATTCGAACCGGAGCGGGTTGGGGTCCGGACGGACCCTCTGCGGCCTGAGGCTGACTCCAGCACTTTAGTCGGTTCCGCTGTGCGAAGCCCCCGC
>Ga0209160_1002118_pt1 | contig 16598 bp, 20 predicted proteins | sample GraSoiAngelo_153_FD_186167 | JGI IMG/M metagenome (GOLD analysis project Ga0209160, IMG submission 186167) | Grasslands soil microbial communities from the Angelo Coastal Reserve, California, USA - 14_1009_12_40cm (SPAdes) (version 2) | ecosystem: Environmental > Terrestrial > Soil > Grasslands ... | reverse complement strand
TCAGCGACGTCCAGTTCAGCCGTTTCGCCGAAATGGAGGCTGCCAAACTCCTTACTTTCGGCCGGCCTCGCGGGGTGCTCGAGGTGATGGTTCCGATGACGGACGATGAGCGGCGGGACCTCGAGGCCCACATCAAGGAGCACTTCCGGCTCAGCGCAGCGCTCCAGGTGAAGGCCAGCTACGTGCTGTACCGGCTGGGCCGCGCTCCCCGCTTCCAGAAGAGCTTTGTCGTCAAGCCCGAGCGGCTGATCGAGAATCTGTTCTTCTTCTATTTCTTCGGCTACATGGACCTCGAAACCATGGCCTATCGCGCGCCGGTCTTCCTCGTGCCCTCGCACATCGTGCACAAAGAGGCGGTCCATCAGCTCCGCGGCGGTTTGATCCACTTCAACTTCATCGCCAGCATGGATCCCTCGTCCAGGGATCGCTGGCGCCCCTACGCGTGCGATCCCTCAGAGGTCGCCGGCCGCATGGTCAGGTTCCTGCGAGCCCAGGAGCATCGAAATCGGGCGTCTCTGGGGCGACCCGACGGGTCGGTCATCGCGCAGCCGGGGACGATTTTGGTGCGTCGGGCCGCCTGAACGGCTGAACCATCTCTTGCTTGACGCAGGGCGGGCCGGCAGTAGCATGGGCGCTGAAGAGGGAAAGATGCCCGGCAACGAGCACACGCTTGTCTTTCGGCGGCTGATCGAGGAAGGATTCAACGGCGGCAGGTTGTCTGTCCTTGATGAGCTCCTGACGGCTGACTTCGTCGATCATTCCCCCTGCCAAAAGCTCGGTGGCGCGGCCGACCTGCGGGAACGGATCGCCCTGCTGCGGATCGCCCTGCCCGACCTCCATGCTTGCGTCGACCAGCTGGCGGCTGCCGACAACATGACCTGGGCCGCCGTCACCATTCGGGGCACCGCCCGCGGCGTTCCGGGGCTACCGGCTTCCGACGAGTGCCTTGGCTTCAGCCGCGTCGAGACCTGCCGCTACGTGAACGGGAGGATCGCGGAGTACTGGAGCGAGACCGCGGACCTCCTGGAGCAGCTGGGCATCAGCGTTCCCTAACTGTTTCGACCTCGCGCTTGACCCGGTGACCGGCTGGCCCGTACACTGACGATCTCAGATTGTTGAGTTTGTAGATCGTGCCAGTCAACTTATGACAACCACAACTAGCGACCTGCCCCTCTACGACCGCACCGCGCGCAAGGCGCACCAGTGGACCATGGTCGTCCTGGTCGCGGCCGGCCTCGTCCTCGGCGGAATCCAAGGCGTGCTGCTGCTGGCGATCGCCGGCGCGATCATGCTGGCCGGGCGGTTCTGGTGGCCGGCCGACGTGGTCCGGCAGTTGACCTGGCGGGTGCTCGAGCCGGCCGGGGTCCTCAAGCGCGACGATGTCCACGAGGACCATGAGACCCGTCGCATCGCGCGCATCATCGGCGGCGCCATCTGGCTGCTGGCCGCCCTGCTGCTCCTCACCGGCAACCCGGTGCTCGCCTGGGTGATCACGGTTCCGATCGCTGTGATGGTCGTCCTCGATGCCGGCCTCAACTTCTGCGCTCTCTGCTTTGTCCGCGCCCAGCTCGACCAGCGCGGCATCCTTCGACGGGCCTGAGCCGATGACCGAACGGTTCCTGATCATCCTGGCGCTCGCGGTGGTCGTGGCCGCCGCCATAGTTGCCGTACGTGCCTGGTCAGGCCGTCGCCTCGTGGGACTCAAGGCGGGCCCGACCCGCGGGCTGTGGAATGCGCTCGGCGAGTCGCCGGACGGCCGGCCATCGCTGATCGTCTTTTCGACGCCGAGCTGCACCGCATGTCGCACCGCGCAGTATCCCGCGGTCGAAGCCGTCGAGGCACGCTTCGGCGGGGCGCTCCGGGTCCTGAAGGTCGATCTCTCGCGGCGGCCGGCGGTCGGACACGCCTTCAAGGTCCTGACCGCGCCGACCACCGTCGTCCTCAGTGGCGACGGCCGGGTCGGGAGCTTCAATCACGGCTTCGCCCCAGCGGACCAGCTCGCCGCGCAGGTCAGCGCCGTCGCTGCGCCAGCGTCCTCGCGGTAACCGACGCCGCCAGTTCGACCAGTTCGCGCGGCGCGGGCGCCGGACGTCCGTCGCTCAAGCGGACCCAGACCCACTCGGTCAGGACCTCGGCCAGCAGTTCGCGGTCGGCCACGCGGGTGATCGTGGTGCGTCGAACGCCACGGGCGCCCCGGACCAGCTCCACGCAAACCGTCAGCTCGACCTCATCGCCGTAGACGGCCGGCCGGTGATAGGTGATCTCCGTCCGCCGGACGACCCAGCCGCCGCCACGACTTCCGGACCAGTCTCGACCGTAGCCGGCGGCTTCCGCGTGTGCCGTGGCAAGCTCCTCCGCCCAGCTGAGATAGACCGCGTTGTTGACGTGCCCGTTGCTGTCCAGCTCGTAGCCGCGCACCGGCCAGCGAAGCGTGAACTCGAGCGGGTCGGCCCGCGCGTTGTCGTCTGGCATGGGACAAGTTTCGCTGACTCTGCCGAGGAACACCGGAGGGCGGGCTCAGCACCCGCCCTCCGGCACCGTCGTTAGGGGGTCAGCGTCTGGGCGAAGACATCGGTCGGATTGGTGTTCGTCGTGGCAGTCGCGCTGCTATTCGCTGGCGCGCAGGCACCGCCGGTGGGGAACACCTGGCCGGTGGCATCGAGCGCGTCGCAGTTGGTCTTGACGAAGACCGCCTGGAAGCCGCTGCCAACAGGCTGTAGCCCCTCGTAGTCGCCGAGGAAGAACCCGCGCGCAAAGGGCGCGGTCAGCTGGTCGAAGGGTCCGGCGATGTGGCGCTCGTTGCCGAAGGTCGCGCCACCGTCGGTCGAGTAGCTGACCCAGTAATCGGTTGGCAGGTTGGCGGTCTGGCCCGGAGTCAGATTCCGGTTGTCGTAATAGGTGACCGCGACCGTCCCGCCGTTGACCGCCACCGTGGGGGTGTAGGTCGGCAAGCCGGATGCTAGCGCGTGGACGACCGAGGGTCCGGTCCAGGTCGCCCCTCCGTTGTTGGACGTCGTCAACAGGATCTCGTTGTCCCATGCTCCGCTGCTCTGCTTGAGGTTCTTGTTGAAATTCGTGGAGCTTTCGTAGACCACGTACAGCTTGCCGTTGCTCGGGTCGATGGCAACCTCCTCGAGCCCGTCACCGACACGCAGCCGTTGTCCCGTGTTGGGATCGATGACGCCCAGGCTGTTGAAGGGCGCGACGATCTGCGGCGAAGTCCAGGTCCCGCCGCCGTCGGTGGACTTGACGAATGCGAGCTGGGCGTTGCTCCGCGTTCCCTGGAACGGGGTGTTCGGCGACACGATCAGGTCGGTGAAGTCGTAGAGGGTGCCATCGCGGGGATCGACCACGATGATGTTGCCGATGGTTTGCTGCCGTTGGGCGGTGTTGACGATGATCTGGGCCTGGCTCCAGGTCTGGCCGCCGTTGGTCGTCTTGGAGAAGTAAGCCGGGCCGGTATAGGCCTGGGTGTGGGGATTGTCATCCGGGTTGTCCGTCGCCAAGACCAGCGTGTCCCACACCGTGTAGGCGGTCCCGGCGTGGATCGGATCGGCGGTCGTTGAATTCTTGTCCGTGCTCTGTTGGGTCAGCGTGAAGATCGAACCCGGGATTGGCAGGACATTCCAGGTCGCGCCACCGTCGGTGGAGGAAGCGGCCGCAACGGCGTTCTTGTTGTCGACGTTGTCGAACGCCAGGGCGGAAGCGTACGCGGTTCCGTCCGGTCCGAACGAGACCCAGGGGTCCGAGGCGCGCTGATAGAAGCTGAGCGATGCGGGCGTACCGGGAGCGCACATGTCAATCGGCAGGGTCGAGTCCGTCCAGGTCTTGCCGCCGTCGCTCGAGATGCCGACCCCGATGCCGTGGCCGCCGCCGTTCGACCAACGGTCCTGGTGCCACATGGCGATCTGGTTGCTGCCGCTCACGGCCACCTCGGGCTCGACCTCGGCATCCGGGAAGTTCCGTCCGCTCTGGCCGGCATTGGAGCAGGTGGCCAGCGGCGACGGCGGCGGCCCAGATACCTGGACGAGCGTGGAAGACGGGGCGGCACTCTTCGCCAGACCGCTGGCCGATGCGGCCAGCACAAGCGCCCCACCCAACGCGACGATCGAACCGGTCTTCTTGATCAAAGTCATCCCTCCTTGTTCCCTGACGCGGCGGCATCAGGCCGCCCCAACGACCATAAGCCATCAAGTTTTGGAAAACAAGTCTTAATTCAGCGCTCGATGAGCTCGTGCTAAGGTCAGATCGTGCAGGTGAAGGAGCTCGGCCACCTGGTCCTCTACGTTCGCAATCTCGAACGCTCCCGGCGGTTCTATCGTGACGTGTTGGGCTGGAGGGAGATCACGGTCCCGGGCGAACAGATCGGGTTTCCTGCTGCCGCCTTCACCTCTGGGCGGACGCATCATGAGCTGCTTCTGATCGAGGTCGGGGAGGACGCGACCCCGATCCCGAAGGGCCGGCGGGTCGGGATGTACCACTTTGGGCTGAAGATCGGCGAGACCGACGCCGAGCTGCGGGAGGCGCGCGACCAGCTGGTGGCGGCAGGGGCCCGTCTGGTCGGCAGCGCCGACCACGGGGTCACGCACAGCCTCTATATCGAAGACCCGGACGGAAACGAGATCGAGCTGTACATCGACGTCCAGCCGGCGGTATGGAAGGACGATCCGGCGGCCGTCTTCGCGCAGCCCCGACCGCTGCGCCTGTAGCCAGAATCACCCGGCCGCAAGCTCCTCGCGACCGACCCGTTTGATGGGTATGAGCCCCTCGAGGCGCGGCGACCAGTTCGAGATCGTGCTCAAGCGCGCCGACGCGAAACTCGAGGAGTGGTTCCGGCGCAGCCAGAAGGCGACGCGAAGGGCGTCGGTGGGTTTTAGCGGGTTCCTTCACCGGGCCAAGCGGCAGAGCGCCGGCGCGCTCCGCCACCAGCTCGACGATCTTCAGACGGGACTGAAGAAGCTCAGTGCTCGGCTCGACCCCGTCGAGCACGAGGCCACGGCGGCGCCGAAGAAGCGCCGCGCCCGGCCGGCACCTGCACCCAGGGCGGCCTCATCGCGCAAAGCCGCAGCGACGCGCAAGCGAAAGAAAGCGGCCTGAGCGCGCTCCCTTAAAATCCACGCCGGGTGGGAAGCCTCTCGCTAGAGCACCTGGTCCCCCTGGTCGTGCTGGCCGTCGCCGCGGCGGCCCTCTGCACTGCCGCGAGGCGCGCGCCCGGACGCTGGAGCGGCATGGTGGCGGCGATGATCGCCGCCGGTATCGTCATCACCGAGCTGAGCTGGCAGCCCTACGTGCTCGCCAATCACACCTGGTCGGCGGCGCTGAGCCTGCCCGTGCAGCTGTGCGATGTTGGCGGCTTCGTGGCCGCCGCGGCCCTCGTCTGGCGGCAAGCGGTGCTGGTCGAGGTCGCCTATTTTTGGGGCCTGGGGGGCACGGTTCAGGCGCTCCTGACGCCCGACCTGCGCGATCATTTCCCGGCCTTTCCCTACCTCCAGTTCTATGCGACGCACGACCTCGTCGTGCTCGCGGCCTTGTTCCTCGTCATCGGGCTGCGCCTCCAGCCGCGCGCCGGCGCAGTACGCCGGGTCCTTTTGATCACGCTCGCCTTCGCGGCCGTCATCGGGCTCGTCGACCTGGTAACCGGCGGGAATTACCTCTACTTGAGGCAGGTGCCGGCCCAGGGAAGCCTGCTCAGTGTGATGGGTCCCTGGCCCTGGTACATCGCGGTCGGCGCGCTGCTCACGCTGATCGTGCTGACCGTCCTCGACGCACCGTTCCGCTTCTCTCGTAGCCGCGCGGGCTGAGATGCTGTGCGGATGACCGCGGACAGGCGGCCGGCGCTGCCAGCTCCTCTTTACGCGCTCGGCGCGATCGCCTCCGTCCAACTGGGCGCGACCGTCGCCCGGCGCCTGTTCCCCTATCTCGGTCCGACCGCCACCGTCTTTTTGCGGGTCGGATTCGGCGCGCTCATTTTGCTGGCGATCGCGAGGCCAGGCTTGCGCCGCTTGTCGGCCGCGCAGTGGAGACAGGTCGTGCCCTTCGGGCTGATCATCGCCGGGATGAACCTGTGCTTCTACCAATCGATTGCCCGCATCCCGCTCGGGATCGCCGTCACGATCGAGTTCCTCGGTCCGCTGGGCGTCGCGATCGCCGGCTCCCGCAAGGCGCGCGATTTCGTGTGGGCGGCGATGGCCGCCGCGGGCGTCGCGATGCTGTCCCTGACCGGCGGGAGCGTGACGCCGCTCGGCGTCCTCTTTGCGCTGGGGGCGGCGGCGGGCTGGGCCTCCTATATCGTGCTGGGCCAGCGCGTCGGTCGCCTCGTGGCCGGACCCGATGGGCTGGCGCTCGCGCTGACGGTGGGTGGGCTCGCGCTGGCACCCTTTGGGATCGCGGCCGCCGGTACGCGACTGCTGGACGTGCGCAACCTCGGCCTCGGTCTGGTGGTTGCGATTCTGTCTTCGGCGATTCCCTTTTCGCTCGAGTTCGCCGCGCTGCGCCGCTTATCGAGCCACGTGTTCGGCATCCTGATGAGCCTGGAGCCGGCCGTGGGCGCCACAGCGGTGTCGGTCGCCAGCGCCGCTGCGACTCTCTCCTCCCGGCATGTTTGAGAGCCCCCTCGGTGCGGTATATATAGTGGACACGTGCCAGCCGAGTTCACCTCCCCATTCCTTCCTGGCGAATTGGTCCTCCATACCACCCACGGATTAAGCCGGTATACCGGGACCCGTCAGATGGAAGGCGCGGACGGGACGACCACCCAGTTCCTGCAACTCGAGTATGCGCAGGGCGACCGCATCTTCGTCCCGGTCGAACACATCGGCCGGCTGAGCAAGTACGTGGGCGACGACGTTACCCTGGCCCGGCTCAACTCCGAAGTGCAGCGCCGCTCGCCCTACAGCCGCTTCCAGAAACCAGCCTAACGGCACTCCTCTCACCCTGCCCTGTCGATTTGGCGCGCCCTCGTTCGACGTGTCAGTAGAACGAGGGTTCAGACGTATCAATAGCCGCCCCCGGTGTGGAGAGGGCGGCGAGATTGATGATTTTCTCGCCGAGGGCCGTCTAAGGGTTCATGACACGGAATAGAGGAGAAGCGCAATGCGGTTGAACAACAAGAACGACATGGGGCAGTTGATGATCGATTCGAGGCCGTCATCTCGAACAGGCGACTCGCGCTGGCTGGCGCTGGTCATCCTGTGCACCGGCTTTCTGATGATCGTGCTGGATCAGACGATCGTCAACGTCGCCCTCCCGTCCATTAAAAACGACCTCGGCTTCTCCCAAGCCGGCCTGGCCTGGGTCGTCAACGCCTACCTGATCGCCTATGGCGGTTTGTTACTGCTCGCCGGCCGGCTGGGCGATCTGGTCGGTCGCAAGCGGATCTTCCTGATCGGTCTCTTCATGTTCACTGCCGCCTCGCTGTTGTGCGGGCTGTCGATCAGCCAGCCGATGCTGGTTGCCGCGCGCTTTCTCCAGGGAATCGGCGGCGCCGTGAGCACAGCCGTGATCCTGGGCATGGTGGTCACCATGTTCCCGGAGCCGGCGGAGCGTGCGAAGGCGATTGGCATCTTCAGCTTCGTCGCCTCGGCGGGCGCCTCGATCGGCCTGCTCGCCGGGGGCCTGATCACCCAGGCGGTCAGCTGGCACTGGATCTTCTTCGTCAACCTCCCGATCGGGATCGTCATCGCCGTGCTCGCAGTTCGGTTGCTCCAGTCCGACCGCGGTATCGGTCTGCGGAGCGGCGCCGACGCGCTCGGTGCGGTGCTCATTACGGCGGCTCTGATGCTGGGCGTCTACACCATCGTCGAATCGTCGACCTATGGATTGGGTTCGTTGCACACGCTCGGACTTGGCGCGGTCGCGAGCCTGTTGCTGGTCGGGTTCATCGTTCGCCAGGCGACGGCGACCACACCGCTGCTGCCGCTTCGCCTCTTCCGGGCGCGCAACTTCTCGGGTGCGAACGTGATCCAGGCATTGTCGGCCCCGGCCATGTTCAGTTTCTTCTTCCTCGGTTCCCTCGATTTGCAGCGGGTGCTCCACTACGGGCCACTGGCGATTGGGCTCGCGTTCCTGCCCGTCGCCCTGGGGATGGGCGGGCTGTCGATTGGCGTTACCGCCCGGCTGATCATGCGATTTGGCGCCCACCCCGTGCTGCTGGCTGGCCTGGCCCTGGTCACCATCGCGCTCGGGTTCGCCGCGGTCGGGCCAATGATCACCAACTACTTTCCGGATCTGTTCATTCCGATGGCGCTGCTCGGGATCGGCGCCGGGCTCGCCTTCCCATCTCTAGCGGTGCTGGCGATGGCGCGCACGACGCCGAGCGATTCGGGGCTCGCCTCGGGGTTGATCCAGACGACGGCCCAGGTCGGTGGTGCGCTCGGGCTGGCGGTGCTGGCCACGCTGTCGACGAGTCGCACGAGCGACTTGCTCGGCCAGGGACAGGCCATCACGCCAGCCTTGAGCGGAGGGTTCCACCTCGCCTGGACCGTGGCGACAGGACTCGGATTCGTGTCGCTCGTCGTTGCGGCGACGGTGCTTCGGCGCGAAGCCACCGCCGAGCACGTTGAGGTCCCGATCGAGGAAGAAGAGATCCCGGCTTAGACCGGCGACGTGCCGTATTCTCGTAGGGCTCGAAGGCTTGATTCAGGGAGGAATGAGGAATGAGCGGAGTTCGGGTACTGGTTGGGACGCACAAGGGCGCGTTCGTGATGACCTCGGATGCCAAGCGCAAGCAATGGGACATCAGCGGCCCGCACTTCACCGGCTGGGATGTCTACCACGTCAAGGGATCGCCAGCTGACCCGAATCGGCTCTACGCCGCCCAGAACACCGGTTGGTTCGGGCAGGTCATCCAACGCTCCGACGACGGTGGCAAGAGCTGGAATCCAGTCGGGAACAAGTTCGCGTACGAGGGCGCGACGGGCACACACCTCTGGTATGACGGCACGCCGCGGCCATGGGAGTTCAAGCGCGTCTGGCATCTCGAACCATCGCTGACCGACCCGGACCTGGTCTACGCCGGCGTTGAAGACGCGGCGCTGTTTCGCTCAACCGACGGCGGACAGAACTGGGAGGAGCTGCCCGCCCTGCGCCAACACGAGACCGGGCCCAGCTGGGCGCCGGGCGCCGGTGGGATGTGCCTGCACACCATCCTTCTCGATAAGAAGCATCCTGATCGGATGTTCATCGCCATCTCCTCCGCGGGCGTCTTCAAGACCGAGGATGGCGGCAAGAGCTGGCGACCCGCGAACAAGGGCCTGCATTCCGAAGGTATCCCCGATCCGAACGCCGAGGTCGGCCACTGCGTGCACCGGATCGCGATGCATCCGGCGCGCCCGGACACGCTGTTCATGCAAAAGCACTGGGACGTGATGCGCAGCGATGATGCCGGCGACTCATGGCGCGAGGTCAGCGACAATCTGCCCAGCGACTTCGGATTCCCGATCGACGTCCATCCGCACGAGCCGAACACGATCTACGTCGTGCCGATCAAGAGCGACTCGGAGCACGTGCCACCCGATGGAAAACTGCGCGTCTATCGCAGCCGCACCGGCGGCAACGACTGGGAAGCGCTGACCAACGGATTGCCGCAAAGCGACTGCTACGTCAACGTGCTGCGCGACGCGATGGCGGTCGACACGCTGGAATCGCCCGGCATCTACTTCGGCACCACCGGTGGGCAGGTGTACGGATCGGCGGACGCCGGAGACAGTTGGGCTCCCATCGTTCGCGATCTTCCCGCGGTCTACTCGGTGGAAGTCCAGACGCTCCGATGATCAGGGTCGTCCTTCCGGCGCACCTGCGCAACCTGGCGCGCGTGGGCGGCGAGTTGAAGGTTGAGGTCACTGGGCCTGCGACCCAGGCGTCAGTCCTCGATGCGCTCGAGGCCGGCTATCCGATGCTCCGCGGCACCATCCGCGACCAGGTCACGCACAAGCGTCGGGCCTTCATCCGGTTCTACGCCTGCGAGCAGGATCTCTCGAATGAGCCACCGGATTCGCCACTGCCGGAGGCGGTGGCGTCCGGCACGGAGCCGTTCCTGGTCATCGGCGCCATCGCCGGCGGGTGACGGCAACAAGGAGGAACTTGGGATGCGAGTCATGATCGTGATGAAGGCGAACAAGGAATCCGAGGCGGGCATCATGCCCACCCAGGCGCTGCTCGAGGAGATGGGGAAGTACAACGAGGAGTTGGTCAAGGCCGGCGTGATGCTTGCGGCCGACGGCCTGCACGCCAGCTCGAAAGGGGCGCGCGTCCGGTTCTCCGGCGGAAAGGCGACGGTGATCGACGGTCCCTTTGCGGAGACCAAGGAGTTGATCGCCGGCTACTGGCTCTGGCAGGTGAAGTCGAAGGAAGAAGCGATCGAGTGGCTGAAGCGCGGCCCGTGGGCCACCGGCAGCGCGGAGGCGGCGGAATTGGAGCGACGCCTGGGTCCGCTCGAGATTGAGATCCGTCAGGTGGTCGAGGCGGAAGAGCTCGGGCCCGCGTACACGACGGAGCTGAGGGAGCAGGACGAGCGCCTGCGGGCCCAGGCGGCCGCCAAGGCCTAATACGTCCGATACCCACCGCACGATCGACGCCGTCTGGCGCATCGAGTCAGCCCGGCTGATCGCCGGCCTGGCACATATCGTGCGCGACGTCGGCCTGGCGGAGGAACTTGCCCAGGACGCCCTGGTCGCGGCCCTCGAGCAATGGCCCGTGTCTGGCGTCCCCGCCAAGCCCGGCGCGTGGCTCATGGGCACGGCGAAACATCGGGCGATCGATCTACTGCGGCGACGGAAATCGCTCGAACGGAAGCACGAGGAGCTCGGTCACGAGCTGCTGGGCGCACAACAGGAAGTCGCGGAGCGCGACTTCGACGCGGCGATCGAGGATGACATGGGCGACGACCTGTTGCGCCTCATCTTTACTGCCTGTCACCCCACTCTTTCGACCGAAGCGCGCGTCGCCCTTACGCTCCGTCTCCTCGGCGGGCTCACCACCGAGGAGATCGCGCGCGCCTACCTCGTCCCGGAGGCCACCGTTGCCCAGCGGATCGTCCGGGCCAAGCGCACCCTCGCCGAGGCGCGCGTTCCCTTCGAGGTCCCTCGCGGGGCCGAGTTGGCCGCGCGACTCTCGTCGGTACTGGAAGTTGTCTACCTGATCTTCAACGAGGGCTACTCGGCGACAGCCGGCGACGCGTGGTTGCGTCCCGAACTCTGCGAGGATGCGCTCCGGCTCGGCCGCATCCTGGCCGAGCTGGTGCCGAACGAGGCAGAGGTCCACGGCCTGGTCGCGCTGATGGAGATCCAGGCATCGCGCCTGCGCGCCCGGGTTGGTCCTTCCGGCGAGCCCGTGCTGCTGCTCGATCAGAATCGGGGGCGCTGGGACCAGCTGCTGATTCATCGCGGCCTCTTAGCGCTCGACCGCTCGGAGCAGCTCGGTGGCACGCTCGGCCCCTACGCACTGCAGGCCGCGATCGCTGCCTGTCACGCGCGGGCACAAACGCCGGCAGAGACGGATTGGCCGCGCATCGCGGCGCTCTACGATGCGCTGGCCCAGCTCACGCCATCACCGGTGGTGGAGCTCAATCGCGCGGTCGCCCTCGCAATGGCGTTTGGTCCGGCGGCCGGCCTCGAGCTGGTCGACACGCTGACGTCGGAGCCGTCACTCAAGTCCTATTACCTCTTGCCCAGCGTTCGAGGTGACCTCCTCGCCAAGCTCGACCGGTTCGACGAGGCACGCGCGGAGTTCGAACGCGCCGCATCACTGACGCGGAATGCGCGCGAACGCAAGCTGCTTCTGGAGCGCGCCGCCGCGTGCGCGCCGGCCGCCGATTAGACGGCGCTACTGCGTCGGAATATCGCTGAGATCTGCGCGATCGACAGCTTGAAATGCGCACCGAGCCGCAACCGCGGGTCCTTAGGGCTGGGGAGCACAACCGGGATCTCGCGCCCGCCCAGCCGAATGGCGCGTGTCTTTGTCTGTCCGGCGCTTACCTGTGGGCCAGCGACCACCCCGTCCCGGTTGGAGTGTCTTCAACCTCCACGCCACATTGCGCCAGGATCTCGCGCAGGCGATCGGCGTCATGGAAGCGCTGGGCGCGCCGGGCCTCGCCGCGTAGGGACAGCAGGACGTCGATGAGCGGCTCCAGCTGCTCGCGCATACGGGCCTGCGCGCCGCCGCGCACCAGCTCGCCGAGACGGACGACCAGCTGACGCATCTCGGCCCGCCCGCGGTCGCGCTCATCGGTGCCGGCGAGGTCGGCGCTCCACTCGTGCAGCACGCTTTCCATCTCGAGGATCGCAGCGACCAGCCCGTCGACGTCGCGGCGAGCGAGGGCGTCACGCCCGCTCGCGCCCCAGGCACGTGTCTGCTCGGAGCCGTTCTCCCTCCCCCCTTGGGAGAGGACAGGAGGGCCATCGTCCCTCGCCCGCTCGCGGGGGAGGGTAGGGTGGGGGCTTTGGCCATCCAGCAACTCGCTTAAGGGAAACGTAGTCCGTTCCCAGCGGCGTTCCATGCCTCGGCGCCGGACCGTGACACCGCCCGGTCCGCGCACGGTCACGGTTTGCGCGTCGACATCGATGATGCAGGCGGTGTGCTCATCGACCCCGAGGATCAGCACATCGTCGGGGAGCATCGATTCGAGGCGACGCAGCCGCGTCTCGCCCATGTAGCAGAAGCGGGTGTCGTGTGTCCCGCCCTCGCGGTTGTTGTAGTGGGGGATGACGGCGCAGCGCAGACCGATCGCGCCTAACACGTCGAGCCCCTCAGTCCACGATGGGTCATCGCCCACCTTGTAAATCTCGTAAACCGGGAGGGCGTAGGCTCCGAGCCCGATCGCGGCAGCGCTCGCAAACGCAAGGCATCCGCCATGCGTGACCTTGTCGATCAAACGGTCGCGCACTCCGTGATCGCGCCAGTGGCGCAACGCGTAGGTCGGGCTGCCGGGGCCGGCGAAAACGTAATTCGCGCCGACAATGCTGCCGAGAAATTGCTCGACCGCCAGCGCCGTGGCCCGCCCGCTGTGGCGGAAGGAGGCAAGCGTGATCTCCGATCCGACGTGATCGCGGAAGTAGACAACGATGCGGGCGGCGATCTCGTCGGCGTTCTCCTGGAAGCCGAAAGGCGTATCGAGAAGGATTGCGTTGAGGATTGGCTGGCTCACCCGGGCAATCAGGTCCTGGTGGACCGACGTCATTGCCGGACTCGTCTCGCCGGAACCGAATAAGGCGATCAATCGCGCTGGGTTTGGGTCGAGGCGATCCACCCCAAGATGCTACGTCACGTTGCGCACCAATGACTTAGGGCCAGGCTGGCGGCGAGGCTCCTCGCCCAGCCTGCGGCCCGCTCTGCCTCGCCCTGCTCCAGTTCTGGGACACGGCGGCTCACGAAAAAACTCTCCGGCCGAGTGAAAACAGGGATGCCCACCCGCCGCAATTTCCTGGCGATCAGTCTTGCAGCCGAACCGGAGAACGCCGCCGGCACACGGTACCTGGTATCGAAGGTCACGGCGACCATCCCGCTCGCCGTTTTGGTCTCCAACAGATCGAGGAACTCACGCATCCGTGCGCTCATCCGACGTAGCTGCGTGGGGCCGCCAACGATTAACAGGTCGACTGTTCCTAGATCCTTGGGCGGTGGCCTGTCGAGACCGAGAAGGCGAACCGACCCGAGGCCGCACAATCCGTCGGCGATAGCTTCGGCAAGCTTCTTGGTGTTGCCAAATTGTGAGTCGTAGACGACGAGGCTTTCCATGAGCCCCTACGACGGCTGATAGGACCGCTGCCGCCAGGCATTGGCACCCAAACTGCCGATCAGATCGATGGCGAGGCAGACACCGAGTGCGGTGCCCCAGTTATTCGACAACCTGAAGGTCATTGCCGTTCACTGCGTACAGGCTCCTTCGCCTCAGCGGCAAGCGCTTCCGCTTTGGTGTGATGCACGGTTCCGGCGGGATGCTGCGGTGGCGCATACACGGTAAAGAGCTTCAGCGGTTTCTTTTCCGCATTGCGGATGTTATGTCGCGTGCCGGCAGGTACGGCGACCGCATCCCCCTTTTCGAAAGACATCCGCCGCCCGTCGAGGAAGGCCTCGCCGTCGCCTTCGACGGCGTAGAGGATCTGGTCGACCTGGTGAACCTCCTCGCCGATTTCCTCACCTCCGGGCAGCGCCATGATGACAAGCTGTGAGTTTGTGGCGGTAAACAGCACGCGCCGGAAATCGTCGTTGTGCTTCGCGACCTCTTTGAGTTCTCCTTGATACGGTTGCATTCCGGTCCTCCTGGCCATTTTTGCGTGAGCGGCCTTTCCTAATTTCGTCCGCCATCACGCTCTCATGGCAGTGCTCCGGGTGATAGGGTCGTTCGCCCGGCGAAACGACAGACTTACGGCACTCGTCCCGGCTTGTTCAAAGCCAACGAGGCAGCTCGGCAGTAGCATCGAGTCAGGTGAGCCTTGACTCGTTGACTGCCGAGCTGCTGGGTCAGCCCCTGGACCAATTCACGTCGCGTCGCAACGCGAAGGTGAAGGAGCTGAAAGCGTCCGGCCAGGCCGACCTGGCCCGCGAAGTCTCCGCGCTCAAGAAACCGTCCCTACCCTTGTGGGCCGTCAACCACGTCGACCGAGCCACGCTCGACGGCTTACGGAGCGCCGCCCAGGCGGTTGCCAGAGCGCAAGCGGCAGCCGCCAGTGGCCGTTCAAACTCGGCGCGAGAGCTGCGGACGGCGTCCGAAGAGTTCCAGCGCCGGCTCGAAGCGGCCGGCGTTGCCGGGGCGGACGTGCTTCGCCAGGGCGGGCACCCTGCCGGGGAAGAAACGCTTCGACGTATGCGCGAGATCCTTCGGCTGGCCGCGCTCGATGGCGGCCAGGCCTGGGACCGGCTACGGAATGGAGCGCTGGTGACGGAGCCGCATCCGCGCGATGACATGCTCGAGATGTTTGGCGCGGGCGGGGCGCCGGCCGGCGGCCGTCAGGCCGAGCAGGCTGAGGCGCGGCGAGCCGCCGATCTGGCACAGCGCGCCGCACGCGCGGATGAAGAACTGGCTGAGCGAGCCACGCAGACAGCGCAGCGCTTGCGCGAGGAGGCGACAGAGGCAGCGGCCGCCGCCAGGCGAGCCGCGGAGCGGGCGACGTCAGCCGAGCAGGAGGCCACTCGCGCTCGGGCGCAAGCGAAGAAATCGCACCGCGCCGCCGGTCCGCAGCGGCCAGCTAAGCGAGAGTAACGTGTCTTAACCGGTCGGCTCGACTCGCTCGACCACGATGCTGCAGTCGGTCACGAGCGCCGCGATGGCGCCTATGACGGGGCCTCACCGTCACGGCCGTCGCCGATGTGGACCAGGTGCCGGACCTTGATGTCGTGATCCAGACCGGCCCGGATTGAACGACTGGTGTCGCTGACGCGTCCGGTCGGCTCGATCCGATGGCGATTCCCCGACAGCGCGTTGGCCCGCGTTGCGAGCGGCGTCAACGCCTGCTAGGCTTGTCGGCCAGCGTGCAGCGTTTCCTCACGGCGGCACTGCTGGCGGCTAGCGCTGCGCTTGTGATCAGCGTCGGTGCCGATGCCCACTCCCTGGTGAGGCTGTCCGACCCGCCCGACGGAGCCACCCTTGCGCACGCACCGAGCGCGGTCATCATCACGTTCACCGAGGCACCGGATCCAAAGCTTTCGCAGGTCCAGATCCTGGATACGTCCGGTCGCCAGGTGGCCGGCGGGCCGTCGCAAGCCGTATCCGGGGCGCCCACGACCGTTGCCATTGCGCTCCCGCCGCTGGTCGATGGTGTTTATACGGTGAGCTGGCGCACGGTCTCCGCGATCGACGGTCACGTCGCCACCGGCGTCTTCGCCTTCGCGGTCGGTGCCCAGCCCGTGCCACCCATTCCGCTGGCCGTGGCTCCATCCGCCGCTCCACCATCGCCGCTCGGGGTCATCGGTCGATGGGGACTCGACGCCGGCTATGGCCTTCTGCTGGGCGGCGCCTGGGTCGATCTCCTCGCCCTCCAGGATTTCTCGCTCGCGGTGTTGCTGGTGGTCGGCATAGGCGATGTGCTGGCTCTCATCGGAGCCTTCATGGTCGCCGAGGCCGGGCGTGAGAACGCTGGCGTCGATTGGTCGCTTTTCCTTGGCACATCGCTGGCGCATGGGATGGAACTCGTCATCCTGCCGATCGCCGCGGCGGGACTGGCTGTGTTCGCCGCCTGGAGGCTGCAGAGAACCGCTCGGCGGATGGCGCTCGCCGTCTGTGCTGGACTTAGCGCCCTGGCCATGGTGGCCAACGCGACCGTCAGCCACGCGGCCTCCAGTTCCCTCGCCTGGCTCATGATCCCGGTTCACTGGTTGCACGTGTCGAGCTACGCGGTGTGGATCGGCGGACTGGCGGCCGTGCTCGTCGGGATCCGTGGCTTGCCCACGATCGACAAGGCACGCGCGGTGCGTCGCTTTTCCTTGGTCGCGGGGGTCGCCTTTGCTGCCATGATCTTGACGGGACTCGTTCGTGGGATCGACGAGGTCGGCAGCTGGTCGAACCTGTTTGGAACGACCTTCGGTTGGTTGCTTCTCGCCAAAACCGCGCTCTTCTTCACCATCGCGCCGCTGGCAGCGATGAACCGCTGGCGCTACGTGCGCAT
>Ga0209160_1002117_pt1 | contig 16598 bp, 21 predicted proteins | sample GraSoiAngelo_153_FD_186167 | JGI IMG/M metagenome (GOLD analysis project Ga0209160, IMG submission 186167) | Grasslands soil microbial communities from the Angelo Coastal Reserve, California, USA - 14_1009_12_40cm (SPAdes) (version 2) | ecosystem: Environmental > Terrestrial > Soil > Grasslands ... | reverse complement strand
ACCTGCTCCTGTCGGACGCCCTCAACGGGCAGGCGTTCGTCGCGTACGAGTACGACGGCAAGTCGCTCGCGCCCGAGCACGGCGGTCCTGCGCGACTCGTCGTCCCGCACCTTTATTTCTGGAAGAGCGCGAAATGGGTCCGCGGCCTGCGTCTCGTGAACAAGGACGCGCCCGGCTTCTGGGAGTCGCTCGGCTACCACATCCGCGGCGATCCCTGGAAGGAACAGCGCTACACCGACGACTGACGTGAGACGCCCGCTTGAATGGCAGATCGCCACCGTGAAAGCGATCGCGCAGGAGACGGCGCAGGTGAAGACCATCACGCTCGCCCTCCCGGGCTGGACGGCGCACCGCGCCGGACAGCACTACGACGTCCGCCTCACCGCCGCCGATGGCTACCAGGCGCAGCGCAGCTACTCCATCGCGTCTCCGCCGGAGCGCCCCGGCGAGGTCGACCTCACGGTCGAGCGGATCCCCGACGGCGAGGTCTCGCCCTACCTGCACGACGTCCTCGTCGTCGGCGACGCCGTCGAGGTGCGCGGTCCGGTCGGCGGGTACTTCGTCTGGGAAGCCTCGAGCGGGGGGCCGCTGCTGCTCGTCGCCGGAGGCTCGGGCGTCGTGCCGCTCATGGCGATGCTCCGTCACCGTGCCGCCGCCGGCGCGAAGGTCCCCGCGCGGCTCCTCTACAGCTCGCGGACGCTCGAGGACGTCATCTATCGCCAGGAGCTCGAGGCGCTCGCGTCGCGGGACGGGCTCGAGGTCTTCCACACGCTGACGCGGGGACAGCCGAAAGGCTGGACGGGCTACGCTCGGCGGATCGACCAGCCGATGCTCGCCGAGGTGAGCGGCCCGCTCGGCACGGCGGCGCTCGCGTTCATCTGCGGGCCCACCGCCCTCGTCGAGACCACGGCAAGCGCCCTCGTGCAGCTCGGCCTGCCGCAGGAGCGCGTCCGGACCGAGCGTTTCGGTCCGACCGGGACCTGACCGTGAACGACAACGACGTCGTCCGCGACCTCACGCTCGACGGCAACGCGGTCGCCGGCCTGCTCGAGGAGGTGTTCGGTGCCGACATGACGACCGCCGACGGCGAGTGCGCGCATTGCGGGAGCGCCAACGCGGTCGGCGCGCTCCGTGCGTACACGCGGGCGCCCGGGGTCGTGCTCAGATGTCCCGCCTGCGGCGGGGTGATCGCGCGGATCGTCCAGACGCCGCGCGGAACGCTCGTCGACCTCCGCGGTGCCGCGCACCTCGCGGTGCGTCGGTGACCGGCTAGGGATCCTCCTCCGCCTCCCAGCGCTCGTGCTGGGCGTGGAGCTGCGCGCCCCGCCGCGCGATCCAGCTGCGCACGCGCTCGCGCGCCGCCCCGTCGCGCGGCAGGGGAACGGTCGAGTGATGGCGATTCGCGCACTCGAGCGTGACCGTCCCGGCGCTCTCGGCGATCGGCATCATCGGCAGATGGCAGCGCTCGCAGTCTCGCGTCGCGTCCGCGCCGATCTCGGTCAAGGTGCGGTCGATGTTCCTACGACGGTGATGTCCTGTAGACTAGGTCTGACCGCCGCGGTCATCGACCGCGGCGCCTTTTCGCCCCGGGTCGAAGGCCCGCGGCAAGCCCGTGGAAAGGACCGCTCAGAGAGTGCGACCGTACGAGCTCATGTATCTCTGCCCTCCCACCGCCGACGAGGAGCGCCTTGGCGCGGTGAGCGAGCGGCTCCAGCAGGCGATCACCACCCTCGGTGGGAAGGTCGAGAAGGCCGCGCCCTACGCGAAGCGCCGTCTCGCCTACGAGGTCGCCCACCACCGCGACGGCCAGTACGGCGTCGTCGAGTTCTCGCTGCCGCCCGCGCAAGCGCGCGAGCTCGAGCGCACCATCCGCCTCACGGAGGACATCCTGCGCCACATCGTGGTGAGAAGGGACGAGTAGGACCGTGGCATCACTGAACAAGATCATGATCATCGGCAATGTCGGTCGCGATCCGGAGCTCCGCATGACCTCGAACGGAAAGCCCGTCACCGAGTTCTCGGTCGCCGTCAATCGGGTCTACAGCGGCGGGGACGGCGGGGAGCGCAAGGAAGAGACCGAATGGTTCAAGGTCATCTGCTGGCAGCGCCTCGCCGAGACCGCGCAGCAGATCATCCAGAAGGGCCGTCTCGTGTACGTCGAGGGGCGCCTGCAGAACCGGCCGTGGACCGATCGCGAGGGCAAGGAGCGCACGAGCCTCGAGATCATCGCGAACAACTTCCAGGTGCTCGACTCACGGCGCGATCGCGACGCCGGCATGGGGGGCGAGGCCCCGCAGCAGGCGCGTGCCGAAGGCGAGAAGTTCGACCCCGACGAGATCCCGTTCTAGGAGCGTGCGATGACGCAAGAGACACCACCCACGCCCGAAGGCTCCGGCCCGCCCGCGCCGCGCCCCGCGCCGCGTTACGGCGGGCCGCCGCGACGCGACGACCGCGGCGGGCGTGACGGTGGCGGCCGCGGCTTCGGTCCGGGCGGGCTGCGCCGGCCGCGCCGGAAGGTCTGCGCGTTCTGCGTCGACAAGGTCCAGCGGATCGATTTCAAGGACGTCGGGCGTATCCGCCGGTACATCAGCGAGCGCGGGAAGATCGACCCGCGCCGCAAGAGCGGCACCTGCGCGAAGCACCAGCGCATGCTGACCGCGGCGCTGAAGCGCGCGCGTCTCATGGCGCTGCTCCCGTACACCGCCGAGCACGTCCGCGGGCTCATGTCCCCGCAGGCGCGCGCGATGGCCGGCGGGCCACCGCCACCGAAGCCTGAGCGACCGCCGTACCGCTCCGGCGAGTTCCGTCCAGCCGGCCGGCCGCCGATGCCGCCGGTCGCCGCGCAGGCCCAGCCGGCGCAGCCGGCCGCGCCCGCGCCGCAGGCTCCCGCGCCGAAGGCGCCGACCGAGCCCGCGAGCTAGGGCGCTCCTCCGCGCGGCGGCGCTCCGCCACCCGGACCGAGGACGAGCAGCGGCACACCGAAGGTCGCGACGAGCGCGAGCGCCACGACGAGCGCGCCGATCGCGGTCCGCGCGCGGGGTGTGACGACGCTCAGGCCGTGAGCGACCGCGGTGCCAGCGAGCGTCCCCATCGTCACGATCCCGAAGACGAGCGCGAACGGCATCCCGATGAGATACCCCACGACGAGCGTGAGCGGGGTGAGCGGGATCTTTGTGTAGATCCACCAGACGAGCGCCGCGACGAGCGCCTGCGGGAGGACCCACAGGATCCCCTGGAGGAGCAGCCCGGGGATCGCGTCGGCGAGCCTCTCGACCGAGCTCTGCGGGAACAGCACGACTTCGAGCGGCGACCACGCGCCGATCCCGAAGTACAGACCCGCCGTGAACAATGCGACCGCCACGCGGCGCGCCCGCTCGGCATGGCTCCGGGCGAGCTCCGTCCAGCCCGCGTAGAGCGCGAGAGGCACGCCGACCGCCGGGACCGCGAACGCGCCGTTCCCGTAGAGCGCGTAGCGGCCGAACTCGATGCGCGAGTGCTCGATGAGCACGGTCGCGAGCGCGATCGCGACGCCGCCGAGCAGGCCGAGGACAAGGGGCATTGCGACGATGCTACGAGCGGCAAATGGAAAGGCCGGCGAGTGCTCTCGCCGGCCTTTCGTGCCCGCTCCCACCGCGTTACGGCAGGATCCCCGCCTCGACCAGAGAGTCGTACCGGTCCGGATTGATCCAGGTCGCCGTCGTGTACCGGGCCGGCAGGATGCCGGCTTCGACGAGCGAGTCGTAGCGATCGGGGTTCATCCAGGTCTGAATGACCCCGGCACCGGCCGGGTCGACGAAGATCCTCGTGTCCGTCGACGGGAAGCCCGTGATCGAATAGCCCGCCGCCGCCGAGGCGAGGCCGAGCATGAGCGTCGCACCGAGACCGAGAGTGATGAGTGACCGTCTCACGAGACACCTCCTCAAGGCTGGACCGAACCTATTCGGGGTGCGGGCCGCCCACGACTCAGCGGCGAACAGTCGCGTCGTGGAACTGGTTACGCCGCGAGTGCCGCGGCCGTTGCGATCTGAGGATGCGGATCGGGGGAGCGGAGCCGTTTACAGAGGGGGAGGCCGGCGAGGGGTGCTCCCGCCGGCCTCAGCGTGAGGGTGTGTGTGGACTAGTTCAGGGGCGTGCAGGCCGCGACGCCGTCGCAGATGTAGTCGACCAGGCTCGCGCCGGCCATCGGCCGGACGTACACGTGGTTGAACATGTACGGGGCCTCGGGGTCGAGCGCCTCGACCGTCGTGGCGCCGGTGTCCGCGATGACCGCCGCGCCCGGAAGGGCGACGCACGGCGCGACGCCGTCGCAGATGTAGTCGATCTGGGCCGCGGGGCTCTCTGGGTACAGGACGTCGTTGATCATCTGCAGTCGCGACACGGAGGCTCCCGCCGCCGTTGACGCGAGCCCGACCAAGAGCGCAGCGCCGAGACCGAGAGTGACGAGAAGCCGTTTCACTGAGCACCTCCTGAAGATTGCGGTGAAGGTACGGGCCCGCGCCGCGTGGAACGACTCAACCGCTGACGCTGCGCTTGTGGATTCGCCTACGCCGCGAATGCGGCGCCCGTTGCTTAGTTGAGGTCGGCGAGGCAGGTCGTCTCGAGCGTCTCGCACCAGGTGTTCGTGGGTGAGCTCGAGCCGAGGCCGCCGCTGGTGCCGTCCGGCGTGAGGAAGTCCGCCGCACCGGCGGACGAGGCCGCGCCGAGGAAGAGGCCGGCCGCGAGCCCGAGGGTGAGGGCGAGGCGCTTCACGCCCGAAATCATCGCCGTCGGCCACTGGCCCCGCGATTCAACGGACGACCCTCACGATGCAGCTCCGGCGACGATCCGAGCGCATCACCGGTGACATCCGCCGGGGCAGATCGCCCCGGCGCTCCGCAGCGCCCTCTCCGTCATCGCGCGGGCTACCAGAGTGGTCCGCTAGGGCCCGACAAAGAAAAGGCCGGCTCGTCGAGCCGGCCTCTGCGTCTTTGCCACCCGTCGGTCACGCGGTGGCCGGCTCCTCGTGAAGCGGCTTGCTCTTCTTGTCGATCTTGAGGATCGCCTGGTCCTTCGCCGGGACGGTGAATGGGATCACGCCCGGGATGAGCCAGTCGGTCCACATCTTGTCGACCTGCGCCTGGAAGTGCTCCACGTCCTCGTCGATGAAGTGCGCGAACCGGCCCTGGCGCTTGAGATATTCGTACACCGGCTTGCGCTTCTTGCGCCCCTCGGCGATCTGCCGCGTGGGGCCGGTGAGGTTGCATACGCCGTCGATGACCTCGTAGAGCGGCCAGATCCCGCACTCGACGGCGAGGTGGCCGAGCTCCTGGCTGTACTGCGGGTGGTAGTCCCAGCCCTTGGGGCACGGGTCGAGCGTGTGGACGAACGTCGGTCCGCCGATCTCGAGGGCCTTGCGGATCTTGTTCATGAGGTCGACCGCGTACGCGGCGCAGCCGGCCGCGATGAACCGCGACTCCGGATGCCCCGCGGCGAGCATGCCGGGAACGTTCTTCTTCCAGCGAGTGTGCATGAGCCGCTTCTTCGAGCCCGATGGCGAGAACGTGGTCACGGCGCCGTACGGCGTCTGGCTCGAGAGCTGGATGTCCGTGTTCGCGTAGCTCTCGTTGTCGTAGAGCAGGACGAGGCAGTTGTACTCCTTGTGGGTGAGCGTGGCGGAGATGGCGCCGAGGCCCATGTCCGCGCCGCCGCCGTCGCCGCAGAACGCGATGACGTTGATCTTCTCGTCCTTCAGCTTGCCCTTGCGCATCAGGACCTTGAGACCGGCCGCCGTGCCGAGCGCGGCGGAGCCGGACGCGCCGAGCTGCGTGTGCATCCACGGCACGACCCAGGGCGTCGTGTAGTAGGTCGTGTTCGCGACGTACATGCAGCCGGTCGAGCCGAGGACGATCGTCCGCGGGCCCGACGCCTTCACCATGTGCCGCATCACGAGGGCGGACTCGCAGCCCTGGCACGTGCGGTGGCCCGAGACGAACAGCTCTTCGTACGGGACGTCCTTGACGCCCTTGATCTGGGGGAGCGCGGTTTCGATGGCCATCTACATCTCCTCGGGGGTCTGAGGAGGCACAGCCCCCTCGACCGTTCCTAGCTCCGGACGCCGATCCAGTGGCACGTGTCACCGGCCTTGAGGTCGCCTGAGGCCGCGGCCTTCGTCTTCTCGAAGATCTCCTGCGCCATCGGCTGCTCGATCTCCCGGCCGCCGAGTCCGGCGATGAAGCCGACGACGACGGGACGCTTCGGCTGCGAGTAGAGCGCCGAGCGCACCTCGTTGTACAGCACGCCGCCGTAATACGGCGAGCCGAAGCTGTAGTCGCGGTCGATGACGCCGACCGCCTTGAACCGCGACAGGCACTTCACGATCTCGTCCGTCGCGAACGGCCGGAACCACTTGAGCCGCACGAGGCCGACCTTGTGGCCTTCCTTGCGCAGCCGGCGGATGGCGACCTTCATCGGCAGGGCGAGCGTGCCCTGGCCGAAGAAGACGACCTCGGCGTCGTCGGTCATGTACTCGTCGAGGAACGGGCTGTCGCCGCCGCGGCCGAACAGCTTCTTGAAGTCGGCGTGGGCCTCGCGGATGACGCCCTCCGCCTTCCGCATGGCCTGGTCGTTCTGCATGCGGATCTCCATGAGCCAGTCCTGGTCGACCTGCGGCGCGATGGTGATGGGGTTGTCCGGGTGGAGCAGGCGGTCGCCGAGGTCGAACGGCGGCAGGAACGTGTTCACCGCGGCCTGGGTCGGGATCTTCACGATCTGCTGCGAGTGGGTGAGGAACGCGCCGTCGAGCCCGATCGCGACCGGCAGCGACACGCGCTTGTCCTCGCCCACGCGCCACGCCATGAGCGCGAGGTCCATGGCCTCCTGCGCCGTCTCCGCCCAGGGGAGGAGCCAGCCGAGGTCGCGGACGGCGAGCGAGTCGTTGTGCTCGGTGCCGAAGGCGCCCGGGTCGTCGAGGGCGCGGTTGCCGCAGATGGCGACGACCGGCAGGCGCAGGCCCGCGGTCACCGCGATGGCCTCGAAGGCGTAGAACCAGCCCACGCCCGACGAGCCGACGAAGACGCGGGAGCCGACCGCGCAGGCGTGCTTGACGATCTCGAACTGGCTGTGCTCGCCGTCGGCGACGATGTACTCGACGTCCATCTTCCCGTTGGCGATGAGCTTGGCCGCGGCCTGCATCACGCCGTCGTACGGCCGGATGGGGTACGCGGCCATGACGTCGACGTCCGCGAGGCGGATGGCCTCGGCGATCGCCTCGCATCCGGTGGCGAGCTGCTCGGTCTCGACGTCGCTGGATTCGCGCGGCTTGACTTCGACGGCCATTACTCATCACCTCCAGCGGTGGTGGGGTTGGCGCCCGGGTTCGCGTTCGTCGTGGGGCTCGAGGGCACGAGCTTCTTCGGATCGGCCGAGACGCCGCTCTTGCTCTCGAACCACTTGTTGTACCCGTCGTGGTCCTTCTTCCAGAAGTCCCACTTGTCCTTGTTGTCCTCGAACTTCAGCTCGTCGACCATGACGATGCAGTCCTTGACCGGGCAGACCTGCGCGCAGATCCCGCAGCCGATGCACGCCTCGTAGACGACCTCGTAGTGGCCCTCCGGCGTCACCTCGAAGCACTCGTCGGGGCAGTCCAGCCAGCACATCGTGCACTTGATGCAGGTGTCGAAGTTCACGACCGGGCGCATCGTCCGCGCGCCGTACTTCTTGTAGAAGGGGTTGCGCTCGCCCGGCTTGCGCGCGTCGACGATGATGCCCGGCCGCATCGTGGTCCACCCCGGCTTGTCGAACTGGAGCTTCTCGTGGCCCGAGGTCCCTTCGCCCGCCTCCACAGCGCGCAGCTTGGTGTTGTCGTAGCCGTACTGCGCCGAGGCGACCGCGCCGTCGTCTTTCGTCTGCTCCTTGATGAGCGCTTTCACGTCCTCGAGCCGCACCCACTGGGGCTCGATCTTGGCGAGCGCGCCGAGGACGCGGTAGTCGGTATGGTCGTCCTTGAACACCCAGAGTCCCGCGAACGACGCTCCGCCCGGGACGATGCCGAGCGTGTACGGACGTAGCGCGGTGTCGGTCTGCGCGAGGACCTCGTCCGGCGTCTTCTCGCTCGTGACGAGGACGAACCCGTCCTTGCGGACCGGCTTCCAGATCGGCTGCCGTCCGTACCAGGCCCAGGACTCGACGCCCTTCACGAGCGTGTCGTCGACGGCGATCGAGACGTCGACCACGGCCGGCTCGTACTTCGCCATCGAGGACTCGAGCTCGATGTCGTTGCTCGCGACGACCGCGAACTGCTTCGCCGGCACGCCGTTGCGCTCCGGCGAATCGCCGTAACGGGCGAACGCCGTCCCGGTGTGGCCGCGCTTGCGGGCCGCGAGGACGATCGACCGGCAGATCCGCTGGGCGAGCGTCTTCTGGAAGATGCCCCGGTAGACGACCTCGATGGTGATGGAGGTCTCGGTCTCGCTCATGCCTTGCTCCCTCCGATCAAGCGAAGGATCCCCTCGCCGACCGCCGTGATGTGATCCGCCGCGGCCTTGCGCGCCGCGTCGGGATCGTGCGCGCCGAGCGCGCTCAGGATGCGACGGTGCGCGTCGAGCGAGGCGTGTGCGCGCTGGTTCGTCTGGAGCCACTGCTCGCGCGAGGCGCGAAGCACGTCCCACACGACGCCGAGCATCGTCGTGAGCAGCTCGTTGCGCGCGGCCGTACCGATGAGCTCGTGGAAACGCGTGTCCTCTTCGGCGTACGGCTCGCCGGCGGCGATCCTGGCCTCCTGCTCGGCGAAGATCTCTCGCAGCTCGGCGAGCTGTGAGGGCGTGATGCGCTCGGCCGCCGCGGCCGCGATCGCCGGCTCGATGAGCCCGCGGAACTCGATGACGTCCGCGAGCGTGTGCCCGCGCGCCATGAGGCTCGTGAGCGGCCGCGCCAGGTCGTCCGGCAGCGTCTGCCGCACGAACGTGCCGCCGCCGGCGCGCGTCTCGACGATCCCCAGGAGCTCGAGCGCGCGCAGCGCCTCACGCACCGACGCGCGCGACACCTGGAACTGCTCCGCGAGCTGACGCTCGGGGGGGAGCTGATCGCCGGGGCGCAGGTCGCCCCTCTCGAGGAGCCCCTCGATCTGCTCGACGATGCCCTGATAGAGGCGGCTGCGGCGGATCGGCTCGATGACGGTCAGCTCTGGACTCCCCACGTCGTTGTCGTGCGCACCGACAGGCCCCGTGCTCTGGTCAGGTGGTCAGACCAGATGCGGCCAGAGTAGTGCGGGGCACGGAGGGCCGTCAACTGACCGATCGGAGGTGCGTCATGGAGCCGAGGAACGCTCGCCTCATCGCGCGGATCGCGTCGGAATCGGCCCTTCTCGGTGGCGTCGCCGGGGCCTTCCTGGAAGCGGTCGTCAGGGCGGAGCCCTATCCCGGGCTCCTCTTCCTGGGCGTCTGGGCGGCGGCCCCGGGGCTCGCCGTGGCCGCCACGTGGTGGCTCGCGTCGCGGCGTGTGCGCATCCCGATCCTCGCGCTCGCCGTCGCTATCGAGCTGCCCGCCATCGCCACTGGCGCGATGGCGGCGGCGATCGTCGTCGAGGCACTGCTCCTCGTAGCGCTTGTGGCGACGCCGTTCGACCGTCGCAACACGTTCGCGCCATACGAGCACCGGCGCTTGAGCGTGGTCCTCTAGCTCGTCGCGCGCCTCGTTCGGCGGCTGGCCCGTTCCCGTGCGGGCCAGCCCATTGCCCGCGAGCGAACCGAAGACGGCGTCAGCTCTTCAGGCACTTGCGAAGGAAGTCAACGGACGTGCGGATGGCTTCGGGCTGCGTCTCCGATTGGACAAGAACGATGTGCCGCCGGTGCTGAAGTGCTTCGCCTCGACCGCGCCGCCGCGTTCCTTCATCGCAGTCTCATAAGCGCGGGCGGTCTCGATGACCGCGGGATCGTCCGCGCTGATCGCGAGTACGAGCACCGCCGCCTTGCGGGAAGTCATCCCGGCTGACGCCGGCAACGCGAGCGCGATCCGGATTCGCGCCGGTCGGCAGTCCAGGCTGCGTGCGCGATCGCTCAGCGAACGCGCGCGCTCGCATTCACCTCAGGCGTGACCTCCGCCTTCGGGTCCGGCTTTCTGGGCCCGCTTCGCATCGCCCAGCAGTAGGCTGGCGGAGCGAAAAAGGGGAGGCAAACCATGCACGCACGGGTCACGAGGTACGAAGGGAATCCGCAGCACCTCGAGACGGCGATCAAGGCCATCAACGAGCAGGTCATTCCAGGTGCGAAGAAGATCGCGGGGTTTAAGGGCGGCTACTGGCTCATCGACCGCGCGAGCGGCAAGGGGTTCAGCGTCACGCTGTTCGAGAGCGAGTCAGCGCTGCGCGCGAGCGAGGATGCGTCGGCGAAGCTGCGCTCGGACGCCGCGACGGCGAGCGGCGCGAAGATCACGGGCGTCGAGCGCTACGAGGTGATCGCCGAGGTGCCGGTGCAGGCGCCGGCGATGTCGGCCCGCTAGACCTACGCCTTGCCCTCCTTCACGTAGGGCACGCCATCCGCGGCGGGCGGCGTGGAGCGTCCCACGACGCCCGCCAGGATGACGATCGTCATGAGATACGGAAGCGCGGCGTACCAGAAGGTCGGGATCGACTTCATGAGGGTCCCGAGGTCGCCTTCGGGTACGCGGACGTTCACGACGACCCCGAGCGCGGTCGCCGTGCCGAACAGCAGCGCCCCGCCGAACGCGCCGACCGGCGTCCACCGGCCGAAGATCATCGCCGCCAGCGCGATGAACCCCCGGCCACCGGTCATCCCGTTCTGGAACGATCCGGTCGACTCGAGCGTGAGGAACGCGCCGGCCAGGCCCGCGAGCGCGCACCCGAAGACGACGTTGAGGTAGCGCTGGCGGACGACGTCGATGCCGACCGTGTCCGCGGCCTTGGGGTGCTCGCCGACCGCTCGCGTGCGTAACCCCCAGCGCGTACGGAACAGCGCGAGCTGGAGGGCGATCACGATCACGATGACGCTCATCGCGATGGGACCCTGGTCGACGAACATCGCGAAGACCGGCCCGACGAGCGGGACGCCGGCGATCGTGCCGGAGAGATGGAACGGAGTGAAGATGCCGGCGCCGCCGCGACCCGACGGCGTGATGATCAGGCGGTTGAGGTAGCCGGTCATGCCGAAAGCGGCGATGTTCATCATCGTGCCGGCGATGATCTGATCGGCCCGCACCGACACCGTCAGCCACGAGTGGAGCAGCCCCAGGAGCCCGCCGACCGCGACCGCGACGACGACCCCGAGCGCGAGCGACTGCCCGCTGCCTACCGTGTCGTGGAGCGCGAAGCCGGTCAGGTATCCGAAGAACGCGGCCATGAGCATGATGCCCTCGATGCCGATGTTCACCACGCCGGAGCGCTCGCACACCACCCCGCAGAGCGCACCGAGCGCGAGCGGCGTCGCGAGGGCGAGGATGATCGGGAGCAGATCGGGGAGCACGACGAAGAGATAGACGCCGAGCTCCCAGACCAGGCGGAAGAAGGTGCCGACCGCGTCCATCAGGAGCCCTGCCCCGCGGCCGGTCCGGCGCCGCCGGCCCAGCTCTGGGTGACCGTCTTGAGCTCGGTGATCCCGGCTTTCGCCGCGCGGAGGCGGAAGACGCGCCGCACGATGAGGTCGGCGGCGAGGAAGAGGATGACGAGCGCCTGGATGATGTCGATCACCTCGATCGGGACACTCGTCTCGATCTGCATGAGCGGAGCGCCCGCGCGGAACGCGCCGAAGAGGACCGCCGCGAAGAGGATGCCGATCGGATCGGATCGGCCGAGGAGGGCGACCGCGATCGAGTCGAATCCGACCGACGCGGTGATGCCGGGCGCGTAGAAGCCGATGACGCCGAGCATCTGGATCGCGCCGGCCACTCCGCCGAGGAGGCCGGAGAGCGTCATGGTCAGCGCGGTCATGACGACCGGGCGCATGCCGGCGTAGCGCGCCGCGTTCGGGTTCTGCCCCACGGTCCTGATCTCGAAGCCGATCGTCGTTCGGTCGAGGAGCCAGCGCACGGCGAACGCGGTCGCGACGGCGAGGGGGATCCCGAGGTGAAGATTGCGGCCAAGCAGGATGGGGAGCGCGCTGTTGCCGATGTCGCCGGTCCGCGGGAACGAGAAGCCGGGGGCGCGCACGAGGTCGTTCACGGCCCACGTCAGCAAGAGAACGGCGGCGTTGTTGAGCATGATGGTGGTGACGACCTCGTGCGCTCCCGTTCGCGCTTTGAGGAAGCCAGGGATGAATCCGAAGGCGGCGCCACCGAGCGCGCCGGCGAACATCGCTAACGTCGCGCCGACCGCCGTGGGCGCACCCGCGAGCGCCGAGCCCACGACCGCCGCCGCGAACGCGCCGACGAGGAACTGGCCGGCGACGCCGATGTTGAAGAGCCCGCCCTTGAATCCGAGCCCCACCGCCAGGCCACCGAAGATGAGCGGCGCCGCGGCGACGAGCGTGTTCGTGATGCCGTTCCCGCTGCCGAAGGCGCCCGCGAGAAGGCTCGAATACGCGCCGATCGGCAGGAACAGGTCGAAGCCCGTCGACGTGAAGGCGCTCGAGACGACGATCACGACGGCGGCCACGACGAACGCGAGGGCGATCGCGAGCAACGGGATCGAGGCGACGCGCCAGATTCGGCGGGCGACACCGCGCAGCCGGATCACACGCGAGCTCCGCCGGTCGCCATCAGGAGCCCGACCTGCTCTCGCCGCGCCTCTTCGGCGGCGAAGCTGCCGACGATGCGTCCACGGAACATGACGAGCACCCGGTCCGAGAGGTCGAGGACCTCGTCCAGCTCCGCCGATACGAGCAGGATGGCGACGCCCTTGTCCCGGCGTGCGATGACCTGCTTGTGGATGAACTCGATGCTTCCCACATCGAGCCCTCTCGTGGGCTGATCGAGCACGAGCGCCTTGAGATCGTGACGGAACTCACGGGCGACGACGACCTTCTGCTGATTCCCGCCCGACAGCGTTCCCGCCGCGACCAGCGGGGACGACGCGCGCACGTCGAACTCCTGGATGAGCCGCACGGCGTTCGCGAGGATCGCGCGCAGACTTCGCACGACGTGGGCGAACCCGGTCGCGAACGGGGTCTCGGCGTACCTCGTGAGGCTGAGGTTGTCCGCGAGCGGATACGCGAGCACGAGACCGAAGCGTTGACGGTCCGCTGGGACGAAGGCCATGCCGCGGTCGCGCCGCTCGTCGACCGACGCGTGGCTCAGGTCTCGGCCGGCGAGGCGGATGGCTCCGGCGGCCGCACGTCGCCGCCCGATGAGCGACTCCACGAGCTCGTCCTGGCCGTTGCCCGCCACGCCGGCGATGCCGACGATCTCACCCGCCCGGACCGATAGGTCCACGCCTCGCACGGCCTCGTGCCCGCGGTCGTCGTTCACGCGCAGCGCCGAGACCTCGAGGATCACGTCGCCGGGGTGCGACCGGCCGCGATCGACGCGGAGGCTGACGGCTCGACCGACCATGAGCTCCGCGAGCTCGCCCTTGGTGCAGTTCGCCGGAGTGCGGCTGCCGGCGACCCTTCCGCGCCGGATCACGGTGATGCGATCCGCGATCTCGAGGACCTCGTCGAGCTTGTGGCTGATGAAGATGATGCTCGCGCCCTCCGCGCGAAGCTTCCGGAGCACGCCGAAGATCTCGCGCGTCTCCTGCGGCGTGAGGACGGCGGTCGGCTCGTCGAGGACGAGGATCCGCGCGTTGCGGTAGATCGCCTTAAGGATCTCAACGCGTTGCTGTTGGCCGACGGAGAGCTGATCGACGCGGGTCGCGGGCTCGATATCGAACCCCAGCTTCTTCGCGAGCAGCCGGATCCGCTTCGCCGCCTCGGCGAGGTCGAGGACCTGGCCGACGCGAACGATCTCCTGTCCGAGAACGACGTTCTCGGCGACCGAGAGGACCGGGACCAGCATGAAGTGCTGGTGCACCATGCCGATCCCGCGTGCGATCGCGTCGGCGGGGTCGCGGATCGTCACGGGCCGGCCGTCGATGCGGACCTCGCCTTCGTCCGGCGTGACGAGGCCGTAGAGGATGTTCATGAGCGTCGACTTGCCCGCGCCGTTCTCGCCGAGCAGCGCGTGGATCTCGCCTTCGCGGAGGTCGAGGTCGACCGCGTCGTTCGCGAGCGTCCCGGTCGGGAAGCGCTTCGTGATGCCCCGCATCTCCAGGACGGGCGGTACGTCGCTCATGGGCTCCTCATGCGACGAGCGGGCCGACCCTGAGGCCGGCCCGCTCGCTCTCGCTCGCTGCTGGCGCGATTACGGGACGGGCTTGAGCTTCCCGGAGGCCATGTCCGCGGTCGCCTGCTTGAGCTTGTCCTCGAGTCCGGCGGGCACGGGGTTGAGGTTGCGGATGGGCGACGCGCCGACGCCGCCGTTGGTCGCGTCGTTCACGTAATTGCCGGTCTGCTTGCCCTTGTCCTTGAAGCGCTTGATCGCGTCACGCGCCGCGTTCTGCAGGTGCTTCTCGGCGCTCGTGACGATGCAGGCCTTCGAGTCCGGCAGGGACAGGTACTGGTCGACGTCGACGCCGATGCCCCAGATCTTCGCGTTGCACGCCGCGCGCAGGGCCCCCGCGCCGGTGAGGCCGGCCACCTGGAAGATCACGTCGGCGCCCTGGCCGATCATCGTCTTCGCCGAGGCCTCGCCCTTGTCGGGAGCGTTGAAGTCCTCCACGTAGTTGATGAGGACCTGGACCCCGGGCTTCACGGTCTTCGCGGCGTTCTCGTAGCCCTTGATGTAGCTCACGACGGGCGGGACGTCCGAGCGCCCGCCGACCGCCCCGATCTTGTTGCTCTTCGTGATCGTGCCCGCGACGATCCCGGCGAGGTAGCCGGCCTGGGCCTCGTTGAAGATGAGTCCCTGGTAGTTCGCGGGGACGTCGCCCTTGCACTCCTTGTCGCTGGCGTCCTTCGCGACGCAGATGAACTGGTCGATGCCGAAGAACTGGATGCTCGGGTTCGCCTTCGCCGCGGCGAGCGTGTCGGTCCCGATGAGGAACCCGACCGTCACGATGATGTCGTACTTCTGGTCGACGAAGCTCTGGATGTTCTGCTTGTAGTCCGCGATGTCCTTGGTGACGATGTTCTTGGCGCTGCCTCCGACGGCGCTCGCGCCGTCCTGGACGCCCTTCCACGAGAACTCGTTGAACGACTTGTCCTCGAGCTGGCCGATGTCGGTGACCATGCCGACCTTGAGGCCGCCGCCGCCGCCGGGGAGTCCGGCGCCGCCGCAGCCGGCGACGACCAGCCCGAAGGCGAGACCCAAAGCAAGCAGACGCTTCATGCGCTCTGTTACCTCCCTCTCCGCGCAGCCGCGGGGCCGGGGGCGGAGCCCCCGACGACCGAGTGCGTCCGAGGATTCTAGGGTCGCGGCGCCTCCGCCCCGCCGACCCCCCGGGCGCTTACGCCAGAACGCTCCAGAGGACGTAGGCGATGAACACGACGTAGAGGCTGCCGCCGAGCATGAGTGAGGAGAGCGGCAGCGCGTTCTCGCGCGTGCGGACGCGGAGCTGGATGTAGATGACCAGACCCGAGAGCAGCGCGAAGACCGCCGTCATGACGCCGAACGGCCAGCTCGCCGACGATGGCCCGAGGTCCCACGGCGTGAGGAGCACGCCGACCGTCACCGGGATGGTCGACTGGAAGACCATCGCGCCCGCGACGTTCCCGAGCGCGATGACGTCCTTGTTGTCGCGCGTCCAGATGAGGCTGTTCGCGGCCTCGGGCAGCTCGGTCGCGAGCGGGGCGAGGATCAGCGACAGCAGGAGCGGATTGAAGCCCAGCGCGTGTGAGACGTCCCCCACGAAGTCCGCGAAGAATCGCGCTCCGACGAAGATCGCGGCGAACGCGATGAGCGTCTGCGCGAGGACGAGCCAGAGCGGCGGCGCCTTCGGGCGGATCGACGCGACGGCGCGGCGGAGGTACGTCGCGAACGTGAGCTCGTCGAAGGCCTCGGCCTCCTCCTTCGCTTCCTCGATGTCCTCGGGGCCCCTGGCGGGCGTGCGCAGCACGACGAAGAGGTAGACGAAGTACGCGGGCAGGAAGATCCAGCCGAGGTAGCTCTTGAGGAAGTGCAGCTCGCGCGGCGCGATCGCGAGGAGGAGGGCGAGCGTGTACATGACGAGGAAGAACGACAGGTCGCGCTTGGCGTGCGCGGCATCGACGTGGAGCGTCGTCCGCTTCCGGCGCGCCCTCAGGAGATACGCGGTAAGGCCGATGAGGAGCATGACGAGCGTGCCGAGCATGAACGGCGCGCCGAGGATCGCGCCGACGCCGATCTCGTCCCCTTCGGCCGTGTTGGTGAACACGATCGCGACGATGGGGATGAGCGTCTCCGGCGTCGCCGTGCCGAAGGCGGCAAGGATGCTGCCCGTCGCGCCCTGGGTCAGCTTCAGCTTGACGCCGAGCCATTCGACGCCGTTCGTGAAGACCTCCGCGCCCGCGAGGATCAGGGCGAAGGCGCCGACGATCAGCGCGACGTCGAGGGCGCTCACGCCTCCGTCATGCGGCGTGCTTGCGCTCGGCGGCTGACGCCGGCGCCGGGCGCAGTCGGCCGCGGATCGTCTTCGCGAGCGGGTACAGCAGGAGCAC
>Ga0209160_1002114_pt1 | contig 16618 bp, 19 predicted proteins | sample GraSoiAngelo_153_FD_186167 | JGI IMG/M metagenome (GOLD analysis project Ga0209160, IMG submission 186167) | Grasslands soil microbial communities from the Angelo Coastal Reserve, California, USA - 14_1009_12_40cm (SPAdes) (version 2) | ecosystem: Environmental > Terrestrial > Soil > Grasslands ... | reverse complement strand
AGGAAGATCTCGCGCACGCGCGCAAGCTCAACGAGGAGGCGCACGCCGCCGAGGCGCAGGCCCGCCGCGAATTGAAGCGGGGGCGGGCGGCCGAGAGCCAGCTTCGCGCCGAGCTGGACAAGACGCAGGCGCGGATCCACGAGCTGGCCCACGCGCCGGTTCCGGCGGCGCCCGCCGCGACCGGTGAGCTGCAGCCGCTGCGCGAGCAGCTGGAGGCGGCCAAGAGCGAGCTGGACCGCCAGGTGAGCGCGGCGGAGAAGCACGCGCGAGAGGCGAAGAAGCACGAGCAGGAGCTTCGCGACGAGATCAAGAAGCAGAAGGGCCGCGCGGAAACGAACAACCGCGTCTACCTGGTCACGAAGGGCGAGCTGGAATTGGTGAAGGAGCGGCTGGCGCAGGCGGAGCGGAAGCTGTGGCAGGCAGGAATTCCCCTCGCGCCGCCCCCGGCGAAGGAGCGGCCGCGGGCGACAGGTCCCGCGGCGGCGGAGCGGGCGCGAGATGAGGGCGCGGCGCACGACACGTCCGAGGCGGGTGAGCCTATCAGTGCCGTCGAGGCCGAGGGCGTGCCCGCGTCGGAAGTGCGGCCGATCCGGCGGCGCACCGAGAACGGGATGGAGAAGAAACCGGTGTGATCGTAGGCGCGCGACGTGGAGTCAGCGGCGGCGCGTGCGCGGTTCGGGAAGGACCTTTTCCAGCAGTGAGAGAAGCTGGGGCGCTTCGAACGGCTTGCTCAGGTAGCCCGCCGCGCCGGTGCGGTTCGCGATCTGCGGGAGATCCTCTTTAGCCGAGATGAGCACGACGGGGACTCCCCGGCTCGCGGGCAAGCCGGTCATGCCGCGCAAGAATGCCTCTCCGTCGAGATTCGGCATGCGGAGATCGAGGAGGATGACCTCGGGGCGAAATACCGGCAGCACGCGCACGGCCTCGACGGCGTCGGGCGCCACCGAGACCGTGTAGCCCTCCATCTGCAGGAGATCGGCCACGCCGTCGCGGAATCCCTCTTCGTCATCAACGATGAGGATGCGGCGCCCTGCCATGACGTCCTTCCTCTTCAAGCTTCTCTCCCGCCAGGGTAGGACATGCGACCACAGGTCAGGGGGCCTTGTCCATGCGGGCCCGGCAAGTGGCCGCCGCCTTGACTTGAATCATGCAGTTCGTTAGATCGCCACGGCTTTTCTGGCGTCGAGCCGAAGTGGTGGAATTGGCAGACACGCCAGATTCAGGGTCTGGTGGGGGCAACCCCGTGGAGGTTCGAGTCCTCTCTTCGGCACCACCGACGCCCCGGCTGCGGAGCCCTGAGCGCGACGATCTGCGCCCGCCACCGGACAGCAGAGCCTCGGCCAAGCGGCCGGGGCTTTTCTGTTTTTCGCGGGTGTTCAGGAGATGATCACCCCGCTGTACGAAGCGTTGGCGGCGGTTCGCGCCCATGCGCATCCCCTCGCGGCCGAAGACGTATCGCTCACGGATGCCTGCGGGCGGGTGCTCGCGGAGGGCGTGCGCGCCCGGCGCGACCAGCCCGCGACGGACATCTCCATGATGGACGGCTACGCCCTGCGCGCCGTCGATGCCGGCGCTCCGCTGCGCGTTGCAGGCGAGATCGCCGCAGGCGACGCGCCCTGGACCCGAGAGCTCCAGACGCGCGAGACGGCGCGCATCTTCACCGGTGCCCCGCTTCCTCCTGGAGCGGACTGCGTCGTGATGCAAGAGCACGCGGTCCGAAACGGCGCCGAAGTACGCGTGCAGCAGCCGCCGAAGGCGGGTCAGCACATCCGCCGGCGCGGAGAGGAGCTGACGGCGGGGGCGGAAGCGCTCCCGGCGGGACGCGTCCTGGACTCCGCCGATCTCGCGCTAGCGGCAGCTTGCGGCGCGGCTTCCGTCCGCGCCTATCGGCGGCCGCGCGTCGCGGTGCTCTCCACCGGCAGCGAGCTGGTGCCGCTCGGCGTCGACCCCGGACCGGGTCAAATCGTCGAGACCAACAGCGTGACGCTTGCGGCGCTCTGCCGCAACGCCGGGGCGGAGGTGCTGCGTTTGGGGATCGCAAAGGACACGGTGGAACTGATCGCCGCCCGCCTGCGAGACGCGCCCGCCGAGATCCTGCTGACGACGGGCGGTGCCTCCGTCGGCGATCACGATCACGCGCAACAGGCTCTCGAGCGTCTGGGCGGAGCGCTGATCTTCCACACCGTCGCCATCCGTCCGGGCAAGCCCGTGCTGTTCGGCACCGCCTCCGGCGGGCGCCTGGTATTCGGCCTTCCGGGAAATCCGGCGGCGGCGACGCTCGGATTCGAGCTCTTCGTGCGCCTCGCCATCCGCCTGCTCCTTGGAGATCGCAATCCGGAGCGGCCGCGGGTGCGAGCGCGGCTGCGGGGATCGCTTTCGCAGGTGAAGGGCCTCACCTCCTTCCCCCGCGGCCGCATCAGCGCTGAGGGATCCCAACTGGTGTTCGCGCCGGGCGCACAGCAGAGCAGCATGCAGATCGCATCGTGGTCCGGCGCGAATGCCGTGGCGGTGATCCCGCCCGGCGAGGGCCGGGCCGACGAGGGCGCCGAGATCGAGGTCCTGCTCACCGGCAACATCGCGTAAGCGCAAAGGCCTCAAACGTTGACGTTGACGGCGCCGTTGAGTCATCGCGCCCGCGCGCCGCGCTTCTTCGGGCTCCTGGCCGGGGCCCGCCTCGGCGCCACCGCCGCGTAGCTCTCGTCGATCCACTGCTTCAGCAGATCGACGGGCACGTCCTCACTCGGCTCGAAGCGTGCGCTCACCCAGCCGGCCTTGCCCAGCCCGTACCCGGTGGGCTCCGCGAAAGAGAACATGGTGATCGCCGCCTCCCCCGAGTCGGGCAGCTTGCAGGAGAGGCCGTAGCCGTAGTCGGGGTGGCCGAGAAACACGAAAACCTTCTTCGCCACCTTGTAGACGGTCTCTCCCCAGGGATGATCTTCCCAGGCGCCGGGTTTTTCCGCGGCGTACTTCTTCAGCGCCTTCCACGCGGCGGACGGCTTCATTCGCGCTCCCCGGGCATGCGCCTCAATCCCGTTCGTCGAGCCAGGCCATCTGGATGGCCTCGAGGATCTTCTCGTTCGACTTCTCCGGGTCGTCGGAGAATCCCGGCAGCTCGCGCACCCAACGGTGGAGATCGGTGAAGCGGATCGAGAGCGGATCGGTATCGGGAAATCTCTCGCTGAGGGCGATGCCGATCTCCCGCACGTCGAGCCAGGTCAGCTTCTGGGGCATGGTCGGATCCAGGATGTGAAGGGTCTTACTTCGGGGGCCAGGTCCCTGCGGCCTCCGCCTCGTGCCGCTCCTTGGGATGCTCGTCGTACCACGTGTTCTCCGACTCCTCGGTGATCTGGTAGACGACGTCCCGGTGATCGAGCTGAGCCTGGCAGCCGAGGCGGGAATATGGTTTCACGTCGTAGGCTCGATCGAGGTAGTCCGCTTCGCCGTCCTCCATTTCCGAGAGCGATTCGAAACCTTTCTTCACCCAGACGTGGCAGGTGGAGCAGGCGCAGACTCCGCCGCACGCCGAGCCGTGCTTGGCGCCGAGCTGCTGCGAAGCCTGGAGCAGCGAGGTCCCTTCGGGCACTTCGCCTTCGGCTTCCAGCTCCCCGCGCGGGTTGTAGATGGTCACCTTGGGCATCAGTCCACCGGATGCTCGGCGCGGCCCGGTTCGGTCGGCGAAGCCGTCTCTTCCGCTTCCAGCGCGGCGTACGCCTTCCGGGCGTGCGGCGAGAGCTCACCCTGATCGAACTCCGCCACCGAATGTCCCTTCAGGGCGCGCTCGATCCCCCGATCCATCACGCGTTTCGCGAAATCGGCGCTCACCTGATCGAGCTTCTCGATCTGCGCGTGGATGGCGTTGTGATCCTTGCCCTCCGCGGCCGTCCGCACCGCGGCCATCTGGGCCTCGATCTGCTGGCGCTCCTCCGCGGAGAGGAGATCTCCATTCGACTCCAGCTGCTTCTCGGTGGCTTTCAGGATCCGCTGCGCCTCGACCCGGTTGTCGATCAGCAGGCGCGCCTGGACGTCCTCCTCCGCGTGCTCGATGGAGGCGAGCAGCATGCGCTCGATCTCCTCGTCGGTGAGACCATGCGACGGTTTCACCGTGATGGTCTGCGAGACCCCCGTGAGCTGCTCGCGCGCGGTGACCGAGAGGATCCCGTCGGCGTCGACCTGGAAGGTCACCGCCACGCGCGCGAGGCCGGCGGGCAGCGGAGGAACGCCGGCGAGCGTGAACTTCGCCAGCGAGCGGTTGTCCTGCACCAGCTCGCGCTCGCCTTGCAGGACATGGATGTCCATCCCCGTCTGGCCGTCCGCGAAGGTGGTGAACTCCTGCGTGGCGCTCGCGGGGATGGTGGTGTTGCGCAGGATCAGCTTCTCCACCAGGCCGCCCATCGTCTCCAGCCCGAGCGAGAGCGGAGTCACGTCGAGCAGGAGCACGTCATGCTGCGGAGACTCGGACGTGAGCAGGTCAGCCTGCACCGCCGCCCCCAGGGCGACCACTTCGTCGGGATCGATGTCCGCGAGCGGTTCCAGGCCGAACAGCTCGCGCACGTAGCTTCGCACCGCCGGGACCCGCGTCGAGCCGCCCACCAGGATGACGCCGTCGAGGCCCTTGCCGCCGGGCACGCCCGCGTCCTTCAGCGCCCGCCGGACGGGCCCGCCCGTCTTCTCGATCAGTGGCCGGATCGCTGCCTCCAGCTGCCCGCGGTTGATCCGCCGTCCCATCGCGTCGGTCACGTCGACGCGGGTCAGGTCCTCCTTCGCTTGCCGCGCCGCATCGATCGCCTCGCGCACCTTGTGCGGGGTCCGGTCCTGCCCGCCGAGGAGGATCTCGGCGAGAGCGCGATCGAAATCGTCGCCGCCCAGCGCGGAGTCGCCGCCCACCGCCTTCACCTCGAACACCCCCTCGTGGAGCTGGAGGATGGAGATGTCGAAGGTCCCGCCGCCCAGGTCGTAGACGGCGAACGTTCCCTGGGAGCGTTTGTCGAGGCCGTAGGCGAGGGCCGCCGCAGTGGGCTCGTTGAGCAGCCTCAGGACTTCCAGTCCGGCGAGGCGCCCGGCCTCCTTCGTGGCCTGCCGCTGCGCATCGTCGAAGTAGGCGGGTACTGTGATCACCGCCTGGTTGACCTTGATCCCGAGCCGCTCTTCCGCGCGGGTGCGCAGCGCGCGCAGCACCTCGGCCGAGACCTCCACCGGATTGACCACCCGGCCGCCGGCGACCACGAACCGGACCACGCCGGAATCCCCCTCCGCGAATCGATAGGGGCTCAGACGGCGGGTTTCGGGGTCCGCCGACGAGCGGCCCATGAACCGCTTCACCGAGGCGATGGTATCGCGGGGGAACTCCGCGGCGAGCCTGCGGGCCGGGCGCCCGATCGCGACCGATCCCGGCCCGCCGCCGGCCCCGTAGTGCACGACCGAAGGAAGAAGCGTACTCCCCTCGTCGACCGCGAGCGCGTGCGGCTTGCCGTCGGCGAGGACGATGGCGATGAGCGAGTTCGTGGTGCCGAGATCGATCCCGACCGCGCCGGTCGTGCAGGCCTGCTTGGCGCGGCTTTCGCCCGGCTCGCTGATCTGGAACAGGGCCATCAGAGCTCCACCGAGCGGCCCTCGACCTCGTCGAGGTAGCGCGCGTAATAGCGCATCCGCGCCAGCAGCTCCGCGGCGTGGGACAGATCGCCGCCGTTTTCGACCAGGTTGCGGACCTCGCGCAGCGTCTGGTCGCGTTTCTCGCGCACCCCCGCCGCCAGCGCGTCGAGCGGCTGCCCGGACACCTTTGCCTCGAGCAGCTTCTCGCGGTCCTCCATGGTCTGCTCGAGGAACTCCGGCGACATCTTCGGATCGCCTTTGATCCCGCGCAGTTGCAGCAGGTGTTCCGCGCGGCGCACCGGATCCTTCAACGTCTTGTAGGCCTCGTTGAGCCGCGTCGTCTGTTCGAGCGAGTACCTGCGCTCCTGCGCCGTCGCGCGCGCGAACCGGTCCGGATGCAGCTTGCGCGAGAGGGCGCGGAAGCGCTCATCGAGCCCATCGGGTTCATCGAACGAAGGGTCGAATCCGAGCGTCGCGAACTTGTCGGGCCGTGCGCCGGCCGGCGGCGGTGGCTGGATCTTGCCGCAAGCGGGACAGATCGGCTCCGCTACCGCCACCGGCGCGCCGCAATGCGGGCATTTGGATCCTTTTGCCATGTCGCGCGGCTGAAGTTCGTGATCACGCTCGTGTCGCCGCACGTGTGATCACACGCTGAACGACTCGCCGCACCCGCACTCGGACTTCACCTGCGGGTTCACGAATTTGAAGCCCTTCTGCTGGAAGGTGTCGACGAAATCGAACGTGGTACCGTTGAGGTAGACGAGGCTTTTCGAATCGACGTAGATCTTCGCCCCCTCCACCTCGAACAGCTTGTCTTTCGCGCGCGGCTGATCGCAGTACTCGATCACGTAGCTCATGCCCGAGCAGCCGCCCCCCTTCACGCCCAGACGGACTCCGCTCTGCGGGTTCGTTTGCGCGCGCCGGGCGAGCTGGGCCTTGATCTGCTGCGCGGCCCGGGGAGTGACGGTGATCCGGCCCTCAGCCATCGATCCTCTTCTCCTTGGCCGGTGCCTGCGGCTCGACTGCAACGCCCTTCTTCTTCTTCCAATCCGCGATCGCCGCCTTGATGGCGTCCTCCGCCAGCACCGAGCAGTGGATCTTCACCGGCGGCAGCGCGAGCTCCTTGGCGATCTGGGTGTTCTTGATCGTCATCGCCTCGTCCACCGACTTTCCCTTCACCCACTCGGTGACGAGCGAGGAGGAAGCGATGGCCGATCCGCACCCGAAAGTCTTGAACTTCGCGTCCTCGATCTTGCCGTCATCGCTGATCTTCACCTGCAGCCGCATCACGTCGCCGCAGGCGGGCGCGCCGACGAGCCCGGTCCCGACGTTCGGGTCGTTCTTGTCCAACGTCCCTACGTTTCGCGGGTTCTCGTAGTGATCCAGGACCTTGTCGCCGTACGCCATTTCGGTCTCCTTGCTCTCGCTCGGTACAATCAACTGCGATAGCCGCCAACCCGCCTTCGGCAGGCGCGGCTAATGGGCCGCCCACTCGATCTTCGAGAGGTCGATCCCTTCGTTGGCCATCTCGTAGAGCGGGCTCATCTCGCGCAGCCGTTTCACTTGCTCGACCACGTACTTGCCCACGTAATCGACTTCCTCATCCGTGTTGAACCTTCCGATGCCGAACCGGATCGAAGTGTGCGCCAGATCCTCGCTCACGCCGCAGGCGCGCAGCACATAGCTGGGCTCCAGGCTGGCGCTGGTGCAAGCGGACCCCGAGGAGACGGCGACGTTCTTGATGGCCATCATCAGCGCTTCGCCTTCCACGTAGGCGAAGCTCGCGTTCAGGTTGCCCGGCAGGCGCTCGGTCGGGTGGCCGTTCAGCTCCAGGTGGTCCAGGTGGCCGAACAGGTAGTCCTGCAGCTTCTTGCGGAGCTGGTACGTCCGCTTCGCCTCTTCGGGCATGAGCTGCTGCGCCAGCTCCGCCGCCTTGCCGAAGCCGACGATCCCCGGGACGTTCAGCGTCCCGCTGCGCATGCCGCGCTCGTGCCCGCCGCCGTCGATGATCGGGGCGATGCGGACCCGGGGCTTGCGCCGCACCCAGAGCGCGCCGATGCCCTTGGGCCCGTAGATCTTGTGGGCCGACAGGGAAGCGAGATCGACCTTCATCTTCTCCACGTCGAAGGGCACCTTGCCGACGCCTTGCACGGCATCGACGTGGAACAGGACGCCCTTTTCCCGAGTCACCTCGCCCAGCTCCGCGATGGGCTGCACGGTCCCGATCTCGTTGTTCGCGAGCATGACGGAGACCAGGATCGTCTTGTCCGTGATCGCCTCACGGAGCTGCTGGGCGGAAATACGGCCGTCCTTGTCCGTAGGCAGGTACGTGACCTCGAAGCCCTGCCGCTCGAGCCGCTTGGCGGTATCCAGCGTCGCCTTGTGCTCGGTGCGGACCGTGATGATGTGATTGCCCTTTTCCTTGTAGAACTCGGCGGCCCCCTTGAGCGCCAGATTGATGCTCTCGGTGGCACCGGACGTGAAGACGATCTCTTTCTCGTTCCCGCCGATCAGCGCGGCGATCTGCTCGCGCGCCCGATCCACCGCCTCCTCGGCCTTCCACCCGAACGGATGGCTGCGCGAGGCGGCGTTGCCGAACTCGGTGGTGAGATACGGCATCATCGCCTCCAAGACCCGCGGATCGAGCGGGGTGGTGGCGTTGTTGTCCATGTAGATAGGGAGCTTGATCGGCATGTCGTTCCTAATGTGGACTAGTCCGGTCTATTATAACCCGACCCGCTGCGGGTCAAGGCGCGCTCGATTAGGATGGCGGCGATGACGAAGTGGGTTCCCCGTCTGGTCCTGGCGCTGGCGATCGGCGTCGCGCTCCCCTTCCTCCCTACCTTCTTGACGCAAAGCGTCGGACCGGCTGCCAGCGGCGGTGGAGGGCTCGGCCTGTCGGCAGGCGTCTCGGCCGGTACCTTCGCCGCCCTCTTCCTCGGCGGCATCCTCACCAGCCTGACGCCGTGCGTGTATCCCTTGATCCCGATCACCGTCAGCATCTTCGGAGCACGGCAGGCGGAGCATCGAGGCCGCTCGATCGCACTGTCTGCCACCTACGTCGCCGGCATCGCCGCGATGTTCTCCGCGCTCGGGCTCTTTGCGGCGCTGTCCGGCAAGGCCTTCGGTGCCTTCCTCTCCTCGCCGGCCGTGATCGCGGTGCTGGCGGTCTTCCTGGTGGCGCTTGCGGCGAGCATGTTCGGGGCATTCGAGATCGCGCTGCCCTCCGCGCTCCAGCAGAAGCTGTCCGGCGTCAAGGCGGCGGGATTTGCCGGCGCCTTCGGCATGGGCCTCGTGGCCGGCATCATCGCCGCGCCCTGCACCGGCCCGGTCCTCGCGGGCGTGCTCACCTACGTCGCCGCGCAGCGCAACGCCGTCCTCGGCTTCTGGATGCTCTTCACCTACGCGATCGGGATGGGGATGCTGTTTTTCGTGCTCGGCGCCACCTCGCTGCGCCTCCCTCGCTCGGGACCCTGGATGGAGACGGTGAAGAGCGTGCTCGGCATCGCGCTCGTCGCTGCCGCTTTCGCGTTGGTCCTGCCCTTCCTTCCGCGACCCGGGTCCCTGCCGCTTTCTGCGCGCTCGGTTGCGATCGCGGCCGGTTTGCTAGGGTTTGCCGGTGTAGTCGCAGGAGCCCTCAGCTTGTCGTTCCACGGCGGCTCGCGCGAGAAGGCGGTCAAGCTCGGGTCGCTCCTGCTGCTTCTACTCGGGGTCGGGCTGTGCTTCGGCTGGCTCGGCGAGCCGCGCAGCGAGAAGCCATTCGCGATCCCGTGGTTGCATGACGAGCGGCTGGCCGTGCAGCAATCCCAGGCGACGGGCAAGCCGCTGCTGATCGACTTCTTCGCCGAATGGTGCGCCGCCTGCAAGGAGCTGGACGTGCACACCTGGTCCGATCCCACGGTCGCCAAGGAGGTCGCGGATCGATTCGTTCCGCTGAAGATCGATTCGACCGAGGAGTCCGACGAGAATGACTCGCTGCAAAAGAAGTACGGCGTTCCTGGGTTGCCGACGGTGCTGATGATGGCCTGCCGGGACGAGAGACCTCCGGAGTGCGCCATTCCCGGAGAGGGTCCGACGCGCGTGACGGGATTCCTCCCTCCGCCGGAGATGCTGCAGCGGCTGAAGGGCGTGCAATGAAGCTCGCACTTGCTGCCCTCGTCCTCGCCGCGGGCTGCGGTCACGGCGACGCGGCCCTTCGCGCGGAGCAGGCGAAGGCGCGGCGCTATCGCGACGCGTACGAGACGGAGGCGCAGCAGGTCGAGCAGCTCAAGAAGCGCGTCGCGGAGTTGGAACGCGAAGGCTGTCGATAGGCCGCCGAATGGCGGCTCGGCGACGCGCCGGTTCGAAAATTACCCGCTACACCTGTCCCGCGGCCTGCGCGCGACGCACCGCGTCGAGGAGCGATTCCGGGGCGAAAGGTTTTTCGACGAATGCCTCGCAAGCGAGCTCCCTCGCCGCTGCCGCCACCTCGCGATCGGCGGAGAACAGGACCACGCGCGGAGCGAGTCCGAGGGTGCGAACCGCGGCGAGCAACGCGCGGCCGTCCAGGTCCGGCATCCGCAGATCGAGCACGATCACGTCGGGAGGGTCGCTCTTGATCTTCGTCAGCGCGGCGCGCCCGCCGCCGGCCCAATCCGCCTCGAACCCATGCTCGGCGAGGAATTCCGCCATCATGCGCGCGATGGGCTCGTCGTCATCGACCACGAGCACGCGCCCCTCCTGGTTTCCGGGTCTTCCCGCCACCCGCGCACGCAAGGGCAGCTCGAGCACGAAGGCGTGCGCTTCGGCGCGCAAGGTCCCGCTGTGCAGCTCCGCGGCCCTGCGGGCGATCATCAGCGCCATCCCCAGGCCCTGGCGCTGCGAGGGCGGCGCCTCCCATCGCGGCTCGAGCGCATGCGTTGAATCGTGCAAGGGATCGCCGGACCATTCGACGCGGATCACGGCCTGACCGGCGGCGCGCCGCCCATCGATGGTGACCGGGCCCAGGATGCGGGCGCGCAGGACCATCGCGGTCAGCGCGCGCTCGATCCGCTCGCGGTCGGCGACCAGCGGAAGCGAGGGCTCGACGTGCGCGTCGACGTCCGCGTCCGCTCCCAGGCGCCGCAGCGATCGGCGCGCGGCCTCGACCAGCTCGACCGCTTCGCAGGGCTCCTGGTGCAGCACGAACCGCGAAGTCTCGATGCGCGAGACTTCGAGCATCTCTTCCAGGAGCGCGTGGAGCCGTTCCGCCTGCCGCTCCAGCACCTGCACGCTGCGGGGATCACATGCCTCGCCCTTCTCCAGGCGGCGCGCAAGCGAATAGGAGAACCCCTTGATGCTGGTGAGCGGCGTCTTCAGCTCGTGCGCGGCGAGCGAGAGGAACCGGTCCTTGCGGGATTCGCGTTCCGCGGCCGCGAGGACCGCGGCCGCCCGCGTGAGCAGCGGCCGTAGCGGACGCAGGTCGCGCAGCGCTCCGTCGAAGAGGATGGAGAGCGCGCCGACGATCTGGTCGTGTACGCAGAGGGGCACGGCGGCGCATTCGGCGCCCCACTCGACGCGGCCACTGTCCAGAGCGCGCGCCGCGAGCTCCGCCGTGCATGGACGGCCATCGCTTCCGAGCATCTGCAGGCCGGCGCCGGTCCTCAGGTGGACAGCGACGCCTTCGGCGCCGCTGAGCCACCTGGCGATCTTCGCGATGCGCCCGGCGAGCTCGCGCGTGTTCTCCCCTTCCAACGCGGCGTCGGCGAGCTGCGCCGCGGCGCTCGAGGAAAGGAAGGCGGTCTCGATGCGCCGCTGCAGCGAGAACAGCGAATGCAGGAACCGCAGCGCCCGATGTTCCAGCGCAGTGCGCAACGATCCGCGGACGATGCGCGCTCCATCGCGAAGAAATCCCAGCGTCGTCCCCGGCCGGGCCTCCTCGAGGCGCGCACGCAGCCGCCCGCGGGCAGCGATCGAGAGCGGCCGCCGGAGCCATTCGGACCAGAACGGCTGCTCATGGGCAGGACGGAGATCGAGCACGCGGCTCCGGGGTTGGGGGTCTCACTTTGGTCCCCCGGCGTCGCAATCTGGGCACGCCTGGACGGCCGCGAAACTGGGGCGTAGAGCAACCTTCGCCCTGTTCACTGCGGCACGAGGCCTGCAAAAACGCGTGTAGGCGGTCGAGTTTCGGACTGCCGGGGAGGGGGAGTGCCGGGAGCCGTCGTCCTGGGAATGTGGCTTCTCGCCACGCCTGCGGGGGAGACTGAGCCCGGCCTGCTGGAGACGCAGGAGGCAGCCGCGGAGCTCGCCGGAGGGGCGGCCGCGCTCGACGCGGCGCGGCTCTCTCGCGCGCGGGCGGCGCATTGGGCGCCGCAGCTGCGCGGTCAGGCTTCCGCGCGGGACGACCAGAAGACGCGCGAGGGAGAGTTCCGTCTCGCGCCGCTGCGCGAGCAGGACTTCGCAGCGGGTCACGCCTGGGTGGTGGTGCTGACCTGGGATTTGTCCCAGGTGATCTTCGCCCGCGAGGAGACGCAGCTGGCACTCGCGCATGTCCAGCTCTCGCGAGCGCGGCGCGAGGCCGCGGAGCGCGCGGCGCAGCTCTGGATCGATCGGCAGAAGGCGCGCGTGCTGTGGCTGGCAGCGGGTACGCGCGAATCCTGCTTCGCGCTGCTGCGGGGGACCGCCGCGCTGGTCGCGCTCACCGGCCTTTTTCGCGAGGCCGCCGCGCGTGAAGAGGCGGCCTGCATGGGAGACCCGAGATGAAGCGGACGACAGCCGCGATCGCGTACTCGATCCTCGCCGGCTGCGGCAAGGTGGCCTCCCCGGCCTTGCCGCCGGACGCCGGACCGTCGCAGCCTACGGTCGAGGATGTCGACCCTGCACCCGGTGCCATCGCAGCGAGCGCGCGCTTCACGGTACGTTTCTCCGCGGCGATGGACGAGGGCCAGCTCCTCGCGCCATCGGGGCGAAGCGAGACCGTCGCGCTCGCGGCGGAAGCGGACGTCGAACGCGCCGCCGCCGCCATCGAGCACGCTCCCCTCTCCGCGCACGAGCGCACGCTGCTCATTCCCGCGGAGGCGGCAGTCGCATCCGATCGCAGATCGATCTCGCTCGCGCCGGACAGCCCGCTCCTTCCCGGAGGTCACTATCTGCTCGTCTCGCCTCGCCTGAAGGATGAGCAGGGCAGGCGCCTGGCCGGGAACGGCGCCAGATTCGCGTTTCATGTCGCGCCACCGCCTCCGGCCGCGCGGCTGCTCACGCCGGCCGCCGGCGGCGAGGTTCCCTGGAACGTCGCGGTGATCCGCGCCTTCGCCGAGAGAGGGCGGATCGCGCTGCTCGGGCCCCATGGAGAAGAGCTCGTTTCCGCGGAGGCGCACGGCCCCGTGGCGCTGCCTCTGGTGGCACCGCTTTTCGCCGGCGCGGAGTATTCGCTCGCGCTGGACAGGGCCACGGCCCCTGGTCAGGCCTTTACGGCGGCCCACTGCACGCGCAACGCCGCGCCGGCCCTGCAGGGTGGCGCGGCGCAGCTCTCCGTCCGCGATACGGGCATGACCGCCTCCCTCGTGCTCGACTGGCCGGCGCAGATCGAGCTCACCATCGAGGATTCCCGCGGCACCGCGGTCACCGCGGCGGCCGGGATCCTCTGCGCTCCGCCGGCGTGTGGGCCGCAGAGCTTCGCCTGCAGTGGCTCGGTGCGGATCGAGGGGCTGCGCTCCGCCTCCGACTACACGCTGTTCGTGACCGCGCGCGACGATTTCGGCTTCGTGCTGCGCGCTGCCCCGCAAAGTTTCAGCACCATCGCCCCGCTGCCGCGGGCGATCGTCTCCGAATTGATGGCCTCCGGCGTGGACGGCGAATACGTCGAGCTTCTCAATCTCGGACCCGGGACGGCGGATCTGGAAACGCTCGGGCTTCAGGGACCGGACGGCATCGTCCGCCCGCTGCTTGCGGGTACGCCGCCGTTGCCGGCGCTGCTCGAGCCGGGGGCGAGGGCGCTCGCGGTCGGCGCGTCATTCGATTCCTCCATCTACTCCATGATGCCGCCCGATACTCCGGTCCTGCGGGCATCGACCCAACGCCTGCTCGGCCGTGGGTTGTCCGACGACGCGCCACCTGCATTCCGGCTCGTCACGCTGGCCGCCGTCCCGGTGGAGCTCGCGGGTTTTCCCGGCGGGAACGGCCATTGCACCACTGGCGCTAGTCTCCAGCGCGACGAGGCCGTGCCGCCTGGTTCCGCGGCTGCATGGATCTGCGGCAAGACGGGCGGCACTCCAGGCCGCCCTCCCTAGAGAGCAGAACGGTAAACGCTTCGATCGACCGCTCTATGGTTGTATGAAGTGTTGCGGTTTCGCACAGGAGCAGCGATGTCCGGCCACAACCGGTGGACGAAGATCAAGCGCAAGAAGGAAGCGATGGGCGCGAGCAAAGGCGCGCTCTTCACCAAGCTGATCCGGGAAGTGACGGTGGCCGCGCGCTCCGGCGGCGGCGATCCGGACCACAATGCTCGCCTGCGATCCGCGGTCCTCGCCGCGCGCGAGGCGAACATGCCGGCCGACAACATCACCCGCGCGATCAAGAAGGGCACCGGCGAGCTCGAGGGCGTCAACTACGAAGAGCTCACCTACGAGGGATACGGGCCCGGCGGGGTGGCGTTCGTCCTCGAGATCCTCACCGACAACAAGAACCGCACCGCCGGCGACGTCCGCGCCATCTTCACCAAGGGCGGCGGCAGCATGGCCGCCTCGGGCGCGGTGGCGTTCCAGTTCGACCACAAAGGCGTCATCCCGGTGAAGAAGGGAGCCAGCGAGGACGAGGTGATGGAGCTGGCGCTCGAGGCAGGGGCGGAAGACGTGCTTTCCGACGGAGACGGCGGCTTCGAGGTCCGCACCGACACCGGCTCTCTCATGCAGGTGCACAAGGCCCTCGAAGGCAAGCTGACGGTGGGCGCGCCGAAGATGGCGTACTTGCCGAAGAGCACCGTGCAGGTCTCGGGGGACACCGCCGAGAAGGTGCTGCGGCTGGTCGAGAACCTGGAGGAGAACGACGACGTGCAGCACGTCTACACGAACTTCGAGATTTCCGACGAAGAGATGGCCGCGATAGAGTCCAGGGTTCAGTGAAGGTCCTGGGGATCGATCCTGGTTCGAGGTGCTGCGGGTTCGGCGTCGTCGAGGACGCGGGAGGGACGCGAGTCCGTCACCTGGCGCACGGTGTGCTGGAGGTCGGCGCAGCCGATGCGATCGAGGAGCGCCTCCGCGCCCTGCATGAGGGGCTGTCGCGGGAGCTGCTCCGGCATCGCCCGCAGTTCGTCGCGCTCGAGGACGTATTCCACGCGAAGAATGCGCGCTCGGCGCTCGTGCTCGGGCAGGCGCGGGGCGTGGCCATCCTTGCCGCGGCGCAGGCGGGAGTCCCGGTCCGCAGCTTCGCACCCAGCGTGATCAAGCAGGCTGTGACTGGAACCGGGCGCGCGGAGAAGCAGCAGGTCGGACGGATGGTGGCGGTGGTGCTCGGGATCCCGCTCCCGGGTCGGCTCGACGCGAGCGATGCCCTGGCGGCCGCCATCTGCGGCCTGCTGCGTGCGGGGGATCCGGAAGTTGCCGTTGCCCACCCGCGCAGCGACTGGCGCGCGGCCCTCGCGCGGAGGTTCGCGAAGTGATCGCGCGCCTCTCCGGTATCGTCCTGGAAAAGCGTGAAGATGCGGCAGTGCTCGACGTCCAGGGCGTCGGATACCTCATCCACCTCTCCCTGCAATCGATGGCGCACATGCCCCCGGAAGGCGCACGGGCGCAGCTTCGCTGCCACACGCACGTCCGCGAGGATGCGCTGCAGCTGTTCGGCTTCGTCAGCTCCGAGGAGGAGGAGCTCTTCCGCCTGCTGATCGCGGTCTCGGGGGTAGGGCCGAAGCTCGCCATGAACATCCTCTCCGGAATGCCGGCGACGGAGCTGGCAGCGGCCATCCTCCATGGCGAGCTGGCGCGGCTGACGAAGATACCAGGCGTCGGCAAGAAGACAGCGGAGCGCCTGATGGTCGAGCTCAAGGACCGGATCGCCACCAGCGGTCTCGCCGCCGGTGCGCGGTCTTCGCAGGCCTCACTCGCCGGCGCGGCGGATGCGGCGTTGCTCTCCGCGCTGGTGAACCTGGGGTACCGCCCGGCGGCGGCAGAGCGCACCGCAGAGGCGGTGCGGCGAAACCTCGGCGCCGCAGCCCCGCTCGAGGATCAGCTCAGGGAGGCGCTGCGCGTGATCGCCGGAGCGCCGTGAAGATCGAGACTCGGGACCTGACGCCGGAGTCATGGCCGGCGCTGGAGAAGCTCTTCGGCCCCAACGGCGCCTGCGCTGGGTGCTGGTGCATGTGGTGGCGGCTCGGGCCGGGAGAGACCGTCACCATCGCCAACGGTCCGCGCATGAAACAGCGGCAGAAGTCGCTGGTGCGGAGCGGGGCCTCGCGCGGCGTCCTTGCCTTCGCCGGCGGCGCGCCGGTCGGCTGGTGCGCCTACGCCAGACGCGTGGATCTCCCCAAGCTGCAGAGGTCGCCCTCACTCGCCTGCGACGACGCCGCGGACGTCTGGAGCATCCCCTGCTTCTTCGTCAAGGCCGGTTTTCGGGGCAAGGGAATCGCCCGGGCGCTGCTGCGGCACGCGCTGCGCAGCATCCGTCTCGCGGGCGGGCGCACCGCCGAGGCCTATCCCGTGCAGCCGCCCGCGACGAACGCGAGCGCGTTCACGGGGACGGTGCCGTTCCTGGAATCGGAGGGCTTCGTCGTCGTCACCTCGCGCCCGCGCGGGCGGCAGCGGGCGCGGCGCTCCCTCGCTTGAGGGTCAAGGTCCCTGTGGTACCTTGGCCCGAAATGCGCGAAGAACCGCTCTCCGATCGCACCACCGCATCAGCCGCTTCCGGCGATGACGCAACCTTCGACCTCACGCTGCGCCCGCGCGACTTCGACGAGGTGGTGGGACAGCGGGCGCTGATCGACAACCTCAAGGTCTTCGTCAAGGCAGCAGCCGGCAGGAAAGAGCCGCTGGACCACGTCCTCTTCTGCGGACCGCCGGGCCTGGGCAAGACCTCGCTCGCG
>Ga0209160_1002111_pt1 | contig 16632 bp, 16 predicted proteins | sample GraSoiAngelo_153_FD_186167 | JGI IMG/M metagenome (GOLD analysis project Ga0209160, IMG submission 186167) | Grasslands soil microbial communities from the Angelo Coastal Reserve, California, USA - 14_1009_12_40cm (SPAdes) (version 2) | ecosystem: Environmental > Terrestrial > Soil > Grasslands ... | reverse complement strand
GTCCAGGCTTCGAAATCCCTGAGTGAAAGATAGATGCGACTGTCTTCCGCAGCGCCTGTCTGCAGGGTTCCAGCGAGGCTGAGATGTACAACACGGCCGCCGAAATTCAGATCAATGGGCTTGCCTTGAGGACTGACGAGGGCAGCCGCTCGCACCCCCACGAGCGCTTGCTGCGATGCAGTTGGCCATCGTGTAACGGACCACCAGCGGTTCAATTTGCGGGCCTGATCAAAGTCTGTTCCCGTTACCACTATGGATCGTCCATCACTGGTACGTGCCACGGCGTAGGCGAATGGAACTGCGAGGCCACGCCCAGCGAGCGTCGAGGAAACTTTGTTCAAGGCATGCGGGGGCAGTGTCTGGCCGTCTTTTGCAACGACCACGACATTCGCTCCGTAGTTGCGAAACTCTTTACGCAACTTGGCTTGAACATCGACGAAAAGATTGAGCATAGTGGTGACCACAGCGGCAGCTACTACCATCGCTAGCAGAGCCGAGGCGACGCGGCCCCGACGCAGTATGGCAGCACGAAACAGCATTCGCCAGAACATCGATCCCCGGGAGGTGCGGCGCTTGCGCAGATCAGGCGCAGACTGAGCCGGAAGGGAACTCAACCCTCACCCCGCAAGGCATACACAGGATCGAGTTCTATAGCACGACGGATGGCCAATGCACTGCCGGCAAAGGTCACGATTACGGCAATTGCAAGAATTAGCGGAAGCAGCACGGGTTGGATCGTGATCTCAGAATCGAAGATCGACCGGCCAATCAGCCGGGCAAGAAGCGCGCCGCCTGCAAATCCAACTAACCCACCCATCAGGCCGAGCAGCAGGGCTTCCGTGAAGAACAGTCCTGCCACTGAAATTTTGCCCGCTCCCAGAGCTTTCATTAGTCCAACTTCGCCGCGGCGCTCGAACATGGCCGTCGCCATAGCAGCCGAAACGGCTAGAGCGGAGGCAAACAACGCAGCCAGCGTTATCAGAAACATCAATCCCTTCACGCTGGAGAGAACGACGCCTTCGTTTTGCGCTACCTGGCGAATCTGCTCGGCATGAGAGTTGGGAATGGCTTCTTGCAGTTGATACGCGATCGACTGCGCGTAGGGAGAGCAATACCAGCGATCGTACATTGCCGCGTTCATGGTTTTTGGATCGCGGCGGGCAAACGCGTCTTCGGGCTTGGTCAGGGCACTGACGTAGATGCGACGCACGGCGCGCGGTCTTCCCAGAACCTGTTGCGCTAACGCCAGAGGTGCGACGATCTCATCATCTTCCGCACCGCCGGTCGAAAGGATTCCAGATATGCGGTGCAGGTGTCCAGCGATCTCGATTCGATCGCCCGGCCCGCGATTGAGCCGGAAGGCCAGACGCTCGCCCAACAAAACATCTTCGGCAGCATCGTTAGGCCATGCACCTTGCACCTTCCACCACGGATGCGTGCTGCGTACACCAGTCACGAAATCTGTTTTGCCAAAGCTGAGTTGCTTAGAAAAATATGTTCCGAGCAGCGTCATCTGCCCGTCATCACCGGCGTTAGCAGTCACCGGCAACATCGGAGCGAAGCCAACAATGTTATTGCGCCAGAACATTCCCTTGATCTTAGGGAGGCCCGCTTCGTCGAGGTAAGCGCCGTCGCTGGCGGGCTTAAGATTTAGCCCACCGATTTCTACGTCCAGCGTATCTTCTTGCGGAATTACGACAAGATTCGCACCATAGCGGCGCAGTTCGCGGTTGATCTTGTCGCCGATATCGGTCGCCACACCTATCATGGCTGTGGCTACACCTACACCAAGCGTGATGGCGACTCCGGCTAGGACCTTTCGGCGCGTCTGCCGCCGGAACGATTCATACACCAGGCGCACAAACATGGACTATTTTTGGAACACGCGGGCTCCGGCCGCGATGTCCGCCTCCTGGATGATGACGCTGTCGGAGTTGATGGTGGCGTTCAGGGGAATGGGATTGCATCCGCCTGACGTACCCACCGACTGCGGATTAATTGGCGCGGCGCAATTCTTGCAAACCACACCGTTGGGTCCCTTGTAGAAGCCAACTCCTCCGCAGATCTGGCAGGCGTCAAATACCGTGGCAATTTTGCCGTCTGGTTTTTGATAAAGCCAGAAACGAATGTCCACGCCATTTTCCCGGGCAGAGAAGCGATGCAGGTCGCCTCCGGAAACTTGCGCCAGCGGAATAGCCACTTGTCCATTTACAAACGTGACTTCGGTTGCAGGCGAGGGAGCGCTCAGGCTTTTAGCATAGATAAATTCCGCCGTCACCAGCAGGATGAAAAGAAACGAACTGGCGTACACCGAAGCCATCCACAAACGCTCTCGACGAACGCTCCAGGCAGCTTTGCGTCGCTCCGCTGCCGATGCTGCCCCGGAGGCCGGCTCGCGGCGCTTGACTTCAAACAGCACCATCAACGCGGCCAACGCAAAAATGGTTACGAAAAAAAACCAGTCGTTGGCCACGATGGGACCGACAATCGCCATCTCCCGCTTGGAGGAGGGAAGCACTCCATTCTCGGAAAGCTCGTGCAATCCAGTGATACTCAGTTGCCCGGCCACGAAGAAGAGAATGACGGTGGTTACTCGGAAGAACTTTTGCAGATTGATGGGCAGGCTGCCCTTGACGAACATCACACCAAATAAAATGGCAACGATCACACCCAGCAGCGTGCCCAAAAAACTCATTAGTTCGGTGGTATTCAACGAAACTGCGCCAAGATACAGAACGGTTTCTACGCCCTCTCGGAGGACCATCAGAAAAACGAAAACAAAGAGTCCGAAGCCGGCGTTTTCGCCAGCCAGCAATCCCACTTTTCCTTCAATGTGTCCCTTCAACTTGCGGCCGGTCTTCATCATGAAGATGATCATGGTGACGACGAAGAAAGCCGCAGCCAACATGATCCAGCCTTCGAAAATGTCCTGGTTCCACTGCAGCCGGGAAAGCACGATCGCGACACCAATGCTGGCTACAAATGCTGCCGCGAGCGCGAAATAAACGAATTTGCGCAACTGTGGACGTCCAATTTTACCCAAATAAGCCAGCGTGATACCGACAATCAGTGCGGCTTCGACTCCCTCGCGCAAGGTACCGATAAAGGCCTGCAACATCTAAAAAGTGCCCTCAATGATTTTGAAAATGAATTTCAATTTCAACTACTTAGGATAGTCTTCCAGGCAGCGAACGTCAACGTTCACGCAGCAACGATCACAGCCGTTTTAGGAATTGTTTGGCATTTTCCAGGCCAGGAAACAGTCTTTCTTCCGCCTGAAACGCCGCCGAATGTACGCACCGCCGGTTGCCTCGCAGCTTCACGGGATGTTTCAAATGCAGCATCTCGTGATACACGATGTATTCGATTGCACACCGTGGCACGGCGGGATGGTCGAAGACGCGACTTACCACGATGGCGTTATGAGCCGGGTCGTAGTGGCCAAGACTATTGCGGGCATGATCGCGACTCCAAGTCATTTGCGGCCGGGCCAGGAGTCCATAGAAGAAGCGCGTGTTCAAGTCGTCGAAAACTTTCTCGAGATCGTAGGTGTGGCCACGTGCAGACTCGATGCGTTTGCGGCCGCGTATTTGCCGCACCAAGTGAGCTTTCTGGGTAATGTCGTGACTGGAAACATATCGGCGGTACCGGCTGGCGTGCTCTCGTTCAATGGGACGACGATACATCTTCGCCAGCAAGATATGTGCAATCGCGCCCAGGACAGATTGAGGCGCGCCCTCCAGCAGATCGGAAAGACGCACCAGTAATCTTCCCTCACGCAAACGGATGGTGTTGTTGAGATTGGCGAAAGCGAAGAATTCAACTACGAACTCGGGGACAGGCGCTCTGGGGCGCAGTTCGCGATAGGTTCCTTCAAATACCTGGAGAAGACCATCCCTCACGTTGTCGCTAGATTAGCATGAATCGCATTCCCTAAAAGAGGGCTCACTGCGGTTCAGCTTTGGTTTTCTTTTTGTGCTTCGCGGCTTCTTCCTGTTCGCTGAGCAATTGGCGGTGGTCCTGAGCGCTGTTGTCGATAGTATCTATCGTATTGGTCAGCAGGAACTCGTAGTGGCTTTGTTCGTCCTTGCTCGCCGTGCCGGAATTCTTCAGCGCCCGCAGCTTGGCTTCAAATTCAGTGTCGGCTTCGATTATCGGTTTCAACACTTTCCGCAGGTCCTCTTTCCGGTCGGCATATGTATCGATGTTGTCGTTTAACTCGTCATAGAGATCGAGAAAATCTTGCAGCCGATCATGGGTTTCCTGGCCTCGATCCGTGACCTTGGGATCGGAGCGTACCTGTTCCACAGCAGCCAGGCGGGCGCGGACAAATTTAACGTACAACTTCAACCGCTGGTCCGGTTCCTGGGCCGTGTCGCGTAATTGATCAATTTCAGCTGGTGTCAACGGGTCGTGGCGCGGTGCGGCGGATGCAATCGGCAGCAGAAGTAAGCTTAAGCCGCAGCAGATTACCCCATGGCCAAGATTCATTTGTTTTCCTTCTTGCCAAACATTTGCGACAAGAGTTCGGTCCGAACCTGCTCCAGGTGGTCCACCGCGTCCTGGACGGGCCCCTGGTCTTCAAAAGGCAAGGTGCGTTTTATATCGCGCAAGCGAGCCACCATTTTGCGCACCGCAATTTCTGTGTCTTTGAGCTTCTTGCCGGACTGAGTGGCCGCATCCCGCGCCTTGTCGGAATACTGGACCACATCGCGCACCGCGGCGCGACCTTCCTCCGGCTTGCCTGCAGCGTACAGCTCGTCAGCCGCCTTTACCTGGCGGCGGCCGATTTCCGTATACAGATGTGGACGATCGTCCAATTTCGATGACTCGGCTCGAGCAATGAGTTCCGCCACAGTTTCTTGCTTGCGCGCGAAAGCAATCAGCGAACTGACAAAAAATACTGCGAGAATGATGATCCGTAAACGCATGCTTTCACTTTTTCGGGTCAATCGCGATTAAGCGATGACGGGCCTGCCACTCCTGATCGGGAAACTTGCCTTCCGCAACCTCTAGAAATTTACGATAATTTTCTGCTGCCCGCTTGTAATCGCGCAAGTGGTCGTAAGTCGTAGCCCGCAAGAAATAGCTGCCCGGATTCTCCGGGATAAATTTGGCTCGCTCTTCAAGGGCTTTAATCGCCAGCTCATAATTCTTGTTTTCGTTCGCGGCCAGGGCGAGGTTGTCATAGGCATCGCCGAAGTCTGACTTTAATTGCACTGCCACCAACAGTTCCTGCTGGGCTTCTGGAAATTTACGCTGTTTCATCAGCGCCTTCCCCAACCGCGCATGCAACTCCGCATCCTTTGGTTTTACGGTTAACAGTGCCCGGTACTGCTGCTCAGCCTCACCAAATTTGTCAGCACTGACATAGACTTCCGCCAAATCGCGTCGCACGTCAACATCATCAGGAGCAAGTTTCAAAGCTGTCTGAAGTTCGGTAATCGCATCTTCGTTGTGGCCAGCTATCGCCAGGATACGTCCGAGTTGCATGTGCGCGCCGGCGTCATTGGGACGCACAGCAAGCAGTTTGCGCAGAACATCGTCGGCCTCGCCATAACGCTGTGCCCGCATGTAGATATTTGCGAGACCCGCAAGCGCATCTGCAGATGATGGATCGAGCGCCAAAACTTCCTTGTATTCCTGCTCCGCGTCGGTCACGCGTTCTTGCTTTTCGAGCAACTCACCGGCAGAAAGGTGAGGCTCTGGATCTTTCGGTTGCAGGGTACTCGCCTGACGGTAGGCTTCGATTGCTTCGTCAGGCTTGGCCACCTCCAAAACTTTACCCAGTGACAGCCAGGCCCGTACCTGCCCTTCCTCAACATGGGCGCTGGGTTTCAGCTTGGTCGCTGTGCGCAGAAATTGTTCCGCATCTGGCTGTCCGGTCTTGGCCAGCATCAACCCGAGATTGAGATTGGACTCGAAGACGTCGGGCTTCGCCGACACTGACTTTCGATAGGCTGCGATGGAATCGTCAGTCTTGCCCAAGGCGCTGTAGACAAAACCCAGATCGAACCAGGCGAGATAGTTAGTGGGGTCTCTCGCGGTCACTTTCTTTAGCAGAGGCTCTGCGCTGGCGTAATCTTTTTTCTCTATAGCAGTTTCAGCCTGCGTGAGTAGGGCAGAGGGATCCGCCTCCACCACTTTGGGATGACGGACGGTTTTCTTTGTGGATTGCGCAGAAAGATGCCCGCTGAGCACGGTTAACGCGAGCACGGCGACAATTGATAGGCCTCTATTTACGCCCATTGGAACGCGATCCGTTTCCATTCAAGACTCGCGCCAGAAACTTCCCGGTGTATGAATTTGGCAGCTTCGCGATAGCTTCTGGTGGACCTGATCCTAAAACGTAGCCGCCGCGATCTCCGCCTTCGGGCCCAAGATCAATTACCCAATCTGCGGTTTTGATAACTTCCAGATTATGCTCGATTACCAGGATCGAGCCCCCTGCATCAATTAGACGGCGAAAGGCGGACAGTAGTTTGCTGACATCATCGAAATGAAGCCCCGTAGTAGGCTCGTCAAAGATATAGAGAATACGATTCCGCCGGCGACTTTCTGTGGGATCCGCAAGCCGCCGCAACTCGCGTGATGCCGGTTGCAGATGTGCGGCCAGTTTCATGCGCTGAGCCTCACCCCCAGAGAGCGTGGTCGCAGACTGGCCGAGTCGCAGGTAGCCCAATCCAACCTCCTCAAGTACCCGTAACTTCTCAGCCACTTTCGGTGCGTTGGCGAAAAACTGCAACGCTTCTTTCACCGTGAGGTTCAATACTTCGTGGATGTTCTTTCCGCGATAACGAACTTCCAGTACTTGCGGCTTGAAACGCGTGCCTTTGCACTCCTCGCAGATCAGTTCGACGTCGGCTAGAAACTGCATTTCGACGGTAACCGTGCCGTCTCCCTGGCAAGTTTCGCAACGACCGCCAGGAATATTGAAGGAGAAATGTCCAGCGGTGAATCCGCGTTTCTGCGCTTCGGGAAGGGAAGCAAACAGATCACGAATACCGTCGAATGCCTTGATGTAAGTTACCGGGTTGGAGCGCGGAGTGCGGCCTATAGGGGACTGATCGACCAGCACGACTTCGTCGATAAACTCTGCGCCCTCCAGGCGTTCCCAGTTTGGCGAGCCGGGAGGAACGCCATTGGTCTGTTTCTTTGCCGCAGCCAATGCCTGGTAAAGCACATCGTGCAACAAGGTTGATTTGCCTGAACCGGAAACGCCGGTTATGGCCACAATCATCCCCAGCGGGATCGTGAGGTCGAGTTCTTTTAGATTATGTGCACGCGCCCCATAAATCTTGATTTGCTGCGGACCGGGCTTGCGTCGCGCTGTCGGCAACTGAATGCGGAGGTCGTGGGAAAGATATCGACCGGTGAGTGAACCGGGCATCTTTTGAATCTCGGCGTAGGTTCCGGCGCCGATAACCTTGCCGCCATTTTCTCCGGCGCCGGGTCCCAAATCCAGAATACGGTCGGCTGCTCTCATGACATCAGGATCGTGTTCAACTACCAGAATCGTGTTTCCCAGATCGCGCAGGTCATGCAGGATCTTAATCAGGCGATGAGTGTCGCGGCTATGAAGTCCAATGGACGGCTCGTCTAACACATAGAGCGTTCCTACCAGACGGGAACCCAAAGACGTAGCCAGTTGGATGCGCTGTGCCTCGCCGCCGGATAACGTCGAGGACAGGCGATGCAGCGTGAGATATTCCAGGCCTACATCATTCAAGAACCGCAGACGCTCCTGGATTTCTTCCAGTAATTTCTTGGCAATCCCAGCCTCTTGCTCTTTCAACTCCACCTGCCCAAAAAAGTTCGAGGCCTCTTCGACGGTCATGCCGCAAACTTGGCAAATATTCTTGCCACCAATCCTGACCTGATTGGCTTCCCGTCGCAGCCGAAGTCCCTGACAATCTGAACAGACCGAATACCCACGATAGCGACTGAGGAATACTCGCACGTGCAGTTTGTATTTTTTGCGCTCAAGGTGGTTGAAGAAACCGCGTATCCCCGGAAAGCGGCCTTCCCCCTCAACAATTACCCGCTGCTGCTCGGGCTCAAGCTCAACCCAGGGTTTATCCAGGGGAATCCCGGCTTGTTTGGCAAAGCGCTTCAGTTCCGTGAACAGCGTTCGATATTTCGGTTTGGTCCAAGGTTCGATGGCGCCTTCATTGAGGGTCTTCGAGATATCTGGAATCACCAGCTCTAGGTCGAAGTCGATGGTGTTGCCGAATCCCTGGCATCGCGGACACGCACCATATGGATTGTTAAAAGAGAACAGCCGGGGCTCAGGCTCCTCATAACGAATATTGCAAACTTTGCATTCGAATCGTTGTGAAAATCGCAATTGCTGCGTTGGTTGATTGTCGCCAGTGACGACCTCGAAAATGACCTCGCCCGCCTGGCGATAACTGATTTCAACTGCATCGACAATCCGGGCACGCGACTCAGGCGAAACGGTCAGGCGATCGACCAGCACAAACACAAGTTCGGCAAAGTTGACGTCCAACAGCGACTCCGGCGTGGAAAACTCAAAAATTTGACTGTTCTGATAAAGACGATTGAAGCCCCGCTTGCGCAACTCGAAAAGGCGAGTCTTAAGCAGGTCAGGGATTGCGTCCTGACCTGCGGATTTGGCACGCGACGACCGCACGACAGCCGCGTTACGAGCCGCCGGCTTCTTCGTGCGGGCCTTCCCCTTAGCATTGTCGGTCTGGACTGGTTGATCTGTGTCGAGCGGGAAGAACACCTGCAGTCGCGTCCCTTCGCCCAAGCGCAGAACTACGTCGGCCACTTCATCCACGGTATCTTTCTTGACTTCAGTTCCGCACTGTCTGCAGTAGGTACGCCCCACTCGCGCAAATAGCAGTCGCAAGTAATCGTAAATTTCAGTAGCAGTTGCAACCGTCGATCTCGGATTTCGCGTGCTGTTCTTCTGACGGATGGCGACAGCCGGGGCAATACCGTCGATCACGTCCGCGTCGGGCTTCTCGATCCGCTCTAGAAATTGGCGCGCATAGGCCGAAAGCGATTCGACATAACGGCGCTGGCCTTCTGCATAAATCGTGTCGAAGGCAAGGGAGGACTTTCCGGAGCCGGACACTCCGGTGACGACTGTCATCGAATTGTGCGGGATTTCAAAATCAATGTTCTTGAGGTTATGAACCCGCGCCCCGCGAACAACAATGGTTTCCGTGGACATCAGTAAGGGACCGCCGTGGTCGCATCCCGCCGTCGGGAGTGAGCACTCCACAGGGAGCGGTCCTCTGATGGCTTTGGGAGGGCTACGGAATCTTTCTATTATAAAGCAGGGTGGGAATCTTGATGGGGCGTGGCGACGAACGCGTAACCCAAACTCACAGAAGGTTATAGGGACTGCACCTGACTGGACAGTCGAGGTGACTGACCGACGACGAACAAATTACTCGTCCGAGGAGTCCTGTTCGTACTCTTCTTGCTTCTCCTCGTCCCGCCTCTTGCCGTAGCGAAGGGCCATGCCCACGCCCAAGGTCATAAATCCGACCGGAGGAACCAGCAATATCACCACGCCGCGACTGATGGCGCGTTGTCCTTCTTTTGTGGTGCCGGATGCATTGCTGTAGCACATGGCGCAGCCCTGTGCGAATGCGGGACCAGCCCAGAGCACTACCAGCAACATGATCATGGCCAGGCGCAGCTTCATCTCACTCCCAAATGCACAATCCGGAACGCGTCGGGAAAGAAGATAAACATCAAACACAAACAGGTTACCACGGCGATCATCAGCACCCACTTCATGGCGGGGTTCTCATATTTCAAGTGCATGAAATAGCCAATGATCAGCGCGGACTTGATGACGGACAGGACCATCAAAACTTCCAGCATGCGGAGTGGCTGGAAGACCTGGCGGTAGGCCAGCATGACTTCCACCGCGGTCAGGATGAGCAGCGCTCCCCATACCCAGAAGTATTGTCCCTTGCCTTCGTCATGAGTTGTGGCGACGTTGTGCATCGTGAAATCTTCTCCTGTTGCGCCAAACAACCGCTACACCACTTTGGTGGACATCAAATACACCAACGGAAAGATGAACATCCAGACTAGATCGACGAAGTGCCAATAAAGTCCGGCTACTTCGACATCGTGAGAATCGTAATCCTTGGGCTTAAGGAACAGAATCGCTGCTGCGACGATACATCCGACAAGCAGCGTGTGAACTCCGTAATGAAAAACGTTATTGGACGGAATAGTCAGCCACGCGATCAGCCAGATACCGAGAAGGATGGGCAGGAACTTCTTCCGCAATGCAATCACGCCCAGGTAAATGACGCCAATGGTGACGTGCAACATGTGCATGCCGGTAAGAGTAAAGAAAGTGCCACCGAATTGCGGCACATTCGGCGCCCACGGATTAGTGAACGGCGTCATGCCTTCGTGAATAAGGTTGGTCCATTCCATGCCGTGCAGCACGATGAAAGCTGCGCCGAAAAACATGGTAGCCAGAATCCAGTTGCGGGTCCAACTGCGGTCACCGCGCCGCGCTGCCAGCACCCCCAGCACCATGGTCAAAGAACTGGAGAGCAGGCAGGCCGTCATGATGGTTGCGTTGGTGATGCTCTCCTTGCCGAACGGTGTGGGCCAGCCAGGAGTCGAGATTCGTCCGTAGCTGTAGGCAAACAGCAGCGCTCCGAAGGTAAGAGTATCGGAGAGCAGAAACAGCCACATCCCAATCTTTTTCGAATAGGTGCCAAACAGGGAAGGTTCGTAAGCGCCCGCGATCCCGTGCTGCACCGCAACGTCAGACATGGTTTCGTTCTCCTCGATCGAGTACTTTCCTTCGCCTTTACTTAGCAAACTCTAAAAGCGCAAAGATATAAATCCAAAGCAGCGCCATGAAGTGCCAGTACCACGCGGTGATATCCACCACGATCCGCCGAACTTCTACCGGCTTGTTCGTCAAAGAAATGACGCCCGCATACAACAATGCCAACACTCCACCGGCAAGGTGAATAGCGTGCGTGCCGGTCAGCAAGTAAACAAACGAGCTACTCGGACTGGTGGCCAGAAAGAATCCTCGGGCGGCGAGTTCGCGCCACGCCATCCATTGCCCTATGAGAAAACCCACGCCCAGGACAACCGTGCTACCCAGCCAGGGAAAGCCTCTTCCTTCTTCAACCGAAACCCCGGGAATCGATTTGACTGGAGCCAGGGCCACTTCGCGAGTAATTTTCCATCGCGAAAGCTCCATGGTGATACTGCTCACGATCAACAACAAAGTATTCACCAGCAGCAGCGCGGTGGGAAGATTCACCTGTATCCAATCACGAACATAGGTGCCGGTGCGTTCGTCGAGAGTGGGCAAGCCCTGCCGCACGATGTAAGCGCTGGTAAAGGAAACGAACAGCATGATGATGGGCGCCAGCGCCACCAATAGCCCCAAACGGGCGCGACGCAAGCGTTGCCCATAGTCGGGTGAACCATTGCCTCCGCGACTGTCATCACCTCCGCCGGAAATAGGAGGATGCACCACACCGCCGCCGTGGCCGGTCTTGGGATCTTTGATCGTTATCGTGGGAGACAAGGTCGCCATACCTGTTTTAGTGCGTCAAGACGGTCACGGGATCAGTCTGCATGATGTAATCCCGCGGCGCTCCGGGCACGCTGTACTCGTACGGTCCGTGATTCACCACAGGCGTGCGGCCGCCAAAATTATCGTGTGGAGGGGGCGTGGCAGTGATCCACTCCAGCGTAGTGGCTTCCCAGGGATTGTCGCTCGCCTTGGCGCCCTTCTTCAGGCTCCAGAACAGATTGATCACGAAAATTAGCTGAGCTCCAATGGTCACGAACGCCGCATAGGTGATGAACTTGTTCAGCGGGATCAAGTTGTGAAGATAGGCGAGTTCAGTGAACTGAGAGTAGCGCCGAGGCTGGCCTGCCATGCCCAGATAATGCATCGGCATGAAGATGCAGTATGTTCCGATCAGGGTGAAAAAGAAGTGAACTCTGCCCCATCTCTCGTTCATCAAGCGCCCGAACATCTTGGGAAACCAGTAATACGTTCCGGCAAACATGCCGAAGATTGCTGCGACGCCCATGATGAGATGAAAGTGTCCGACCACGAATGCCGTGTCATGCAGTGGGATGTCTAGCACCGGTTGTGCAAGGAATGGCCCGCTAAGACCGCCTGAGACAAACAGCGAAACGAAGCCGATAGCAAACAGCATCGGCGTTTGGAAGCGGACACGTCCGCCGTGGATCGTGCCGAGCCAGTTGAAGGTCTTGATCGCGGACGGTACGCCGATTGCCATGGTCATGAGGGAGAATGAAAAAGCTGAGAACGGACTCATGCCACTCATGAACATGTGATGGCCCCACACCATGAAGCCCAGTATGCCGATCGACATCAGGGCATACGCCATCGCCTTGTAACCGAAGATGGGTTTGCGCGAGAAGGTCGAGACCAACTGCGACGCCACGCCCATGCCAGGCAGAATGGCGATGTACACCTCTGGATGTCCGAAGAACCAGAACAGATGCTGCCACAAAAGCGGCGAGCCACCTTTGTGTCCCATGATCTGGCCATTCACCACGACCAACGGAACATAAAAGCTGGTCCCGAGATTGCGATCCAGCAGCAGCAGGATGCCGGCGGAAAGCAGAACCCCGAAGGCCAGCAATCCGAGAATCGCGGTGATGAACCATGACCAGCAGGTCAGGGGCATGCGCATCATGGTCATACCCTTGGCCCGTAGATCCAAAGTCGTGGTGATGAAATTCAAGGCGCCCATCAGCGAAGCAATGCAGAAAATTGCAATGCTGGTGATCCACAGATCCGCGCCTAATTGTTCGCCTGGTCCAGCGCTTGGCAGAGCACTGAGGGGAGCATAACCAGTCCAGCCATGCAGCGGTGCGCCTCCAGTCACAAAAAACGCTGCCAGCATGACTACGAAGGCTACGAAGGTCGTCCAAAACGAGAGCATGTTTAGGACGGGGAACGCCATGTCGGGCGCGCCGATCTGGATGGGCAAAAAATAATTGCCGAATCCACTCTGCGGCGCCGTGGTCAGCACAAAGAACACCATGATGGTTCCGTGCATGGTGAGCAGGCTGAGATAAGTTTCCGGCTTGATTGCGCCTACGAGAGGCAAAACGGCAGTCGGCCAGATCAGGTGGATGCGCATCAGCAAAGAAAGAAACATGCCAACGAACACCGCCGCCAGCGCGAGGAAGTAATACTGGAGCCCGATCACTTTGTGATCCAGGCTGAAAACATATTTGCGAATGAAGCCTTGAGGTCCCGCGTGTGCGTGAGCGTCCTGGGCAACCATTTATTGTTTCTCCGCCTCTCGTGCGGTCAGCCAGGAATCAAAATCCGCCTGGCTCACCACTTTCAGCATGCCGTGCATTTTGTAATGGCCGAGGCCGCAAAGCTCGGCGCAGGCAATCTCGTAATCGCCGACTTCCGTAGGAGTGAAATGCATGTGGATCGCGAGTCCGGGAACGGCGTCCTGCTTGAAGCGCATGGACGGAACAAAGAAGCTATGGATGACATCGACGGCGCGGAGAGTAAGGTCGACCTCGCGATTGACCGGCAGATACATGGTGCCGGTTACAACGTCATCTTTTGCAGCAGCGTCGGAAGTATCGAGACCGATGGCCGCCTCGCTGCCGGCGGAAGGATCCATCAACTTTGGATCCGTGGCGCCAAACTTGCCGTCCGCACCCGCGTAGCGAAAGTACCAGGCAAATTGCATGCCGGTTACTTCCACGGGAATCGATCCTGGCTTGGCGGGTGCGAAGCGCTCCGCCGCCCAGATCGGACTGCCCATAAGATTCAATCCCACGAACAGGACGGCGGTAAGCACCGTCCACAGCAGTTCCAACTTGATGTTGCCGTGGGAATAATCTGATTTTCTTGCCGCCACGCCTCGGTCGCGGTATTGCCACACAAATAGTCCCAACGCTCCTTGGGCGGCGACAAAAACAATTCCCATCAGCAGGTAAGTCAGGGCAAATTGGTGATCAATCCAATGCGCCGACGCCGATGCACCATGGGGCAACCACCAGGTTTTTGCCGCGAAAAAGTAAGAGCTAACAAAGGTGATCAGCCAGATAATCGCCAGAAGAGCGAGGCCCATCTACCAGACCTCCAAGGGTCGTTGGATTCGCACACCTGCGGCTTGAAGCAAAACGCAAAGCATGGATGGCCACGAAGTTTACCACAGCTTTGTGTGATGGGCGCAAGGGTTGGACGAGAGACTCAGACTTCTCATCCCCGCTTTTTAAGTCAGAACTTTTCTCAGCTCTCGCCGCAGGATTTTTCCTGACGCAGTACGAGGGACCGTGTCTACAAATCGAATTTCTCGCGGCTGCTTGTAGGGAGTCAGACGCTGGGCCACGAACTCGCAGAGTTCCTCTTCCAATTTCTTGCATTCGATGAAAGCTTCCCGCAGCACCACGAACGCGACCGGAATCTCTCCTGTGCAGGCGTCGGCGCGCGCCACCACGCCGCAATCTCGGACTGCCGGATGCTCCAGCAGCAACGCTTCGACTTCCGCGGGTGCGACGGGAAATCCTTTGTACTTGATCATCTCCTTGCGCCGGTCGAGGACGTAATAAAAATCCCTTTCGTCGCGACTGACGATGTCCCCCGACCAATACCAGCCCTCGCGCAATGCCTCCGCACTCGCTTCCGGTTCTTTCCAATAGCCCAGCATGAACTGAGGCCCGCGCATGACCAGTTCCCCCGGTTCGCCGCGAGCCGCTTCGTTTCCCGCTTCATCCATCACACGACATTCAGTCTGGACCAGCGGCTGACCAATCGATTCGGGACGATAGAGTTCGGGTTCGAGATATCCCACATGCGTAACTGGAGATGCTTCGGTCATCCCGTATCCCTGGCAGACCAGAACATCAGTTAAGGAGGTGAACCGGCGGGCAAGTCCCGAAGGGAGCGGAGCGGCTCCGGACTTCACCCAGCGCAGACAATGCTTACTAGGAAATTGACCTTGCTCAGCGGCTTGACACAGTGCATTCAGCGCCGGCGGGACCGTCGGCATCATGGTGACCCGTTCATCCACGATCAGTGACAGCAATTGCGGCACATTGAAGCGCGGCACAAGGACGAGCGTCCCGCCCAAAGTCAGCACCGGATTCAGAATCACGTTCAGACCGTAGATGTGGTACAGCGGAAGGAAGCAAAGCACTACGTCGTCTCCGCAAAGTGGAGAACCGTGCGGCGCGATGAATTGAAAAATGTTCGCGATCAGATTGAAGTGCGAGAGCATCACGCCCTTGGGAAGTCCGGTGGTGCCGCTGGAGTAGGGAAGGGCGGCGAGCGTTTCCTGCGACGATCGGTCAGGCACCGGTAAATTCGTACTCACTGATCGCAACAAGTTCGCAAAGGGCTCGGATCCCTGTGCCTGCTGGCGCGTGGTGAAAACACGGCGCAGATTCGGAAGGCCCGCGAGATTCATTCCCTCTACATTTGGCCCATCCGTGATAACGACGGCTGCCCCAGAATTTTCCAGCTGAAAACGGACTTCGCGTTCGCGGTAGCTGGGATTCAATAGCGTAGGAATGGCTCCAGCCATGGTCGTGGCATGGTAAGCAGCGCAGAACTCCCAGGAGTTCGGCAAATAGATGGCGACCACTTCACCTGGCCTCAGGGACGATGCGACCAATCCGCGAGCCAGCGCTTCAACCAGCTGTCCGTATTCGGCGTAGGCGAAGCGGCGATTGCAGGAGATATCGACGATTGCTGTCTTTGAACCAAAGCGCCGACAAGAATCCAGGATGACGTTATGCAGAAACTTGCCATTCGGGCCGGCGTGGAGAAGCGTCCTCAACATGACGTCGCGATTCTAATGGAAGGATTCCAAAATTAGAGGAGGGTAACTAGCTCGCCAGCTTGCGCAGGAATTCGCGCTCGTCCATGCGGTACTTAAACGCCTTACGCCCGTCAATGAACACGACTGGAACTTCGTCGGTGAACTGGCGGCGCAAATCGTCGTCGCTATCGACGTCCACTTCGCTCCAGATAAAACCGCCCCGGCGTTGCAGCTTAACCAGGGTTTCCTTCACAATTTCGCAGAGGTGACAACCCTTCCGGGAATACACCACGACCTCGCGCAACACCGACATGGCGGGAGTGTAGCAACATTAGCGGGGCTATTTCCAGTCTGTAAGTGTATCTGTTCGTACACATCAAGTAATTCCTACACTGTTACATGCGTAATCTCACATTTATCACGGCGTTGCGGGACAATCGGCATGCGGTCCCTTCATGCTTCAGCAGCCGAAGTTCGGAACCATCCTAATCGCGGACGACCACGAATCCAGTCGTGTCGGTCTGGAAGGACTTCTTTCTTTGGAAGGCTATAACGTCGTGACAGCCAGCGACGGAGAAAATGCGCTAGCGGAGTTTAAACGGACACAGCCTGACCTGCTTCTGCTGGATGTCAACATGCCAAGACTGAGTGGCATGGAGGTTTGCCGCCGCCTCAAGAATAATCCTGAGACTTTCCTGGTTCCGATCGTTCTGATCACGGCTCTGACCGCGATCGAAGACCGGGTCGCTGGAATCGAAGCCGGCGCCGACGACTTTCTAACCAAACCGGTGGAACGGGAGCAGTTGCTGGCGCGCGTGCGTTCGCT
>Ga0209160_1002110_pt1 | contig 16634 bp, 14 predicted proteins | sample GraSoiAngelo_153_FD_186167 | JGI IMG/M metagenome (GOLD analysis project Ga0209160, IMG submission 186167) | Grasslands soil microbial communities from the Angelo Coastal Reserve, California, USA - 14_1009_12_40cm (SPAdes) (version 2) | ecosystem: Environmental > Terrestrial > Soil > Grasslands ... | reverse complement strand
TTCCCGGTGGCGATACCGGAGGGGCCACACCCGTTCCCATCCCGAACACGGAAGTTAAGCCCTCCAGGGCCGATGGTACTGTGCTGGCAACGGTACGGGAGAGTAGGTCGCTGCCGGGTTAATTCACTGAAAGGGGGCCGGTCTGGCCCCCTTCGTGTTTCTGCCTGAACGTCAGTGAGCGAAGGCGGCGAAGAGCGCCAGCGCGAATCCGATGACGGTGGCGACGATCGCCGCGCCCGCGAGCAGCCAGTCGATCGTCGTCTCGGCCCGTCGCTCGGCCAGCGAGAGCACGAGCCCCGAGACGAAGCCTCCGATGAAGCCCCCGGCGTGGGCGAGATTGTTCACGCCCGACATGAAGAACCCTGCGATGAAGAGAACCAGCGCCCACTGACCATATTGCTGCAGCTCGAATCGGCCGAAGGCCCCGCCACGCTTTCGGCCGTACGCGACGAGCGCACCGAGCAGCCCGAAGATGGAGCCCGAGGCGCCCACCGTGAACGGAACGTCAAACGCGTTCGACACCACGAACCCGAGGACGCCCGACACGCTGAAGACGACGACCAGTCGTGCGGGGCCGTAATACTCCTCGACCTTGGGCCCGAGCTGACGGATCCAGAGCACGTTGAAAATGATGTGCAGGAGACCGCCATGCAGATAGATCGCGGTGAGCACCGTCCACCAGTGCCCGGCCTGCCACGGGATAGAGCCCGCGGCGCCGAACGCCCACAGCGCGCGGTTGCTCGGCGCGAACACGTCGAAGATGCCGCGCGGGCGGAGCGCCGACGCCGGATCGAAGACGAGCGTCGCGACGTACAGCACGACGCACGCGAGCGTCACCGCGTTCGTGAAATTCCACGAGCGAAAGATCTGCCGGAGCGGGCCAGCGAATCCCCACATGCCCGGATTGCGCCGACCGCAGACGAGGCACACGGGGGCGGCGGCGTGCGTCAGCCTTCCGCAGGAGGGGCAGAGGATCGATCCGGTCGTCTTACGAAACATCGGCCCTCGTCGCCAGGCACTCGGTACGCCTCGTCGAGCCAGACACCGAGGCGGTGCCACAGGTCGGGCAGGTCACCGTACGCTCGCGCTGCCGGGCGCGAGCATCATCGCGGTCGACATGGCTGTCGACGAGCGCGTCGTTCATTCTGGCTCGAATCGTACGAGTGCCCGCAAAGCGTGTCAACTCGGGCACTTGGCGATCGTGTGAGGGATGGTTTTCGTTGACACTCATCGACGGCGTCGCGTAGAGTTGCGGAGATCTCTCCACCGAAGGAGCCCACCGCATGAATCGAACGCACGTTGCGATAGTCCGCTCAGCCCTGTGGATCACGCCCGTGCTGCTGCTCGCCGTGGCGCTAACCGGTTTCGTGGCCATACCGGACGCGCGGGCCGCGGCGCCGGCGGCAGCCCAGCACACAGGTGGAGGCGAGGCCAACCTCATCGTCCCCGACCTCGGTCAGGTCGCGGTCGGCGGAATGAACGGCCGGAGTCTGTTGATGGTCGGCCTGGTCGTCTGTGTGCTCGGTCTTCTTTTCGGGATCGTGATCTTCAAGCAGCTGAGGGGCCTCCCGGTGCACCCGGCGATGCGTGAGATCTCGGAGCTGATCTACGAAACCTGCAAGACCTATCTCATCACGCAGGGGAAGTTCCTGCTGCTGCTCGAGGCCTTCATCGGCGTCATCATCGTGCTGTATTTCGGCGTCCTCCTGAAGTTCGACGCCTCGAAGGTGTTGATCATCCTCGCCTTCAGCCTGATCGGCATCGGGGGCAGCTACGGAGTGGCGTGGTTCGGGATGCGGATCAACACGTTCGCGAACTCTCGCACCGCCTTCGCGAGCCTCGCGGGCAAGCCGTTTCCGGTTTACGCGATCCCGCTCAAGGCCGGCATGAGCGTGGGGATGCTCCTGATCAGCGTCGAGCTGTTCCTGATGCTCTGCATCCTGCTCTTCATTCCTGGCGACTACGCGGGGCCGTGCTTCATCGGATTCGCCATCGGCGAATCGCTCGGCGCCGCCGCGCTCCGGATCGCCGGCGGCATCTTCACGAAGATCGCCGACATCGGCTCCGATCTGATGAAGATCGTGTTCAATATCAAGGAGGACGACGCGCGCAACCCGGGCGTGATCGCCGACTGCACGGGCGACAACGCCGGCGACTCGGTGGGCCCCAGCGCGGACGGCTTCGAGACGTACGGCGTCACCGGCGTCGCCCTCATCTCCTTCATCCTGCTCGCCGTGAAGGAGCCGGCCGTGCAGGTCCAGCTGCTTGTCTGGATCTTCACGATGCGCGTTCTCATGATCGTCGCCAGCGGCGTGTCGTACCTCCTCAACGAGGGCATTGCCCGTGCGAAGTACGGCTCGGCGACACGCATGAACTTCGAGGCTCCGCTCACGTCCCTGGTATGGCTCACCTCGATCGTGTCCGTGCTCCTGACCTACTTCGCGTCATGGGAGCTGATCCGCGACCTCGGCGATGGCACGCTCTGGTGGAAGCTCTCGACGGTCATCACCTGCGGGACCCTGGCCGGCGCAATTATCCCTGAGCTCGTCAAGATCTTCACCTCGACCGAGTCCGGCCACGTTCGCGAGGTCGTGACGTCCGCGCGGGAGGGTGGTCCCTCGCTCGGCATCCTATCGGGCCTGGTGGCCGGCAACTTCAGCAGCTATTGGCTCGGCATGGTCATCGTCGTGCTGATGGGCATCGCGTACACGGTCAGTACGTTCGGGCTGGGAGCCCTCATGGCCGCGCCGGCGGTCTTCGCGTTCGGCCTGGTCGCCTTCGGTTTCCTCGGGATGGGACCGGTGACGATCGCAGTGGACTCCTACGGCCCCGTGACCGACAACGCGCAATCGGTCTTCGAGCTCTCGCTCATCGAGCAGGTTCCTAACGTGAAACAGGCGCTCAAGCGCGACCACGGCATCGACGTGAACTTCGAGGCGGCCAAGCACCTGCTCGAGGAAAACGACGGCGCCGGGAACACCTTCAAGGCGACGGCCAAGCCGGTGTTGATCGGCACGGCGGTCGTCGGCGCGACGACGATGATCTTCTCGATCATCGTGGTGCTCACTCATGGCTTGACGCAGAACCTCGATCGGTTGTCGCTCCTCCATCCTCCTTTCCTGCTCGGGCTCATCACCGGCGGCGCCGTCATCTACTGGTTCACCGGCGCGTCGATGCAGGCTGTCACGACGGGCGCTTATCGGGCGGTGGAGTTCATCAAGGCCAACATCCGGCTCGAGGGAGCCACCAAGGCCTCGGTGACCGACAGCAAGCGCGTCGTCGAGATCTGCACCCAGTACGCCCAGAAGGGCATGTTCAACATCTTCCTGACCGTGTTCTTCTCGACCCTGGCGTTCGCGTTCCTGGAGCCCTACTTCTTCATCGGCTACCTGATGTCGATCGCGCTCTTCGGGCTCTACCAGGCGGTCTTCATGGCCAACGCCGGCGGGGCGTGGGACAACGCGAAGAAGATCGTCGAGGTGGACCTAAAGGAGAAGGGCACGCCGCTCCACGCGGCGACCGTCGTCGGCGACACGGTCGGCGATCCGTTCAAGGACACGTCGTCGGTGGCGATGAATCCGGTGATCAAGTTCACGACCTTGTTCGGCCTTCTCGCGGTCGAGCTCGCGGTCACCTTGACGGCCGAGAGCGGGCCCTTCCTGAGCCGAGGTCTCGCCGCGGTGTTCTTCGCCGTGTCGATTGTCTTCGTCTGGCGCTCGTTCTATGGCATGCGTATCCAGGCCAGCAGCACGCCGCCGGCCGCGGGCGCGCCGGCAGGGCGGGTGGTCGTGGCCGCCCGGGGTAAATAGCCCCCGGTGGAGTTTCTCTCCGGCGTCGTCAGCGGAGCGTACTCGCTCGACGACCTGATCCGCTGGGGCGGCTATTTCCTGCTGTTCGGGATCGTGTTCATCGAGACGGGGCTGCTCGTCGGCTTCTTCCTGCCCGGCGACTCCCTGCTGATCACGGCGGGGGTCGTCGCCGCGGCGGGTGGGCTCAACATCTGGTGGATCAACCTTCTACTCATCGTTGCCGCGGTCACGGGTGACAGCGTCGGCTACGCGATCGGGGTTCGCCTCGGCCCGCGGCTCTTCACACGGCCGAAGTCGCTCCTGTTCAACCCCCGCCACATCGAGCGGACGCGGGCTTTCTATGCGCGCCACGGCTCGAAGACGATCGTCATCGCCCGATTCGTCCCGATCATCCGGACCTTTGCACCGGTCGTCGCGGGCGTCGGTCAGATGGAATATCACCGGTTCCTCTTCTACAATGTGGCCGGCGGCGTGGGATGGGTGACCAGCATGACATGGGCGGGCTACCTGCTGGGTCGAGTGATCCCGAACATCGGTGACTACGTGCACATCGTTGTCGTCGTGGTGATCGTCCTCTCCGTCATTCCGATCGGCGTCGAGATCCTCCGGGAGCGTCGGCGGCGGTCGGTCTGATTCTCTCCGTCGTCGCGACCGCCGTCGGGCGCCTCCCCCGGTGGCCGGCGACGTGGCTGGGCCGCGGGATGGGTAATCTCGCGTTCGTCGCGCTGCCAAGTCGCCGACGGCTGGCCATGGCGAACCTCGCGCTGGCCTTCCCGGGGATGGTGCCGGCCGGTCGCCGCCGAGTCTGCCGCGGGTCGTTCCAGCACTTGGGTCTGATGTTCGTCGAGCTCTGCGCGGCGATGACCGCCCCGCCCGAGCGAATACTTGCGGGGATCACCCTCGTCGGAATGGAACACCTCAAGGATGCGATGGCCAAGCACGGTCGAGTCCTCGTCCTTACCGCCCATCTGGGAAACTGGGAGTTGCTCGCCCTGGCCCACAAGCTGACCGGCATCCCGACCACGGTCGTCATGCGGCCGCTCGACGCGACATGGCTCGATATGCTGGCCGACCGTCTGCGGCAGCGGTCGGGGATAGAGCTCGTCGATAAGCGGAATGCGCTTCGGCCCGTCCTGGGCGCCCTCCACCGCGGTCGGATGGTGGCCCTGCTCCTGGACCAGAACGCCTCCAGGCGCGAGGGCATCTTCGTGTCCTTCTTCGGCCGGCCGGCATCGACGTCGAAGAGTCTCGCGGTCCTGGCCGTGCGCACACGCACGCCGGTGGTGCCGATCTTCATCTATCGAGAGCGTCTAGGGGAGCACCGGATCGAGATCCATCCGTCCTTCGGTGTCGAGGCCGAGGCTGACAGCGAGCAGGCCGTCGCCGAGCTCACGCAGCGCTGTACCGCCACGATCGAAAAGGCGGTGACCGTTGCACCGGACCAGTGGCTCTGGGTCCATAACCGATGGCGGACCAAGCCCGCGCCGCCGGAGGAGCCCCGGCCGTGATCAGGCCGGTCATGGCTATCGGGTGGCTCGTCACGGTGCTGGCCTCCGTCCCACCTGAGGCTCGGGCGATCAACACGGACTCGTATCGAGCCGCCGCCACGTCGGGCTCGATCGGGGTCGTGACCGGTCGTATCTATGAGGAGCGCAAACGTCCGGAGACACCGGATCATCCGCTTGCCGGGGCCGCGGTGATCGTCCTGCCGAAGTCGGCCGACGTGCTCAGAAAGCTCGAGGAGATCAAACGGACGGCTCGAAACTCCGCGGACGACTACCGGACGGCTGGCGCGTCGATCGTGGCGGTCCGTCGAGCTTACGAGAAGGAGCTGTGGGACTCCGGCGCGGTCGACCTCGTGAAGGCCACCACCGTCGACGCCGACGGACGGTTCGTCGTGCCGGACCTCCCGGCGGGAGACTGGCTACTCATCGCGACTCACGCCGTCAAGATCGACAAGCACACGGACGTGAGCGCCTCCAAGAAGCGCGGCGTCTTCGCGCCGGGCACCCGTCTGACAGGCTACCAGCGAGTGATGGTGTGGCTGCGAGAGGTGACCGTTTCGAAGGGGCAATCGGAGAATCTAGAGCTTTCCGACAGGAGCGCCTGGTTCTCGGGCGTCGTCGAGGAGAGATTACCGGACGCCGGCCGCTAGCCGGCGTCCGGGTTCTGCAAAGGTTACTTCAAAAAATCACTTCTTCTCGGCAGGCTGTGAGGCCGCCTTGGCCGAAGCGCCGCCCGGCTTGACCTGAACGGCCATCGCGGTCGCCTTGCCCTCGTGATCCATGTAGCGGACGCTGACCTGGTCACCCGGTTTCAGATCGCCGGTGGTGATGGCCTTGCCCGACTTCCTGATGGCGGTCTTGGAATCGACCGCGAACGTCCACTCGGCATCCTTGCCCTTCTCTTTGCCTGCCACCACGAGGCTGTCAGCGGACGCCGACTTGACCGTGCCCTGAGCGTTCTTCGCCTTCTTCACATCAGAGGACTTCTTCGTTTCGGCGGGCTTTTGCGCCGGCGCCGGAGTCGTCGCCGGCGCAGGCGTGGCCGGAGCGGGGGTTGTCGTCTGAGCGACGGCAAGCCCGGCGAACCCGATCCCGAGTACCACTGCAATGAGTAGCGCCACAGATCTCTTCACGTTCGTCACTCCTCCGCTACAGGTTTGGGTTGGGAAAGAACTCCTACGGGCAATAGGACGGCTTCTGCGAGACATTTATTCCTTGTCCTAAGTGTGTAGGAAATCTGGTGGATATCCAAATTTCTCGTGCCGAGTCCGCCCGGGGGCGTATCCACCGTTGACCGATTTGGGAGGTGCGTGATACAAACGAAATAAGCTCCTTATATATGGCGATTCGAGCCTCTTTTCGACTGTTGGTGGCAGGTTTAGTCGGAATTTCTACGCCGATCGCCATCTCGCCCGCTTGTGCCGAATCACAGTCGCCATCGTCCGACTTTTTCGAGGTCTCGGCTCCTTCGCCGCCAAGCGACGACCTCGCGCGACCCAGTCACGCGGTCGACACGAAGAAAGAAGAGTCGAGCTTACAGGATGACTCTTCGGTATGGGTTCCTGACGACTTCGATCCATGGGCGTACGCTTTTGCAGAATCTTCGCGTCTACAGTCGCAACGGCTGCGGCTCGTAAGGGTCCCCGCGTACTCGGTGGCGATGAACTCGCAAGTGAAGTTCTTCGTCGACCGCTTCACGACCACTCACCGAGAGGTCGTGGGGCTTTGGGTGCGACGCTCCGGGCAGTATCTCGGAATGATCTTCGACGTCTTCAAGGCCAAGGGCATCCCCGAAGATCTCGCCTTCACGGCGATGATCGAGAGCGGCTTCAATCCCGTGGCGGTGTCACGCGTGGGCGCGAAGGGGCTCTGGCAGTTCATGGCACCAACGGCGCGGCTATACGGCTTGCGGGTCGACCGCTGGGTTGACGAGCGCCTCGATCCGGAGAAGGCCACCGTGGCGGCGGCCGGATACCTCAACGATCTCTACGTTCGGTACGGGTCCTGGGAGCTCGCTCAGGCGGCTTACAACGCCGGTGAGGTCAAGATCGATAAGGCGATACGGGCGACCGGCTCGGCAGACTTCTGGGACCTCAGGCAGTCCAAATACTTACGCCGCGAGACCAAGGACTTCGTACCGGCCATCCAGGCCGCGATGGTGATCGGGCGTGATCCCGGCCAGTACGGGTTCGAGCCGGGCCAGGCCGTGATGCCGGAGGTCGATCGGGTGACCGTCCCCGCCTCGACGGATCTCCGGAAGCTCGCCGCGAGCACAGGGATTCCGCTGCAGACGCTCCGCTCGCTCAATGCCGTCCTGGTCCGCGGCGTCACGCCTCCGGGCAGGACGTGGGAAGTGCGCGTCCCGAGCGGCACTCGAGAAGCTTTCGTCACGGCTCTCACGCCCCGCATGAAGGTCGCTACGGTTGCTACGGTTGCCGCACCCAGCCGGCGCGCGGCCAGCACGGCGGTTCACGTGGTTCGCGCGCGCGATACCGTGAGCTCGATCGCCAAGCTCTACGGCGTGTCCACCAGTGACGTCGTCCGTTGGAACAACCTCGAGAACGGGGACGCGATTCGGCCGGGCGACCGGCTCCGCGTCACAACTCTCCGCCCGGCCGCCGAGCTCGACGGCCTGGGCGGGTTCCGGTGAGAGTCGAAGTCCGACTCTTCGCTACCCTCGCCGTATTTCTCCCGCCTGACGGTCGCGACGGCGCGGCCGAGCTCGAGATCCCCGAAGGCAGCACGGTTACCGACGTCGCCCGCCATCTCGGAATCCCGCCCGATCTCGCCCGCGTCGTCCTCGTCAACGGCCGAGACATCGGTTCGGAGGCGCCCTTGGCCTCTCGTGATGTCGTGACGATCTTCCCGCCGCTGGCCGGCGGGGCGGGTTAAGCGTCGCGGGGAGGCGTCGCCAGCAGGGTCGCCCCGCGTTCGGATCGCGCGGCGCGCTCGGCGCCGGCCTGCTCGATCGTCGCATCGATCTCGGCACCCATCAGCAGGGTCAGGCCGCTGCAGTAGAGCCAGAGCATCAGGAGTATCAAGCCGCCGATCGAGCCGTAGGTCGCGTTGTAATAGTCGAAATATCCGACGTAGAACCTGAGGCCGAGCGACATCAGGAGCCACGAGACGACCGCGAAGGCCGAGCCCGGCGTGATCCAGGACCAGGCGCGATCCGCGGCCGGGGCCAGGTAGTAGACGAGCGTCAGCCCCGTCAGAGCCAGAAGAATCACTACGGGCAGCTGGAGCACCTTCCAGACCAGCGTGAACAGAGGGCCGAGCCCCATGAAGCCGCCGATCGCCTCGCCGAGCCGGGCCCCAAAAACCAGCAGGAGGAGCGCGGTCAGCGTGAAGAGTGAAAGCACGAGCGTCAGCGCGATCGCGATCACGCGTTTGTCCCACCAGCTCCGATGATCGGCGATTCCGTACGCCGCGTTGAGCGCCTTCATGATCGAGCGCATCCCGCTCGAAGCGCCGAGCAGAGCAGCCAGAGCCCCGACCGACACGAGCCCCCCGCTGGCGCCCCGGACTACCTCCGCCAGGGTCTTCTTGATCAGCGACGCCGCGTCCCCGGGCAGGACGCGGTCGGCGTATCCCATGAGCTGGGACATGAGGTCGGGAACCGGGAGCAGACCGAGCAGCGCGGTCAGAAACAGAAGGGTCGGCAACAGCGCGAACGCGAAGTAGTAGGAGAGCTCGGCGGCCCGATCGAGAATCTCGTCGCGCGACGACCTCTGGTAGACGCGCGTACCGAGCCCTCGAATGGAGAGCCCTCCGAGCGCCCAGCAAGAGGCCGCCGTGCGGCCCTGTCGTGGCCGCGTCCACTTCAGCGGGTTCACCTCAGGCCCATCGTAACAGGGACCGCGCGAAATCACGTCGCACCCGGTCGTAAGCTCTTGCCGTTTCAGCGAGCCTTCGTTGTCGGGTCGGGAGCGTTCTCCCGAACTTGCTCTAGCGATGTAGGAACGATCCGGCGGCGTATGCAGGACCGCGGAGACTACGTCACATGAGCAGGTGATGGCGGTGACGAGGTAATCATCCGGCGGGACCTAAAGTCCAGCGCGCCAATCAGGTGTTGCCCTTGTTAGAATCGCGGTCCGCATGACGTCGCGCCGGCTCCCAGGTCATCTCTTAGCACTGCTCTTGCTCTTCTACGTCACTGCCGACTTCATGGACCCGTTGATGCCAGGGGCGTTCTCCTTCCAGAACGACGCCCTCCTTGTCGACAGCGTGGTCAAATCGAAGGCGTCAACCGATCTCATGCCGACTGAGCCGATGATGCCTTCGGCGCGCCCGGCTGACTGCGACCATGTGGACGCAGTGGCGAAGGTGCGCACTGTTGCACGGCTGCTCCGTCCGCCGCGCATACGCTGGAAGAATGTGAAGCACGACGACTCAGCCTCGTTCGCGTCCTCTTCACCGCCGGACTCCTCGCCAACTCCGCCTCAGTCGTAGCTCGGGCCAAGAACGGCAAGCAGTCGGCCGTTCGGGCTCCGGAGAGTACCCAGGCCAAGGCTCCGCGCCGAGTCGACGCTTGGAACAGGTCCGTGAACACGCTCGGGCGGGGAGGAGAAGACCACGATCACGCGGCGAAGGCTGTGGTGGGCGATTGCGTTTGCAGTTCCGCTGGCCGTCATGCTGGCTGGTGGCGGAGTGATCGTTTGGACTCGCTACCGCAATTTTCGTTTGCGGGCCCTCACGAGCCTGGCGGGCACGCTTTTCGTTTTCGGGCTCACGGCCGCCCTTGTGTGCCTTGGCCTGTGGGTGGCGCGTAGTGGCCATCGCGGACCAGAGGACGGACCATGAGCGGTGGGCGGATAGCGGGACGCCAGGGAATGCATGGGCTGGTGGTCGGCCCTCATCTCTGCTCAACGTTTGAAATGGGTGCGACACACCGACGCGATGACATCGCGCAACCAGCGGTGCGCTGTGGAGTCCTCGAGCCTTCGATGCCACACCATCGACGTGCGGATCGTTGGTGACGTGAAGGGCAATTCGCGGATCTGCAGCCCGCCACCCCGGACCATGGCCTCCGCGATTCGGCGGCTCAGCGTCGCCACCAGGTTCGACTGGCCGAGGACAACTTCCGCGGAGAGATAAGGAAGCCGCACCGCGACCCGACGTTGCGCCCCACGGCTGACCAGCGAACGGTCGATGAACCCGGTGTCGTCGCCACTCGACGAGATCTCGAGATGCGCAAGTGCGCCGAATGTCTCGGGCGAGAGCTTTCCGCGCGCCGCCGGGTGACCTCGTCGCATCACGGCGACGAAGCGGTCCTCCAGCAGGGTTGCGCTACCGAAGCGCTCGCCAACGGGGCCGAAGGTGTCGATCCCCAGGTCAAGCTCGCCGGTGTCGAGACGGTCGAATACATCGAGGGTCCCGCTCGGGCGAAGGTCGAGCTGCACGAGCGGCGCCGCGGCGGACACCGCGGCCACGAGCGGCGCCGTCAAGACGATCGCGGCGTAGTTGTTGACGGCGACCGAAAAGCGTCGGTTCGCCCGTGCCGCCACGAACGTCTCCGGCTCGAGCGCCTGCTCCATTTGCGTCAAGGCCTGGCGTAGAGGCAGCGCCAGTTGCTCAGCGCGCGGTGTGGGCACCATCCCCTTGGGGGTACGGATGAACAACTGATCCTTCAGGAGATACCGCAGACGGTTGAGGGCATGGCTCAAGGCCGGCTGACTCATGCCGAGTCGCTTCCCCGCACGTGTCACGCTTCCCTCACGCAACAAGCCATCGAACACCACGAGCAAGTTGAGATCGAAGGCCCTCCAATTCATTTGAAGCATCTCCATGTGACTAGAATGAATTGGATGCATTGTAATCCCAGGCGTACCGTCAAGGGCGAAGAGCTCAATCTGAGGCGGCCAACGGGCAGCGTGGAGGATGCGTGATGATCGATTGGATCCATTCCGGACCCTCGGTGACGGCGGCGTTCTTGGGATCACTGGTCGAGTGTGTCGAGGCGGTCACCATCGTTCTCGCCGTCGGCACCGTGCGAGGATGGCGGTCGGCGCTGCTCGGCGCGGCCGGCGGACTCGCGATTCTGACCGCGCTCATCGTGGTTCTCGGCCCAGCGCTCGGGGTCATCCCCGTCGCGGTCCTTCAGCTCGTCGTCGGACTTCTGCTCTTGCTGTTCGGTTTCTCCTGGTTGCGCAAGGCGGTGCTGCGGGCGGCCGGGATCATGCCGGTTCGTGACGAGCGGCGCGCATTCGAGGGCGCGACCGCGGCGCTCGGGGGAGCCCGAGCCGTGACGGCGAAAGGGTGGGACCCTGTCGCGCTTGTGACCGCCTTGAAGGCCGTGGTCCTGGAGGGGCTCGAGGTGGTCTTCATCGTGCTTGCGGTTGGTGGCGGCGGTCACCTGATCGTCCCCGCCAGCCTGGGCGCTGCCGGGGCTGCCGTCGCCGTGGCGGTGGCCGCGCTGGCCCTCCGGAGGCCACTCGCCGCGGTCCCGGAGAACACGCTGAAGTTCTCGGTCGGAGTTCTGATCGGGAGCTTCGGGGCGTTCTGGTTCGGCGAAGGCCTCGGCGTTGCGTGGCCTGGAGGAGACCTGGCCATCCTTGGTCTCGCCGCGACGATTCTCACTGTGTCACTGGTCGCGACCGCGGGGCTGCGATATGCCGCGGCCCACATCCCGGAAGTCGAGCATGAGAACGCTACCGACTGAGCTCGGGCTCGAGACGGTGAGTGTCGACGATGCTCTCCGACCTCACCGTCTTCGTCCAGGATGGTCGGTGACCGATGATCGGCGACGCGATCCATGACAGACAGCGCCGACCCCGTGAGAGCGCGGAGGACTCGGCACGGCAGGATCTCGTCCTTCTGATCGCCGGTTCTGCCTGATCATGGTCTCAGCGGCGACTCCACCCCACCCCACGTAACCTCCACCCCACTCGGATGCCGCACGATGCGACCTCTACGGTGGGAGGGGACTGCCACGGGGCTGGAACGGTCCGCGAGGACGGTATGGGGCCGACTCGGTCGAGCCTGACACTTTTTGCGGTCTACGGGGACAGGCGCAGCGATCCGACCCGCGGATGGTAAACTCACAACGCTGAAACGAAGCGTAGTTACAGGGCTGGAAGCGTCTAGGAACCCGGTGGGCCTCCCGGACTTCAAATCCGGTGGACCGTTCTAGACAAACGGTCGATGGGTTCGACTCCCATACGCTTCCGCCAAAGGAGCGACATGGCCAAGGGCGAACGGCGCACACGGGCACCCCGACGCGTGACGCGGCGCCAACGGACCGTCATCGCCGTCGCGGTTACCGTGCTGGCGGCGATCGTGGTCGGGTACTTCGCTTATCGGGCGCAGGCGAACTTGCCGGGAGTGCAGTTTCCGGACCAAGGCAATCTTCATGTTGCCACCGCCGACTCGCCGCACGTGCAGTACAACTCGGATCCGCCCACTTCGGGGCCGCACCTGCCGTACATCGCGCCCTGGGGCGTGCACACGCGGCCGATCGTCCGCGAGCTGCAGGTGCACAACCTGGAGGACGGCGGCGTGGTGGTGCAATACAACTGTGAGTGCCCAGACCTGGTCGCGAAGCTCAAGGCCATCGTGGACAAGTACGAACGGCATGTCGTCCTGGCGCCGTATCCCGGGATGAAGCACAAGATCGCGCTGACGGCGTGGACCCGTCTCGACACCCTGGATGAGCTCGACGAGGGGCGTGTCACCCGTTTCATCGAGGCCTACCGTGGCATCGACCACCACAAATAGCCGGGGCACGCCGGCGCGATCGAGCGGCTCGACCCCGGCGGCGTGCGCCCGCCTCACGGCGCTGGCGGGCGTGACCGCCTTGCTCGGCGCCTGCTCCGGGCTCTATGTCTCGCCGCTGGCGCCGCCGCCGTACCAGGTCGAGGTCGCCGCGCGCTACGATGCGACCTGGGGCGCCCTCGTGCGCGCGCTGGCCCGGGAGAACGTGCCGATCCGGGCGATCGCGCGCGATTCCGGCGTGATCGCGTCGGACGATTTCATCGCGCCTATCGGCGTCTATGCCGACTGCGGCCGCGTCGGGAGCGACCTGGTGGAGGGGGAAGCCCTGGTGTCCTTCACACTCTTCGCCGAGCCGAACGGGACGTGGACCCGGGTGCTCATGAACTCCAAGATGCGAACGCACATGCAGCGCAAGGGCTCGAGCGGCAAGCTGCGCCCGACGCCCGTCTACCAGTGCGCATCGACCGGCCGGTTCGAAGCGAACCTGCTCGACGCCGTGCGCGAGCTGGTGAAGGAGTAACGGTGCCGTCGCGACTGGCCGATCTCATCCGGAAGGCGCGCCGTCTCGCGGCCGAGCGAGACCGCCTCATCGAGGACCTTGCCGGCGAGTGGACTCACGCCTTGCGCGGCCAGGGGCTTTCGACCGCCGATCTGGAGGAGCTCTGGGCGGGGCTCGTGGAGGACGCTGTTCGGCGCGGGCGGCAGTCGGGTGAGGGGAAATGGACTGCCCAGACGTGGCGCCACGAGGCCCAGGAGGTGGTCGCCCGCGTCCGGCAGAAGGTCGAGGCCGCACTCGGTGAACGCTGAACGCGCGACGGCGCTGCGCGGCCTGCCGTCGGTCGATCAGGTCCTCCGACGGCTCGCGGGGCAAGCGGAAGTCCTCGGCATCACGCGGGCCCGCCTGACCTCGCTGGTCCGCGAGGCGCTCGATCAGGAGCGCGTCCGCGTCATCGGCGAGCGGACCGCCCCGGCGACGATCGAGCTCCTGGCCGAGCGCGTCGTGGAGCGGGCGCGACGCGCGGGGCCGTTCTCGCTACGGCCCGTCATCAATGCGCAGGGCGTCGTGCTCCACACCAACCTCGGCCGGGCGCTCCTGAGCCCGCTCGCGCTCGAGCGGCTCGAGGCGGTCGCCACCGCGTATTCGAATCTCGAGCTCGACCTCGTCCGGAAGGAGCGCGGCTCCCGCTACAGCCACGTGGAGGCGGTGTTGCGTCGGCTGACCGGTGCCGAGGACGCCCTGGTCGTCAACAACAACGCCGCCGCCGTGCTGCTGGCGCTCGAGACACTGGCCCACGGTCGCGAGGTCATCGTCTCGCGAGGCGAGCTGATCGAAATCGGCGGTGAGTTCCGTATCCCCGACATCATGCTGCGGAGCGGCGCGGTGCTGCGCGAGGTCGGGGCGACGAACCGGACTCATCTGCGCGACTATGCCGATGCGGTCACCGCCGAGACGGCACTGTTGCTGAAGGTCCACACCTCGAACTACCGCGTGGTCGGCTTCACCGCCGAGGTGTCCTCTCGGGAGCTGGTCGAGCTCGGCCGCGAGCGGGGGATCCCGGTGATGGAGGATCTCGGCTCGGGATCGCTCGTCGATCTGCGGCCCTGGGGCTTTCCCTACGAGCCGACCGTCCAGGAGACCGTCTCCGCGGGAGTCGATCTCGTGTCGTTCTCGGGCGACAAGCTGCTCGGCGGGCCTCAGGCCGGCATCGTGGTCGGCCGCCGCGCCATCGTCTCACGACTCAAGAAGAACCCCTGGAATCGCGCGCTCCGAATCGACAAATTCACGATCGCCGCGCTCGAGGCCACGCTCTATGCCTACGAGGCGGGGACGGCGCTCGAGACGGTGCCGACGCTCGCCATGCTGACCGAGCCGCTGGCCGGGGTGCGGAGCCGCGCGCGACGCGTCCTGCGGCGCCTCGCGCCGGAGGTCCGGCAGCGCCTGGCCGCGAGCATCGTCGACGACCACGGCAAGGTCGGCGGCGGCGCTCTACCGACCGTCGAGCTGCCGACCGCGGCGCTCGCCGTCGGGTCGAGCGCGGACGCGACGATGCGACTCGACGAGGCGCTGCGTGTCGGCGATCCGCCGGTCGTGGGCCGCATCGCGCACGATCGCCTCTACCTCGACTGCCGGACCGTGCTGCCCGCGCAGGTGAGTCTCCTCGCCGCGGCGCTGACCACTGCGGCCGCGCGCCTATGAGCGAGACGAGTCCCACGCACGTCGTCGTCGGTACGGCCGGGCATATCGACCACGGCAAGACCTCGCTGGTGAAGGCACTGACCGGGACCGATACCGATCGGCTCCCCGAAGAGAAGGCCCGCGGCATCACGATCGATCTGGGGTTCGCGTTTCTCGAGGAGCCGGGCGGGCTCACGATCGAGATCGTGGACGTCCCGGGCCACGAGCGCTTCGTCAGGAACATGCTGGCCGGCGTCGGTGGGATCGACCTGGCGATGCTGGTGATCGCGGCGGACGAGGGCGTGATGCCGCAAACGCGGGAGCACCTCGCGATCTGCTCGCTCCTCAAGATCAAGGCGGGGCTCATCGCGCTGACCAAGGCCGATCTGGTCGAATCCGACTGGCTCGAGCTGGTTCGGGAGGACGTGGCCGGCGTAGTTCATGGAACGTTCCTCGAGGATGCGCCGATCCTGCCGGTGTCCGCCAAGACGGGTCAGGGACTCGGCGAGCTCCGCGCGGCGCTTCGCTCACTCGCCGGGTCGGTGCCGCCGCGCGGCACCGACCAGTTCCCGCGGCTGCCGATCGATCGCGTGTTCACGGTCAAGGGGTTCGGGACCGTCGTCACCGGCACGCTCACCGAGGGCACTCTCGCCGCCGACGACCGCGTCGAGGTCTATCCCCGGGGAGCCGAGGCCAAGATTCGAGGTCTTCAGGCCCACGGTCACTCGGTGGCCTCCGCGCGGGCGGGACAGCGTACCGCGATCAACCTGCAGGGACTCGAGCGGGCCGCGCTCGCGCGGGGCGATGTCGTCGGCCTGCCCGGTACGCTCGTTCCCTCGACGCTCGTCGACGGGACGCTCGAGCTCTTGCCTGACGCGCCGCGCCCCGTGAAGACGCGCACGCGCGTGCGCTTCCACGTCGGCACGAGCGAGATCATGGCGCGCGCGCTCCTCCTCGACCGGGCGGAGCTGGCGCCGGGCGACACGGCCTTCGCGCGGTTCCGTCTCGAGGCGCCGCTAGTCGCGCGACCCGGCGACCGATTCGTCGTGCGCTCGTACTCGCCGATCGTGACGGTCGGCGGCGGGACCTTGCTCGACGTCGATCCCCCGCGCTTCAAGCGCAAGGGGCCGGCCCTGGTCGAACATCTCTCGCGACTGCAGACGGGGAGCCCGGAGGTCGTGCTGGAGGAGCACATCCGTCATGTCGGCGCCGGCGGCGTGCGCCTGACGACCCTCGCGGGGCGCGTGCCGTTCGGCCCCGAACGACTTCGCGCCCTTCTCGAAGCGCTTCAGGCGGCCGGGCGAGTGATCAGCTTCGACCGCGACTGGTTCATCCATCCCGACAGTTTCGCCCGGCTCCGCGGCCTGGTCCTCGACGAGCTGACGGCCTTCCACCGCGCGAGCCCGCTCAAGCCCGGGATGTCGCGCGAGG
>Ga0209160_1002109_pt1 | contig 16642 bp, 25 predicted proteins | sample GraSoiAngelo_153_FD_186167 | JGI IMG/M metagenome (GOLD analysis project Ga0209160, IMG submission 186167) | Grasslands soil microbial communities from the Angelo Coastal Reserve, California, USA - 14_1009_12_40cm (SPAdes) (version 2) | ecosystem: Environmental > Terrestrial > Soil > Grasslands ... | reverse complement strand
ATTGTGTTCGCGCGGCGAAGCTGTCAAGGGTCTTCGATGAACGCCCTTCGGGCGCCCTTGACAGCCTCGCCGCGCGGTGGGAGAAGTGTTGCTATTTTTTGCTTGACAACGCCGACGTTGTTATAGAAGGAGTTCTGAAGTTACCGAAACGGGCAGCCGCCGCGAGTAGCCCGAAGCGAATTAAAAGAACCCAAAAGCCCCGACCGCTCGCCGTCGGGGTTTTCATATTTGTGTCGACTCCCGCCTCCTCTATTGACGCACCTGTTACTTTTCCTCTCATTTTCCTGTTGACTCCCGCACGTGCCGGGAGGACAATCCGACTTGTCTCTCCGAAGAGCAGTTCTCTCCAACCGGAGTGCACACCCCTTGAGGCGTCAGTTTACTCGGCCCTGATCTGGCAACCAAGAAAGACAGAAAGCTGAATTTCTCGCTGCGCGAGTTCCTGGAGGTACGCATGCGCACGCCTCCGGGTTTCGTTACCCGCCCCGCGTCTGAGATGGGGGTCCTCGCTCGCGGGATGAACGACCGCTAATGCGGATGCGGACACATGGCACTTTATGTTCCCCAGGATCTATTTAACTTGAAGCAGGAGGTCCCTTTGACTAAGCATACGAATAAGCGCCAGCGCACAAAAATAACGGAGGAATCGCTGCTCCGGATCCATCGACTTCACTGTGGCATGTACGCTCGCGTCGCCCAGAAACTTGGAGTTGATCCCTCCTACGTCAGCAGGGTTGCAAATGGCGAGCGACAATCACAGGGGGTGAAAAGGGCGCTCTTATCCGAGCTCGCCCTCATCGGAAAAGGCGCCCTCGCAATGCAGTGATGGAGAGCCGCAACAATCCGTAGAGCGGCCCGGCGTGCGTGACCGCCGCTGGATTGCGCGCGGCGCGGCGGCGAAACCTCGGATCATCCGTAACAAACAGGTAAAAGTGGAGAGAGAGCTCGGCGTAACCGCCGGGCTCTCTTTTCTGTTTAGTAACCGATCTGTTTAGTAACCGAGCGCGCCCGCCAAGACCGTGAATCTCGGTCTCTTAGTCCCGAACGGGTTTCGCTATGAAATGCCGTTGCTTGAGAAAAATGTTGAACACCCAAGTTAACTTTCTAATCCGCAGGTTTAGCCCATGGCGATGAGACAGCCGAAGCCCTCAACCACCCAAATTTCTCGCTCTTGCGAGCCAGCCAAGAAGGCAATGCTCTTTGGCTCCCGCAGCCGGTGAGTGAGCGGAAGATGGAGCAGTGTAGCCCCATCTTCCGAGCTTGCTTGCGCGAGTTTACCTGACCTTGACCAAGGTCGTCTTATCCACTCGTTGGGACTCAGTGCTATTCACGACCACATATGTTTCCCAGGCAACCGAAGGCGCATCGGAAGCCGAGAAGGTGTAGTCCCACTGCACCGTCGCTCCACTTCCGGGTACGATGCAAATCGGCTGGTTCTGGTAGGCACCGCCATTCTTCATGAGATATGCCGTGCCGCAGATCTGGCCTGTTCCAGCAGCTACGCCTTGGACATCGGCGGTGATGTACAAGGTCTTAGTGACGGTTTGACCGGCTCGCATCCCAACCCGTCCAGGTGCGCGGAACCGCAGAATCGTCGGGGTGGCTCCGGCATAGATGTTCGCCACCGTGGGTGCGCTGCTCGATAAACTCCCGTCAGAAACAGCGAGCATCACGTTGTACGCGCCAGCCGCAGTGTAGGTGTGAGTCGTTTTCGCTCCTGTGCCGGATGTGCCGTCCCCGAAATTCCAGCTATAGGTGAGAGGGTTCCCGTCCGGATCGGAGGAGCCGGATCCATCGAACTGGACAACCTGTCCCACGGTACCGCTATAGGGTCCACCGGCGTTGGCGACGGGCGGATGGTTGACTGGAGCCGGAGGCGTCACAGTGATGCTCTGGGTTTGAGTGTTGGAATTGTCACCGCTAGCTAGTGCTCCCGTTTAGGTTCACGGAAAGGCCGGCGGCATACATCATGACGCTGGTGTTAGTGGAAACCGTTGGTGCGGTCCAGTTGAACGTCCAACTGAGAGCACCGTTTGCGTCCACTTTCTTAGACTGACTGTTCACCAGCTCGCCGTTCAGAAGCTCTGTATAGACGGTGTCGAGAACCGCAAAAGCTCCACCGCTGGCGGCAACGTCCAGCCCACCGGCGATATCCGAGCCGCCAATGATGGTAAGCGTGTAGGTGTTGGTTGAGCCGGTGCTGACCGAGGTCGGGCCGGTAAGGGTCACCGTCGGTTGAATCCCGCCCCCATGACAGCTTGTGCAGGTCGAGCCATTCTTTCCTGAGAAACCGCTAATGCCTCCCGAAGAGGCATTGGCTTGGGACGCGAGCAAAATCGCGCCGAGGGCGAACAAGCTAAAGATGAGTGACCGGAATGCAGCTTTTCTTTCCATTTTGCGTTTCTCCGTAGATAGGGATAATTATCGAGGTCATTACAGCACTGCTTTTTGGAGCATCGGGAACCCAGTGCAGGCACGGGGTGCGCCGAGACGATGGCGTGGCGAGAATTAAACTAGTGGCGAGAACTAAACTAAGCTAAAGGACCGCCGCCTGATGCACTACCTGCGGCGCGAAAGGTTCTAGAAGCATGCCGCTGCAGACAAGCACCGCCGCAAGTTCCGGAGGTGGCGGGCAGCGTCGAGAAGTTGGCCCTGAGGCGACGGAAAAGGGGGGGCCATCTTGGTAATGAACTTAGTAATTCTGGTTCTAGTTCAAGTGGAAGATCGGCCCGACCTTACCTTGCGACATCTCCTGACTACCCTGAGCTGGTTGCCGCCGACCCTTGAGTTCCTCCAGCATGCCGGTCCCGGAAGCAATTACCGTGGCACTCTTGTGGATGGAACCGAGATCGACAGTTCATACCAGCGCTATGAGCCCTCGACCTTCCCGATGAGAGGAGTTATCAAAGGCTGGAGTGAAGCCCTCCAGTTGATGCCGGTTGGGTCTAGGTGGCAGATCTTTGTTCCTTCACAACTCGCGTACGGGGAGCGAGGAAACGGCCGTAACATCGGGCCGAACTCTACGCTTATCTTCGAAGTGGAGCTGCTTTCGATCCAGAGCGGAGGCGCGGAAGCGAAGGCCAAAGGTAGTCTGTAGGCACAGCTTTCTGTTCCCAGGGGAACGGTATGAAATTCCGGTTAGCAATTGCATCGTCTTCTGCGTATTTTCAAGCACTTTGGCAGTCTCCCGCGACTTGCAAGTTGTCCTATAATAAGGATGTCCAGGAAAAAATTCTTCCCCGCCCCTCCGAGGAGACATGGATGTTGTCTCTTGCATCCAGCCCCGTGTTAGTCCTGGAGGGGTTTTGGTCTTGGCCGTCTTGGGCGAGCCGCGTATTCCAGCGGCAAGACCAACCTGGTTGATGGTTCCCACTCGACGGTTTCATGACGCGATGGTGTCGACGCCTCCGGCTGCGGAAGGTCAAACCCGGCTATCCTGTAAGACAATAGCGTTCCCCCTAGCCGGGAGCGGAGAGCATGCCACGAATTCCTTTAACCAAGGCCACGGGCTATCGCTGCTCCCGCCAGGGGAACGAACAAATGCCCAATTATCCGCTCAAACACGCACGCTCCGGATCAGACACAACAACAGTCTCGACTTCTCTATTGGGCCGTCGATCTCGCCGCTCCCACCTTGTCCTATTCCGCCCCACTCGCACTCATTTTCATGAGCTTCCGCGGGCCAGAGGCGCTAGGTGACACAACCGTCGATCGGAGCGCTTGAGGCGCAGACGACGCGGCGCGTTCGCCTGGAGAACGCCCAGTTGGTGACGCAGAGCGAAACCTCCGTCTGCAGGGCAGCGCGGGGCCGAAAAATGGTCATTGAACCCGTCTGCTGGGACGAAGCTCATGCAGCGTTTAGTCGATGCTGGCAGCTGGAGCGAACCCTGGCCACGGGTTTGACACTGGGTGCATTGGAACAAGCGATCGCGACGCGAAAGCCTGCGCCCGGCCTGGTTCATCATTCCGACCGCGGGGTGCAATATGCCAGCCAAGACTATGTCGCCGTTCTCGAAAGACATGGGATGATTCCGAGCATGAGCCGTCCGGCAAATCCTTACGACAATGACTATGCTTCACACTGCACCTCCTGGGTACGCTGTGATAGTACTTCGCTCGCGAGACGCCGTTGTGACAGCTTTACGCCTTGGGCTTTTCGGGGTGGGGTGTCGCCTGGATGTTCATACAGACAGTCGTTTTTGTCGTTGCAGGCGTGACCGGATGTAGCATTTGCATGAGGGATCTCCCTCCGGGGCTAGTAACTCCCCTGATGGCTTACGCGGGAGGGCTTCACCACCCCCAGCGTGGCTAACCTCGCAAATCCTACCATCCAAGAATCAGCTGCGACTGGGATTAAGAGCTATCTCACGCCATCCACTTCAACCGACACAGCCAGCTCTCGACAAGCTCTTTGCCACCCAGATCCAGGTCCTCGCCACCACCCTCCGGCCCAAAACTGTAAAGTGCTATCGCGCCGGCGCGTTCCATTTCCTCGCCTATCTCCATGGTAACTTCCCCCGCCTGACCTCTCGGCGCGAATCGGCGCAACGGACGGCAACCATGCGCGTCGTTCACCCACTCGCGAAGAACCCTTTCGGCGAAGCTGTTCGGATCGGTTCTGATTATTGACAAACCGGCGTTGACCTCCAATATTTGGATTGGGCCCTGTGCGAGTACAATTTCAGGCAAGAGGAATACGAGGCCTTGAAGACCACCCTGGAAATGATTAACCGGATGCAGGGCGATGGCGTTATCGGAGAGTACGCGATTGGGGGGGCAGTTGGGGCGACATTCTATCTGGAGCCTTCGGCCACCATTGACGTGGCCATCTTCGCGATGCTGCCGAAAGCAGGGAGCAGCTCACTCCTCAGCCTCGCACCCATCTATGAATATCTGAAAGCCCATGGCTGCGATGCGGACGGTGAGCATGTGGTGATTGGTGAGTGGCCCTTCCAGTTCCTGCCGCCGAGCGACGCCCTGGAGCGCGAAGCATTGGCGGAGGCCACGGAGACAGAAATCGAAGGCGTCAAGACTCGGGTGATGACAGCGGAGCACTTAGTTGCCATAGCTGTTCGCACCGGACGCCCAAAGGATCATGCGAGAATCTTGCAGTTCCTCGAACAGGACGCTGTGGACACTGAGAAGCTCAATCGTGTTTTAGCAGGGCATGGGTTGATAGCCAAGTGGCAGCAGTTCAAAAAGAAGTATGGACCGGATACCAATGACTAGGCAGGAAAGACGAAAACGCCTTGCCGGGCTTAGCTTCTCCGAGAAAATCAAGATCCTTGAGAAGCTCCGTCGCCGCAGCCTGGCTATCGCGGCAAGCGGATTGAGACGAAGGCGTGCGGGCGGCGTTCGGAATGCGGACGAAAATAGTCGCCCAGCCTAGTTCCCAGCCTGCCTCAAGGCCTCAGGGGTTTCGGCAAACTTGTTCATTTCAGCCAGGTGGCCCCTTCGGCCTGCTGACGTGGTGGATGGAGGGGAAGATGCGGCTACCCGGCGAGGAAATGAAATCCGTTGTTTTGGCGGCTCGCGATTCCAGCGATGAAGACGACCGGTGCGCTAGGATCACAAACAGGGATATTCCGACGATGGCCCATTCCCAGAATTTCGGGACAAGAGTGTCGGGAATTCCAGTCTCATCAGGCTTGCTGCAATCACTCTGCAGTTAACGCGCCTCATCACGTACTTTCATGTACTTTTAAATGCAGTCCGTGCGTTGTATGTCGTTGAATATACGTTTTACGACACGGATTCGAATCCCACTATGACAATATCTATCGGCTGACATCGGAGGCAATCGCGGGCGATCCGGGAGGAAAAAACGGCACCGTCAGTTACACCTACGATCCTGTCGGAAACCGGATGCAGATGACCTCGACGCTGAATGGTTCCAGGCGGGTCGTTCTCGTACGATGCCAACGACCGAATCGGCGGAGATACCTTCGACGCAAACGGAAACACGATTTCTTCCGCGGGAATCTCTTACGGCTACGATTTCGAGAACCGTTTGCTGATGCGTGGAGCCGTGACGATTGTGTACGACGGCGACGGCAATCGGGTATCGGAAACGGCAGGTGGGGTCACGACGAAGTACCTCGTGGACACCCTCAATCCAACGGGATACGCGCAAGTAATGGATGAACTGGCCAACGGAGCAGTGACACGCACGTATGCTTACGGCCTGCGGCGTATCAGCGAGGATGGGTACCCATGTATACCCAATAGATTGAGAGGTTTTAATGTCAGTCTTGTCCAAAAGCTTGCGCATAAGGGTGAACGTGACGCTGCCATCAGTTATCTAGCTCAGTGTCAGCAGGTGTGGAGTCATCAAGCAACCAAGCTCAACGCGTGGATAGACGCGATTCGTGCCAACCAAGAACCGACCTTTAGCGATTCCGACTCCTAAGTTACCGTGAGTAGACCGGGGGTAAGAATACAATTTCTCATTCTAAGAGCGTCTATGCTCGGCGATGTTCTTAACCCCTTGGAACTGGGGGAAGACGATCCGTTAATGGAATCACGCCAGGCTATCGATGAGTATCGCCACCAGTGGCAGGCGGCCATAAAAGGAAAGTTGGACATCGGCCGGAATTAGGTCGTGATTGGCAAAGTGCTTGCCCAAGACTGTGATGGTAAGCCGGGTTTCGCTGACGTTTCCGGCCGGGATTTGACTGTTTTGCCTCCTTGCTTCCGAGGGATTACCCCGCCTTTGCTTCTCTCCACCCATAGTTCAAGGCTGCGCTCACTGCACGGAACCCAACAAGCAAGGCTCAATTTGTCGATTATCGGGAGCCGAAAACCGGGTGCGCCGGCTGCGCCATGGTGGGGTCAGCCGTCCGGTGACAAAACCCGGATTTCAAGGGTCCCCGGACTCTTAGAGCGTTCAGGGCTAGTGTCGAGCTTGATTCTTGGAGCGGGACCATGGACGAGTCCGCAATCGGACGGACGGCACCTCCCGGATCGGAGACGGGTGGCCGACATCACCTACATTCGTTGCCAAGCAGGGGCAACAGTACCCGGTCCTCGGCCGCTACTAATGCTTCACACCTCGTAAGGCGCGCTTCACAGAGTCGACGATAATCAGAGCGTTCAAGAACGCGTTGCGTGAAGAGAGCGAGATCAACCCGCCGGACCCTGAATTCCGAAGACCAGACGGACCACCAGTCGTGCAACACGATCTTCAAGATCAAGCCCTGCTTGAACAGGCTCTGCTGCACGCTCGATGATGGGCAGCACATCACATGTACGGCTTGTGACCGATCGGATCGGACCGTCCGATCCGTCGAAGCTGGGAAGAGTGTCACGGGAATATTATGGGACAGCGATGACATGAATCTTTCTATCTGTCATAAGCATCTGGACGCAGGGGAGTAGCGGAGTAGCGGAGGGACGGAAGATGTTACTGGCTTTGGGTCTCATTTGCATTACCATGCTGTGTGTGCTGACCGTGCTTTGGATAAAACGAACAAGGGACCAACGTGAGATGGAGCAGCATACGATCACACCGGAGGCACTCCACTCATTGTTGGCTTCAAATCACCAAGTACTTCTCGCCGATGTTCGCCAGCCGCTCGACTTGCTGGCCCATACTGAGATCATTCCTGGGGCACAGAGGATTCCGCCAAAGGAGGTGCTGGAGAACCCGTCACTGATCCCCAAAGAAAAAGATACCGTCGTTTACTGTACCTGTCCTGACGATAAAACGAGCCGACGAATCCTGCATCGAGCTCTAGCTATGCATCTCATTCGGATCAAGTTCCTCAAGGGTGGATGGGCGGCTTGGAAGGCGAAGGGCTATCCGGTCGAGCCGTACCGAGAGGTCTTTCACCTCTATACTCCAAGCTTAGCTCCGCCTTCAGGAGGAGGCCTTCGACAACTCTGACAAAAGGGCGAAGGAAAACAATCCGAATCTTCCGGTTAGATTCCAGGGCGGTCCATCCCAAGGCAGGCGGTTTAGTTCGCCGTGGAGGCGCGGCCGATACTTGGTGTCAGCACTGTCAAGTCGCCAAAGGTTTCCTTCTTCACTGAGCCACGTAGTTGGGCAGTGTGATCCATCATCCACAGCTCCGGAATGATCTCTCCCACTAGCCTTCCGTGGCAGAAGAGTCGGACTACGGAGCTCTCTGAAACCACAATGCCGACCGCATTGGTTACGGCGCTCATATTGGCTGCTGCGATGTGTCGGCTGCCAAGTCCCAGGGGCACTTCCACCTGCGACGTAACCGCATCCAGATAGCGGCAGGCAGAAAGAAAAACGCCCTCACGACTGACCACGAATGCGCCATCCAGTTGGGCCAGTTCCTTGACCGTCCCCCGGAGATTGGGACTGTTTACGTGACGCACGGATTCCGGGTGCCCGGTCAAAGGGTCCAGAATTAGCGGCCGTGACTTCTCCAGGACGGCTCGCTCGTCTCCGAGCGTGAACAGCGTGCCGACGCGCCGGCCTTCGCGGCCCTCGCGTGCGATCTCGACGGCGAGTTCGATGAGCGCCTCTAGAACATCCGCATCGTATTCCGTGACTTGACAGAGAACGCTCTCAAACATGAATCGTTCTCCAGCTCAGGAGAAATCCAGCTCAAGTTCGTCGACGTAACACCAACCCCAATTTTCTCCTGGTTCGATCGACCGCATGATGGGATGATGCGTCCCATGGAAGTGTTTCGTAGCGTGTTTGTTCTTGGAGGAATCGCAGCAGCCAACCTGTCCGCATGTCAGGCATAGGCGCAGATGAACCCAGCGATCGCCTATCTTTAGACATTCTTCGCACCCTTGGGTGTGGGGCTTGACGTCCCGGATCTGATCGAGATGTGAGCAGGCAGTCACGGCTTGCCTTCCGTAGACGATTCCAGAGCGTATTCCTTCTCAGCGATGTCAAGCTCTGTGATAGGAATAGATGCTCTCTAGCGAGCGCCAGTTACATGAATTTATGGGCAAGCGGGTAACACTGGCGGTGGTGATCAATCAGATGCAGAATGCCAGGGGGATTGTCCCACTGATCACAATCCTCAGTGAACTGAAACCGGCGAGGGTCTGAAAACATCTTAAGAAGCAAACGCTATGAACGCCAGGGCCGACAAACTGCTGGTAGTCGAGGCAGACGATACTCGTAGAGAGCACATCGTCGCTGTGCTGAGCGAGGCGGGATATGAGGTCTCGACCGGCGATCGGGACGGCATGAAGTCAGTTCTCGCCTTCGGGCCCGACGCAGTTATCCTGGGTGCCGATCCGCCCCGCCTCGATTGCTGTGACCTTCTTTCCGAGATCAAGGGTTCTGAGCACACTCACAACATACGTGTTGTGATGCTCGCCGCGGGAGGACCAGCCGAGCGGACTCGCGGGCTGGATCTCGGGGCCGACGATGTGCTGTCACTGCCCTTTGATCCCCACGAATTGTTGTCGCGGCTACGCGCGCAATTGCGGAGCAAACACAGCGAGGATGAGGTTAGGGAGCGGCTGCGCCTTGCCGAGGAGAATCGAAATGCAACCCAGCAAGTGGTGACAGCGGTCGACGAAGAACAGCGCACGCTGCGGGCTGCCGGCCTTGTGAGTGTTGCCGTGCTTATTGTTGCTGGTCTGGTCTTTTTCTTCTTCTACCGTCGTACCCAGGAACAGAATACCCGGGTCTATGCTGCGATCACTCGCTTGCAGACTGGCGTGCTGACAGAGCAGCAGTTGCTGGAACGATCGCGTCGAGCCCTTGACGACCTAGACCGCGGTACATCCCTGGCGGCCGGTCCACAAGGACTTCAACTTCGCAAGAAGAGTGAAGAGCTGAGGTCGCAAATTGCAACCAGCAAGACAGAGGACGCTTCCGCTTTGCAAAATCAATTAAAGGCGGTAGAGAGCCGCCTTCAGAAGCTTGAGACCGAGGGCAAGGTTGCGCAGACGATTATCCAATCCTATGAGCCGAGCGTCTGCCTTATCCATGTTGTGCTTGCTTTCCGCGACCACACTACCGGATTAAGATTGCACTACGCTGGGATCACGAGCACTGGCGAACCAGCGACCGACGAACACAACAATCCACTCTCGAGCCTTACGGGGAATGGCCCGGAAGTGCACCTACATGTGTTTGGTACTGGGTTTCTCGCCTCCGCCAGTGGACAAATCCTCACCAATCATCATGTCGCCGAACCTTGGTGGCAGAACGATGATTTGAAGGAAATGCTCGATCAAGGTCTTCAGCCAGTAATCGCGGAGATGACAGCATATTTTCCAGGCGTTCCACAGGGCGTTGCCATCATCACCGAAAAGATTTCCACTACCGCGGACGTTGCTGTCGTGAAAGGAGATATTTCAGAGCTGCGAATCAAACAGATCGCCCTTGCCGATGGCCGACGCTCCGCCGTCATCGGGGGCCCCGTCGTACTACTCGGGTATCCTACTGCTCTCGATGCGATTCTGGCTCGGGCCGGCGCAGAGACGCTCCAGTCCATCGCGACGGTGTCCAAAGGTGATCCTAAGCAGGTGATGGAAGAACTCGCCCATCGCAGTCTGATCAGGCCTGTCACCACCCAGGGGCACATTGGCGACGTACTGCCTGACAAGATTGTCTATGACGCCCAGACCACTTCGGGCGGCTCTGGCGGTCCGCTTTTCAATAATGAGGGCAAAGTTATCGGAATTAACTTTGCGATGGTGCGTGAGTTCGGCGGATCGAATTTCGCCATTCCGGTTGTCTACGGGAAGTCACTTCTGAAACCCTGAGCCGCCGCTGAAGAAACTGTGGTTGCAGGCTTCATCCTGGCCGACTATGCGTCCGGGAGAAAACAAAACTTGCTTCAAGGCAAGCGGCTTTCCGAGTTAGACTCTGGCGTTCTCGAGCACGGTTCTCGAATTGGTGGCGTAGTGGTCAGAGATGTCAGGACAGCAACTGAACTGGTAGCAGTATGGAAAGCAAGCGAACCGGTGCCGGTGGTAGACTGCGGCTATGCATACGAAAAAGAAACCTAAGAAGAAGCGGATGAAGTCGAAGCGAACGACCGTTGGCAAAATGGCAACAATCAAGAAGGTGGCCAAGAAGAAATTGGCGAAGAAGAATGATGCGCGGAACAGTGCAGCGGCGAAAACGAAGAACGTCGGCGGGAAGAAAACCGCGGCAAAGCTGGTGGGTGCTCAGAAAGCACCGGCTCGAGAGAGAAACTTGACTACGAGTAGAGCATTCCCCCAGGAGGGCCCGGGGGCGCATTCGGGCGAACAATCGGGGGATCAGCAAGGAATATCCAGAATCGAAAGTGCAGATTCAGAGAGTGTCGACGAGTTGCTCGAGGAGGGTAACGCTTTCGAGGCCGACGTTGTGGCGGGCGTGGAGAACGCCGAGGCCGCTGATGAAAAAGAGGTTCGCACGCACGAGGTGCCAGAGGACGATGTTCCTGATGAATATCTGGACAAGGAATGAAGGCATCTAAACAGCTTATCGACGACATGCGATATCTTCCTGGGATGAGAGCGCTCCTCGGGCGGGCCGCGTGGTCCGATTGACGTGTGAAGTGTGCGGAATTGTAGATAGCAATCCCATCCGCTTGGTTTCTGATTCAGGCTAGCGAGTTCCCGCTCGTTTACCACTGAGACGTCGATACTTTACTTCAACTTCACGTAGGAGAAGGTCCGCAATGAGAATTATCGGAATGGCAGTTCTCGTTATGACGCTTGCCGCGCTCGCTTTTGCCGTGGAGGAGGTCACCGCGACCCATGGCATAATCACCAAAATCGATAGAGCAGCCAGGACCGTAGCCGTCAAGACTGCCGACGGCGCCGAGCACGTATTCCACTGGACCAAGGGCACTGCCGTTCATGGAGTGCGAGCCTCCGATGTCGCTGCCAAGGATTCGTGGCACGGGCTGAAGGCGGGATCGGAAGTCGTGGCGCACTCCACGAAACGGGGAACGGAGGATACAGCGGTTGAAGTCGACAAGGTCGGAGACGCCGGTCTGACCAAGACTGAAGGATCGATCAAGGAGATCGATCGCGGTGGAAAGAAGCTGGTCATCAAATCTGCCGACGGCGCCGAGCAAACGTTTGCCCTTACTGGCCACGCGGCTGCGGACGGTGGCAAGGCGGTGGCGGAGGGCACGGCGAAAGGTAGCAATGTCGTGGTTTACTCCACGAAGAACGCTGGCAAGAAAATCGCGCACTTCTTCGAAAAGATCTAAAAACCGGAAAATAAAGATCGGCTCGGCCGATCGTCAACGATACATCTGGCGGTTTGTCACGGACAAAAATTTGAGCAGCTCTGCACGGAGAACTTGTGCATGAGCGAGGCACAATGGCGTATTCTGACCCGATGACAAACGCCTCCGTGACCAAGGATAAACCCTCTGCGGGCGACCCGATTCCTCCCAAGTGCTCTATCATCGAAGGGCATGTAGGCGAATTGAAGCAGTTCAATGCCATCGATCCGTCTCCGTTTCGCGACAAGGATCTGCGCCTGAAGGCTGAGGAGTTGATCGTCGGTTGGGCAAAGGATCTGCCACGTGACGCAACTCTGGCTTTGCTGGTTGATCTCCGCCGCCAGGCCGGTTTACCCGATGAGGCTGCTGTGCTCCGCGACGCGATTCACGAGTTTTTCGGACGTCGTGCTGAGACATATCGACGACTGCGGGAGTTGTTCCGTATAGGCCGGACCAGCCTACCGAACCACGCCTCCCCGCGGGCTACCGACTATAATTTCACTGGGGCGCGAGGGCATTTCGCAACCAAGAAAGCCGGTGGTAAGAGCAGCCATGTCTGTGCGCAAACTGTGTTTTTTCACCATGCTGGCCGCGATTGTTGCCTTCATTGGGGTGGGAAGGCTGAGGGTTCAGGTTAAGAAATTTGATGTGCCGACGCCGGATTCGCGGCCGCACGACGCGCACGCCCCCTACGGGTCGCTCGGGTACATGGGCCAGCCGGCGAGCAAGCTAGGCCGATCGCATTGGGTCAAGGCGTTCCGCGCCAAAAGCGAAATCCCGCCGGCCGTTTTTCTTCCTGTCCAATCCAAGAACGCCAAGGATCTGGGTGCCGGAAAGTTGCTGGTGGCGAGCCGAGACCTCGCCGATCCGAATTTCGCTAAAACGGTGGTCCTGCTGGTTCACTACGACGCTGAAGGTGTGGTCGGACTGATTCTCAACCGGCGCACGGATGTCCTGCTTTCACGAGTGCTTGAGGGAACAAAGGCGGCAAAAGATCGTTCCGACCTGGTCTATCTCGGAGGTCCGGTCGAAACTCGAGCGCTGTTTGCGTTGCTCCAGTCGCCGGCGAAGCTCGAAGGCGCTGAGCACATTTTCGGTGGGATCTACCTGATTTCCACGAAGACCCTCTTCGGACAGATCATCTCGGCTCGACCTGACCCCAGCGTTTTTCATGTTTATCTCGGCTACGCCGGATGGAATAACGATCAACTGCGGAAGGAAGTGGAACTGGGCGCGTGGTTTATTTTTCAGGCGGATGCCGGAACGGTTTTCAATTCGGATCCGGATTTCTTGTGGAGGCAAATGATTCAGAAAACGGAACTAAAGTTGGCGGGGAGCGAGCCTGCGGACGCAGATCAAAGCGACTCAGAGGAGGACTTCTGGCGTAGGCAGGTCGGCGTGCAGCCCGTCAAACGGGATGACGAATACTTCCGCCAGCTCTGCGTTACCCCGGAATCGTCCCCAGCGTCTTGACGAACCGCCCCCACGTAAGACGACGAGCGATGGGATGCGAATTGTGCGCTAGGAATCGTCGGCGGGATCGTCAGCAATGCTTGCCTGAATCGGCCAAGGTGCGGTTTGCTCGTGATCCGCCAACAATCGAGGGCCAGCAAGCACGGACATAGTTTCGCATTCCGACAAGCCGACATCGCAGCACTCATTCGACGAAAACCGCGTATATTCTGTTCTGCTGTAATGCCTCGCGTCACATCCGATTCAGTTCGAGTCGGAGTAGGGATCATGATTGCTCACAACCCCCTCCACGGATCCGGACGAGCGGATTTCCCGCATCCGGCTCTTGCCTTAGGTGACAACGCCCATGCGCCGCAGAGGATAGGGATGACAGACCGAAGGCACAGGCAGCCAGCGAGTGATGATACGCCGCATGCGATCCCAGTGAACGCGGCCGTTCTGGCTCCGCCGCGACAGCGAGCGATGCCAAAGCCAGCCGACTCGGAATCGAAAAATCGTCAGCGCCGGTTGGTTCATGGGCACTCCGTAGTAGCGAAAGTGTCCACCTACAACCGCCCGCAGCCACTTGCCTTGTTCGGGGATGGGTTCGTGCATTCGTCGCTGAAGCTCGGCTTTCACCTCGTTCAGCTTCGTCTGCAGCCTTTTCCGTATCGTCTGCCGCAACACCGTGAACCGTCCATTGCTCCTCTTCTTCACACAGATATGCGTAAAGCCCAAGAAGTTGAACGTCTCCGGCTTCCCTTCTCCACGCCACTGCCGTTGGTCGATCGCATACGGACCGAACTCCAGAAGTCGCGTTTTCTCGGGATGCAGCTCCAGCTGGAACTTCTTCATGCGTTCCGTAAGTTCCGCCCGGAACTGATCGGCATCCGCTTGGCTGTTAAATCCAACCACGATGTCTAGGGTAAAGGAATGGCTCAGTGACTTTAGAGGACGCCTATCTGTTTCTGCGGGTTTCCCCATTGCAGTGCCTCACTAGCGTCATCCTGGCCGGTTCACCATTCCCTTCCCATCCCACCGGACGTTCAGTTTTCCCGAGTCCGGCGGTCCGACAGTCTTCGTCACACGGCATGCGCAGGCTCTCACTCGTACCTGATGACTCCGCTCCCGATGTAGATCATTCCTTGGGCGTACAGAGTCGCATTTGGGTATTTCTTCCACCCAAAGCCTCGGCCTTTACTGCGATAGTTCAGATAGCGGCGAAAGCGAGTGTTGATGAATCGCTGCAAGCGCCGAAAAGCGTCGCTGGCATTGGTGTGGCGATAGTAGTTCACCCATCCCCGCACCGTCTGATTCACCTCTTTGACAAACTCCGCGGGCCGGATTGGGGCCCGCCGCTTGGTGAAGCTTTTGATCCGTCGTCGGATGTTGCGCTGGGAGGATTTGCTGGGGTGGATGTAGATGTTCAGTTTGCCACTGTTGGGTGAGCGCCGTTTCACGAACTGAAACCCGATGAAGTCAAACCCTTCGGTCAGCTTCGTAATCCGGGTCTTTTCGCGATTGATCGTCAGTCCCATTCTCAACGCAATCCCCTCAAACGCCTGAAGTGCTTGCGTTGCATCTTTGCGACAAACCAAAATTCCATCATCTGCATAGCGATGCAGCGTGGCCCCCAGTTTCTCCGGGTACCCGCGCCGATGCCATACTTGATCCAGCAGGTTGAGGTAGATATTGCTGTAGAGCGGCGAGATCGGAGATCCTTGCGGGACTCCTACCGTCGTTGGCTCCACCTTCCCCTCATAGGCGATCCCCACGGTCAGGCTCTGCTTGATCAGCCGCAGCATGCTCCCATCCACCACGCGTTGTTTGATGAGGATCATCAACTTATCGTGCGGAATGGTCGTAAAATAGCTGCGGAAATCAATCTCCACCACGCTCCACGCCCCTCGATACAGGTCGTTGCGAATTGCCTTGCTGGCCATCTTCGCATCTCGCCGTGGTCGATAACCGTAAGAGCAGTCGTGAAAATCAGCTTCAAAGACAGGCTCCAGCACCAGCTTCATCGCAGTCTGCACCACGCGATCCTCGACCGTCGCGATCCCAAGTGGGCGAGTGCCTCCCTTTGGTTTTGGGATGTCCACTCTCCGCACCGGGTGAAAGCGGTAGGTCTTAGCACGCAGTTGATCCTGCAATCGGCTGAGCATCAGCCCTTCTTCTCCGCGCGACACAATGCCTTCGATGGTCTTGCCGTCCACGCCCGGCGCGCCCCGGTTTTCTTTCACCTGCTTCCAGGCTTCCCAGAGCACGTCGATGCGCCACACCTTGTCGTACAGACTGTAAAACTTCACTGCTTTTGACTGCTTGGCTGTGCGATATAGGGTTCTCTGCAGATGCCGAACTTGTTCCGTTCCGTTTCTAGCCATATGGCAATCGAAACCTCCTCACCTGTGTTGAACCTCGTGACTGAAGCAGGGCTCCTTCCCTCGGGTCAGGTTTTGTTGTCCCGTCCCTTCAACCGGTACTACGTGCCCCGCGGAATCCTCATTCGACCAGTCCAGATTTCGGTTTCCCTTATACTGGCCCGTGACCAGTGGCAAGCTGGCATCGAATGAGACCTCCCGGCCTAGGATCGTCTCACTTTCACAACGTGCCATCTCCAACACCCCGGTGTGAACAGACGGTTCGGTTGTCCGTTTATCCCCGCCTGTTGTCAGCCTTCCCGCGCAGACGATACGGTCGGCTCACACAGCTAAGTATTACGAGGCTGATTTGAGTTCACTGTCATTACGGCCCGCTGTTTTGCATCTTCTTTCAAGGTCACTTGAGCCGACGGTTCGCACCGCAAACCCGACCTCCTGCTAGATCCCCGAACGGACGATTGGGATCAGGGGACTTGCACCCCATCAGTTTGACGTCTGTACCGGCGTGCCATCAGCAAAACGCACCACGATTACGTCGCCGTGCGCCCGCTTCTGACGCCACGCCTGGACCCACAGATCGAATACGTAATGAAGATAGACGTTGGCCAAAAACGGCGAGGCACTGCCGCCTTGGGG
>Ga0209160_1002106_pt1 | contig 16653 bp, 15 predicted proteins | sample GraSoiAngelo_153_FD_186167 | JGI IMG/M metagenome (GOLD analysis project Ga0209160, IMG submission 186167) | Grasslands soil microbial communities from the Angelo Coastal Reserve, California, USA - 14_1009_12_40cm (SPAdes) (version 2) | ecosystem: Environmental > Terrestrial > Soil > Grasslands ... | reverse complement strand
GCCGTTCCTCACTGTTGCCCCCGAGGCACGGCGGGAAGCGGATCGCCTGCTGCGGGAGGTGGGCGTGGATAAGGCGCGGCCGTTTGTCTGCCTGCATCCGGGCGCGCGGTGGTGGTTCAAGGCCTGGCCGGCCGAACGGTTCTCGGCACTGGCCGATCTGATCCAGACCGAGACAGCAGCCCAGGCGCTCTTCCTCGGCGGCGATCAGGAGCGAAGCCTCGAAAGTCGGATTGCTGACGGCATGAAGACGTCGTTTCGCAGTCTCATTGGGAAAACAGGCCTGCAGGCACTGGCGGCGGTATTGGAGCGGGCCGCGCTGATGGTCAGTAACGACAACGGGCCCATGCACATGGCGGCGGCACTGCGCGTGCCAGTGATCGGCTTGTTCGGTCCCTCGGACCCGGCCGTCTGGGGGCCCTGGGGCGACGGGCACCGCACATTCTATAAGGGCTTGGATTGCCGGGCCTGCTTTCATCCTGATTGTTTTCGCGGCGAGCAGAACTGCATGCGCCTCATCACGCTCCAGGAAGTTTGGGAGGCGGTACTCCCTTCTTTGGTGTCGGTATGATCCCATTATCCCGCGTCAGTCTCGTCATTCCCGTGTGCAATCAACTTCTCCATACCATGCAGTGTTTGGAGTCCATGCTGCGCCTGCCTGACAAAGCGGGTGAAATCATCGTCGTGGACAATGCCTCCACCGACGGCACGCCGGAGTACTTGAACAGCGTCGGCGTCACGGTCATTCGCAATGCGAACAATCTCGGATGCGCCAAAGCCTGGAACCAGGGCATCCAGGCCAGTAAAGGAGACGTGATCGGGATCTTGAGCAATGATAGCATCGTAACCTCGGGATGGCTGCCGGCGCTGCTGCGCTTCATGGAGGAATCCGGATGCGGCATCGTCAGCCCGGCCATGCGCGAAGGGCCCCTCGATTACGAACTGGACAGCTATGCCGCGGAATTCACCGCGGCATGCAGGACGGCGATTCGGTCTGGATTTCTTGGACCGTGCATGCTGGTGCGGCGCGTGGTGTTCGACGCGATCGGGCTGTTTGATGAAAGGTTTATCTACGGAGGATGCGAGGACGTGGACTTCCTCTGGCGGGCGCAAAAGGCTGAGATCAAGGCGGCTATGACCGGATCCGCCTTCATCCACCACTTTGGGATGATCACGCAGAACACCGTCAAGCACACTGAATCCAAAGCGTATCCAGCACAGAACATGGCGGACTTTCGCCACAAGTGGGGGCGGACGGTGCGGGGCAACTGGCTGCAACGGCGATGGACCAGAATGAAGAAGCGGTGGACCGAACGGTACGAGCGCTTCCGGTACGGCCATACGCTTGTCGAATGAGGAGAGCGGAGCGATTATGCGAGTCTTGATCACCGGGGGTGCTGGGTTTCTCGGAAGTCATCTCTGCGATCGGTTGATCGGGATGGACCACCAGGTCGTGTGCCTCGATAACCTGGTCACGGGGTCGATGGACAACCTGGCCCACCTCCTGGGGCACAAACGCTTTAGCTACGTCCAATACAATGTGTGCGACTATCTCTATGTGGAAGGTCCGCTCGACGCGGTAATGCACTTCGCTTCGCCGGCCAGTCCGCAGGATTATCTCGAATTCCCCATCGCCACGTTAAAGGTCGGGGCCTTGGGCACTCACAAGGCGCTGGGACTCGCCAAGGCGAAGAACGCCACGTTCCTTCTCGCCAGCACGTCGGAGGTGTACGGGGATCCGTTGGTCTCGCCCCAACCCGAGGCCTACTGGGGCAATGTCAACCCGATCAGTCCGCGCGGCGTCTATGACGAAGCTAAACGCTTCGCTGAAGCGATGACGATGGCCTACCACCGCTATCACGGACTGGACACGCGAATCGTCCGCATCTTTAACACGTACGGGCCGCGGATGCGGCCTCAAGACGGGCGGGTCGTCTCGAACTTTATTGTGCAAGCCTTGAGCGGCAAGCCGCTGACTGTGTTCGGGACCGGCAATCAAACCCGCAGCTTCTGCTACGTGGATGATCTGATCGAGGGCATCGCGCGCTTGCTGCTGGCGCCGTCTGATCGCACGCCGGAGCAGCGAACTGACCGGCAGTCGTTCCTCTATAAGAGCGGTGAACCCGTTGGCGAGACCGTTCATGAGCCGATCAACATAGGCAATCCGCAGGAGCTGACCGTGCTGGAGATCGCCAAGAAGGTCCAGGCGCTCGTCGGGACCACCGCGCCTGTAGAGTTCACGCCGCTTCCAGCCGACGATCCGAAGGTGCGCTGCCCGGACATCCGCCGTGCGCGGGAACTGCTCGGGTGGGAACCCAAGGTGGGTCTGGATGAAGGGCTCCGGCGGACAATCGAGTATTTCCGGAAAAGGCTGGCTGGGAGGAGCTCCTAAATATTTATGAAAGCTCTGATCACCGGCATCACGGGCCAGGACGGCTCCTATCTGGCAGAGCTCCTCCTCTCCAAAGGCTATGAAGTCTTCGGGGTCATCCGCCGGTCCAGCTCCTTCAACACAGGCCGGATCGATCAAATTTACCAGGATCCACATGTCCCCGATGCCCATCTGCGTCTCGTGTATGGCGATCTTAACGATGCCAGCTCCCTCAATAGGATTCTGCGCACCGTCCGGCCCGATGAAATCTATAACCTTGGGGCCCAGAGCCACGTCCGGGTAAGCTTTGACATTCCCGAATACACGGCCGAAGTCACGGGAGTTGGGACAGTCCGACTCCTGGAGGCCATCCGGGAATTAGGACTGCGCCCTAAATTTTACCAGGCCTCTTCCAGCGAGATGTTTGGCAAGGTCCAGACGATACCTCAGCGGGAGACCACGCCGTTCTATCCAAGAAGTCCTTACGGTGCTGCCAAGGCGTACGCCTACTGGATCACGGTGAATTATCGAGAGGCCTATCACCTATTTGCGTGTAACGGAATTCTGTTTAACCACGAGTCCCCGCGCCGGGGGGAAACCTTTGTCAGCCGCAAGATCACCAGAGCCGCCGCGCGGATCAAATTGGGCATGGACCAAGAACTCTATTTGGGCAATCTCGATGCCAAGCGGGACTGGGGGTATGCCGGCGATTATGTCGAGGCCATGTGGCTGATGCTCCAGCAGGAAGAGCCTGACGATTACGTCATTGCCACCGGGGAGTCCCACACGGTTCGGGAACTGTTGGAGCTGGCTTTCGGGCATGTGCATATCGATTGGAAGAAGTATGTCAAGAATGACCCGCGGTATTACCGTCCCACAGAAGTGGATCAGTTGGTTGGCGATGCTAGCAAAGCCAAACGGAAATTGGGGTGGGCGCCTAAGGTCTCCTTCAAGGAGCTCATCACCATGATGGTGGAGTCAGACCTCAAGGCCGAACGGCTTAAACTCGAAGGAACACGCTCTCAACCTTAGCTGCTACCTGAACGTATGAGTTTCTGGTCCACTAAGCGTGTCCTCATCACTGGCGGCGCCGGTTTTCTCGGCTCATTCGTCGTAGAAAAGCTTCGGCAAAGAGGCTGCAAGGACATCTTTGTCCCACGCAGGAAGGACTATGACTTGGTCGAGATGGAGGCGGTGAAACGCATCCATAAAGACACTCAGCCCAATATGGTTATCCATCTAGCGGCCCGAGTCGGAGGAATCGGGGCCAACCAGGCCAACCCCGGCAAATTCTTCTACGACAACCTCATGATGGGGGCTCAGTTGATGGAAGTAGGGCGGCAGGCTGGTGTTGAAAAGTTTGTGACCATCAGCACGATCTGCGCCTATCCCAAGTTCACTCCAGTCCCCTTCAAGGAAGAAGATCTCTGGAATGGCTATCCCGAGGAGACCAACGCGCCGTACGGCCTCGCCAAGAAGATGCTCCTCGTCCAATCCCAAGCCTACCGTCAGCAATATGGTTTCAACTCAATCGTGCTGTTCCCTGTCAATCTCTATGGGCCAAGGGACAACTTCGATTTACAGACTTCCCATGTGATCCCCGCCTTGATCAGAAAGTGTCTGGAAGCCAAGAGAAGAGACGCTTCCAACATAGAAGTCTGGGGAGATGGCAGCCCCACTCGGGAATTTTTGTACGTTGAAGATGCAGCCGAAGGCATTTGCCTGGCAGCGGAGCGCTACGACAGCTCTGAGCCGGTAAACCTCGGGTCCGGCATGGAGATCAGCATCAAGGATCTAGTCCATACCATCAAACGTATGACCGGATTTACGGGGGAAATTATCTGGGATACCACTAAGCCAAACGGTCAACCGCGTCGGAGCCTGGACACCTCTCGTGCGGAGAAGCATTTCGGATTCCGTGCTAAAACTTCGTTTGAAGAAGGACTCCGACGCACCATAGAGTGGTACAAGGATCAAAACAGATAGCGCGGAGCGCTATGCCGAAAGCACGGCTGACACAGCCTGGCCGCATGACCACTCGCTCGCAGAGCATGCGCGCTCCCAAGCGTGTACGCCTGGTCGCCATGGACGTGGACGGGGTCCTGACCGATGCCGGCATGTATTATTCGGAATCGGGCGATGAGCTGAAGAAATTCAACACCCGCGATGGGATGGGGATCAAGCTGCTCCAGGCGGCCGGCTTCGTGACTGCGTTCATCACCAGGGAAAAGACCGCCATTGTCGAGCGCCGCGGGCAGAAGCTGGCCGTCCCGGAAGTGCACCAAGGAGTAGACGACAAGCTGGCGTTGCTCACCACGCTCGCACAGAAGTATGGGCTTTCGCTCGAGCAGGTTGCCTACATCGGCGACGACGTGAATGATCTCGAAGCCCTCCGTGCCGTGGGGTTCTCGGCAGCCCCGGCCGACGCCATGCCGTCCGTCCTCAAAGCCGTCCACTACATCTGTACGAAAAAAGGCGGCGAAGGCGCCGTGCGCGAAATCGCCGACCTGATCCTGGCGTCACGAAAACAGCCCTGAATCCTATTCTCCGGTATTTCTCCATGCCTTTTTCCATGTTTTTCCTATAAGACCAGCTCCTTTCGCGCATTCCCTCGCGCCCCTCTTTCTGCTAGAATGGCGCCCGACATGGACATCCTGGCTGAGATCAATCGCGTCATGGAGCTTGAGAGCCGCGCCCTCGGGAGGCTCCGCGAGGCGGTCGGGCCGGCTTACGAGAAAGCCGTCTTGCTGATCTACTCCTGTCCGGGCAAGGTCATCCTGACCGGGATGGGCAAGTCCGGCATCATCGCGCAGAAGATCGCCTCGACCATGGTCTCCACGGGCACGCCGGCCATGTTCCTGCATCCCGCGGAGGGGGCCCACGGGGACATCGGGATCGCGCACAAGGATGACGTCATCCTCGCCATCAGCAAGTCGGGCGAGAGCGACGAGCTGATCGGCCTGCTGCCAACCATCCGGCGCATCGGGGCCCGACTCATCACGATTACCACCGATGCCGACTCCGCGATCGCCCGTCAGTCCGACGTCGTTCTGCTGACCCCCGTCGAGGAAGAGGCCTGTCCGCTGAACATGGCCCCGACCTGCAGCACGACGGCGGCGCTGGTCGTGGGCGACGCGCTGGCGATGGCCTTGATGAAGCTCCGCAACTTCCAGCCGGAGGAATTCGCTCTCTATCACCCCGGCGGGCAGATCGGCAAGCGCCTGCTCCTGACCGTGCGCGATCTCATGCGGACGGGCGCGCGGAACCCGGTGGTGAAGGTGAACGCGTCAGTGCAGGAGATGTTCTCCGAGATCACTGCGAAGCATACCGGCGCCGTGTCGATCGTCGACGACGCGGGCAAGCTCGTCGGCCTGGTGACCGACTATGACATCCGTCGCGCGGTCGGCGAGGGACGGAACATCTTTAAAATGGCCATCCGCGAGATCATGAATCCCAACCCGATCCGGGTCAATGTGGATGAAAAAGCCATTCAGGCGCTCAAGATCATGGAGGAGCGCGAGAAACCGCTGGCGGTGCTGCCGGTCGTGGACTCCGAGTCCATCGTCCGCGGCATGATCCACCTGCACGATCTCATTGATAAGGGATTGTGACGAAGCCCATCCCACATCTCTATGCCGTCGTGCTGGCCGGCGGGAGCGGGACCCGGTTCTGGCCGCTCAGCCGCGAGCTCTACCCCAAGCAGCTCCTGAAGGTCCTCGGCAATCGGACGCTGATCCAGCAGACGGTCCTTCGGGTGCGCCCGGTTGTCCCCGCGGAGCGGACGCTTGTGGTGACGGGCGCAAGCCACGTGGACGGCATCCGCATCCAACTGGACGGGGCGGATGGGGTTCCCAAGGAGAATATCCTGATCGAGCCGGTGGCCCGCAACACCGCGGCCGCGATCGGCTGGGCGGCCGAAGCCGTCCGCCGGATGGACCCCGACGGCATTATGCTGGTGATGCCGGCCGACCATGTCATTCCCGATGAGCCGAAGTTTCTCCAGGTTGTGGCCCTGGGGGTCCAGGTGGCCCAGGCCGGGAAACTCGTGACTTTCGGGATCACGCCCACGCGACCGGAGACCGGGTATGGCTACATCAAAGCCGCGGGACGCCGTCCGTTGCTCGCGCAGGGCGGGCTCAAGGCGTTGGCGGTAGCCCGATTCGTGGAGAAACCGGACCTGCCCACCGCGAAGCGTTACCTGCACGCCGGCGGGTTCTACTGGAACAGCGGCATCTTCGTGTGGCGGGCCGACATGATCCTCGAGGAAATGGCCACCGCGCTGCCCAAGCTGGCACGCGGACTGAAGCAACTGGGCCAGGTGTTGGGCACGACCAACGAGACCCAGGCGCTGGAGAGGTTTTACAAAACGTCCGAGTCCATCTCCATTGACCACGGGGTGCTGCAGCGGAGCCGCCGAGCGGCCGTCATTCCGGCGCCGTTCCGGTGGAGCGACGTCGGCAACTGGAGCAGCCTGAATGAAGTCGCCGACACCGACCGGGACGGCAATGTCCGCATCGGGCGGATCGTGGACCTGGGCAGCCGCGACTCTGTCCTCTACGGCGAGCACCGGTTGGTGGCCACCATCGGGCTGAAGGACATGGTGGTGGTGGACACGGCCGACGCCACGCTGGTCTGTCCCAAAGATCGGGCCCAGGACGTCAAGCAGGTGGTGGAACTGCTCCGTCAGCAGAAGGCTCCGGAGCACCTGATCCACAAGACCGTCCATCGGCCCTGGGGCAGCTACACGGTGCTGGAGGATGGGCCGCAGTACAAGGTCAAGCGCGTCACGGTCAAGCCGGGCGGGCGCCTGTCGCTCCAGTACCATCACCGGCGCAGCGAGCACTGGGTCGTCACGGCCGGCACCGCGCGGGTTACGTGTGGCGAGCGCGTTTTCGATCTCCACGTCAACGAGAGCACGGGCATCCCGAAGGGAACGCCGCACCGCCTGGAGAACCCCGGCCCGGTGCCGCTGGACATCATCGAGGTGCAGTGCGGCGACTACGTGGGCGAAGATGACATTGTGCGGCTCGCGGATGACTACGGGCGAACAGAAAATCGTTAATCGTTAAAAGTATGTCAATTTTTAGGGAGTACGACATCCGCGGCATTGTGGGAAAGGATCTGACGGTCGAGCTGGCCGAAAAGATCGGGCGGGCCTACGGCTCCCGCGCCGTGCGCGCGGGTGCCAAGGCGATTGCCGTGGGCCGGGACGGCCGGACGAGCGCGCCGGTGATGCGGGAGGCTGTGCTGAAGGGCCTGTTGGGGTGCGGGCTCGATGTGGTGGATATCGGCATCTGCCCGACGCCCTTGCTCTATTTCGCCCTCTTCACGCTGCCGGTGGGCGGCGGGGTGATGATCACGGCCAGTCACAATCCGCCCGAGTACAACGGCTTCAAGCTCTGCCTCGGCAAGGATTCCCTCCATGGGGCTGCGATCCTGTCCTTGAAGGCCGACATCGAGCGCGGGCGGTTCGAATCCGGGCAGGGGCGGGTGTCGGCACACGCCATCATTCCCGACTATCTGGCCTACATCAAGAAAGCATTCGCGCACGTGCGGGCCGACCGGCTGCACGTCGTCGTGGATTGCGGCAACGGCATGGGCGGGCTGGTAGGCCCTGACGCCCTGCGCACGCTCGGCTGCCGCGTGACCGGGCTGTATGAAGAAGTAGATGGCCGGTTTCCGAATCATCAGCCGGACCCTACGGTGGTGGCCAACCTGCAAGACGTCATCCGCAAGGTGGGCGAGACTGGCGCGGATGTCGGGATCGCGTACGACGGGGACGCCGATCGGATTGGCGCGGTGGACGAGAAAGGACAGATCCTCTGGGGCGATAAACTCATGGTGCTATTCTCCCGTGATATCTTGAAGGAGAAGCCGGGCGCCACGATCATCTCCGAAGTCAAGGCGTCGCAGGTCTTCTATGATGACGTCGCCAAGCACGGCGGCCGGCCTATCATGTGGAGGACCGGCCACTCCGTGATCAAGGCCAAGCTGAAGGAAGAGAAGGCCGCGCTGGCGGGCGAGCTGTCCGGCCATATCTTCTTCGCCGACCGGTACTTCGGGTACGACGACGCCATCTACGCGTCGTGCCGCTTGGTCGAGATCCTCGCCAAGGCCGGCCGGCCGCTCTCGACGCTGCTCACCGATCTGCCCCACACGGTGTCCACGCCGGAGATTCGCGTGGAGTGTCCCGATGACGTCAAGTTCCAGGTGGTGGAGGAGGCCAAGAAGCAGTTGGCTCGCGAGCACAAGATCATTGACATCGACGGGGTGCGAGTCCTCTTTCCCGACGGCTGGGGGCTGATTCGCGCCTCGAACACCCAGCCGGCGCTGGTCCTGCGCTTTGAAGCCACGTCCGAGCCGGCCTTGAAGCGGATCCGGGAGATTGTTGAATCCCAGGTCAAGCAATATGTCGCCGGAGGCTCTGCGACGCACTAAGGAGATGATGATGGAACGACTCCTCCAGAAAATCACGGACCGGACCGCGCACGTGGCCATCATCGGGTTGGGCTACGTGGGCCTGCCGCTGGCCATGGGGTTTGCCAAGGCGGGCTATCACGTGACCGGCATTGACGTGGACGCGGGACGGGTGGGACGGCTCAAGAAGGGCGACAGCTACATCCAGGATGTGCCGTCCTCCGACCTCCGACCGCTCGTCGAAGCCGGTCGGTTCAACGCCACCACGGAGTTTGCCCCCCTGGCCGAGGCCGACGCGTGCTGCATCTGCGTGCCGACGCCATTGAACAAGACCAAGGACCCCGACGTGTCCTTCATCCTGCAGGCCGCGCGCGCGGTCAAGACAGGGTTGCGCGCCGGCCAACTGATTGTGCTTGAGAGCACGACGTATCCGGGCACCACGCGAGAGCTCCTCCTGCCGATGCTGGAAGAAAGCGGGCTGAAGGTCGGCGTGGACTTCTGCCTGGCGTTCTCGCCGGAGCGCATCGACCCCGGCAATCCCACCTACCGCCTCAAGAACACGCCGCGCGTGGTGGGGGGCATCACGCCCACGTGCCGGCAAGCGGCCGCCGCGCTCTATAGCCAGGTGGTGGATAAGGTGATGGCGGTGTCGTCCACGGAAGCGGCGGAGATGACGAAGCTCCTGGAGAACACCTTCCGGATCGTCAACATCGGGCTGGTGAATGAAATCGCCATCATGTGCGACCGGCTCGGGATCAATGTCTGGGAAGTCGTCGAGGCGGCCTCCACCAAGCCGTACGGGTTCATCCCGTTCTACCCGGGTCCGGGACTGGGCGGGCACTGCATCCCGGTGGACCCCCACTACTTGTCCTGGAAGCTGAAGACGCTGAACTATCGGGCCCGTTTCATCGAGCTGGCCGGAGAGATCAACGCCGAGATGCCCCATTGCGTGGTGGGGAAAGTCACGGACGCCCTGAACCGGCTCCAGAAGAGCGTCAGTGGCTCCGCGATCCTGGTGCTTGGGGTCGCCTACAAGCGTGACATCGACGATGTCCGCGAGTCGCCGGCCTTGGACATCATCAAGCTGCTCTGCGACAAGGGCGCCCGTGTGAGCTGGCACGACCCGCACGTGACGGCGCTCAAGGGCTTTGAGCAACTCACCCGCGTGCCGGCTGTGAAAGCCGAGACCCTCGCGAGCGCGGACTGCGTCGTGATTGCCACCGACCATACGGCCTACGACTGGGAGGCCGTCGTCAAGCATGCGCGCCTGGTGGTGGACAGCCGCAACGCCACACGCCAGGTCACGGCGGATCGCCACAAGATCGTGCGTCTCTAAAAATGGGGACAGGGTAGTTTTCGTGTTAAAAAGTAGCCTGTCCCCTTTTCTGACGGTCCTGCTCGTCTTCCTCGCGCCACATCTCGCTGCTTCCTCGGACGGTCCTGCGTCGGTCCACTTCAAGGTCGGTGAACGCCTCACCTATTCGCTGCGCTGGGGAATCATCGCCGCCGGCGCTGCCGTCATGGAGGTCGCGGAGCGCCAGACCCTGGCCGGCCGGCCTGTGGTGAAGCTTGTCCACACCGCCCGGTCCAACGAGTTCATCTCGGCCTTCTATCCGGTGAACAACCGGGTCGAGTCACTGCTGGACGAAGAAGCAGGCTATCCCCACCACCTCCTGTTCAAGCGGCGGGAGGGCCGGCGTAAGAACGACATCGAAGTTGTCTTCGATCAGACCGCGCACCGGGCGACGGTGACGAAAGACGGAACTACCGAGACGATGGAGGTGCCGCCCGGGGTCCAGGACACCCTCTCCGTGGTCTATTTTGCGCGGACGCTCCCGTCGCTGGCGGTCGGATCGTCCACGATCATCTATGTCAACCACGATAAGAAGAATTACCGGCTTGAGCTGAAGATCGAGGGGGCGGAACGGATCAAAGGCCCACTCGGCGAGTTTGACACCATCCGCATCCTCGCCATCATGCCGTTCAAAGGCCTCTTCCTGAACGAGGGCAATATCCGGGTGTGGGTCACGAACGATGCGGCGCGGATTCCCGTGCTCATGAAATCCAAGGTGCTCATCGGGTCCGTCACTGCCGTGCTGACCAAGGTGGAAGGCGTCACCCTGACCGCCCGCCCCTGACGACATGTAGGGGCAACTCACTGTGGTTGCCCTGTTCCTGTAGGGGCGCACCTGCGTGTGCGCCAGTCCGTAAATGGGCGCCTGCATTATAGGGCGGACACATAGGTCCGCCCCTACGTTTCCATCAGGGCAGGCACGGGGGGGCTGCCCCTACCGTCAGGCATTGCCAGGACTTTGGCGAGCCGATATAATCGCCTCATCTCTCTGAGGAGCAGACATCATGGGACGCTCCGGCATCACGCTTACCCGGTTCATCATCGAGACCCAGGCCGGATACCCGGCCGCCACCGGCGAGTTTTCTGCCCTGCTGGCCCAGATCGGCCTGGCGGGGAAGCTTATCGCCCACGACCTGCGGCGCGCGGGCCTGATCAACATCCTGGGGAACACGGGCGGGACCAACGTTCAGGGCGAAACCGTCAAGAAGCTGGACGCGATCGCCAACGAGACCTTCGTCAAAGTCTTCCAGTACAGCGGCCTGGTGTGCGCGCTGGCGTCGGAGGAGATGGAGAAGCCGGTCCAGCTTCCCGAGAACTGGCCCCACGGCAAGTACATGCTGCTGTTCGATCCCTTGGACGGGTCGTCCAACACCGACGTCAACATGCCGCTGGGCGCGATCTTTTCCATCCTGCGCTACGAGGGGAAAGGCGGGCTGCCATCCGCACCGGAGCTCGTCCGCAAGGGGACGGAGCAGGTGGCGGCCGGCTATCTGATGTACGGGTCCAGCACGATGCTGGTCTTCACGTCGGGGAAAGGCGTAAACGGGTTCACGCTGGACCCCGGGATCGGGGAATACCTGCTCTCCCACGAGAATATCCGGATGCCGGCCAGAGGGAACGTCTATGCCGTCAACGAGGGTAATTATCACAAATGGCCGGCCGGCACGCGCCGGTACGTTGATTATCTCAAGGAATCCGACAAGGCGACAGGACGGCCGTACTCGTCGCGATACTCGGGGTGCCTGGCCGCTGACGTGCACCGCATGCTCCTCGGCGGGGGGATCTACCTGTATCCCGGCGAGACGGACAAGCCGGAAGGGAAGCTGCGCCTGCTGTATGAGGCGAACCCGCTGGCGATGGTCGTGGAGCAGGCGGGCGGGCGGGCCAGCACCGGGACCATGCGTATCCTCGAGGTCGAGCCGAAGGCCCTGCACCAGCGGGTGCCGCTGCTGATCGGCAGTGCGGAAGATGTGAGCCTGGCTGAGGCGTTCATCCAGGGGAAACGATAGGAGAAAGCCATGACGAACCGCGTGCGCGAGATCCTCGGTTGGTACAGTGCGGATAACGCCGGCGTGACGACGAACCTGGCGCGCATTCTGAACCACGGTGCGCTGAAGGGGACCGGCAAATGCCTGATTCTGCCGGTGGACCAGGGCTTCGAGCACGGCCCGGCCAGGAGCTTCGCGGTCAACCCGCCGGGCTACGATCCCCGGTACCACTTCGAGCTGGCGATCGAGGCCGGCTGCAACGCCCACGCTGCGCCGCTTGGGTTCCTGGAGACGGGTGCGGCGGAGTTTGCAGGCGAGATTCCGCTGATCCTGAAGCTGAACAACCACGATGTCCTCCATGAGGACAAGGATCCAGCGCCGGCGGTCACGGGCAGCGTGCGCGACGCGCTGCGGCTCGGCTGTGTGGCGGTGGGGTTCACCATCTATCCCGGATCGGCGCACTGCAAGGGCATGTACGAGCAGGCCCGCGAGATCGGGGAAGAAGCCAAACGGCATGGCTTGGCGTTCGTTATCTGGTCCTATCCCCGCGGCGGCCAGATCAGCAAGGAAGGCGAGACGGCGCTCGACGTCGTCGCCTATGCGGCGCAGATCGCGGCCCAGTTGGGGGCCCACATCATCAAGGTGAAGCTGCCGACCGATCACCTGGAGCAGGCGGCGGCGAAGAAGGTGTACGAGATGCAACAGATTTCGATCAAGACGCTGGCCGAGCGGGTCCGGCACGTCGTGCAGTCTGCCTTCGACGGGCGCCGCATCGTGATCTTCTCCGGCGGGGCCACCAAGGAAGACGACAACGCCCTCCTCGAAGAAGCCCGAGCGATCCGCGACGGAGGCGGGTTCGGGTCTATCATCGGGCGCAATTCCTTCCAGCGCAAGAAAGCCGACGCGCTCAAGCTGCTCCGGACGATCGCAGGAATCTATGCCGGGACTATCGCATAAAAAAACGCTGGCGCTTGGCCTGCTCCTGATCGGGGTGGGCGTCATTCTGGGGCTGGTCGTTGCCTCCGACCTAGGGTGGCTGCCGATCGGGCACGCAGTGCCGGAGGCTCCGAGCGCGCCGAAGCCGGTCACCGTGCCTCCTCCGTCGGACGGCGCCGACCACAATTTCGTCGAGGTGGCCAAGGCGGTGACGCCGGCCGTCGTGAACATCTCCACGACCCGGATCAATCGGGTCCCGGAGGGGCACAGCTTCGGGCCGTTCGACGATCCCTTCTTCCGGCGGTTTTTCGGCGACGAATTCTTCCGGCGGCGGTTTGAGGCGCCACAGGACCGCCGCGAGCGCAGCCTGGGGTCCGGCGTGATCGCTGACCCCAAGGGGCACATCATCACGAACAACCACGTGGTCTCGAAGGCGGACGAGATCCGCGTCCTGCTCTCGGACAAGCGGGAGCTCAAGGCTAAGGTGGTGGGCACCGACCCAAAGACCGACATCGCGGTCATTCAAGTGGAGGCCAAGGACCTGCCGACCATCCCCTGGGCCGATTCCGACAAACTTCAAGTAGGTGAGTACGTGCTGGCCATCGGCAACCCCTTTGGCCTCAACCAGACGGTGACGATGGGGATCATCAGCGCGGTGGGCCGCGCCAACGTCGGCATCGCCGAGTACGAGGACTTCATCCAGACCGACGCGGCGATCAATCCGGGCAACTCCGGCGGCGCGCTGGTCAACGCGCGGGGCGAGCTCATCGGCATCAATACGGCCATCTTCAGCCAGAGCGGCGGCTACATGGGGATCGGCTTCGCCGTGCCGAGCAACATGGTCCGTTCGGTGATGGAGCAGTTGCTCAAGGGGGGCAAGGTCGTCCGCGGGTACCTCGGCGTGTCGATCCAAGAGCTGACTCAGGACCTCGCCAAACAGTTCGGCGCGTCCGAGACCAAAGGCGTCCTGATCAGCGACGTCCTGGCCGACAGCCCGGCCAGGCGCGCCCGGCTGGAGCGGGGGGACGTGATCATCGAGTTCGACGGGCGGATCGTCGAGAATCCCACGCAGTTCCGCAATCTCGTGGCCCAGACGCCCATCGGGAAGAAGGCGCACATCAGGCTGATCCGGAACGGGCAGACCAAAGAGCTCGACGTGACGATCGCCGAGCAGCCTAAGAACATGGCCCAGGCGGAAAGCCCGGGGGACAGCAACGAGGAGGCGCGGTCCTCGGGCGCGTTCGCCGGCCTGGACGTGCGCGAGCTGACCCCTGAGCTGGCTCGCCGGTTCAACCTCTCCCGTGACGGCCAGGGGGGCGTTGTGGTGGCGCGCGTGGCTGACGGAAGCCCGGCCGGCGAGGCCGGGGTGCAGGTCGGCGACGTCATCACAGAAGTCAACCGCAAGCCGATTGCGACTTTGCGTGACTTTCAGAACGTGATGGACAAGCTCTTGCCCAAGGATCCCGCCCTCGTGCTCGTGCACCGCAACGGTCGGAACCTCTATCTCACGATCAAGCCTTAAGTAGCCGGCCCTGTCTCTCCTTTCCGGTCTAGGGTTTGGGCGTGGTCTGTGGTATCATGGGAAAACTGCGAAAGGGGGTGGCAGTATGGTGCTCCGTGCGACGTTTGTCGTTCTCTGCATCGTGCTTAGTCTTGCCCTGTTTTCGAACAGCTCCGAACAGGAAAACGGCTGGATCTGGGCGGCGGCGGTCGGCGTGGTCGTCGCCGGCATTGTCCTGGGGATCGAATACACGTTGCGGCAGGCGAAGCCCGGCGTGCTGCTGGGCGGCGCGGCGGGCCTCGCGTGCGGCCTGCTTCTGGCCGGCTTGGCCGCCTGGGCCCTTTCAACCGCAGTCCCGGACTTTGAAGCCGTCCCGGTCCTCGGCTTCCTGCTTCTGGCGATCTTTCCCTATCTCGGCCTCATCTACGGCGTCAAAATTTTTACCGCGGCAGGCATTCTCGGTCAGCCAGGGGCGCTCGAAGCAGGGAGCACGGCTTCGATGAGCAACAAGATTCTCGATACCAGCGTCATCATCGACGGCCGGGTAGCCGATCTCTGCGAAACGGGTTTTCTGGAGGGGGCGTTCATCTTGCCGCAGTTCATCCTGAACGAGCTCCAGCACATCGCCGATTCCTCCGATCCGCTCAAGCGGGGGCGCGGCCGGCGCGGGCTGGACGTGCTCAACAAGATCCAGAAGATGGTGGACATCGAGGTGCGCATCGTCGAGGAGGATTTTCCCCACATCAAGGAAGTGGACTCCAAGATCGTGATGCTGGCCAAAAAGATGAACGCCAGGGTGATCACCAACGATCTGAACCTCAGCAAGGTGGCCGAACTGCAGGGCGTCAGGGTGATGAACATCAACGAGCTGTGCAACGCCTTGAAGCCCGTCGTGCTGCCGGGCGAGCAGCTGCGCGTGTTCGTGCTCAAGGAAGGGAAGGAGGCCGGGCAGGGCGTGGCCTACCTGGATGACGGCACGATGATCGTGGTGGACAACGCGAAGCGGTTCATCGGCTCGACCGTGAACGTGGTGGTAACCAGCGTCCTGCAGACGCAGGCGGGGCGGATGATCTTCGCCCGGCTGAAGGAAGAGACTGAAGGCCAGGAAGTGCCGGTGGCCCGCAGTTGAATGCACGCCAGCGCACAGCGAGGGGCCGTGTAGTCGCCGTCATCCCGGCCGGCGGCACCGGCACGCGGATGGGCGCGGACGTCCCCAAGCAGTTTTTGCCGCTGGGCGGCGTCCCGATGCTGCTCCACTCGCTTCGGGCGTTCGACCGCGCTCCGAGCGTGGACGCGGTCATCCTGGTCGTGCCGCACGAGGAGCGGCGGCGCGCCCTGACCGACGTCATCGAGCGCTACGGCGTCAAGAAGGTGCAGAAGGTCATCGCTGGCGGGGAGACCCGCCAGCAATCCGTCTACAACGGTTTGAAGGAAACCGATCCCGACGTCGAGATCGTGGTGGTTCACGACGCGGTGCGGCCCTTTGTCACGGAAGACCTGATCGAGCGGTCGATCGAAGCGGCGCGCAAAGGAGGAGGCGCAATCGTGGCGATACCGATGAAGGACACGCCCAAGCAAGCCGGCCCGGACCGGCAGATCCAGCGGACGCTGGACCGGACCGAGCTGTGGCTGGCACAGACCCCGCAAACCTTCCGGCGGGACCTGCTTCTTGAAGCCTACGAGAAGGCTGCGATCGAGCGCCTGCAGGCGACCGACGACGCCGCTCTGGTGGAGCGATTGGGACACAAGGTCGGGATCGTCGCGGGGACCTGGGAGAACATCAAGATCACGACGCCGGAGGATCTGGTCATCGCCGAGGCGATCCTTACAGCGCGAGCGGGCAAGGCATGCGAGTCGGAATAGGCTACGACATCCACCCACTGGTGCCCGGGCGCAAGCTCATCGTGGGCGGCATCGAGATTCCCCATCCCAAGGGGCTGGACGGCCATTCGGACGCCGACGTCCTGACGCACGCGGTGTGCGACGCGCTCCTGGGCGCGATGGGGGAAGGCGACCTCGGCGTGCACTTTCCGGCGTCGGATCAGCGGTACAAGGACATCTCCAGCCTCAAACTGCTGGAAGCCGTCAT
>Ga0209160_1002104_pt1 | contig 16657 bp, 13 predicted proteins | sample GraSoiAngelo_153_FD_186167 | JGI IMG/M metagenome (GOLD analysis project Ga0209160, IMG submission 186167) | Grasslands soil microbial communities from the Angelo Coastal Reserve, California, USA - 14_1009_12_40cm (SPAdes) (version 2) | ecosystem: Environmental > Terrestrial > Soil > Grasslands ... | reverse complement strand
GGGCGTCGGCAAGGGCACCGGGCTCGGGCTCGCGACCGTGTACGGCATCGTCAAGCAGCACGGCGGCTACATCCGCATCGAGAGCGCGGCGGGCGCCGGCACGACGGTGAGAATCTATCTCGCGCGAGTCGCGGCCGTACCCGACGCGGCCGCCGCGCCGACGGCCGACGCGCCGGCGGTCGTCGGATCGGGGACCGTGCTCGTCGTGGAGGACGAGAGCGAGCTCCGCGACCTCGCCACCGAGGTCCTCGGTCTCGCGGGCTACTCGGTGCTGTCGGCCGGCAGCCCGAGCGAGGCGCTCGAGATCGCACGCCGCCACGTCGGGCCGATTCACCTGCTCCTGACGGATGTCGTCATGCCGGCGATGAGCGGACATGATCTCGCCGATCGTCTGGTTCAAAGCCGCCCGGGACTGAAGATCCTCTACATGTCGGGCTACACCGACGACGCGATCGTCCATCACGGCGTGCTCGATCCGGGAACGGTCTTGCTGCAAAAGCCGTTCACACCGGATCGGCTCACGCGGATGGTCGGCGACTTCCTCGCCGGTTAGCGGGCGACTGTCCGGAAAGCCGGAGCTGAGCGAGGAGGCTCCAGCAGAGGGCGGCGGCAAGGTCGCGGAGCTCGACTTCCGCGGCGATCGGCAAGCCGTGCGTCACGAGATAGAGCACGATCGCGCACTTCACGAGGCGCTGCACCACGACCAGCATGACCTTCCCCCTCCCGTCGGTTGCTTGCCGATGATGGGACGGGGGGAGAGGCCCGGGCGTTTACGAAGGGCGCGGCTTGAGCTCGATCAGGTGGCCGTCGGGATCGCGCAGGTAGATGGAGGGCCCGTCGCCCCACGCGCCGAAGCGCTGGACCACATCACCCTCGAGCGCGACCGCCTTCCGGCGTAGCGCCTCGGCGACCGCCTTGAGATCGTCGCACTGGATCGACAGACAGAAGTGATCGGGCCCGACCGGGCCCGCCTCGGTGGCGGGCAAGAGGTCGATCAGCGCCTCGCCGAACCGCAGGTGGATCAACGAGATCCTCTCGTTGAACTTGGCGAGCGTGCAGCCCAGCACATCTTCGTAGAAGCGACGCGACCGCGCCTGATCGCGAACCCGCAGGACGACGTGATCGAGGCCGAGAGGCTTGAACATCGTCACCTCCATCAGTGCACCGGGGAAAGACTACCACGCGGCGCTCATTCCTGTCGGAGCACCGACAACGGCTTGCGTCCGAGCAGCCGCACCGTCGCGAGCAAGCCGACCGCGAGCGAGACCAGGGTCGTCAGGACCACGCCGAGGACCAACGGCTCGGGCTCGAGCGTCCAGGGCGTATCGAGCACGAACCGCAGGACGATCCAGGCGAGCACCGCCGCCAGCACCGTGCCGCCGAGCCCGGCCGCCGCCCCCAGGCACGCGTACTCCACGGCGAACGCGCGCGCGATCGCCCAGCGCGTCGCGCCCAGGGTCTTGAGGATGACCGACTCGTAGAGGCGCTGATAGCGGGTCGCCGCGAGCGCGCCGGCCATGACCACGAGGCCTGCCGCGATGCTGAAGAGCGCCATGAACCGCACGGCGAACGAGATCTGGCCGAGGACTTCCGACACGCGCTCGAGGACACCCCGCAGCGGAATCGCGGTGACGTTGGGAAACGCGGCCACCACGCGATCTTGAAGTCGGGTCTCGAGGTCGGCCGGCACGCGGGCCGTCGCCAGGTAGATCGTCGGCGCGCCGTCGAGGGCGCCCGGCGAGAGCACCATGAAGAAGTTGGTCGTCAGGCTCTGCCAGTCGACCTTGCGGAGATTCATCACCTCGGCCTCGACCGGCACACCCTGCACGTCGAAGGTGAGCGTCCCGCCCACACGCACGCCGAAGTACTTCGCGGCTTCGTCATCCACCGACACCCGCGGCCGGCTCGACGCTTCGTCCGCGGTCCACCAGCGCCCACGCGTGAGCGCGTTCGCCGGCGGCGGCGCGGCCGACCACGTCAGCATGTACTCGCGCGTGAGGTACCAGATCTTGTCCGGCGTCTCCCGCTTGCGCCGGTCGATGAGCTCGCGGGTCACGGGCGTGCCGTCGATCGCGGCGAGCCGCGCCCGCACGATCGGCGTCATCGTCGGCGCGGCGCCGCCGGTGACGTCACCGACGAGCCGGCTGAACGGCTCTCGCTGGTCCGGCTGCACGTCGATGAAGAAGAACGCCGGGGCGTCACGCTTCTGCTCGTAGGCAAGCTGCCGACCCAGATTCGCCTCGAGCAGCGCGATCGCGACCAGGAGCATCACGCCGAGACCGAGCGCCACGACCACTCTCACCGTGTGGCCTCCGGGCCGATCGAGTCCGGCCAGCCCCTGGCGCCACGCGAGCCCGCGGGCCCGCGGCACCCACCTGGCGAGCTTCACGACCGCTCGCGAGAGCCCGAAGAGGATCGCGAGCGCGGCCAGCGCGGCGCCGGCGAAGATTCCACCCATCCGGAGCGATCCCGCTTGCCAGATCGCCAGCGCCGCCAGGCCCGTGAGGATCGGCAGCGCCGCGGCCCACGGACGCCGCGCGCGCCAGGCGCTCGTGTCGACGTCACGCCGCAGGATCAGCGACGGGGGCACGGCGCGAACCGCGAGGAGCGGCCAGAGCGCACAGAGCAGCGCGGCGAGCAGACCGAGCGCGAGCCCGCGCGCGAGCGTCCCGACGTCCCAACGCACCTCGACCGCGAACGGCGCGAACGGGGCGAGCGCACGAACGAGCAGGGGCTGGGCCGCCAGGCCGAGCCCGGCGCCGGCCAGGCTTCCGACGAGCGCGAGGGTGAGCGTCTGGATCAGGTACGTGGCGAGCAGCACGCGCGAGCCGGCCCCGAGACATTTGAGGATCGCGATCGTCGCCAGCTGGCGCCTGAGGAACGTCGCGACCGACGAGGCGATGCCGACCCCGCCGACGAGCAGGCTCGCCAGCCCGACCAGCCCGAGATAGGTCGCGAGCTGCGAGAAGAATCGCCGAAGCCCGGGCTGCGACTCGTCGAACGCCGCGATTCGGATCGTCGGGTCGCCGATCGCGCGGGCCAGCTCCTCGGCGGCCGCCCGGGCCGTCATCTCGGAGGGCAGGCGCGCGAGGGTCCGATAACGGACGCGACTGCCGATCTGAAGAAGCCCCGTCCGCTCGAGCGAGTGCGCGGCGACGACCATGCGCGGACCGAGGGTCACCAGTCCGGCCGACCGATCCGGCTCCCTGACGAGGACACCGGTGACGGTGAAGCGCGCGCTGCCGATCTCGAGCGGATCGCCCACCGCGATCCCCAGCCTCTCCAGAAGACGCGCCTCGACCACCGCGCCGCCGGAATCGCCACGGTCGGCGAGCAAGGTGTCGAGCGGTTGCGGCGGCGCCGTCTCGATGCGCCCGTAGAGCGGATAGGCGCTCTCGACCGCCTTCAGCTCCACCAGGAGCGTCGCGCCACGGGCCGGCGTGCGCGCCATCGCCACCATCTCGCGAACGGTCGTGACGACGGCGCCCGTGCGCAGGAGCTCGTCGAGGGCCGCGCGCGCCGCGGGATCCAGCGGCTGGGTCGAGCGAAGCTCGAGGTCACCGCCCGTGAGCGTCCGGGCTTCTCGTGTCAGGGTGCGATCGAGGTTCGTGGCGAACGTGCCGACCGAGACCAGCGCGGCGACGCCGAGGGCGACGCAGCCGAAGAGCACCGCGAAGTGGCGCGTGGCGCCGCGAGTCTCGCGCCAGGCCATGCGGAGGGCGAATGCGAGGCTCACGACGCGCCGTTGAGGATCCGGCCGTCGTGCAGCCGCACGACGCGATCGGCCTGCCCGGCGAGCGCCTCGTCGTGGGTCACCAGCACCAGGGTGGATCCGCGGCGGCGGTTCAGCGCGAGCAGCAGCTCGATGATCTGCACGCCCGTGGCGGAATCGAGGTTGCCGGTCGGCTCGTCGGCCAGCAAGAGGCCGGGATCGAGCGCGACCGCGCGGGCGAGCGCGACGCGCTGCTGCTCGCCGCCCGAGAGCTGGACCGGATAGTGGTGCGCGCGGTCGCCGAGCCCGACGTCGCCGAGCAGGGCGTGCGCGCGGCCGAGCGCATCGGACACGCCGACGATCTCCAGCGGGACCGCGACGTTCTCCGCAGCCGTCAGGGTCGGGATCAGATGATAGGACTGGAAGACGTAGCCGAGCGTGTCTCGGCGGAATCGCGCGAGCGCGTCCTCGTCGAGCTCGGTGATCTCGACGCCGGCGACGGTGATCGAGCCCGCGCTCGGACGGTCGAGACCCGCGATGAGCCCCAGCAGGGTCGATTTCCCGCTTCCGGAGGGTCCGGTGATCGCGCAGACCTCGCCCGCGGCGACGTCGAGCGTGACGCCGTTGAGTATCGTGAGCGGTCGTCCGCCGCTCGGCAGGCGCATGACGACGTCGCGAATCCTGATCATCTCCGACCTCATACTACACTGGCCTCGTGAGACGACTCCGCGTGGGCGCGCTCGTCCTGTCGTGCGTCGCGCTGCTGAGCGTCGCGGCGGGCGAGGCGCGCGGTGAAGGCGTGGTGGTCGCGCTCGGCGACAGCCTCACGGCCGGGCTCGGCGTCGCCGCCGACGAGGCGTTTCCCGCGAGACTGCAGGCGCGGCTTCGCGCCGAGGGCTATGACTACCGCGTCGTCAACGCGGGGGTGAGCGGCGATACCACGGCCGGCGGCCTGAGACGGGTCGACTGGGCGCTGCGCGCGCATCCGGACGTCGTCATCGTCGCGCTCGGCGCCAACGACGGCCTGCGCGGCCAGAGCCCGCCGGCGATTCGCGCCAACCTCGAGGAGATCGTCGCGCGGCTCCAAGCCGCGGGCGTGCGCGTGCTGCTGGTCGGCATGCGCCTGCCCCCGAATTACGGCGCCGAGTACACGAAGGAGTTCGAGGCGGTGTTTCCGGCGGTCGCCCGGCGGGCCAAGATCACGCTGATGCCGTTCCTGCTCGACGGGGTCGCCGCCGACCCGCGTCTGAACCAGGCCGACGGCATCCATCCCACGGCCGCCGGCCAGCAGATGATCGCGGATCGCCTCTGGCCCTATCTGCGCCCCCTGCTGCGGCCGATCAAATAAGCGGCGCCGGCTGCTTCGTCTCATCTGTCGATCGCGAAGCACCCGAACGGCCGGCGCAGCCGAGACACCGGGGTCTTGTGTCACGGACAGGGTTCCGGCCGTGTCTCCGCCGCCGCCTGTGCCATGACGGACGCGCGGCTCATCGATACGGGGCGCGCCTTGCGTTAGTGGTTGCTCGCGAGGCGCGCCCCAAGGTGTAGAAGCCTCGGAAGTCGCGACGTTATTTTCGCCGGATTCTCGCCGGCGCCTTCATAGGATGGACCGCCATGCTCCGCTCACTCGCCCTCCTCGTCGGGTTGACCCTCGTCACCACCGCATGCGCGCTGATCCCGCCGTCGCATCCCGACCTCGCCTACTACCCCGCGCCGCGCGATCCCACCACCGTCAAGATCTCGCAGACGCTCTATCGTGCCGCCCGGGCCGCCGGTGACGATCCCGATTACTACTCGTTCGCGCTGATCCAGACGACGGTCGTCACCTCGTTCGCGGCCGACGACGCGACGTTCTACTTCTCCGACGGCCTCGCGCGGCTGCCCCAGCGTCACGTCGACGCGCTCGTCGCCCAGAAGGTCGCTCACGAGATCCTGGGACACACCGGCAAGCGGCGGACCCTGTCGATGGCGATCACCGCCGGGTTCGCCGTGCTGGGCATCTTCATGCCAGGGTTCGGGCTCGCCGACTTCGTCGTGAACCCCTTGATCGTTCGGGCCTACTCGCGCGAGCAGGAGTTGGCCGCCGACCAGCGGACGCTCGAAATCTTGCGGGACATGGGCCACGCGGCGCCACGCTGGACCCTGGCCGGAGCCCTGCGAGCGGCCGCGGCCGCGAACCCGCCGGCCTCTCCGTTTCCCGAGCAGCGAATCCTGGCGCGCGAGCCCGACCTCGAAGACCGCCTCGCGGCGCTCGAGCCGCTCGAGCCGACGACGTTCGTCGCCGTGCGCAAAGCCGCTACGCGCCGATAACGTTCGTGGCGCGAGGTCGGCCGATGGCGCCGATCTCGGGTAGAATCGTGGAGCTGTGAACGGAATCGTCGCGTACGGCGTCTACCTGCCCTACTTCCGCCTCGAGCGCAAGGCGATCGGCGAGTCGCTGGGCGCGTCCGCCGGCGCCGGCACGCGGTCCGTCGCCTCGTACGACGAGGACAGTACCTCGATGGCCGTCGAGGCCTCGCGCGCGGCGATGCGGGCGGCTCCGGACATCCGGCCCGGCGCCCTTTACTTCGCCACGGCCACCCCGGCCTATCTCGACAAAACCAACGCGACCGCCATCCACGCGGCGCTCGCGCTCGATGCGCAGGCCCCCGCCTTCGACATGCTGGGCTCGGTGCGCTCGGGCGCCGGGGCGCTGTGGGCGGCGATCGACGCCGGCCGGCCGACGCTCGCCGCGCTCGCCGATATTCGCACCGGCCTGCCCGGCGGCGGAGACGAGCGCGAGGGAGGCGACGGCGCGGTAGCGTTTCTCCTCGGCGATTCGCGCGCGGCGCTGGCCGAGCCGCTGGCCCGGGCCTCGGCCACGGCCGAGTTCCTCGAGCGCTGGCGCCTGCCCGGTGACACGGTCTCACGCCAGTGGGAGGAGCGTTTCGGCGAGCACGCGTACGTCCCGCTCGGCGAGGCCGCGGTGACCGACGCGCTCAAGCAGGCCGGCCTCAGCGCCGCGGCCGTCTCGCGCTGGATCGTGACCGGGCCGCACGCGCGTGCGAGCCGCCGTGTCGCCGCGTCGGTCGGCGCCGCCAAGGGAGCCGTGGCCGACGATCTCGCCGCGAGCATCGGCAATACCGGGACGGCGCACGCGGGCCTCATGCTCGCCGATGCGCTCGATCGCGCGAAACCCGACGAGCTGATCGCGGTGGTCTCGCTGGCCGACGGCTGCGACGTCACCATATTCCGGACGACGGCGGCGATCGCCGCACGGCGGCCGGCGCCGCCGGTCGCCGCGCAGCTCGCGTCGGGCGGCCGCCTCGCCTATGCGACGTTCCTGACGTGGCGCGGCTTCCTGCCGCGAGAGCCGCCGCGGCGGCCCGATCCCGAGCGCCCGGCGGCGGCTCCGTCGTTCCGCGCCGAGTCGTGGAAGTTCGCCTTCACGGGCAGTCGCTGCCAGGCCTGCGGCACCCGACATGCCCCGCCGCAGCGGGTGTGCGTGAAGTGCCACGCCGTGGATCGGATGGCGCCCGAGCGGCTTGCCGACATTCCCGCGACGATCGCGACCTTCACGGTGGACCGGCTCGCGTACTCGCTCTCCCCGCCCGTAGTCGCCGCGGTGATCGACTTCGAGGGCGGCGGCCGGTTCCAGTGCGAGCTGACCGACGTCGATCCGGCGGCCGTCAAGATCGGCGACCGGGTGGAGATGACATTCCGCCGGCTCTTCACGGCCGGCGGAGTCCACAACTACTTCTGGAAGGCTCGACCGCTCCGCGGCCGATAGCGCCCGGTCGCCGCTCGCTAAGGCGGGCCCGAGGACGCCACCACGTGCCGGGCCACGTCGGCCCGCACGATACTGGACGACAAATCTTCACCGGGCCCGTCGCCACGAAACGTCAACAACGCCTCCTCGGACCCCCACTCCTCGTAGACGTTGACCCGGTCGGGCTCGATCGGGTCGGCCGACACGACGAAGTCGCGGCAGCCACGTGAACGCCGCGCCTGGCCGACCGCCTCGAGTGAGGCCGCCAGGAACTCGTGCCTGGCGCCGGAACGCACGTAGATCTTTCCGGACACGATGATCATTGCTCACCCTTCTATCATTCAAAACCACGCGAGCAGGAGCCACCCGAGGAACAGCGTCACCAGGGTCACCGGGACGCCGACCTTGCAGTATTCGACGAATCCGATCTCGACACGCGCGGCCCGAGCCGCTTCGACAACGATCAGGTTCGCGACGCTTCCTAGAATTGTCAGGTTGCCCGCGAGCGTCGAGGCCATGGCCAGCACCAGCCACGCGCGCCGCGGCTCGTCGAAGGTCGTGACGAGCGGCTTGAACAGGAGTACCGCCGGGACGTTGGAGACGACGTTCGAGAGCAGCGCAGTGACGACCGTGAGCACAGCCGGGCTCTGGAGATTCGCCGCGGCCGCCCAGCGCAGGAGGACGTCGACGAGCCCGGTATGCTCGAGGCCCGCCGTCACCACGAAGAGGCCGGCGAAGAGCACGAGCAGCGCCCAGTTGATCTCGCGATAGACCTTCTCGGGATTCACCCGACGCGTGAAGAGCGTCCACGCGGCGCCGGTAATCGCGACGATGGCGATCGGCACGCCGGCCAGGAACGCGACCAGCATCACCGCGGTCGCGGCGATCGTCTTCCACATGAGCGAATAGTGCACGGCCAGGCGCGTGTCGGGCGCGATCTCGAGCGGCGCGTTGGGAAGCCGCCGGCGATAGACGAGCGCCACGGCGACGTAGACGCAGACGAGGCCCACGACGGCGATGGGCGCCTCGCGGGCGAGGAAGCTCCGGTAGCTGATGGACGAGAAGCTGCCGACGAGCATGTTCTGCGGGTTTCCGGTCAAGGTTGCCACGCTCCCCACGTTCGCGGCGGTGACGAGCGCCACCAGGTACGGCACCGGCGGCAGCGCGAGCTGACGCGTCGCCTCGAGCACGACTGGCGCGAGGACGAGGCACACCACGTCGTTGACGAAGAACGCGGAGAGGACACCGGACGCCACGACCACCGTCGCCAGCAACGCAAGCGGCGTCCGGGCCCGCCGCAGCGCCAACGTCATCACGAGCTGGAAGAAGCCGGAGAGCCGCAGGTACGCGGTGACGATCATCATCCCGAACAGCAGCACGAGGGTGGGCGCGTCGACCGAGGCGACGGCGTCCGCCCACGGCACCGCGCCGGACGCCACCATCACCGCCGCGCCGATGATCGCGACGCCCGTGCGATCGATCCGGAAGCCCGGGACGCGACCGAGTGCGAGCCCGACGTAGGACGCGACGAAGGCCGCGACCGCGATCGCCCGGCTCACCTCGCTCACGGCCATGGCTCAAAGCATACCTGCGCGCCCGAGAGCGCCCTGTTAGAATCGAGATCCTCGAAGCGATGACCGGAGGAGGACACGACTGATGGCGAGCAACGGGATCCGCGACCGGGTGGCGATCGTCGGCATGGGGTGCACGCCGTTCGGCGAGCACTGGGACAAGGGCGTCAACGACCTCCTGGTCGACTCCACGAAGGACGCGCTCGCCTCCGCGGGCATCGCGCTCGCGGACGTCGACGCGTTCTGGCTCGGCACGCTCTACTCGGGCCAGTCGGGTCTCACGCTCTCGCGCCCGCTCAAGATCGACTACAAGCCGGTGAGCCGGCTCGAGAACTACTGCGCCACCGGCTCCGAGGCGTTTCGCAACGCGTGCTACGCGGTGGCCTCCGGCGCCTACGACATCGCGATGGCCGTCGGCGTCGAGAAGCTGAAGGATTCGGGGATCTCGGGTCTCCCGGGCCAGCCGGTGCCCGGTGACGGCACCCGCGCCGGGCTCACCGCGCCGGCCACCTTCAGCCTGTTGGCCCCGGCCTACGGGAAGAAGTACGGCGTGGAGGACGCGGCCTTGAAGGACGTGATGACGCGGATCGCGTGGAAGAACCACAAGAACGGCGCCCTGAACCCGCGCGCGCAGTTCCGGAAGGAGGTCCCGAAGGAGACGATCGCCTGCTCGCCGCTGGTCGCCGGCCCGCTCGGCATCTTCGACTGCTCGGGCGTCAGCGACGGCTCCGCGGCCGCCATCATCGTGCGAGCGGAAGACGCGCACCGCTACACCGACAAGCCGCTCTACGTGAAGGCGCTCTCGTTCGTCGCCGGCCCCGCGGCCGGCCCACTGGATCCCGACTACGACTACACGACCTTCCCGGAAGTGGTGGCCTCCGCCGTCGACGCGTACGCCCAGGCCGGGATCAAGGACCCGCGCCAGGAGCTCGCGATGGCCGAGGTCCACGACTGCTTCACGCCGACCGAGCTCGTGCTGATGGAAGACCTCGCCTTCGCCTCGCGCGGCACCGCGTGGAAGGAAGTGCTCGCCGGCACGTTCGATCTCGACGGCGAGCTGGCCGTGAACCCCGACGGCGGTCTGAAATCCTTCGGCCATCCGATCGGCGCCTCGGGCCTGCGCATGCTCTTCGAGGCGTGGCTGCAGCTGCGCGGCGAGGCCGGCAAGCGGCAGATCGCCTCGGTGGCGCGTGGCCGCAAGCTCGCCCTCACCCACAACCTGGGCGGCGCGCCCGGCGAGTGCGTATCCTTCGTCAGCGTGGTCGGGTCGGAGCCGGCCGCGTAGCGGGGGCGAGCGCGCGAAGCGCGTCGAGCTGGATCGCGCGGCGGCCCTCCGGATCCTGCTCGTAGGTCGAGAGAGCGAGAAACGCGGTGTCGACGCCCGCGTCCAGATAGCGCTGGACGTGGGCGCGAATCGTCTCGATCGAGCCACGAATGATCAGGTCATTCATGACCTGCTCGGGCACGGCGGCCACCGCCGCCTTGCGATCGCCGCTCTGCCAGGCACTCCACATCGGCCCGAGCGCCTCGCCGCGCCCGAGCCACTCCTGGAACGCCCGATAGACCGGAACGTTCAGGTACGCGGTAACGTGCCGCCGCACCGCGAGGTCCGAGGGCGGGCTCGGCGGGTCGATGTTGACCAGCAGCCGCGCGGTGATCTCGAGCGCCGCGGGATCGCGGCCGGCCTTCTCCGCGGCCGCGCGGCAGACCGCGACCGACTTCGGCACGTCCTCCGCCGAGAGCCAGTTGATGATCACGCCATCACCGACCTCGCCGGCGACCCGGAGCATCCCCGGCCGTAGCGCCGCGACGTAGATCGGAATCGGCCGCTCGGGCGGTCGGCTCAAGCGAAACCCGTCCACGGAGAAGGTCTCGCCGCGGAAGACCACGCGCTCGCCGGTGAGGGCGCGCCGCAGGAATTGCGCCGTCTCGCGGACGCGGGTCGCCGGCCGGCTGAATACGCCGCCGTTCCACGACTCGACGATCGGCTGAGAGCCGGCGCCGATGCCCAGACAGAACCGGCCGGGCGCCACCTCGGCGATACCGGCCGCGGACATCGCGAGGGTCGCCGGCCCGCGCGTGAACACGTTGGCGATCGCGGTCCCGAGCCGCATCGACGTCACCGACCCGACGACCGCGAGCGGCGCGAAGCCATCGACGCCATCGGCCTCGAGTGACCACGCGTCGAGATAGCCGAGCCGCTCGGCCTCGCGCGCGATCTCCGCGTGCTCGGCCAGCGCAAAGCCGTCGAGCGGCACCGATAGCGCGAGGCGCTTCCCGGCCATCAGCCTGGCCGCGCGGGAGGCGACTGCTCGACGTGAGCGATCGCGCAGTCCGCGCCGTGGATCTTCTCGGCACGCGCCACGGCCTCCTCGACGCTGCCGGCGACCTCGAAGCCCACGTGCCGGGGAATCGCCGGATCGCGGGGCGCGGCGACGATCACGCGCCCGACGTGGCCCAGGCGCTTGAGAGGATAGACCGCGAAGATCGCGTGCACCGGGTGGAAGCCGAAGTGCCGGCGGTACGCGTCGACGTAGTCGGGCCGCCGCGCGTAGTCGTCGGCGAAGCGCCGCATGATGTCGTACGGGTCGCGCGTCGTCCCGAGCACGCGCTCCCACACGTCCGGGTACGACGGGTGCGCCACGCGATCCCACCGCTCGGGAACGGGCGTGGCCATGATGACCGTGCAGCCGGGCTTGCCGATCGCCTCGACGAGCCCGCCGAGATAGCCGAGCCCCGACGAGATCAAGGTGAGGATCGGATTCACGTGGGAGAAGACCGCGTACGGGCTGTCGTCGGGAACGCCGTAGACGATGACGTCGAAGCGCTCGCTCGCCTGATCGCGGCGCGGCGGGAACATGCTCGCCATCGCGCTCACGATCGCCCGCCGGGCCTCGGCGACCGAGCCGGCGACGACCTGGGCGACCCGGAACGGATCGGCGAGCAAGGTGTCGATCTTGAAGATGCGCCGGCCGAGCCGGCTCTCGAGGTGGCGGCCCATCTCGTCGAGCACGGCGTGCATGCGGTTACCGTGCACCGACATCGACATGCCGTCGGGGGTGTGGGTCACACGGATCGAGGCGTAGGTGGAGAGCCCCACGCACACGGACTTCCAGCCGCCGTTGAAGCCGCGCATGTGGCCGGCGTTCACGTAGACGACCAGGTCGGATTCGGTGACGAGCCGGTTCACGACGACCGGGTAGCCGTGCTCCGGCGTCCGTCCGAGGTCGACGAGGCCGTCCGGATTCTCCGCGTCGTGGCAGTCGAGGCGCTCGCCGAACTCGGCGACCAGGTCGGCGCCGATGATCCGCCCGAGCTCGGTCGGGCGGAGCTTTCGATGGAGCGCGTTGGCGCAGACCAGCGAGACCTGCCCGCGCGCGACACCGGTGACCGCCAGATCCCTCAGCACCGCCTCGATCGCAACCGAGCGAATCGGCCCGTAGGACGGCACCGTCGCGTCGTCGAACGCGATCGTGACTCGCGAGTGAGGCTTCACGAGCTCGCCGATGCTCGGGAGCCCGAGCGGGCTGGCCAGCGCCCGGTCGACGGCCGCCGGCAGGTCGTCGACGGCCGCCGGAGTGATCGCTTCGGTGTTCGAGAAGCTGCGGGTCCGGCCGGGAAGCGTCGCGGTCAGGGTTGTCTCGCCGTACGGCAGGTCGACGGTCATCACGCCGGGATCTCGCGGAACGGATCGAGGCTCACGGACTCCCGTAGATCCGGCGGTACTCGTCCCAGGAGAGCACGACCTTCTTGACGTAGAGGCGCGTCTCGTCGAACGGGATCTGCTCGACGAACGCCTCGATGTCGTCGCTGCGCCGCGTGCTCAGCCACTGGCGGACGCGATTGGGTCCGGCGTTGTAGGCGGCCAGCGCCAGCCGCGGATCGTTGAACTCGCGCATCAGCCCCGCCAGGAAGCGCGTGCCGAGCTCGATGTTGAAGCCGGGGTCCTCGAGGTCGCCCGTCGGCGCCATCAGGCGCGCGGTCGCCGGCATGAGCTGCATCAGGCCGCGCGCGCCCACCGGTGAGGTCGCGCGCGGATAGTAGCTCGACTCCTCGCGCACGACGGCGGCGACCAGATAGGGATCGATTCCCCGGCGCTGCGCGGCCTCGCGCATCTCGTCGCGCCACGCGTACGGGTAGAACATCTCCCAGAACGCGCGCGGGAGCGTCGGGTCGCCGGTCGACGCGAGCGTCTGGAAGTGTCGGCGCATGATACGCAAGGCCATGTGATAGCGCTCAGCCTCCACGTACACGCCCGCCATTCCATAGAGACGAACGGGGTCGCTCGCGGCGCCTTGTACGGCGTCCTCCAGCTCCGACGCGGCCGCGTCGATGAGGTTGATCCGTCGCAGCAGCACCACCCGCGCGAGGCCCGAATCGTCGGTCAACGCATCGCGAGGCTCCGGGGGCAGCGCGATTTGCCCTGCCACGCCGCCCTCTCTGGCGCGGCCGAGCCGGCCGGCGGCGAGCATCCCGTAGTAGCTTCGGGGCGCCTCGGACAGGATCTGGTTGTAGAGCTCGGCCGCCTCCCCGCCGCCCGCTTGCTCGCGCGCACGGCCGGTCCAGTAGAGCGCGGGCATTCGGTAGGCGCCGGCGCTGGGGAGCGCGGCCAGGCGGGCCCAGCTCTTCTGGGCGCCCTGCGCGTCGCGCTTGCCGTAGGCCAGCCAGCCGAGCCGCCAGAGCGATGCGGCCGCGGCCTCGCGGGTCGGAAACTGCGCGACGACCGCGCGATAGGCCGTGATCGCCTCGGGGTCGCGGTTGAGATCCTCGAGAACCAGAGCCTTCAGGTAAAGCGCCTCGGCCTTGTCCGCCTCGGCGCCCGTCCCCGCGACCGCTTCGAGCCCCGTGAGGGCCCGGCCCAGATCCTTGGCACGCACGTAGAGCCGGGCCTGTTCGAGCTTGAGTCGCGGGCGACGCTCCGCGGGCGAGCGATCGATCACGAGCCCCAGCGTGCGCGCCGCCACGTCGTAGCGCCGGAGGCTCCGGGCGCTGTCGGCGACGACGCGAAGCGCCCGTGTCACGACGGCGCCTTCCTTGACCTCGTCGACGATGCTCTGCGCCTCGGTCATCGCGACGTCGGGCACGTTGGCGCGGAGCAGTCGCTCGACCCGATCGACGCGCTGGGTCGGCGTCAGCGGAGGCAGGCGAGCGCCGGCCGCCTGCAGCGCGGCGATGTGGTCGCCCGCCCCATCGGCATAACCGCTCGCCGGCGTGAGGATGCGCACATCGCGGTAGGTCAGCGCCGCGGCGTCGAGCTGGCCGAGTGTCTCGGCCGTCATCGCGAGCAGATAGAGCGCGCCCGGCAGCTCGGGCGCGTCGGGATAGGAGTTGATCAGCCGGACCAGGACGGTCTGGGCCGACGCGTCCTGATCGACTCGCAGGTCGAGCGTCGCGGCGAGCAGGAGCGCGCGCGGCGCCAGGCGACTCTTCGGATAGCGGTCGACGACGCTCAGCGCGGCCTCGCGCGCCGCGGCCAGATCGTCGCGCCGCGAGAGGGCCTCCGCCCGCAGGTAGCGGACGTGATCGCCGATCACGCTGTCTTTGGCGGCGTCGGTGCCGAACTCGCGGATCAGCGGCTCCACGTCACCCTGCTGGTAGGCCTCGACCGCCGCGGCCCACCTCCGCTCGGGCTCGGGTTGGGTGCCCGGCGCCTCGGACTGCGCCACGACGGCCACCGGTGCGAGCAGCACGGCCGCGCCGAGGAGCACGCGCAGGAGGGCGGTGTCGCGCGTCGCGCGCCAGGTGAAGGCGATGCGCTGGAGCGCGGTGAGGTTCGACAGCACCGCGAGCACCCAGAGCGCCGGCTCGAGCAGGTCGAGCAGCGCGCCGGCGATCAGACAGATCATGCGCTCCGGACGCTCCATCATACCGACGGTGCACCGCACGCCGATCGACTCGGCCCGCGCCTTCGTGTAGCTCACCATCATCGAGCCGATGAGCCCGGCCATCGCGACGATGGCGCCGCGCGTGTGGGAAACCTGGGCATAGAGGACAACGATCGCGAGGAGCACGACCAGGTCGGAGTAGCGATCGATGACCGAGTCGAGAAATGCCCCGAACGCCGACACCTGGCCGGAGGCGCGCGCCAGCGAGCCGTCGAAGAAATCGCAGAGCCCGGCCAGGATGAGGAGGACGCCGGCGGTGCGGATCCGCCCCGTGCAGAAGGCGGTCGCGGCCAGGAGGCTCACGCCGAGCCCGATGAGCGTCAGATGGTTCGGCCGCAGGTGGAACTGGCGATAGAGCGCGAGACCGATCGGGTCGGTCCAGCTGCGTATGGGCTCACGGTAGCGCCCGAGCATCGTCAGATCGGCTGGACGAGCGCCTGCTCGAGCGCCTCGCGTACGTGCCCCAGCGCGTCGGGGTCCTCGACCTTCCGGCCCTGGCCGTCGTGCACGTAGAACGTGTCGACCGCCTGATCGATCTCGGTGGCGATCCTCGCGGTCGCAATGTCCAGGCCGAGTCCCGCGAGCGTGCGCGTGATCAGGTAGAGCAGGCCCAGGCGGTCGGGACACTTCACCTCGAGCACCGTGTAGTCGTCCGAGAGGTGGTTGTCCAGGGTGATCTTCACGGGCCCCTGGGCGCCGGCGGCGCGTCCGGCGGCCCGCCGCTTCTCGAGCAAGGCCGCGACCTGCGCCTCGCCCGTCAGCACCATGCCAAGCGCGTCGAGGGTGCGTCCCCAGTACGCCGGCGACATGACGGCGTCGCCGACGGGATCGTTGACCTGGAAGGTGTCGATGGCGATGCCGTCGCCGCGCGTGTGGATCTGGGCCGAGATGATATTCACGCCCTGCGAGGCGAGCGTGCCCGCGATCAGCGAGAAGAGGCCGGGCAGGTCCCGGGTGACGACGACGAGATCGGACGAACCCAGATCGGGGTGGTGGAACAGCTCGGTCACGACGGACGTGTTGCCCAGCGTCTGGAGCATCTGGAGATGCTCGGCCATCCGCTGCACGCCGGTGGTGGCCAGGTAGCGGTCGGACATCATCGCCAGGTGCGCCTTGACCGCCTGCGCCGGCAGCTCTTCGCCGACGGCCTGGCGCAGCCGATCGGCGAGCTGGGTACGGCTCGGGCGCTCGCTGCGTCCGCCGGTGAGCCGGGCGAGCGTGCGCTTGTAGAGCTCGTGCAGGATCGTCGCCTGCCAGGGCGTGAGGACGCCGGGGCCGACCGCCCGCATGTCGGCCCAGGTGAGCAGGTAGAGCATCTTGAGTCGCTGCGGATCGCTGGCGGTCACCGCGAAGTCCGCGATGGTCTTGGGATCGTCGATGTCACGCCGCTGAGCGATGTGCGACATCGTGAGGTGGTGGGCCACCAGGAACTCGACCAGCGCGCCCTCGTCGGGCGGAAGGTCGATCCGCGTGACCAGCTCGCGGATCAACGGAATGCCCTTCGCGACGTGGCCGTGCCCGCGGGCCTTTCCGACGTCGTGCAGCAGCATGCCGAGCATGAGGAGCTCTGGCTTCTCCACCTCGCCGAGCACCTGCGCGGCGCCCTCCGACTCTGCGGACTGGCCGGGCGCCAGCGCCTCGAGGTGCTCGACGGCGAGCAGCGAGTGCTGGTCGACCGAGAATTTGTGGTAGACGTCGTACTGCACCAGGCACGTCAGCGCGCCGAACTCCGGCAAGAACC
>Ga0209160_1002102_pt1 | contig 16658 bp, 10 predicted proteins | sample GraSoiAngelo_153_FD_186167 | JGI IMG/M metagenome (GOLD analysis project Ga0209160, IMG submission 186167) | Grasslands soil microbial communities from the Angelo Coastal Reserve, California, USA - 14_1009_12_40cm (SPAdes) (version 2) | ecosystem: Environmental > Terrestrial > Soil > Grasslands ... | reverse complement strand
ACTCCCACGATTTCTGGAGTTCTGACTCTGCTGTGATCATTTCCAGCTTGTGACTTTCTGCCACGAAACGCTGCGATGAATCCGCGTATGCTGGCGTCAACATCGCGTACGATGCCCGTGGCGAACCCGAGAGTCCCGATGCCTGCATCATGGCTGGCGGCGGGGATACCCTCTTGGCCCTTTCGCAGCCCGTCGCCGCTAGTCCCAGACCTGCAAGAACGAAAGCACCAAATTTGCGATTCATGGCTCCCTCACTTGCAGTCCCAAGTGGACTGCCGCAGCATACCTCGAATCTGCTCCATTCTGCATGGGCCCACCGCTCTCACAAAAGCTTAGACGCCAGGCTGTGCGCACAGTTCCTCGATGCAGCAGAACCTTGGCTGTGAGTGGACTTTAGGTCAGCCAGATTTCTCCTTGACGAATTCCATCGGCATGGTATACTGCGCTCTAGGTAATACTGTGAAAAGATCAAGCGCGGCAGATACTCTGCCGCGTTTTCTTTTGCGAACCTGCTCCCTACTTTCGATGAGCACCCCAGTTCGCATCGTTTAGAATCAATCACTTACGAATCGCAAATTTTGTAAGCGCTTTGTTTTGACATTCATACAGAATGCCCCCCGGGGTGGGTGTAGCTCTGTCTCACGGAATTCAACCTAACAGGTGGTCATAACTCACTTAGAATCAACACTTACAAAGCCACCTCGCAACTATTGATTCTAAACCATTTACGTGGACAGCTAAATCCTTTAGATGCAACACTTACGAAGAAACCGGAGGGTGGGGGGCACACAGAGCCTGTCGCGCCGACAGTCCGCCCCAACGCACACAAATCTCCTACTCACGGCTTTATTGAGATTTGGCGTTTCGCTCTGGGGTTCGGCTTACTTGATCTCGACGTCGGTTCGTGTGGTGAACGCCAGTCGCGTTTCTGCGGGAAACTCGATGTCCTTCTTGCCCGTCGCTGCAGCGCCCGCAGTGCCGGCTCCCGCGCCAGCCGCCGCTCCGATGGCTGCGCCCTTACCACCGCCCGCCAACGCGCCAATGACAGCGCCTCCGGCCGCGCCCCCACCGATAAACCCGGCGTCGCGCTTGCCCTTGCCTTTCTCGCTTCTACCGGCGGAGCTGGTCGCAAAGGTGTACTCTTTGCCGTTCACCGTCACGGTGCGCAGATGCAGGTACAGTTTCGCGGGCGTCGAAAGCCGTCCCGAAGCCTGCACGGCGCTGACCGACAACTTGACCGGGGAACCTTTTGGGATCACCACTTTGCCGCCGACGGTCACGTCCTTGGCAACCGATCCGGTGACCGGCTGGCCGACTTTCGCAGTCTTGGAACTGACGGTCTGGTCGGTTACCACAGAAATGGCCGTGCCCTTGGGAACCGTCCCGCCAGCCATCGATAAGGCTGGCACCAGGAACACGACCGCGAGAAAAATGGCAAATGCACGAATTCGAGAATTCATCTCCGTCACCTCAAACCTCAAGTTGGGGCTGTAAATAAAATTCTAACAGAACAAGACTTTCTAGGCGTGGAAATGCCCTGCCGTGGGGCGCTAAAGATGAAACATCAGCTCGTCGAAGCCTGGCGATTTCGTCTCGACGTACATGTTGTCAATCAATCGCATCTTGCCAATGAAGGCCGCGAGAAGCACATAACACGCTCTGGTGATTCTCACGACCGGCTCGAAGGACTCGGCATCGACGATCTCCGCGTAATCCACCGCCGCGAGCCGTTCCGCGCCAATCGCACGGTGCAGCACGGATTGCAACTGCAGCGCGTCGCGCACTCCTGCGGCGAGTTCGCTTCTCGCTCGGTCTAGCGCGCGGTACAAAATCGTTGCGGCTTTGCGCTCCTCGGAATTCAAATAAGCATTGCGGGAGGAAAGCGCCAGGCCATCCGCTTCGCGGACAATCGGGCACATCACGATTTCGGAATCCAAATTCAAGTCGCGCGCCATTTGCGTGATGAGCCGCGCCTGCTGCGCATCTTTTCGCCCGAAGTACGCGAAATGCGGCTGCACAATTTGCAGCAGCTTCATCACCACGGTCGTGACGCCGCGAAAATGCCCGGGCCGCGACTTTCCTTCGAGCCTCTCGCTGAGGCCTTCGACATGGACGTAGGTCGAAAAATCTTTCGGATAAATTTCCGCCGCTTCGGGCGCGAACAGCGCGTCCACGCCGGCTTGTTTTAACTTCTCGCTGTCGCTCTCAAACCTTCGCGGATATTTTGCAAAATCCTCGTTCGGGCCGAACTGTTTCGGATTCACAAAAATGGAAGCAATCAGCGGAGAGCATTGCTGTTTCGCTCTGGCGATCAGCGAGGTGTGGCCTTCATGCAGCGCACCCATCGTTGGAACTAGACCGATAATGCGGCTCTCCGCGCGCGCCTGCCGCGCCATCTCTTTCATCCACGCGATGGTTCGGATGGTTTCCACAAGCCCCTTAACACTTGTAGGGGCGCAGCACTGCTGCGCCCCAGTTGGCATCCCGGTAAGTCTAGCGATGTTTTCTTCCAAAAAACAAAAAGCCGACGAAAGGCCTATGCGCCCGCCGCCAGCGAGCGCTCGCGATAAAAATGCATCAGGTCGGTCAAGATTGGCTGCGCGCCAAGCTGCCGCAAAAGCGTCGTCACTTGCCCGCGGTGGTACGTTCCGTGATTCACCAGATGCTGCATCGATTGCCACAAGGGATTCTTATACACGCCGAATTTCAGCGTCTTGTATTCCATCTCGCGGTCGAGGTCTGCTTGCGTCAGCCCGCGCGCAAAACTCAGCAGCCTGGACTCGAACTCGTTCCAGCGCTCCTGCAGGCTGGAAACATCGTTGAATTGCGTCGTGTCCGGAAGAGAAGACGGCGAGCGTCCTTGAAAGCGTTCCAGCCACAGCCATTCGGCTCCATAGATATGCGCCAGCGTGTCGCGCACGGAGCTGAAGCTCGAGGCCATGGATTTCACGAACTGCTCCGCGGTGAGTTGGGAAGCCGCTTCTAACTGGCGATGATTCGCCCAGGCATTGTAGTCATAGAGGGTGCGCATCTCTTCCGGTGTCATGACCAGCCCCCCTTAACGAGTGGAATCCCTGCGCCGTTCAGCTCGCGATAGGAATGGTTCTGCGAAGCGAGGAACCCGCTTGTTTCGCTTCCTACCAATCGCCGTCACTATTGACCGGCGCTTCCTTCTCCTCCTTCGCCGGCTGCGGCGCGTGGTACGACTCCGCATCGGAAGGAAATCCGCCATTGCGCACGTCTTGGCAATAGGCGCGCACCGCATTTGAAACGACTTCTCCCACGTTGGCATATTGCCGCGCGAACTTGGGTGTCTGGTTGAAGGTAAGTCCCAAAATGTCGTGGATCACCAGAATCTGGCCATCGCAATCCGGCCCGGCTCCAATGCCGATCGTGGGAATGCGCAAATCACGGGTAATCTGCACCGCCAGTTCGCGCGGCACGGCTTCCAGCACCACGGCGAACGCACCCGCAGCTTCCACGGCGCGCGCATCGCGAATCAACTGTTCCGCCGCGTTCGGCGTCTTCCCCTGCACGCGGTAACCGCCGAGCGCATTCACCGACTGGGGCGTCAGCCCCACATGGCCCATCACCGGAATTTCCGCTTCCGTCAGCCGCGCAATCAGCTCAAGGCGGCGTTCCCCACCTTCGATCTTCACCGCTTCTGCTCCGGCTTCTTTCACAAAGCGCACGGCATTGCGCAGCGATTCTGCTGTGTCGGTGTGGTAGCTGCCGTACGGCATGTCCGCAACGAGCAGCGCGCGCCGCGTGCCGCGCCGCACCGCGCGCGTGTGGTGCAGCATATCGTCTAGGGTCACGGGCAGCGTGCTCTCATGCCCCAGCACAACCATGCCGACGGAGTCACCGACAAGAATCACGTCCACGCCAGCTTCATCGAGCAAGCGCGCGGTCGGATAGTCGTACGCTGTCAGGCAGGTGATTTTTTGTACTTTCGAGTGGGAGCCCGCAGCCTGATACTTGCGCTGCAGGAGATCGGGGACGGTAATTTTGCCGTTCCCAGGATTAAAAACGACACTCATGTTGGCCTCCGGTGCCGCTCCCTCCCTTTCTCAAAGACGACCGCAGAGCAGTCGACGGGATGCAGCCCTGTACCTTACATTCACAAAGGATAGCAAACTCGAATGCGAAGCACCACAGATTTCGATGCTTGCCTCACGCTCTCTTGGCTTGGGAACGGCCTTTCCATTGGGCGCCACGGCCGAACCAGTAGCGCACTGCAGAAACGCAAGTTGCATAGCCATAGAACATCGCAGCGACCGGAAGCGTCAGGGCCCAGGGCCAGGGGAGGCCGTAAAATCGCACGGTCACCCCAAACGAGGCCGCCATTAGGGCAATGGTCGTATCCACGAACCACCAGGCTTCTCCCGGATAGGCAAAAAAGAGCACCCAGGGAAGCAAATAGGTTACGCAGAGACCTGCCAAAGTGGCGAGTAGCAAAAGGAAAGAATAACGAAGCTGCGTGAAGGCAGTGCGCGCGATGAGATCGCGAATTTCACCGAAGCTGCCATAACTGCGCAAGCTCACGCTCGCGCGAGTAAGGCCCATCCAGATTTTCCCGCTACTTTTCTTCACCGCGCGCGCGAGAGCGCAATCGTCGATCACTTCGTTTCGAATTGCTTGCATTCCGCCGATGCGCTCGAGAGCGGCGCACCGCAGCAAAATGCACCCGCCCGCGGCGCCCACCGTGCGTGCCTTCGGGTCCGCGATCCAGCTCGGCGGATAAAGCATGAGAAAGAAATACAAAAAGGGAGGAATCAGAAACCGCTCCGGAATCGTCTTCGCCTGCAGCAAAACCATCAGTGAGGCGAGATCGAGCGAATTGCTTTCTGCGCGGAAGACCAAACGACGCAGCGTATCTGGTGCATGCACGATATCCGCGTCGGTGAACCAGAAAAAGTCAGGCACTTCGTCCCCCGCAGCCCGAATGCCTTCGTTCATGGCCCAAACCTTTCCCGTCCAGCCCGGTGGAAGTTCCGCCGCGGAATGAACAGCGATTCGCGCGGTTGCGCCGCACTCTTCCGCAGCTTTCCGCGCCAGCTCAGCTGTGCCGTCGTTGCTGTGATCGTCCACGAGCAGCACGGAAAACTCGCCGGAATAGTCCTGTTTGGCGAGGGAAATGATCGAGCGAGCGATGGTTTCCGATTCGTTTCGTACGGGAACGATCACTACCACGCGCGGCCAGCGGTCGAGGAGTTTCGGCTCGATTTTGTCTTCGCGCAATTGCCAGAAATTTCCCCGTGCGAAGAAAAGATAAATCCAAATGGCCAGCGGGGTGGCGGCGATAAGAGTCGGCGTCAGAGGCACGCGCTATTTTGCAACAGAACCAGTCGCCAGTAATCAGTTTTCAGCTCTAAGTCACGACATAATAGATTCGGAACTGACTGGGGCGCAGCAGTGCTGCGCCCCTACAAGGGGAATGCGAAGAGATGGCTTTCAAGCCAGATCTTCGGCGCGGATGGGCAAACGGCGGATTGGTTTGCCGGTGGCGGCAAAGATGGCGTTGCACACCGCGGGAGCAATCGGCGGAGTGCCGGGCTCGCCACAGCCGCCCGGCGCTTCGTTGCTCGGCACGATGTGAACTTCGACCTTGGGCATCTCGTTGATTCTGAGCATCTCGTAATCATTGAAATTGCTTTGTTCGACGCGGCCCTTGGCAATGGTGATCTGTCCTTTCAGCGCCGCCGTGAGGCCGTAGACAATTCCGCCTTCCATCTGTGCCGCGATGATATCGGGATTCACGTGACGGCCGCAGTCGACGGCACAAACGACGCGGTGCACGCGGACTTCACCGGACTTGCGATTGACGCTGACTTCGGCGACCTCGGCGACAAAACTGCCGAACGATTCGACGACGGCGATGCCGCGCGTTTGCCCAGCCGGAAGAGGTTTTCCCCAGCCCGCTTTTTCGGCCGCCAATTCCAGAACGCCGCGATGGCGCGGCGCGTTGGCTAAGAGCTTGCGGCGGAATTCGAAGGAATCTTTTCCGGCTGCCTTGGCAAGCTCTTCCATGAAACACTCGGTGATGTAGCCATTCTGCGAATTTCCCACGGAGCGCCAGAAACCGACGGGCACACCCGTTTCCGTCAAAACGTATTCGACGAGGAAATTCGGGATGGCGTATTTACTGTTGGCCTGGCCTTCCACGGAAGATTCGTCGATTCCGTTTTTGACGGAGCCAGGAAAGAAGCGCGACATAATGGAAGGGCTGACGATGCGGCTCTTCCACGCCACGGGCCAGCCGTCGGAGTCGAGCCCTCCCGTGAGTTTCGTGTATGCTGCGGGGCGGTAGAAATCGTGCTGCATATCGTCTTCGCGCGACCAGGTCACCTGCACGGGCGCGCCAGAGGCCTTCGAAATCTCGACGGCTTCGGCGACAAAATCCTGCTCGGCGCGGCGGCCAAATCCGCCCCCAAGAAAAGTAGTGTGTACGCGAACCTGCTCCGGCTTCAGGCCAGTGAGTTTCGCGCCAGTGTTTTGATTGAAGGTCTGGAATTGCGTCGGCGCGTAGATGTCGCAGTCATCGGTTCGAACGTCCGCGGCGCAGTTCATCGGCTCCATGGTGGCGTGGGCGAGGAACGGAACTTCATAGCCGGCCTCGACTTTTTTCGCCGCTCCCGCGAGCGCCGTTTCCACGTCACCATCTTTGCGCGCGATGGCGCCTGTTTTTTCGGCATTTTCCAGATAGAGCTTGCGAATCGATTCCGAGGAAACGGACGCGTTCGGACCTTCGTCCCATTCGATTTGCAGCGCGCGGCGTCCTTCCATCGCGGACCAGGTGTTGTCCGCGACCACGGCGACGCCAGAGGAAATCTGGAGGACCTGCTTCACGCCGCGGACCGCTTTTGCCTTCGTCGCGTCAAAACTTTTGACCTTTCCGCCAAAAACGGGACAGCGCGCTACGACCGCATATTGCATATTCGGAAGCCGCACGTCGATGCCGAAACCCGCCTTTCCATTACTCTTCGCGGGCGTATCGAGGCGCTTCACGGGCTTGCCGATGTATTTGTAGTTTTTCGGACCTTTCAAGGCAGGATTGGCGGGAACGGCAAGCTTAGCGGCTTCTTCGACAAGCGCGCCGTAATTCAACCGCTTGTTCGTCGCTGTGTGAACGACGGCACCGTTTTCCGCGCGGCACGCGGACGGATCGACGTACCACTGCTGCGCCGCGGCAGCGATCAGCATTTCGCGCGCAGCCGCGCCCGCTTTTGTGAGCGGTCCCCAGGAGGCACGGACACTGGTGCTTCCGCCGGTGCCCTGCACGCCGAAGAGCGGATTGAAATAGGCTGGCGCGGCGGGAGCGAATTCGGTTTTGATTTTTTTCCAGTCGAGTTCGAGCTCTTCGGCAAGTAGCATCGCCAGGGAAGTGACCACGCCCTGACCCATCTCGGACTTGTCGATCATCAGCGTGACCGTGTCATTCGGCGCGATGCGCACCCAGGCATTGAGGCTTGCTGGCTCTGAAGGCGGACCTGCGGCAAGCGCCTCATATTTCGACGGCAGATAAAAGCCGATGACGAGCGCCGTGCCGCCAGCGGCGCTCTTCTTCAGAAACTCACGGCGATCGAGCGTTCCTGCAGGGGACATGGAAGCCTCCGTTTCGAATCCGTTCTTATCAGGCTGCTCTGAAAACAGATTGCCAAATGGCTCAAGCCAAATCTTCCACGCGAATCGGCAAGCGGCGAAGACGCTTGCCCGTAGCGTTAAAGATGGCATTACAGATGGCGGGTGCAATCACGGGAACGGTAGGCTCGCCGATGCCGGTCGGCGCCTCGGTGCTGGGCACGAGGTGAACTTCGATCGGCGGAGCTTCGTTCATGCGGATCATTTCATAGTCGTTGAAATTGGCCTGCACAATGCGACCGCGCTCGACGGTAATGGCGTCCTTGACGGTAGCAGTGAGCGCATAAATCGCGGCGCTCTCCACTTGGGCGCGAACGCCATTGGGATTGACGGGGCGGCCGCAATCGACCGCGCACACCAGGCGTTTCACTTTGAGTTCGCCGGAATTCGCGGAGACTTCCGCAACAGCCGCGACATAACTATGAAAGGAGTAGAAAGCAGCGATGCCGCGGCCTTCGCCCTTCGGCAGCGGCTTGCCCCAGCCGGCTTTCTCCGCAGCGAGCTGCAAAACCCCTTTCAGCCGCGCCGTATCGAGTGGAGGGTAATCCGGCCCCTCACCAAATTGCGGAATTTTACGGGAGTCGCCGATGAGCTTCAGGCGAAATGAGAGTGGATCCTGACCAGCAGAGTGAGCCAGCTCGTCGACAAAGCTCTCCATGACGAAGCCGCTGCTGGAATGCTCGACGGAGCGCCACCACGCGCGCGGGGCGCTGGAATGGGCGAGGGTGTATTCGACGCGAATGTTGGGCGTGGCGTAAGGAATGGTGGCGCCGGTGCCGAATTCGCCCAGCCCCGGATCATCCGCGCCTTTCTGGCTCCACTTGGCGGCGATGGAAGTCGAGGTTTGGAAATGTTTCCAGGCGGCAAGCTTGCCTTCGCTGTCGAGCGCCCCTTGCAGCTTGTGATAGGAAGCAGGGCGATAGAAATCGTGCTGCATGTCGTCTTCGCGGGTCCACAGGACCATGACCGGTTTGCCGGAAGCCTTGGCGACTTGCGCAGCTTCCATCACGAAGTCGGCCTGGTACCGCCGGCCGAAGCCGCCGCCCATGAGCGTGGTGTGCACGATGACTTTTTCCGGCGGGAGCTTGGCGATTTCGGCGATCACGCCTTGGGCCCACTGCGGGCCCTGGGTGGGCACCCAGGCTTCCGCGCTGTCTGTCTGAATGTGCACGGTGCAATTCATGGGCTCCATGCAAACGTGAGCGGCAAAAGGCAACTCGTACACAGCTTCGAGCTTTTTTGAGGCGGAAGCGAGCGCGGCGTCGGCATCGCCATCGTTGCGCAGGGCTTTTCCAGGCTTTGAGGCATTCTCGAGGAATTGCTTGTGCAGTTCCTCGGAGGATTCGTTGGCAGCCGCACCTTCGTCCCACTTCACTTCGAGCGCCTTGCGGCCCTGGATGGCGGCCCAGGAATTGTCGGCCAGTACGACGACGCCACCCGAGGTAGAAGCGCCGCGGCCGCTGGTTTTGATTTCCAGAACATCGCGCACGCCGGGAACGGCCTTGGCTTTGGTGGCGTCAAAGGAAGCCACTTTGCCTTCGAAAACGGGGCAGCGGGCAATCACGGCATAGAGCATGCCCGGGACGCGCGAATCGATACCGAATTTGGCCGAGCCGTTGGATTTCGAAGCCGCGTCGAGGCGGTGCACCTCGTGACCAACGATGGTGAAGTCGTTGGGATTTTTTAGCGGGACAGTGTGCAAGTTGGGAACGGGGAGCTGCGAGGCCTCGGCGACGAGCTCGCCAAAGCGGAAAGACCGCTCGGGATGGCCGTGCACGACGTAGCCGTTTCTTGCTTTGCAGGTATCCGTGCCGACTTCCCATTTTTTCGCCGCGGCAGTGATGAGCATTTCGCGAGCGGCGGCGCCGGCCTGGCGCAGAGCAAGCCAGGAATCTTTGACGCTGCCACTGCCGCCGGTGCCGAGATCATAAATTTTAGGATTGGTGGGCGCCTGCTCAATGTGCACCTGCTTCCAATCGACGCACAGCTCTTCGGCGAGAATCATGGGCAGCGAAGTGTAAACGCCCTGGCCCATCTCCGACTTTCCGAGGACGAGGGTGACGCGATCATCGGGAGTGATGCGCACCCAGGCGTCGAAGGGATTGACAGGTTTCTGTTCCTGGTCCTGCGCTTGATCGGCGAACGCACTGGGAGACAAGTGGAAGCAAATTACCAGCGCGGCTCCGCCAGCGGCCCCGGTCTTTAGAAATTCACGACGGTTTACAACGGAAGCGGTTGCCATGGGACACCTCGAAACGGATTGCGAAAGAGCTGCTGGAAAAACTATGCGGCGGAATGAGCCTTGCCACCCTGCATGGACGCGGCGCGGTGAATGGCCTTGCGAATGCGTTGGTAAGTTCCGCAGCGGCAGATGTTGCCGCTCATGGCGTCGTCAATATCGGCGTCGGTAGGGTTGGGCTTTTTGGAAAGCAGCGCTACGGCGGACATAATCTGCCCGGACTGGCAGTAGCCGCACTGCGGAACGTCTTCCTCCATCCAGGCTTGCTGGACGGGATGGCTGCCATCGGCCGAGAGGCCTTCGATAGTGGTGACTTTTTTCCCGGCAACGCTCGAAACGGGCGTGATGCAGGAACGCGTCGCTTCGCCGTTGATGTGGACAGTACAAGCTCCGCACAGCGCCATGCCGCAGCCAAACTTCGTGCCGGTCATGTTCAGCGTGTCGCGGAGCACCCAGAGCAGAGGCATGTCCGGGCTGACGTCGACGGACTGGGACTTGCCGTTCAAAGTGAAACTGATAGCCATGGGGACCTCCTAGAGCAGGCCACTATCCTACAACAAGTCGCGGCCAAGATGAAAATCTGCCGAAACCGGCGCAGGCAGCCGTGACCCTGGCAAGCATGAGAAACCTCAACACCCAGGGGCGCGCTCAAGGAGCGCTAGGCAGTTCAGACGTTACAGTATCTCAGGCGTGAGCAGGATTAATTCCCCGCGACGGCGGCGGGCCTCCGTGGGGCTTCCGGGACTTTTGGCCTTGGCAATTCCGGTTCGACGCCGCGCCAGCCCACGGGGCGGCCGTGGACAGCTTCCTTCACCGAGCGGAAGAGCACCACGTACATCAGTTGGCGGTAATAGAAGCGTTGCAGAAGCACTGGGACGAGCAAGGTCCAATCTTCTTTGCGCTCGAGGGCGAACGCGAGGACGCAGGTGAAGACGTCAATCAGCAAGAAACCGAGGAAGAAAAACACGGAGCGAAGCAAGTCGTCGGTTGTCGCATGAATCGTGGGCAGCCAGGAAAGATGCAGCTTTTCCAGGGCCCAGAGAGCAACCGAGCCAAGGAACAACAAATCGATAACAGGAGAAATAAGCGGCAGCGCAAGTTGAAACACGAAAATGTTCGGCAGGGCAATCCAGCCGAGGGTGCCGTACTTTGGGCGGAAGAGCGTGCTGCTGTGCTTCCAAAAGGATTGCAGCGTGCCAAACGTCCAGCGGAAACGCTGGCGGATGAGCTGGCCCGGCGTCTCCGGCGCTTCCGTCCAGGCAATGGCCTCTTCGTCGTAACTGACGCGCCAGCCGAGACGGCGAATCGCAATGGTGACGTCGGCGTCTTCGGCCACGGTGTCCGCGGTGATGCCGCCGGCAGCATCGATGGCTTTTTTGCGCCAGGCCCCGAGAGCGCCGGGGACCACGGTGATGCAGTTCAGGAGGTCGAAAGCGCGCTTTTCCATGTTCTGGCTGGTGATGTATTCGAGCGCCTGCCAGCGGGTCAGCCAGCGGGAACGGTTACCGACCTTCACGTTGCCTGCGACGGCGCCAACGGTGGAATCCGAGAAACGACGGACCAGCTTGCGGATGGCATCCGGTTCGATTTCCGTGTCCGCGTCGATGGTCACCACGATTTCGGTTTTGGCTTGAGACATGGCCACATTCAGAGCCGCCGCTTTGCCGCGATTGACCTGATGGATGATGCGCACACAGGATTCACGCGAGAAATTGGCGTCCAGAAGCTCGCCGGTTTTGTCCGCGGAACCGTCGTTCACGACGATGATGTGCAGATCCGGATAATCCGAGAGAAGGACCGAGGACACCGTTTGCACAATTACGTTCTCTTCATTGTGCGCGGGAATCAGTACGGTCACGCCGGGCAAGGGCTCATGGATCTCCGGACGATCCGGGCGCAACTTCTCGATGAGCGCGAGAATGCCGATGATCAGCGTGCGGCCGCTGACGAGGATAATGCCCAGGATGAAAGTCGTGGTAATCAACACCCAGAACCAGTGATAAATGCCGAAGATGAATCCGTCGGCCCGAGCCTCAAACTGTTCTTCGGGAGAAAGAGGCAACATCACCTGGGCGCGCGTTTTGCCGATCAGATCGGGCACGGAGACAAACTCATATCCTTCGCCGCGAAGGGCATCGATGAGCTGCGGGAGGGCGAGGACGGTCTGGCCGCGGTCGCCTCCACCATCATGAAGGAGAATGATGTTGCCCTTGGGAGCTTCGCGCAAAACGTTCTCGACAATTTTTGCCGCGGGCAGGGGGACGCCCGGCTTGAGCTGTCTCCAATCGTTTGGATCCACCTTCTGGCCGATGATGATGTAGCCCATATCCTGCGCGGTGGGAAGGTGCGCCACCTCTTCGGCAAATTCGGGCTGGTGGTCGATGCCATAGGGCGGGCGGAAGAAAAGGGGTTTCACGCCAAGGACGCTTTCGATCAGGCGTTCAGTGAGGTTGAGTTCCCAGCGAATTTGGGTGGTGGAGAGATTGGGGTTTTCCCAGTCTGGATGAGAATACGTGTGATTGCCAATTTCGTGGCCTTCCGCGTATTCCCGGCGGAGAAGCTGCGGCCACTTGTTGGCATCCAAACCAATGACGAAAAAAGTCGCCGACACATTTTTCTGTTTCAGAATGTCGAGAATCTTGGGAGTCCAGGTCGGATCCGGCCCATCGTCGAAGGTGAGGGCGAGTTTTTTCTTTGCCGCCCCGATTTGGTCGATGTGGTAGGAGAGCGGGTAGGCATCGTACTTTTCACTGGTGATGAGATCGCTTGCAGGGTCGTAGGTAAAGGTCCGGTGGCCGCTCTTGGGAGTGTCGATGAAGTGCCAGACATCGCCATCCCCATCGAGGATCAAATCCGGCCCAGGCGGAAGGTCGGCCAACTTTTGCCGCACGGCGTCGTCCGGCCGGGTGGCATCCCAGACCGGCCACACGGAGGTGTCGGCTGAACCCAGGCGCCATAAAGCGGTACCCTGCACTCCCAGGCGTTCGCTCGCGCGGAGCTCGTTGTAAGCGGTCACGGCATCGAGCATCCACACCTGGTGCACGTGATCGTGTTCGTCGTAATAGGAGTAGTGCGGATTGAGAGCCGCGGAGTCAAACTCCACCTGGGCCTCGCCGGCGGCGCAAACGCCGGCAGGTGTGGTTTTGTCACAGGATTCGTAGGCGTGAAGCAGTGCTTCCTGAATGGTCAGCGACTGCGCCGACTCCTTTGCTTTCTTGGCGTTGTCCGACCAGTCGTAGGCGTAGCTGCCAACGGCCACGATGATTTTCCGCGCGGGCACTTCCTCCATCACTTGCCGCAGGTTTTCAACGTACCAGTCCTGGGAAGCAACGGGACCCGGGGGCGAGGTCTGCCAGTGCTCGTCGTAGTTCATCAGCACGATGGCGTCGCACTGCTTGGCAAAGAATTCGTAATCGTAGGCATCGTCGCGCGCGGGGAGGGCCATCATGAGCTTCAGGCCCACGGAATGCAGCGCCGGTTCAAGCTCGGAGGCGAACTGCCGGAAGTACGCCTGGCTGGTGTCGGGAACTTCTTCGAAGTCGACGACAATGCCGGCCTCGTGGAATTCCACCGCGAACTCCACCGCGTCGTGCACGAGTCTTTGGCGGGCCTCGGTGCTCGCCAGCAATTTGGCCATTTCCTCGACGCGCCATTGGAGACCATCGTAGTTGTTGAGCAGACCCATGATCGGAAGCTCGACGGGGGGATTGAGAGACTTCATCCACTGGTGCAGCTCGTCCTCTTTGAGCAGGGCGACGCCTTCCGACGGAGAAGCCTTGACGCGATCCTGGCCGTGCTCGTAATCCACGATAGTCAACGCGCCATCCGCAGAGACGGCGTGCAGTTGCTCCGGAATGAGAAGGTCGATCTCCCGGTAATGCTTCTTCAGCGAGGCGAGACTGTTGGGATCCCAACTGACGAAAAAGGCGGCACGCAGGGGATCGTAACTGGCAGGCACAGCGCCGAGGTTGGCGATGCGGCGGTGGCGCCCTTCGCGCGCCGGAAGGGGCTTCTTTTTCGGTTTGAACGCATGGTAGCCGGGTTTTGTATCGGGCAGCAGCCCTGCGGGCAACTCGACGCTGACGGCGATGGTCACGAAGAAATACGCCAGCAGCACCGTGAGCAGTGCTCCGGTAATCTCCAAGACGCGGCGAGTGCGGCGCCAGCGCACACGCTCCGCGTCGTAAAAGATGGGACGGCGTTCCTTCATGAATCTTTGCAACCTGGCGGGATGGCAGGGAAATCGACTCCATGCTGGGTAGAGTCCTTCCGCGCGATTCCGTCCGCTCTATTGTAAGATGCGTTCCACCGATGAAGCGAATTTTCTCGAATCCGATTTTCGCGCTGACAGCGGGCTTGTGCCTGCGTCTGTTTTTCGTGCTGAAATTTCCGGGAACTTCCGGCGATACGGCTCTTTACGAGGAAATCGCCACCAACTGGTTGAAGCATCATGTATACGCGATAAACGTGCATGGAACAATTACCCCCGTCGACATCCGGATGCCGGGATATCCCGCATTTCTGGCCGTGATCTACGCGCTCACGGCGAGGATCGGAGAATCCGCCCGGCTGTGGGTGATGCTCGCGCAGATTGGAGTTGATCTTCTCTCCTGCCTGGTAATCGCTCGGTTGGCGAAGCTTTTGGGCGAGGCAACGGAGGACGCTCCAAACAACAGGCGAGTTTATTTGGTTGCGCTGTGGCTCGCTGCTTTGTGCCCCTTCACGGCGAACTACACTGCCGTTCCACTGACGGAAGTCTTTGCCACGCTCTGGACCGCACTGGCGTGCTGCGCGCTCGTGATTGCGATTCGGAGAGTGAAACAGCCGGGTTTTCTGGCGAAACATTCTCACTTGCCCCTCAGTAGGAGTGTGAACTACGCGGCATGGGGAGCTGGCTGGTTTGTGGGGGTAGGGACGCTATTTCGCCCCGAAACTCCGTTGGTGCTGATCGTTGCGGCCGTGGTGTTGGGCGTTTTGTTTCTTCGTCTCGGAAGTTGGCGGCGATGGTTCTCCGTCAGCCTGGCGATGGGTCTCGGCTGCCTGATGGTTCTTTCTCCTTGGACACTGCGCAACGTGGTGACACTGGGCGAGCTGCAGTTTTTTGCGCCAAAGTATTCGACTCTTCCCGGCGAACTCGTGCCTTATGGTTTCATGGCATGGGAAAAGACGTGGCTGTACCGCGTGCGGGATTGTTACCTGGTTCCCTGGAAACTAAATGAGGAGGCCATCGAAGTCGACTCGATTCCCGACCGTGCGTTCGATTCCCCGGAAGAAAAGCAGCGCGTCGCCGCCATTCTCGAACAATACAACCAGGATTTGACGCTGACGCCGGAAGAAGATGCTGCCTTTGGCAAGATTGCGCGGGAACGCAACGCGCGACATCCGCTGCGAACCTTGCTGTGGATTCCCGCGGCACGCGCGGTGGCCATCTGGTTCACACCGCGCATCGAGCTGCTACCCATTTCTGGAAACGTGTTTCCGCTGGCGGAAATGCGTGAAGAAGATCCTGAGGACCAGGAATTCACGATCCTGCTCTTCTTGCTGAATATTTTTTACATCGGCCTGGCGGCCCTGGGCGCGATGCGATTCTGCCGTTCGCATGCTGCCGCGTTGCCTGCGTTGACTTTCCTGATTCTTTTTACGTTGCTTCGCACCGTGTTCCTGACCACGCTCGAAACCCCTGAGCCGCGGTATGTGCTGGTTTGTTTTCCCGCCTTGATCGCGCTGGGAGCCCACTTCTTGGCACGCCAACCGGATCCTCAGAAGCACACACTTTAGCCACTCTCTGCTCTCTTGCTCCAGGAAGGGCACAGACGGCAGCCTGCGCCGCTATTGCTCCTCGAAAGGCTCGGGATGAATCGTGACGCGGTAGATTTGCTGAAACTTTTCTTTCACGCGGTCTTCCAGCGCCGCGGTCACATCATGCACTTGCGTGATGGGCAATTCACTTTTCATGGTGCAGTGGCACGAGACAAGGATGTGATGTTCTACTTGGCGCACGCGGACGTCGTGACAATTGAGCAGCTCATCGAACTCCATCCGAAGGTGATTCAGGAATTCCTCAATCGCGCTCGAAAGTTGCTTCATTTCGTCAATGCCTGCGTCTGGCGTGGCGATATGCCGCCCGAGCGGCTCGATATGAATGTTAACGTCAATCGCTCCGTCGCGCAGCTCGCGGATCTTGTCTTCCAATTCACTGGCTTGCCGATGGGCCTCGCGCAAACTCAGGTTTTCCTCGACTTCGAGGTGCAGCTCGATGAAAAGCCGGCCATCCTGCTGAAGCGCATGCACATCGTGAATCGCCAGTCCCATGCGTTGCGCTGCTGCGCGAATCGCTTCGAAAAGATGCTCGCCCTGCGGCGCGCGAGGCTCTGCGTGGACCATCACGTCGGAGGGAACAATCTCGCCAATCCGTTTCTCGATGGCGTCACTCAGCGCGTGCACCTGCGCGAGGCTGGCGGTGCGCGCCACGCTGACGGTGGCGTCCACGAAGTGGCGGTTGCCCGCACGGCGCACGCGCACGCGGTCCACATCGAGCACGCCGTCCATGCGAGCAACGGCGCGGGCAATTTCCTGCTGCAAGCCTTCCGGCGCGGCGTCCAGGAGCGCGTCCAAAGTGCGGCGTCCGAGTTGCGAACCAACCCAGAGAATCACCGCCGCGACTGCCAGCGCAGCGAGCGCGTCTGCGTAGATCAGCCACGGCAGATTCCAGGTCTCACCGGCCCAGACTAGCCCTACTCCGGCGATGACGACAATGGTGCTCCACACGTCGGTCGAG
>Ga0209160_1002093_pt1 | contig 16703 bp, 8 predicted proteins | sample GraSoiAngelo_153_FD_186167 | JGI IMG/M metagenome (GOLD analysis project Ga0209160, IMG submission 186167) | Grasslands soil microbial communities from the Angelo Coastal Reserve, California, USA - 14_1009_12_40cm (SPAdes) (version 2) | ecosystem: Environmental > Terrestrial > Soil > Grasslands ... | reverse complement strand
ATACCGCGCACGCGGTTCAATACCTCGAGGCGCTGGAGGCGGAGCACGCGTTCTGGATGAACGGGGCGGAGCGTCTCGCGCCGGGGGCGGGCCAGGCGTATCGCCGCGTCGTGCGGCTGCGCGAGGGTGGGCCCTTACTCAACCGCTACTGGGACGATTTGCCCCAGCCCAGGCCCGAGGCGTACCGGCCGGACTACGAGATCGCGCAGACGCTTCCGGAAGCCCGCCGGGAGTCGTTTTATCGCAACGTCAAGGCCACCGCCGAGAGCGGCTTGGACTTCTCGAGCCGCTGGATGCGCGACCCGAAAGACCTGCGCACGCTCGAGACCACCGACCTGATCCCGGTGGACTTGAACAGTCTCCTCTATCACGCCGAGTGGATGATCGCCGCGCTGCGGGCGTTCCGCGGACGGGCCGGGGATGCGGAGGTCGCGAAACAGTTCGCCCGGGCCGCTGAGGACCGTCGTCAGGCCCTGCTGGTGGCGGCGTACGATCCTGCCAGCGGGTTCTTCTACGATGTGCGCTGGCGCAGCGGTGAGCGCGTGACGGACCGGCCCACCCTGGCGGCCGCGTCTCCGCTGTATTTCGGGCTCGCGACTCCCGAGCAAGGTCGGGCGGTCGCGGCTCGCCTCGAGCGGGAATTCTTGAAGGCCGGCGGATTCGTCACGACGTTGATCCCCTCGGGTCAACAGTGGGATGCTCCCAACGGCTGGCCGCCCCTCGAATGGCTGACGATCGAGGGCGTGCGCCGCTACGGCCGCGCCGACCTGGCCAATACGGCCCGCGACCGCTGGCTCGCCCTCAACCGGCGCACCTATCGCGCGACCGGCAAGATGACGGAGAAGTACGACGTGGTCGACGTGCAGCGGCGGGCCGGGGGCGGGGAGTACCCGACGCAGGACGGGTTCGGGTGGACGAACGGGGTGGCGCTGGCGCTGCTAAAGGGCCTGATCCCACCGGACTGACAGCCGGATCGCCGAGCAGGTGCCGTGACCTCACCGCAGACTCGTGGGACCTTCACCACTCCAATCCCCGTTCGGGCCTTATCCCGTGACCCGCCCTTCGCACCCGAGGACTGACGGGGAAGATGACCCTAGACGTCGGTCTATTGTTGCGGTGCCCCTGTCGCTTCTGGCCAACGGGGAACGTCCGCAACACCTCGCGAGCGCGCCGTGGTGTAGCCGCGACTGCGAGTCTCGTGACTGTTTCGTGACTGATTGACGGCTCGTTCCGCCTCCGCCGGGGCGCCGGCCCGTGGTCGTGTGACCGCGCGCACGCTTCTCAAATTGGCACGGCACTTGCCCGCCCTCTCTTCGCTCTGCCGAGTTTCGAGCAGGGTCGTCACCATCGAGGGGGGACGTGACCGGGTCGGAGACATCGCGGTCGCCGCGGATGGCGACCGGCTCGCTGCCGCTTTTCACTGCGCTGCTACTCGCGTCGGAGCCGCTGCGCGCTCAGACGCCGGGCGCCAACCTCGTCGCGCAGCGTGTGGATCAACCTCCCAGGCTCGAGGACTTTCTCGCATTGAATCCGCCGGCCGACGGCGTTCGCGTGACCGACTTCCGACAGCGCGAGCCGGGCGACGGCGTTCCCGTCAGCGTCCCGACGACGGCGTATGTGAGTTACGACGATGCCAACCTGTACGTCGTGTTCGTCTGCCGGGACGATCCGGCGAAGGTCCGTGCCGGGCTGACGAAACGGGAAGAGATCTCCGTCGATGACGGGGTCGCGGTATACCTCGACACCTTCCACGACCGCAAGCGCGCGTACCTGTTCCAGACGAATCCGCTCGGCGTGCAGCTCGATGGCGTCGTGACCGAGGGGCAGGACGACGACTACAGCTTCGATGCCGTGTGGCAATCGGAGAGCCGCCTGACCGCGGACGGCTACGTGGTGCGGTTCGCGATCCCGTTCCGTAGCCTGCGGTTCGCGAAGGCTCCGGTTCAATCCTGGGGCATCGCGCTCGCTCGCTTCGTCCGGCGGTCCAATGAGGAAGCCTACTGGCCCCTCGTGACGAAGCGGCTCGCGGGGTTCGTCCCTCAGTTCGGGGTCCTGGAGCAGCTCCGCGACATCTCACCGGGCCGGAACATCCAGGCGATTCCGTACGGCGCGTTCACCGGTGCCCGCTTCCTCGACACCGAGGTTCCGGCGTTCCGTCACGCCTCGGACCGGCGCTTGGGCTTGGACCTGAAGACCGTGGTCCGGGATGCCGTCACGCTGGACGGCACGGTCAACCCGGACTTCAGCCAGGTGGAGTCGGACGAGCCGCAGGTGACGATCAACGAGCGGTTCGAGGTGTTCTTCCCGGAGAAGCGACCCTTCTTCATCGAGAACGCGGGCTACTTCCAGACGCCCGTGAACCTGTTCTTTTCGAGGCGCATCACCGATCCCGGCGCCGGGGCGCGCGTCACCACCAAAGCCGGTCGCTGGGCACTGGGCGCGATCGGAATGAACGACCGGGCGCCCGAAGAGTTCGTGGGGTCGGGGCTCACGCACGAGCCCAACGCCGGGATCGGCGTCGTTCGAGCGCAGCGGGAGATCGGGCGCGAGTCCGCGGTTGGGCTGCTGGTCAGCAACCGGCAGCTCGCGGGCGGCGCCAATCGTGTTGCCTCGGCCGATGCGCGGTTGGCCCTGAGCAAGACGTGGATCCTCACCAGCCAGGCGATCGCGACGTACGCGCGCGACTCGGGCGCCGCCGGTGCCTCGGGGACGGGTCTCTACGCCCAGTTGTTGCGGGACGGACGCAACCTGGATTACTCGGCCCAGTACCTCGACTTGAGCCCCTCGTTCGATGCGCAGCTCGGCTACGTGCCCCGGGTCGGGGTCCGGGAAATGGTGCACCAGCTCCAGCTCGTGCGGCGGCCGGATGGTCCCGTCGTGAAGATCGGTCCCACCTTCACGACCGCGTTCACCTGGGATCGGAACGGCGCGCTCCTCGATCGGTCGCTCAAGGCATCCTGGGAGGTGAAGCTCGTCGGCGAAACCAAGCTCGAGGTCTCGCACGAGCGGGCGTTCGAGCTGTTCAAGGACCTTCCGTTCGACCTCTACCAGACGAAGCTGTCGCTGGAAAGCGAGTGGCTGAAGTGGCTCGCCTGGTCCGTCTCCTACAAACAGGGGACGGACGTGAACCACAAGCCACCATCCGGCGTGGCGCCGTTCGTGGCGGGGGCGGGCAAGGGGGAGCTCACCTTCACGTTCCGTCCGACGCCCCGGTTGCGACTCGACCACACATACCTGTACAGCCGGCTCACGACGCTGCCTGGGGTGGCTCCGGCCGGCGGACCGCCGGTCCGGGTGTTCACCGACCGCATTGTGCGCGAGAAGCTCAACTACCAGTTCAGTCGCGCGCTGTCCCTGCGCGCCATCGTGGACTACGCGGCGGTGGACCGGGACTCGACGCTGTCGCGCGTCACGCCGGAGCAGCGCTGGACCATGGACGTGCTCTTCACGTACCTCGTCAACCCGGGCACGGCGGTGTACGTGGGCTATCGCGACGGGTACGAGAATCTCGCGCTGCAGCCGGGCAGCCCGCCGACCCTGTATCGCACGGACGAGCCCACGATTTCCGTCGGGCGGCAGGTGTTCCTGAAGATGAGCTATCTGCTGCGGTTCTGAAGCGCGCCGGGGTGTGAGAAGGCAACAGTGGACATTGGAGGGGGGGGTCGTGCTGCGAATCGCGATTCTGTTGGGACGCTCGTTCACGGACGAGCACGGCATGCCGGAGGTGGTCCGCCTGCTCGGCGAGCTCGGCGCCACGGCGCGACCGCTGCATCTCGGCGACGACCTGATCGACGTCGCGCGGGTGCGCCTCGACTACGACTTGTACGTGCTCAAGAACCGCAAGGACCTGGGAATGAGCGTGGCGGCGGATCTCCACCGCGCCGGCGCCGCGCTCCTCAATCCCTACCCGGTGGCGGTGCTGCTGCGCGACCGGATCGTGACGTTCCGGGTCCTCCGAGCGGCCGGGGTGCCGGTGCCCGAGACCTTCGTCGCGTCCCACGCCAGCCAGCTCTTCCCGGCGCTCGATCGGGGACCGCTGATCATACGGCCTCACCGCCGCGCCCGGCTGCGGGGCAGTGCGGTGGTCTCGAACGCCACCGAGCTGGCGGCGCTCGGGCCCATGGAGGAGCCGGTATTCGCCCAGCGCTACCACGCGCCGGACGGGCCGACGTACCGCAAGGTCTACTCGCTCGGGAGCGAGCGGTTCGGCGTAGTCCGGGTTCGCCCTGGGCGCACTCCCGAGGAAAAGCGGGGTCAACCGTTCACCCTCACTCCCGAGCTCGAGGACATCGCGCGACGTTGCGGATCGGCATTCGGAATCGATCTCTTCGGGCTCGACATCGTGGAGAGCGAAGGCCGCCCGTATGTCATCGACATCTCGAGCTTCCCGGGCTTCAAGGGCGTGTCGCACGGTCCCCGGCGCCTCGCGCGCTACATCTACGCGGCCGCCGAGCGCGCCGTGCGCGGCGAGTCGATCGTTCCCGGCGACTCGCTCTCCATCCAACCCGCGGCCGGATACCGCGCGTTCCGCGGCTCGACCTTGGATCTGGTCCTCCAGGCGCTCACCACGACCCCGGCGACGGCCGAGGAGCTGGACGAGATCCAGAAGCTGGTGGACGAGATCAGGCTGCGCGTAGAGGCGCCGAAGCCGGCGCCCCGGGCGCGGCCGGTGCGTCCGCCGCTCGCCGCGCTGGCCACCCGCGAGGCAGCGTCTCCCCGCGTCGCCATGTACTCGCAGGGGATGGTCGGGTTCGGTCACATTCGCCGCAACGCCTCGATCGCCCAGGCATTGCGTACCGCGCCGCCGTCGCCGGCGATCGTGCTGATCGCGGAAGCGTGGCAGGCCGGTGCGCTCCCGATGCCGGAGGGCGTGGACTGTGTCACGCTCCCGGCGCTCCGGCGAGAGCCCGACGGGGCCTATAACCCCCGCTTCCTGCTCGACGTCTCCGACCAGGAGCTCATCGCGCTCCGCTCCCGGGTCATTCGCAGCGCGATGCAGGTGTTCGAGCCGGATGTGCTGATCGTCGATCACCTGCCGCTGGGTGTGGCCAACGAGCTCACCGGCACGCTCGAGCGCCTGCGCAAGCGTGGGAACACGCGCTGTGTCCTCGGCATGCGCGAGGTGCTGTACGACCCCGAGACCGTGCACCGCACCTGGTCCGACCGGGCCAACCTGGACGCCATCCGGGAGCACTACGACGCGATCTGGATATACGGGGATCCCGCCGTGTACGACGCCGTTCGGGAATACGGCCTGCCCGATGACATCGCGGCGCGGGTGCGCTACACGGGGTACTTGGACCAGCGCCCGCGGCTCGAGTTTGCCGAGGCGCAGGCCGGCCCCTTGCTCGCGAGCTTGCCCCCCCCTCCCGGTCGGGTGGCGTTGTGCGTCGTCGGCGGCGGGCACGACGGCGGTGCCCTGGCCGAGGCGTTTCTCGAAACCGACTTGCCGCCCGATACCACCGGGGTCCTCGTGACCGGGCCGCTGATGCCGGGCGAACAGCGGCAGGGCGTCTACCAGCGCGCCCAGGGGCGCTCGCGCTTCCACGTGCTCGAGTTCGTGCCGGATCCCACACCGCTGATCGAGCGGGCCGACCGGGTCATCGCCATGGGAGGGTACAACACGATCTGCGAAGTGCTCTCGTTCGAGAAGCACGCGTTGATCGTGCCGCGCGTGAGGCCCGAGCCGGAGCAGTGGATCCGTGCCGAGCGTCTGCGCGACATGGGCCTCGTCGACGTGCTCCATCCCGAGCAGCTGGACCCGCGGGCGCTCACCGAGTGGCTGGCGCGCGATCTCGGCCCGCCTCCCGCCAGCCGCAGCCGCATCGATCTCGGCGGCCTCACGCGCATACCGGGCCTGCTGGCGGAACTGCTGGGCGTCCCCGCGGGCCCGCTGCAGCCGGCCGCCTCGGCGGCTGCGGTGGTGGGGCTGACGTGACGCGATCCGGGGCGCCACACACACCGACCGTCCTGCTGTACGCGCAGGATCACCAGGGGCTGGGCCACATCACCCGGACGCTGACCATCGCGCGGCGCGTGCTCGCGGCCTATCCCACCTTCGTCGCATACATCGCGACCAAGTCGGCCGTCGCCGCCAATTTCACCCTTCCCGAGCGGTGCGACTACATCAAGTTGCCCACGCTCCTGACGGCGGAGGGCGTGGAGCGGTCCCCGGCCGAGGAGGAGGCGGCCAAGCAACGCTTCCGGACCATCCGCGGTCAGATCCTGCGCGCCGCCGCCCTGGGATTGGCCCCGGACCTGGTCCTGGTCGATCACGAGCCGCTCGGCGCCAAGGGTGAGTTTCGCGACGGCCTGTATGCCCTCAAGGCGCACTGCCCCGGCACGAAGTTCGTGTTCGGCCTGCGCGACATCATGGACGACGTCGGTCGGATTCAGGGGCAGTGGCGTGAGCTGGGAGTGTACGACGCCTTCGAGCACTTGTACGACGGCATCGCCGTGTACGGCTCTCCAGCGCTGTACGACGTGGCGGACGCCTACGACATCCCGGCCGCGGTGCAGCCCAAGCTGCACTACTGCGGGTACGTCGTCCGCGATCCACCGGCACTCGACCCGGACAGGCTGCGCCAGGAGCTCGGCTTGCCGACCCAGGGCCCGTTGATCGTGGCGACCGTGGGCAGCGGCAGCGACGGGTATCCCGTGCTGGAAGCCACGCAGGGGGCGGTGGAGCGGCTGCGGGCCGAGGTCCCCGAGCTGCACGCGGTCATGGTGACGGGACCGTTCATGCCGGCCGAGCAGCAGGCCGTGCTGCAGGCGCGGGCGACGACGACGTGTCGCGTGATGTCGCAGGCGGACAACTTCCAGCTCATGGCCGCCGCGGACGCCGTCGTGAGCATGGGGGGCTACAACAGCGTGTGCGAAGCCTTGGCGGTGGCGCGGCCCCTGGTGATCGTGCCGCGGGCGACGCACAAGGTCGAGCAGCAGATCCGCGCCGAGACCCTCGCGGCCCGCGGGTTGGCCCGGTGGGTGCATCCCAGGGACCTGGCCGGCCCGCGGCTGGTCGAGGCCCTGCGGTGGGCGGTGGGCTGCGATCGACGCGCCCACGCCGAACGGGTGCGCGAGGTCATCCCCGCGTTCGACGGCGCCGCGCGGCTCGTCGCGTACCTCGCCCGCTGGCTCGGGGGCGACTGATGCGCTTCCACTTCGACCCTACTCCCGAGCAACGCGCTGCCCTCGAGGCCCAGCTGGCCCGGTTGCAGCAGCCGGCGGCAGCGCTGGAGCTGCTCGACCCGATCCTGCCCGACGGGCTCGCACCGGCCGCCGCCGTCTGCACGTTGCAGAGCGTTCACTCGGATCGGTTCGTGCTGCAGGTGCGGGTGCGCTCGCGCGGCGGCGAGGAGCGCGTGTACGCGCTCAAAGCGTATTCGGACGACTTCGGCGAACGGGTGTGGACGCACGCGGTGCAGCTGGCGGAGCGCCTCCCGTCACGGCACCATCGACCGTGTTTGCCGATTCGCTATCTCCCGCAGGAGCGAGTGCTCGTCTTCGAATGGGTCGAGGGCCGGATCCTGAGCAAGATCGTCGATGGCCGCAAGCCGGAGCTGTTGCGACAGGCAGCCGCGGTGGCGGCGGACCTGCATCGCGCGCCGCTCGTTCCGGAGCAACCCACGACTGCGCAGATGCTCGTCGCTGAAACGCGGGCGCGGTGCGACAACTTGCGCCCCGTCTGGCCGGCGACCGCGGATCTGGTCGAGCCCCTCCTGGCGGAGCTGCAGGCGGCGGTGCCCCATCTCGATTCGACCGACCCCGCGCCGATCCACGGGGACATGGCGGCCGGGCAGTTTCTCTGGACCGGTCATCGGCTCGTGCTGCTCGACTGGGACATGTTCGGCTATGCCGACCCGGCGTACGATGTCGGCCATTTCGTGGCGCAGATGGAGCGGCGCTGCGCGCTCGATCGCACGCTGCCGCCCGAGGCCGGTCGCTGGCCGGGCTGTTTTCGGGATGCCTATCTCGCCGCCATGCCGCAGGTCTCGCCGCGCAACGTGTCGTTCTATGGCGCCCTGACGCTGCTGCAGAAGACCTACACCGTATGCCGGCGCCAGCCGGCCGAGGGTCCGCAACAGGCGGTGCGGCTGGCCGCCTGCGCGCGAGCCGCACTCGAGGACGTGCGCCGCCAATGAATCCGGCGCTGGTCTCGCCGACCGGAGCCGACGAGCGGGACGTCCTGAGCGCCGCGCTGCGCCTGATGCGCGGTCCCGATGCGTCGCTCGAAGACTGGTCGGCCCAGCCGCTCACGAAGCACGGCAAACAGCGCGTGGTTCGCTACGACCTGCGCGCCCGGGCGGCGCCCGGTCGTGAGGTGTGCTACCTCCAGTGGGTGGGCAAGTTCTACGAGGACGACGGCGCCGCCCGGCGAGTGGCCGCGGTGTTGTTACAGCTGGCCGGCAGCGATTGCGGCGAGCGGGGGGAAGTGGAGGTACCGCGCGTGCTCGCCTACGACGCCCCGCGCCGGCTGCTGCTGCTGACGCACGAAGCGGGCGAGTCGGTGGTCTCCGCGATCGCGCACCAGCGCGGGCCAGTGGTGCCGGCGATCGGACGGGCGCTGGCGGCGTTGCACGGGACCCCGGTTTCTCTAGACGCGACCACCGCTCCCGCCCGTGTGCTCGGCGACCTGCGGCCGCGGGTCGCCGATCTGTGCACCCGGTTCCCCGGCCAGGCGGGTGCGCTGCGAGCCGCTCTGACCCGGCTCGAGCGGGATGCGCCGCCCCAGCCCGCCGCGCCGTCGTTCCTGCACGGCGACTTCGGCACGGCCAACCTGCTGTGGCGGCCCGGTCGCCTCGTCGTGCTGGATTTCGACCGCTGTACGCGGGGCGACCCGGCTTCGGACCTGGGCTATCTGCTGACGCAGCTGCGCCGCGTGACGCTGCGCAAGCCGGGTAAGCTGCCGGAGTTCGCGTCGCTGCACAGCGCGATTCTCGACGGGTACCAGCGCTGGACTCCACCCGACCCGACGTTGAGCCGGCGGGTCGCCTGGTATGAGCAAGCGACTTTGGTGGGCAAGATTCACGTTCTGGCTTTCGATCTGACGCGCCACCCGGAGCCCGAAGCGCGGCGGCGGCGACAGGTCGAGGCGGGCGAGTTGCTGCAATGCCTGGCAAACGCACGCGATTCCGGCAGATCTTCCTGACGCATCTGCGTCAGGTCAAAGGCCGCCTGGCCATCGCGGCCGTAGGCACGCTCGGGGCCACCGCGACGGAGCTGTTGAAGCCGTGGCCGCTGAAGATCATCCTCGATCACGTCATTTACGACAATCCTCTGTCGCGCGCCCTGCGCCTGCTGCCGCACGCCGTCGCCGACGACAAAGTCAGGCTGCTGGTGGCGGCGTCGGTCGGGATTTTGTTGATCGCGTTGGCGAGCGGCTTGTTTTCGTACGCGCAGATCTTCATCACCTCGTCCATCGGTTACCGCATGGTGTATGCGCTGCGGCGAGAGCTGTTCGCCCATCTGCAAACCCTGTCGCTGTCCTTCCATAACCAGTCGCGGTCGGGCGATCTCCTGACGAAAATCGCGGGCGATACGAACACCCTGAAGGACATCTTTGCGGACTCTATTCTCAAGTTCACGACCTACGTCCTGACGGTCGCCGGGATGTTCGCCGTGATGTTCGCCCTCAACTGGCATATCGGCCTGATCGCGCTGGCCACGATGCCGTTTCTCTCCTACAGCTTGTTTCATCTCTATCGCAAGACGAAGGCGTCGGTCAAGACGCAGCGCCGGCAGGAGGGGAAGGTTGCCTCGCGAATGAGTGAAGTGCTTTCGGCGATCCCCTTGGTGCAGGCGTTCGCACGGGAAAAATATGAAGAAGAGCGGTTCGACGCGGTGACGGCCGAGACGGTGCGGGAGAGCATCCGGGTGGCGCGGCTGGAGGCTGCGGCCACGCGATCGTCGGAAATCATCACGGCGGTCGGGACGGCGGCGGCGGTGTCGTTCGGCGCGCTACTGGTCCTGAAGCACCGGATGCTGCCCGGCGAGCTCACCGTCGTCGTCGGGTACCTGACCAACATGTACAAGCCGATGCGCAGCCTGGCCAAGCTGTCGACCGATTTCTCCAAGGCCATGGCGAGCGCGGACCGCATCTCCGAGGTCCTCGACACGGAGCCGGAGATCCAGGACCGCCCGGACGCCATCGAGCCGGTTTCCGTGAGAGGCGAAATCGAGTTCCGCGGCGTGTCGTTCGATTACGGCGACGGCAAGGACGTGCTGCGCCAGGTCTCCTTCAAGGTGGCGCCCGGGCAACGGCTGGCCTTGGTGGGTGCATCAGGCGCCGGCAAGTCCACCATCGTCAGCCTGATCCTGCGTCTGTACGAGGCCCAGGAAGGGGCGATCCTCGTCGACGGACTCGACATCCGCCAGTATCGTCGCGAGTCGTTGCGCCGCCAGATCGGGCTCGTGCTCCAGCAATCGCTGCTGTTCGGCGCGACCATCCGGGAGAACATCGCATACGGCCGCCCCGAGGCGAGCGTGGACGAGATCATGGCGGCGGCCAAGGCCGCCAACGCCCACGAGTTCATCCGCCAGCTGGAGGACGGGTACGACACGGTCATCGGCGAGCGGGGCGCGACCCTGTCGGGCGGGCAGCGGCAGCGCATCGCCATCGCGCGCGCGCTCATCCGCAACGCCCCGATCCTGATTCTGGACGAGCCCATGACCGGCCTCGACGTGGAAAGCGAGGCGACGGTGCGCCAGGCGCTGGACCGCCTGATGGCCGGCAAGACCTGTCTCATGATCACGCACGACCTCCCTTCGATCACGGATGCCGACTTGGTGCTCCTGCTGGAAGAAGGCCGCATCATCGACCGCGGCACGCACAGCGAGCTGATGGCGCGGAGCGGCCGCTACCGGCGCCTGTACGAGCTCAATCTCGGGCAGCCGGCGGGCGACTTGCTCCGATGAGCCAGGCGATGCGGGTGACGAGCCAGCTCCCGCGGGTGCGCCCGGGCGGCTTCCCGGCCGATCCCGATTTCCCCCAGCTCGCGATCGCGAGCGACCCGCAGCGGATGCTCGAGCTGTTCCGCCGCCATCTCGAGCCGGCGGCGGGGAAAGGCTATCACATCGAGACTTGCGTCCCGGTGCGGTTCCGCTGCCGCCAGTCCACCGCGCGCTGCGTGCTGCAGTACACGTTGCGCCTGCTCGAGCCCGGGACGGGTCGCCGGTGGGAGCAGGGAGTGACCGGCCTGGTCTACGCCCAGCAGGGCGCGGCCGAGCGGCTATGGCGGGAGATGCAGGCCGCCGATCCGTGCCAGGGGATTCCGGCCGACTGGCTGACGTTTCGCCCAGTGGGCTTCATTCCTGACCTCGAGATGGTCGTGCAGGTGTTCCCCTACGACCGCAAGCTCAGGAATCTCAGGCTGGTGCTGGGCGGCGCGTTGCACGATCTCGACCCGCAACTGCTCGCTCGCCTGGCGCCGGGTGAGTGGCGCGTCACGGAGCGCACCATGGCGCCGACGCGCTACCGCACGGAGCTCGGCGCCGCGCTCAAGTACACGCTGCAGGCGCGCGACGCAACAACCGGGCGCGCCGAGACGCTGCGGTGCTTCGTGAAGGTGTATCGCAACGACCACGGCGAACCCACGTTCGAGCTGCTGCGGTCGCTCGGCGAGCGCGTCGCGCGAGGAGAGACGTGCTACTCCGTGGTGCGACCCGTCGCCTACCGCAAAGACCTGCGCACCCTCGTGTTGGAGGAGGCTCCCGGCACCGCGTTGCAGCAGCTGCTGCAGGGCGGTCATGACCCGGCCGCTGCGCTGCGCATCACCGCCCGGGCCGTAGCGGCATTCAATCAGGACGACGTCGGGAACCGGGCCGTGGCGCGCAGCGCGCTGGCGGTCCAGCTCGAGGAGTTGCGGCGGGGGGCGACCATCGTCGAGTGGGCGCGGCCCGAGCTCGCCACCCAAGTTCGGGCGATTACCGCCGCCGTGGCGGCCGGGCTGGAGGAGGTGCCGTCCGCCCCGATTCACGGAGATCTTAAGCCCGACCATGTCTTCTTGGCGGGCGACCGGGTGATCTTCATCGACCTCGATTCGGTGGTGCTGGGTGATCCCGTGCGGGACCCCGCTCATATGTTCGCGTATGTCGCCGGTAGGGTCGGCCTGGATGCGATGACGGCCGAGCAAGCGCGCGCCGCCGCCAGGCTGTTCGCGGCGGAGTACTTCGACCGCGTGCCGGGGGCGTGGCGCCGGCGCTTTGGCCTGCATTGCGCGGGGGCGCTCGTCGAAGTGGCGAGCGCGATCTTCCGGCGGCAGGAGGCGCAGTGGCCCGAAAAGGTGGCCGCGGCGGTGGCGGCGGCGCGGGACTGTCTGGGGTAATGCGAATGCGTGCGCGACCGTTGCCGCTGCTCCTGGCGCTGGCGCTGGCGCTCTCGCTCGCGGCGTCCCGCGCCGCCGCCCAGGTCGGGACGACGACCGACATCATCACCGGCACGGTCGTCGGGCCCGATAGCCAGCCCCTGCCCGGAGCGCTCGTGCAGGCCCTCTCGGTCGAGACCCAGATCTCGCGCCACGCGACGACCGATGCGCGCGGCCGCTTCACCATCGTGTTCCCCGATGGCGGCGGACAGTACGACCTCACGGTCCGCTTCATCGGCATGGCGCCGGCTACCGTCAGCGTCGCGCGCCAGGGAGACGAGGACCGGCTCGTCGCGAACGTACAGATGGGGGCGTCGGCCGTCTCGCTCGAGGCCGTGACCGTCAGTGCCCGGCGCGGCTCCCGCTTGGTGGAGCGAGTGGGACCGGGCGCGGTCGGGCGCACCCTGTCCACGGATCAGCTGGCCCGCCTGCCGGTCGACGCGCTCGACCTGAAGACCGTGGCCACCCTCGTCCCCGGTGTCCTCGCGCTCGCGGCCACGGATTCGACGGAGGCCGACTTCTCGGTGGCGGGCCAGCGCCCCACGGCGAACGCGATCACGCTCGATGGTCTGTCCCTCGGCGGGGGCAGTGTGCCGCAGGATGCGATCCGCTCGACCCGCGTCGTCACGAGCAGCTACGACGCGGCCCGGGGCCAGTTCTCCGGCGGCCTCGTCGCCTCGACAACCCGCAGCGGCAAGAACATCCCGCAGGGGTCGTTCACCTACACGCTGCGCGACCGCTCCCTCGCCTGGGGACAGGTCACCACGTCGCCGTTCGGGCAGGGGTACACCCAGAACCAGCTGAGCGGCGGGATGGGAGGCCCGATCGTCCGGAACAAGCTGTTCGTGTTCGGCGCGCTGCAGGGGCGCTGGCGCGGGCAAGCGCTGCCGTCGCTCGCCTCCGCAGATCCCCTCACCTTGACCCGGCTCGGGGTCAGTCCCGATTCCGCCTCCCGGTTCCTCGCGCTCGCCGCGGCGAGCGGCGCGCCCGCGCAGGTCCAGGGCCTCTCGGACGAGCGCACGACCGACAACACCGTCGCGTTCCTGCGGTTCGATTGGAAGGTCTCGGAGGCCCAAACGCTCACGCTGCGGCTCGACGGGCGGTGGGACTCGCAGCAACCCACCCGCGTGAGCCCCCTCGGCCTCCCGCCGACCGGCGGCACGCGCACGGAGCGTGGGGGCGGCGTGATGGCGTCCCTCACGTCGCATTTCGCGGGGAGCCTCATCAACGAGGTGCGCGGCTACTTCTCAGTGGAGCGACGGGATGCGACCGCCCTCGTCGCGGTGCCGGCCGGACGCGTGCAGGTCGCCTCCGATCTTCCGGACGGCCGTCACGGCGTCGCGACGCTGACCTTCGGCGGCAATGCCGGACTGCCGCAACGGGCCGACAACGTCGGCCTGGAGCTGAGCGAAGAACTCTCCTGGCTGCCGGGTGGCGGCGCGCACCGCCCCAAGCTCGGTGCCCTGTTGAGTGGCACGGGCCTGGTCCAGAACCAGACGCCGAACCAGCTCGGCACGTTCGTCTTTCCGTCGCTCAGCGCCCTGGCGGCCGACAGCCCTGCGAGCTTCTCGCGCGTCTTCGCCCCCGTGGTCCAGGGCGGCACCGCGTGGAACAGCGCGCTGTACCTCGCGGATTCCTGGCGCACCGGCGGCCTCCAGCTCACGTACGGGATCCGGCTCGAATCGGCGCGCTTCAGCGGCGCGCCGCCTTACAATCGCGCGGTGGATTCACTCTTCGCGCTGCGAACCGACCGGATTCCGGAGCACACCCGCCTCTCGCCGCGCATCGGCTTCATGTGGACCGGTGGGGGTGGAGAGGACGGGGGGCCGACGATCCTGCGCGGTGGCGTGGGCGACTTCCAGAGCCCGACGCCGACCGCGCTGTACAGCGCGGCCCTCGGGGCGCCGGGACTCTCCAACGCCGAGACGGAGCTCGTCTGCATCGGATCGGCGGTCCCGATTCCGAATTGGGCGGCATATGCCTCGGATCCGTCCACGATTCCGGGCCAGTGCGCGGACACCGGCAGCACAGTCGCCATCAGCCCGCACCCGAACGTCACCGCGTTCGCCCGCGATTACGCACCGCCGCACGCGTGGCGCGCTTCCTTGGGCGTGCAGCGCCGCCTGCTCCACGCGCTCACGGTGTCGCTCGACGCGAGCTACGCGCGCGGCTCGAGCCAGTACGGCTTCCGCGACTTGAACCTGGTCGCGGCGCCGCACTTCACGCTCACCGACGAAGCCGCCCGCCCGGTGTACGTGCCGGTGGACTCCATCGTCCCCGCCACCGGCGCGCTCGGCGTCACTGCTTCGCGGGTGCACCCAGAGTTCGGGGAGGTGCTCGTCATCGGTTCCGATCTCCAGTCGGACACGCGGCAGGTCACCCTAGCGGTCGGCGCGGGTGCGACGCGAGGCGCGGCGTTGCGCCTGTCGTACACGTTCACCCGCGCCCGTGATCAGTCGTCGTTCGCGTGCTGCGCCGCGTCCCACGGATTCGCCGCGCCCACCACCGCCGCCGACCCGAACGTGCGGGAATGGGCGACGAGCGATCTCGAGCGGCGCCATGCCTTCCTCGCCACCGTGACCCTCCCGATCGCCAGCGCCCTCGAGCTCGGCGCCATCGGCCGGCTCACGTCGGGTGCGCCGTTCACCCCGGTGGTCGGGTCGGACATCAACGGCGACGGCGCGCGCAACGATCGCGCGTTCATCTTCGTCCCCGCGACCGCGCCCGACACGGCGGTCGGGAACGCGATGCGCACCCTGATCGCGGACGCCCCCGGGGCCGTGCGGCGGTGTCTCGTGAGACAACTCGCACGCGTCGCCGCGCGGAACTCGTGCGCCGGTCCGTGGCAGCCGTCGTTCGACCTGCAGCTCAGCTGGCGCCCCGCCTGGTTCGGGCTCGAGCGCCGGCTCACGCTCTCGGTGCTCACGGTGAACCTGATGGGCGGGCTGGACGAGTGGCTCCACGGCGCGGGCAACCTGCACGGGTGGGGGTACGCATCCGCGCCCGACCCCGTGCTGCTGTACGTGCGCGGGTTCGATCCGGCGACCGCCCGGTTTCGCTATGCCGTCAACGGCCGTTTCGGCGCGAGCAGCGCGGGGAACGGCGGTGTTACGGTCCCCTTCCAGATCGGCCTGCTGGCGCGCCTCACCCTCGGCCCCAACCGCATGCGCGACCGGCTGCGCGCATCGGACCGCCGCGCCACCGCGGGGCCGGACGGCGCCGCCGCCACGCCGGACTCGGGCTCCCCGACCCCAGCACGGCAGCCGCTCGCCAATCCGATCGCGCGAATCATGTCATTCCGAGACTCGCTCGGCCTCTCCGCGGAACAGGTCGCGGTGCTGCACGCGATCGCAGACTCACTCGACGTGCTGAGCCAAAGCATGCGGCGGGCGCTCCAGCACGCCCGTGCCGTGCTCACGCCCGAGCAGTGGCGCAAGGTCCCCGAGCCGCTCAAGTCTGCGGAGGCTCCGTAGAAGGCGCGCGCATGAGACCGACTGCCGACCTCCCCGACGATCCCCGGCTGCCGGGACTGATGGCGATCCGCGACAGAGGCCTGGCTCGCGCGATCCCGGCCCTGGGGCTCGAGCAGGGAGGGGGAGGGGTCGAGCTCGTACTGTGCGGATACCACCCTGGTGCGCGGGCCACGCTCGACGCGCGGGTGGGGCAGCGTCGGTTCGCGGTCAAGACGTTCGCGGACGATCCGGCGCCCGAGGCGGCGCTGTACCAGGCGTTGGGCGCGGCCGGGCTCGCCGGCGACTCCGGGGCCCGGGTGCCCCCGCTCTTGGCCTGGGATCACGATTTGCGCGTGCTGGTGATCGGCTGGCTGGAGGGGCCCACGGCGCACGACCTGGTCAAGCAGGGCCAGGGTCGCCACGCCGGCGAGCTGGCCGCGCAGTGGGTGCGGCGCACCGCGTCCCTGCCGGTGAAGCTCGGCCTGCCGTTTGGCACAGCGGGGATGATGCACGAGACTCGCGCTTGGATCGGCACGCTGGGCACCGCGGACCTCTCGGTCGGCGCCGCCGCCAGGGCGCTCGCCGAGGCGTTGGCCCGCACTGAGCCACGGGACGACGGCGCCGTGGGACTGGTGCATGGGACGTTCTACGCCCGCCATATCCTGGACGTCGGGGAGGGCCCCGGCGTGATCGATTGGCACCGCTTCGGGCAGGGGCCGGCGGAGCTCGACGCCGGAATGTTCCTGGCCACTCTGTCCCGGCTTCGGCTGCTGCACCCCGCGCACACCGGCGAGGCGCTGCGGGCGGAGCAGGCGTTTCTGGAGGGGACGCGCGACCTGTTGGACGAGCGCGCGTTGGCATGGCATCGAGCGGCCGCGCTGCTGCAGCT
>Ga0209160_1002090_pt1 | contig 16717 bp, 12 predicted proteins | sample GraSoiAngelo_153_FD_186167 | JGI IMG/M metagenome (GOLD analysis project Ga0209160, IMG submission 186167) | Grasslands soil microbial communities from the Angelo Coastal Reserve, California, USA - 14_1009_12_40cm (SPAdes) (version 2) | ecosystem: Environmental > Terrestrial > Soil > Grasslands ... | reverse complement strand
ACAGCGCGTCGACCCACGTGCCTTCCGTGGGAATCGCCGCGACCGAGGTGCGCTTCGCGAGCATCGACACGGCGCTGGGGAGGTCGTGCTTGCCTTCCTTCGCAAGCCCTTCGATCTCGTCGAAGATCCGGGAGTCGAGGACGTAGGCCCCGGTGTTGATGAGGTTCGAGATGACTTCCGCCGGCTTCTCCGTGATCGCCGCGAGCTCTTTGCCTCGCACCGTGACGACGCCATAGCTCTGCGGTCGCTCGCTCTGCGTGAAGAGCACCGCCGGTTTCGGCGCCGCGGTGAGGAGGTCCTCGACGAACCGCCCGTCGACCATGTTGCTGCCGTTCAGGACGATGAACGGGTCCTCGAGATGCCCCCGGGCTTCCCAGATCGCATGGGCCGTCCCGAGTTGCTTCGTCTGTGTGACGTAGGTGATGTGGCTCCCGAACGACTTCCCGTCCTGGAAGTGCGACTGGATCCGCTCTCGCCGATAGCCGACGATGAAGATCAGGTCCCGCACGCCGTTGTCGGCGAGGGCCTGCACGACGTATTCCAAGAGGGGGCGGTTCCCCACGGGGATCATGACTTTCGGGACGGACGCGGTGAAGGGACCCATCCGGGCACCTTCTCCCGCGGCGAGGATGACGGCCTTCATGCGCGATGCACCTGCCGAGGACTCCGGCGGGCGCCCCATCCCCGCTGCGACGTGTATATCCCTTGCGGGCCGAGTTGTCCGCCTGATTCCATCGGTCCGCGAGGGGGGAGGACGAGCCGGCGATCCGACATAACCCGACGTGAGGTCCGACGGGTATTATAAATGCATCTACAATTTTCGGATAACCATTACAAAAACGTTAATAGAATGAGGTCGTTCGAAGGCCGTGGTCCGACGTTGGCTCGTTGAGGAGACCTCGCATGGAACCGTGGGACGGGAGGTCGAGATCCTCGACCAACCGAACCGGGTGGCGGCGTTGGCCTCGCCGCTCGCGTGGCGCATCCTCCAGGAGCTCGCGAAGGCACCCGACTATCCGAACGCGCTGGCGCAGCGACTGAAAGTCCACGAACAGAAGGTGTACTACCATGTCCGGCGGCTCGAGGCCGCGGGCTTGCTGGAGGTCCTTCGAGAGGAGCCGAAACGCGGTGCGTCGGCCCGCATCTTGGCCCCGACCGCCGAAGCCTTTGCGATCGTCCTCAAGGGCCGCGGGAGTCCGGTCGCCTCTCCGATGCTCCCTCACGCGGGAGTCGTCACCCGCTTCCTCGAGGAATTCACCCGCGACGGCGTGTTCGACGGCTCGATCGTCGTCGGATCGCCGTACACGCACGGCCCGTTCAACACTACCGCCCGCGACTCGCCGTATGCAGTCGAACTGGGATTCTTCCTCGGGCGGCTCTTCGCACCGAGGAAAGGGTTGGTCGTCCGCCTCGACACCGAGGTCAAGGCGCTCGGGGCCGGAAAGGAAGACATGATCTTAGTGGGCGGACCGGTGGCGAACATCATCACGATGGAGCTGAACCCGCACCTCGCGGTGAACTTCGACTGGAGGCAGGTGTGGCGAATGGAGTCCTCTCGCACGAAGCGGCCGTACGCGGACGAGCAGGTGGGCCTCATCGCGAAGGTCCGCAATCCATGGAACCACGCGCGCGTCATCGTCCTGCTCAGCGGCTTGCACGCGGTCGGCACGATGGCGGCCATTCTTGGCCTGACGCACTTCGCAGAAGACGTACTCGAGGGGTACGCGCCGGGAACGGATTTCTACCGGGTCGTCGCGGGACAAGACCGCGACGGCGACGGGCGGCTCGACGCCGTCTCGATTCTCGAGTGATCAGCCAAGCGCCACGCTCTCGTACGGAATCTTGTCCTCGGTCTTCGCGTTCGCAGCCACGATTGCCTGCACGGCCTCCGCCGCGCGTTCCTCCGGGAGGAGCAGGACCACGTCGAGGCCGAGTTGCGCGGCTTCGATCGTCCCCGCGAGCACGCCGTACCGGATGTCGCTGCGTAAACCGAGCTTGCGGGCGACGACTACACCGGCGACATCGAGCGTCGCAACGACCGCGTCCTTCGGAGCCGCACGAATCTTCTTCGCGGCGGCTTCCCAAAGGGCTTTCGCTCCACCCTCGTCCTTCGGAGGTACTCGGGCGAGGAGGATTCGACCGGGTCGAAGGGCGATGATGCCTTCCAAGTTCCGAACGGCCAGGTCTTCCCCCTTCGCCGCATCTTCGTTCGCGATCCCCGTCGAAGGCGACTCGCGGTGGCCGTATGCCACAAGCGTGCCCGCTTCCATGAACAGACCGACGCGCTCTCCTCGCCGGATCGGGCTTCCGGCCAGGGCCGATGTCGTGACGATGAATGCCATCGCACGGCTGGCTCGATCCACGAAGGATCGGAGCTCCAAGAACCGGCCGAGGAGGAGCTCGACGCCCTTCTTCGTCGCGCGATATTCCCCGTCGACATGTTGCAGCAGGCCTTGCTCGATCATCCGGCGCACGTACTCCGATGCCCCCTGGACCGTCATCCCCAGTTCATCGGCGAGGGATCGCAAGTGCGTGTGTCGCTCGGTGGTCACCGAATACAAGACGAGCATCGTGGTCGCCTCGCGAAGGTCGCGCAACAATTGCATGGAGGTCCCGAACCCTTTAATACGGTCAAGCGAATTGGATATGTATAAAGCTTACTTGAAAGAGGAGTTCAAGTGCGGTGGATTGCGACGGCCATCCTGGTGGCGATTGTTGTCACGACAGCGTTCGGGTCGTCCGTCGCCTCCGGGAAAGGGCCGTTCGCCGTGAGCGTCATGGTGGACTTCGGGACCGGGCGCATCCTCTGGGCGGACCTCTCGATGCCGGACGGCGCGAGCATGTGGAACGCCACCGTGAACGCGGCGGCGCGGCTCGGCCTCGATCTGAACGTCTCGTGGTACGGCGCCAAGCCGTTCCTGAACGACATCGGCGACTCGCGTCCCTCGTGGCCCGACTACTGGCACTTCCTCCTCTGGAACGTCTCCCGGTGGGATTTCGCCGACCGAGGTCCGGCGGATGTACCGGTGACAGACGGGGTGGTCTCGGGCTGGTTCCTCTCCCGGGACGCGCCTTGGAACTTCACGGACCCCTGGCCGGGTCCACGACCGGAGGCGACCCCGGACGCATCCGGCCGACACCCCGTCGAGATGTTCCGCTATGATCTGGATGGGAGCGGCGTCGCGGCGGGTGCCGGACCCATCTCGGCGCAGGTCGTCTGGAGCTACGATACGGGCGCCTACGAGATCACCGCGACCCCGGCGTTCGCCCATGGGACGGTCTTCCTCTCGACATGGACCGGGTTCGTTGCGCTGGACGAGGGAACCGGTGCGTTGCGGTGGCGCAACTCCGAGGTGGCGGGAGCGTCTTCGCCGACTCTGTTCGATGGCCGAATCTATGTCGGCGGAAAGGACGGAGGGCTCCACGTCCTGTCCGAGTCCGATGGCGCCGAGCTCTGGAATCGGAGTTTGCAGCCGGACGCCCAATTCTCCGGGATCACCGCCTCGCCGCGGATCGCCTACAGCCGCGTGTACGTTGGGACCTTCAACGAGACCGGCGGGGACGGATCCTTCGTGGCCATCGATCTCTATACCCACGACATCGTATGGTCGCGGCCCGTGAGTTCTGTTCATCTGTCGTCTGCCGCGATTGCCGATCATGTGGTCTATGTTGGATTAATGGGGCGGTTCCACCCGTCCGATCTGACGTATGCCCCGCCGTACGGGCTGTTGGCCCTGGACGCCGACTCGGGCGCGGAACGATGGTTCGTCGCGACGAACGGTTCCGTCGCCTCGTCCCCGGCCATCGCGAACGATTCCGTGTTCTTCACGACGAAAGCAGGGGAGGCCTTTTCGGTCGGCACCGACGGCATCGTCCGATGGCGACAGCACGAACTCGTCGGATCGATCGCTTCTTCCGCCGTGTCGAATGGAACGGTCGCGATCGGATGGGGCGTCTTCGGGACCGATGGCGCCGTGCAGACGTTCACCCTCGACGGGGATGTCCGCGGGACCGCGAGTCTGATCGGCACCCCGGTCTCCGCGTCCCCCACGATCGCGGGCGATCGCGTGTACGCCGCGACGAACGACGCCAATGGCACGGTGTACGCGTGGCGTCTACCCGACGTCGGCTCGGGGGAATGGGCGCTCCAGCTCGCGCCGCCCGACTACCTCTTGTCCTCCCCCGTCGTCCACGACGGCGCGCTGTACATCGCCTCGGACAACGGGCGTCTCTATCGCCTTGCGGACGTCCCGGCCTCGACCGCCAGCGGGATCGGCGTCGTTGCGTTGATCATCGGGGGCGGGCTCGCCGCGGCCGGTGTCGCCGTGCTCATCGCCGTCTGGAGCCTCCGGAGGTCCCGCCGTGGTCCGTAGGCTGAGCGAGCGCCAACAGGCGGTGTTGTTCGCAGCAGTCCTCCTGACCGCGATTGCGGGCCTCTACGCAACGACGCAGTTCCTTCAGCCCGCCCCTGTGCATGTCCGGGTCGTCGGGGCGCCGACGCTCGAGGTGCGAGGGTACGGATGGTCGATCCGCTACGCGCCGGCGTCGACCACCAATAACACGGCGTTCGGCATTCTCTCCGAGGCCTCCGCCCGACTTGGATTTCCGCTCACCTACGCGACCTTCCACATCCCGCAAGGCGTCTTCGTGACGGCGATCAACGGGTCGGTGAACGGGGAAGGAGGCCGGTACTGGCAATACTGGGTGAACGGGGTCTACGGTGACGTCGCGGCTGATCACAAGGCTTTACAAGATGACGATGTCGTCCTCTGGAGTTTCAGTGCATCGCAGGACGGGATGTGAGATGGGGCGCGGATGGCGGGCCGTCGTCGAGGCCGGCCTGGGCGACACGCGGACCCGGATCCTCGGGGTGTTCCTGATCATTGTCGCGGTCGTCGGGACGTTCCTCATGCATTCGTATGCGAACATCGAGACGGTCTTCGCCGCGAGCCTGCTGGCGGGATCCCTCCTCGGCCGCTGGTGGACGATCCTCGTCCCGCTGACGGCGCTGGCGGTCCTCCAGCCGCTCGAGTGGTCGACGACGTACGTCGGGTATGGGCTGAACGCAATCACCGGGATCACGTTCTTCGTGATCTCCGGCTACGTGTTCGTCGGATTCTTGGGCCGCCGGATTCGGCCCCGGGTGCTGTTCCGCGTGAAGTCCGTCGCGCTCCTCACGACCATCAGCGCTCCGGTCACGATTGCATACGACCTGTGGACCGCCTTCGGCGAATGGTACTTCATCACCCGGCCGTTCGGCGTGGGCATCCGGACGGTCCTCGAGGCCCAAGTGCCATTCACGGTCTACCACCTCCTGAGTTCCCTGATCTTTGTGCCGCTCTTTGGGAGCATCTTCGTCTTCCTCGACGCGTACGGTTGGCCCGCTCGCACACCGTCCGCAACCGTCCCTCGTCCCGACCGCGAGTGATCAGAGGAGCTCCTCGATCTTCGCCCGCATCCGGCGGGCCTCTTCGCGACGACGCTCGAGTTCCGCCTCCTGATTCCGGATCGCGCGTTCTCGATTCCCGAGGCGCGCCTTCAAGGAGTCCAATTCCCGACCGAGGGCCTGCAGCCGAATTCGCTCGCGTTCGGTCGCCTTGTCTTTGCCTTTGAGTTCTGAGGTCGCGGCGCGCACCTTCTCCTTTTCCTCGACGAGGGCTTCGCGTTCCTTCGCAAGCGTCCGCGCAACGAGTGCTTCGATCGTCTCTTCCTTGCGGGAGACGCGCTCGCGTTCCGCTTCGAGGTTCTTCCAGATCGCTTTCGTCTCGATTCGCTCGCGAGCGATCGCCGCGGTGTCGTCCTTCAGCTTTTTCTCGAGTTGGTCGAGCGCCTTCGTCTGCGCTTGGAACTCCGCCGTCGCCGTCTCGAACCGTCGTTCGCGCTGCTCGAGGTCCGCGTAGGCGCGGGCGGCCTTTTCCACCTCGGCCCGTTGGGCCTCGAGTCGAGCCTCCTCTTCCTGGACATGTTCCTTCAGTTCGCGGCTCTTCTCGTCCGCCGCCTTCTCCGCATACTTGAGCAGGCTCATCGCCTTCGTCTTCAGGTCACCCGCTTCCTCTTCCCGCGCCTCGATCAAGCTGGCCTTGGATTCGAGTTCCTTGGAGCGCTTGCCGATTTCCGTCTGTCCGCGTTCCGTTTCCTTCCGTAGATCCGCGAGGTCTCGAGTCTCGGCGGTAAGCCGCTCCTTCGCGGCCTTCAGTTCTTTTTCGATCCGGTCGAGTTCTGCCTTTCGTCGGTCGGTTCCCTTTTCGAGCCGGTTCGCCTCGGCATCCCGTTTCGCGAGGTCGGAGGCGAGGGCCTTGAGCCCCTCGTCGCGCTCCGCCATTTCGGACTTTCGGTCCTCAAGGCTCGCGGCCGCCTTGGCGAGGTTCGCGAGTTTTTCCTTGAGGTCCGTCTCGCGAGCGGCGACTTCTCCCGCCCTCGTTCGAGCGGCTTCTTCGTCCGCGGCATTTCTCGCTTCGGTGGCCTTTGCGGCTTCGATTCGCGCCTCGAGCTTCTTTGAATCAGATCGCGTGCGCTTTTCGAGTGCGACGAGGGAAGCTCGCGCGCGGACGAGTTCCTTCTGGGAGGCGGAGAGATCTCTCGACTCTTTGGCCCGGACTTGGGATGCCTTTTCGATTTCCTTCTGCCGGGTCGCGAGATCGTCTTCGGCTTTGTCCATCGCTTCTTGTCGTCGGTCGAACTCGCCTCTGCGCCGGGCCAGCCCGGCCTCGGCCGCCGTCAGGGCGGTCTCCTTCGCGTTCACATCCTTCGTGCCGCTGGTCAGGGCGGCCTCTCGACGTTCCAGGTTCGTTTCCGACCGCCGCAGGTGTTCCTGTCTCGCACGGAATTCCGTTTCCCGTAGGGCGAGTTGCTTTTCCTTCGTCTCGGCGGTCGCCAGGAGGCGTCGGGCATCTTCGAGTTCCGCTTTGGCCGCCGATTCGCGGCGTTTCGTCTCGCGGGTCGCGGTGGCTTGGCTCTCCTCCCATTCCTTCTGGAGTGATATCTGGAGCTTCTCGCGTTTCGCGAGGTCGGCTTCGGACGATGCGATGGACTTCTCGCGTTCCACGTGCGCCGCCTCCTGTGCGGCGACGTCTCGCAGGCGCGCCTCTAGCAGCTTCGCATTGTCCGTCAGATCGGACCGAATGGCATCCGCGGCCTTGCGATCGGAGGCGAGCGCCTTTCGCGCCCGTTCGAGCTCGACACTGGATTCCCGGAGCTCCTGCCGCTCGGCCGCGAATCCGGATTGCCGCTTTTCGAGGTCTGCGAGCGCCGACGCAAGCTCTTTTTCGCGGCGATCCAAGTCGCTGAACCGGGACTCGAACTTCGTGACCGCGGCCTTGTGCGCATCCAGCGCCGACCGCAGTTCCTTTTCGTGGTCGCTCAGCAGTTTCGTCTTTTCCTCCAGGATCTGGTCCCGCCGCGCGACCTTGCTCTCTTCTCGTTGAAGGGCGGCGTGTTCCTCCTTCAGCGACTTCTCGCCTCCCGCCAGGACCGTCGAGGCTTCTGTGATTTCTCCCTGAAGCTTCGTCAAGCCGGCCGCTCGGATCTTCGCGGCCTTTTCCTCCTTATGGACCGCTTCGATTTGGTCGGCGAGCGCTGCCCGCGATGCCTCGAGCGCCTTGCGCTCGGAATCGAGCTCCTTTCGCGCGCGCTCGAGCACGGCGTTCGTTTCGTTGAGTTCGAATCGTTCCTTGGCTTCGATCGCCGTGCGCTTCTCGAGGTCTGCGCGGGTCGCGGCGATGGCTTCGTCTTGTCGTTCGACCGCTTGGACCCGGGATTCCAGTTTCGCTTGGGAGGCTTTCAGGGCCCCTTCCCCAGATCGGAGTTCTCTTTCCCGCTGTTCGAGGGCTTTCGCTGCCGCGCCGAGCTGACTCTTCCGTCTCTCGAGTTCGTCGAGCTCTCGTGCCATGGCGGACCGCTCCCCCTTCAGGGATTTCTGAGACTCCGCAAACGCTCCTTGGGCTTCGGCGAGGTCTCTTTCTCCCTTGGACACCACAACCTCCCGCGCCTTCGTCAGGCGCTCCGTCCGCTTCGCGGTCTCGATCTGGGATGCGACATGCGCTCGGGTCGCCTCGAGGTCTCTCGTCCGTTCCGAGATTTCCTCTTCCCGCTTCGATAGCGCCGCCTTCAGCGCGTCCGTCTCCGTCGCCACGAGCTTCGCTCGTTTCCGCATCGCGTCGAGCTCCGCACGCTGGTCCGATAGGTCCTCTCGTCCCTTCGCGAGTTTGCTTTGATCTCGTTGCAACGCTCCGCGTTGGGCGATGAGTCCTTTCTCCGTATCGGCAAAGGCACGGCGAGCCTCCTCGAGTTTCTCTTGGCCCGCCGCGAGGTCGGCTTCACGCGCTTTGATCGCTCGCTCCGCCTCACGTGCGGCGCCGACTTCGAGAGCCACTTTTGCGATCGCCGCCTCGTTCGCCTTCGATTGTCGGGAGAGTTCCGCTTCCCGCTTGTCGAGCGCCGCTTCCCGCTCGCCGACGCGTGCGACCGAGCGCTCGAGGTCCCTCTGGGCCCGGTCCAGCTCGATCCGTTGTCCCCGGATTTCGGTTCGCAACTTGGCCAGGTCCACCTTTTCTCGAGAGATTTTCGCGACGCGCTTCTCGGACTCGCTCGCGCGCGATTGAAGGGTCGCCTCGTTCGCCTTGATAGCCGCCTCCCGCTCGATGAGCGCCGTCTCGCGGGACTTCAGGTCCGCGGCCGCCGCTCCGGTTTCCTGCCCGGCTTTCTGGACCTGCCGTTCCCTGCGTTCGAGTTCGCTTCGCAGTCCCGCGAGTTCGTCTCTCGCTTCGGCTTGGCTCCGTTCTTGGGCCGCGAGGGTGGTCGATTGAGAATCGAGTTGCTGTTTCTGTTTCGTCAGGGCCGCTCCGAGCTCCTTGAGCTCCCTTTCGCGTCGGCTGAACCGTTCCTGCGCGGAGGTCGATCTCGCTTCCACGCGTTGGTCTCGTTGAGTGAGTTCCCGCGTGCGTGCCGCGAGGGCCTTCGCCTCCTCTTGGTTCTCCGTCTCCGCCTTCAAGACCTCCTTCTCCCGGCGGACCAAATCCCCCTCTCTCCGCTGAAGGATCTTCGCGGTCGAGTCGAGGTCTCCCTGTAATTTCACGAGGCGTTTCTCGCGGGATTCGAGGTCCGTGCTCGCCTTCTCAACCGCCGATTCGCGAGCCGCGAGCTCGCTCGCCTTCGCGGACGTCGTTCGCGCCGTCTCGAGGTTCTTTGCGAGTGCATTCGCCCGGTGGGTCTCGGACTCGAGCTGGGTCTTTGCCCGGGTCAGCTCAGTCTTGAGTTCAATTTCCCTGCGCTGGAGGGCCTCGTTTGCCGCGTGAAGCGATTCCTGGAGCCCATCGACCGCTTTGTCCCGTTTCACGATCTCGCGGTCTCGGGCCTGGAGAAGCTTGCGGGCCTCGTCGATCTCATGCGCGTGTGTTTCGTCTCTGGCCTTCTCCTGTTCCTTGAGCTTCCCTTCCGTCTCTGTGATCTTCTTCTCCGCCTTCTCAACGGAGCGCTCCCGCTCTTTGATTGTCTTGAGGGCGGTCTCCGTCTCCAAGATGCGTTCCGCGGCGGACCGGGTTGCCTTCTGCGCTTCCGCCTCCCGTTGCCGGACGCGAGCTTCGCCGCCCTCCAGGGCGGTCTCGCGTTCCGCGAGCTCCTTCGAACGTACGTCGAGTTTCGCGGTCTGGGCCTTGAGCTCGGACTCCCTCCCACTCAGCTCACCCGCCTTCCCCGCCTTCTTGCGGAGTCCGACGACTTCGGCTTCGAGACGTCCGACCTTTTCCTTCTCTTCCCCGAACGCGCGATGGGCCTTCGCGAATTGCGCGGCGAGCTCCTTCTCCCGGTCTTCCCCTTGCCGGCGGGAGGCCTCCGCTTCGGCCTGGCTGGATTCGAAGTTGCGCGAGACTTTCGTAAGGTCCTTCGCGAGAGCCGAGGATCGGTGCGCCTCGGATTCAAGCGCGGCCTTTGCCCTGGTGATTTCGGCCTCGAGTTCGAGTTCGCGTCGCTCCTGAGACTCGTTGGCGGCCCGAACCGACACCTGCAGCCCCTCGACCTCCTTGAGCCGCTTCGCGTTTTCTCGGTCTCGATCTTGGAGCAGCTTGCGAGCCTCGTCGAGTTCCTTCGAGTGCGTCTCCTCTCTCGCCTTTTCCCGTCGCGTGAGCTCCTGTTGCTTCTCCTCGAATTTCTTCTCGGCCTTCTCGAGGACACGCTCTCGCTCGTTGATCGCCTTCAGGGCCGTCTCCGCCTCGAGAGCTCGTTCCGCCGCCGAGCGGGAGGCCTTCTCCGACCCCACTTCGCGCGCTCGGACGCGGGCCTCGTTCGCTGCCAGCGAGCCTTCGCGGTCCACGAGGTCCTTCGATTGGGCTTCGAGTTTCGCGAGCTGGGCCTTCAGCTCGGATTCCTTGCCGCTCAGTTCTCCGGCCTTGCTCGCGCGTTTGCGAAGTTCGTCGACTTCGTCCTTGAGGCGCCCGACCTTCCCCTTTTCGTCCTCGAGCGCACTTCGCGCCTTCGTGAGTTCGATGCTAGATGTTTTTTCCTGATCCTGAACCTGGCGGCGCGAAGTGTCGGCCTCCGTCCGGGCGGACTCCAGGGTTCGCACCGTCTTCGCCAAGTCCTTTCGTGATGCGATGAGATCTTTCTCGAGGGCGCCGGACCGATCCGCCTCCGACTCGAGCGCGGCCTTGGCCCTCGTGACCTCGGCCTCGAGTTCGAGTTCCCGGCGCTCCCTCGATTCGTTCGCCACCTGGAGGGATGCCCGCAGACTCTCGACTTCCTTGGTTCGCTTCGCAATTTCCCGAGCCCGTGCCTGGAGGAGTTCCCGGTTGTCGTCGATCTCGCGCGCCCGGGCCTCGTCCTTCGCCTTCGTCTGGGCCGCGAGCTGTTCCTCGGTCTCCCGGAGTTTCTTCTCCGCCTTCTCGGCGGCCCGTTCGCGGTCCTTGAGCGCCTTGAGCGCTTTCTCGGCCTCGAGCGTGCGCTCGGCCGCCAGACGGGACGCCTTCTCCGTCTCCGCCTCGCGGGCCTCGAGCTGCGTCTCGCCCCCGGCGAGCGTCGCCTCCCGGTCGGCGAGGGCCTTCGTCCGCGCGTCCAGTTTCGCCCACTGGGCTCGGAGGTCCGCTTCTTTCTCGCCGAGTTCGCCTGCCTTCCCCGCCCGCTTGCGAAGCTCGTCGACTTCGTCTTTCAATCGGGCGACTTTGTCTTTCTCCTGATTGACGGCGCTCTGCGCCTTGGTGAGGTCCGTGGTGAGCCCGGCTTCCCGGTCCTTGCCTTCGCGGCGTGCGGCCTGCGTCTCGCCTCGCGCCGCCTCGAGGTTGCGGAGCATCTTCGCGAGGTCCTTCCGCGCATTCTCGAGGTCCTTTTCGAGCTCGGTCGTCCGTTTGTCCGCCTGATCCCGCAAGGCCTTGCGCGTCTCTGCGAGCTCGGCTTCGCGCGCCTCGAGCTTCGTGCGAGACGCTTCAATCTCCCGTTGCGCCTCCTTCACGTCGCGACTCGTCGTGTCGAGCTTGTCCTGAAGGGACGCGAGCGTCTTCTCGCGAGCCGCCAACTCTCGGTGTCGGCCATCGAGGGATTCGACGAGGCGCTCGACCTCCTCCTCCCGCTTCCGAAGGGAGGTCTCCTTCGTCTCGAGCGCCGTCTGTCGCTTCTCCACCTTTTCCATCGCGGCCTCGGCGTTCGCGGTGGCGGCCTTGTTCTTCCGGAGGTCTTGCAGTTCCTCGCGGGCCTCTTTGATCTCGCCCTCGAGTTCCTTCACCGCCTTCTTCGACTCGCGTTCTGCGGTCGCATTGGCGGCCTCGACATCCTTCACCCGCGCCTGCAGGCCCTGGATCGTGTCATCCTGTCGTGCGATCTGCGCGGTCTTCGCGTCGGAGAGCTTGCGGGTGTCTTCGAGTTCTTTTCGCAGCTGGGCCTCGCGGGCCTTCGCCTCTTCCCGCTCCGCGGCATCGACCTTCAGTAGGACCGGCGCATCGATCTCGTCCTCGCTCGCCTCGAGGGATTTCCGAGCCTTCTCGCGCAGTCCCATCGGCGATCACAGCAGCTGGAGTTGCTCGAGGAGTTTCTCGTACAGCGCGAACTTCTCCGACTTCGCGAACTTCCGGATCTTGTCCTTCGGCAGATCCCCGAGGAGCTCGTCGATGTCCTTCATGACGACCTTCAAATCGCCCTTCAGGCTCAGCAGCTCCTTCTGCTGCTCCATGAGCTGGTTCCGCTCTTCCGCCAGACGCTCCATCTGCTCTTCGAGTTGGATCATCCGCGACTGGAGCGCACCGAGTTCCTGATCCGACTTGATCGTGACCGGCGTCGGTTCCTCCTTCGAAGGGGGACGTGCACTGATCTTTTGCTCGAGGTCCCATCGCCGCCGCTCGAGGTCGACCTCCGCCTCGCTCAGCGCGTGGTGGCGTTCGTCGAGGAGCCGCGCCTTGTCCCGCATCAACTCCTCGCGCTTCTCGATCTCCCGCTCCCGCTCGTGGACGCGGTTCATGACCGTCCGGAATTCGTCCTCCCGCCGCACGAAATCGGATTCCCGTTCCTTGAGCTGCCCGAACGCCTTCTCGCGGGACTCCAGCTCGTGCCGGAACGCGGCGATCCGGCCGTGGAGCGAGGTCTCGCGGGCCTTCAGTTCCTCCTTCTGCATCCGGAGGATGTTCCGATAGGTCGTCTCCATGTCGACGAGACCTTCCTCGAGCTTCAGGATGTCTTCCTTCTCCAGGAGGAGCGTCTCGATCTGCCGTTTAAGTTCCTCGCGCTCCTGCACCTCGGCAGGGTCCGCGGACGACTCGAGCGCCTTGATGCGGCCTTGGGCCCGATCGATCAACGCCTCCATCTGTTCCAGGCGGCGCTTGCGTCGCTCGAGCATCCGGTCGAACGGTTCCGCGAGCTTCCAGAGGGACTCCTCCATCTCGCCTTCCGCGCGATCGGCCTCGAGGAACGACGCCGGCTCGCCTCCGCCGCCCGGCCCCGAGGCGGCGCGGCTCCGGGCTTTCTCGCGGCTCAGTTGCAAGATCCGACGGAGGTATTCCTCCTCCGGGGATTCGGGACCGGCCGGGGTCGGGGTCTCCTCGGGTCCCGCATCGGGGAACTTCGCATTGCAGTTCAGGCACTCCGTTGCGGCGGCCGGATTGATCGAATTGCAGATTGGACAGAGGACGGCCTGCATCGAGCCTTCGAACGGCTCGCCGCACCGGGCGCACGATTTGGCGTCCGGCGGCGTCTCCGCTCCGCATTCGCTGCAGTAGGCGGCATTGCCGGGAGTGAGGGCGCGCTGGGCCATCGATGCCTGCTCGAGGAGGATGGGATGCCGGATCGCTCATTCGTACGCGTTGTACGCGAGGATCTCCGACAGATGCTTCCTGCCCGCCGGGGCCTCGTAGGCCTCCGGGATGCCCAACGGTGTCAACCCCACCACGTGGGCGTCGGCCGGGATGTTCAGGAGGGATTTCACCTTCTCCTCGTTGAAGGTGAAGACCCAGGAGGTCCCCAACCCCTCACTCGTTGCCGCCACGGTGACGTTCGCAAGGGCCATGCCCACATCGACCGGATACGAGTTCATGTATCCGCCGATCATCGCGACCGCCTCGTCGAGCCGGGCGCAGGCGACCACCACCAGGGGCGCGTCGGCCATATGCCTCCCGTTCGTACAGGCGCCCGCGAGTTTCCGTTTCGCGTCCTCGTCCGAGACGACGATGAACTTCCAGGGCTGGAGGTTGTCCGCCGACAGCGCGAAGCGCGCGGCGTTCACCACCGCCTGGACTTTCTGCTCGGGGACCGGATCGGGCTTGTACTTGCTCACGCTCTTCACCGACTTAATGGCCTCAAGGACCTCCATTTAGTCCCGAGCCGTCCGATTTGGAGCGGTGATAATAAGCGTTGCGGCGCTGGAATCGGTTCGATAACCAGGTTGCGCCGCGAGGGATGACAGAGGCGTATCGGCTCGGCAGAAATGACCCTTGCCCCGGACGTCGCCGGAGCTGGCCACCGACATGTGCGATTTGGGGCGTCCTGGCCTTCAACCTGAGGCCACCGACGCAACGATCCCAACGGACGATTGGGAACGTTTAAGTGAATTCACCAGATTTCGCGGCTCGCGGGCCCGTAGCTTAGCCTGGTTGGAGCGTCCGGCTGATAACCGGGAGGTCGCCAGTCCGAATCTGGCCGGGCCCACTTCGGGCCGAGCTCTGCATCGTGGTCGGGGCAGCATGGACCGGGTCGCGCGAGTACCGAATCGAGAGGCTTAATCCCGCCACGGCCTCTGGGTGGGCGGTGCCGCTCCGATCTGATACATCGCAGCGCTGGTTTCTGGTTGCGGTCTTCGCGGGGATCGCGATCGTGATTGGCACCTCGTTTGCCGTGTACTCCCTTCAGGTACCACGGCCGGTGCGGACCGACAATCTCGTCTTCACGCCGGCCTCGCTGCTCGATGGCAACGCGTCGTTCGAGGTCCTGAACGTTTCCCACGGTCCGTACGCCTATTCGGGTTTCGAGTTTCGTTTCATCGTAAACAATTTCGCGATCGGGCCGGTCGCGCTTGGACCGAATCATACCGCTACGCGCATCGCGCTCGGGACGACGACGTACTGGGTTTCGTGGCTCGACACGGACGGCGACGGAGCCGTGAGCGTGGGCGACTCGTTCCTCGTCACCGGGGACCGGGCGCCGCTGTCCCCCTTGAGCGACTACGAGTTCGACTTGCAATGGGGAAGTGTGTGGGCGGCTCGCGAGTTCTGGTCGACGTACTGAGCGGGCCGCCTGTTGTGGTTGCTTCGTCTATGGAGGCGGGTTTCGGCTTTGCGTGATGTCCCGCATCATCTGGTCGAACTGATCCTTCGTGATCTCGCCGCTCGCATACCGTCGGCGGAGGATCTCGGCCGCGCCGTCGTGGTACCCGTTTCGTCCGTACATCGGGTAGCCCCGCCAGCCCCATCCGCCCCAGCCCCAGAACAGGCCTCGGAACAAGAAGAACAGGAAGAAGACGAAGATGAAGAACCCGAACGGGAAGAAGAAGAACGGGAAGTACCCGAATCCCGCGCTGGGCCCGACGATCGCCCGGACGACGACTCCGATCACAATTGCGACGCCGATCAGAAGGAGGAGCCCTGCGATCCCCCAACCGATGAGCCTACGATGCCGATTCCAGTCATGATCCGCTTGCATGCTTGCCATGGTGGATGCCACCGCGAGGACTATCGCACGAGCAGTATTTACGCATATCGGATTTCCGATACCGGAAAACCGATTCGCATGGTAAGGGATAAATATCGGTTATCCGATACGATTCTCGAAGCCCATGTTCCCCCCGTTTCGTTGGATGATGCACCGCCGGAGAGGCTTGCGGACGTGGATCATCTCGATCCTCGCGAACGCGCCGAAGAACGGTGCAGAGATCATGGACGAGATCGAGACGATGACACAGGGATGGTGGAGGCCGTCCCCCGGCTCCGTGTATCCGCTGCTGGAACAGATGACGCAGGAGGACCTACTGAAGAAGCGGGATGACGGCCGCTACGAGCTCACCGCGAAGGCGAAAGAAGAGGTCGAGTGGCCGTTCGGGATGCCGGGCCGGAAACCACAGACGGTCGAGGACATGCTGAACGAGATGCTGGGGTACGCGTCGTACCTGGAGGACCTCAGCCGATCCGACCGGTCGAAGATTGCACCCGTCCGGGACAAGATCAAGAGCGTCGCAGAACGTCTCGCCGCACTTGTCTCAACCGGCAAGCCGTAGGCTCGGACCGAGCCCTTGCATCAGTCGCGTCGCTGAAGTCGATGCCGCCCATCGACTTCTACTGATTTGAGCAAGAACGCTCCATGTCGGGGAGGCGCTTCATCATGTGCGGCCTCCTCGCCCGCGTTGCCGAAATTGTACCTTCGATGGCCGTACCATAAGAGCCTTACTCGGCTACGTCCCGGCACCAGGTGGAGGTGACGGATGATATCTCTCGGGATTGCAGCCGCCATCGGAGCCGCGATCGGAGCGGTCGCAGTCGGGGCCGCATCCGCCGTAACGCACGGCGATGTCCCCGGCCTTGCGATTGCGCTCCAGCACATCCCACCGACGACGCACGGCTACGAGGTCGTGACCGCGGTGAAGAACGCCCTCGCGGGTGGCGCCGCGGGTGGTGGGATCGGCGCGGCCGTGGCCGCTGTCGCGAAAGTCGGCGCGAAGGGCGCTGCTGCCGCGGCTCACTAGGCCCGGCCAGCGTCTCTCCCTTTTTTGTCGATCGCGTCGCGGCACGCGCGGAGCGCCTACCCGTGGGACTTCGCGACTTCCGCGGCGAGATCCGCTGCCCGTTTCGACGCGGCCACGATCGCATCGCTAATCGCTGGCGGGACTCCTCGCTTCTCCATGACGGCCCAGCCCGCCTCGGTCGTCCCATTTGGTGTCGCGACCATCCGGAACAACTGCATCGGCTCGAGGCCGTCGATCAGAAGCAGTTCTGCGGTCCCCTTCATCGTCTGGAGGGCGAGCTTGTAGGCGACGTCCCGCGGCAACCCAGACCGCACACCCCCTTCGATCATCGAATGGGCGAGGGCGGCAATGAATCCTGGACCGCTGCCGCTCAGCCCCGTCACCGCATCGAGCATCGGCTCTTCGACCATCGTCACGCGGCCGATCGCCCCGAAGATCTCCTCGACGACGAGCGCGTCGTGTTCGGTGGCGCTGTGACCCAAGGCGAACGCCGTGGCGCCTTCGCCGACCGCGCAGGCGAGGTTGGGCATGATCCGCACGACCCGCCCTTTCCCATCGAGCGACTTCTCGACGAAC
>Ga0209160_1002086_pt1 | contig 16728 bp, 13 predicted proteins | sample GraSoiAngelo_153_FD_186167 | JGI IMG/M metagenome (GOLD analysis project Ga0209160, IMG submission 186167) | Grasslands soil microbial communities from the Angelo Coastal Reserve, California, USA - 14_1009_12_40cm (SPAdes) (version 2) | ecosystem: Environmental > Terrestrial > Soil > Grasslands ... | reverse complement strand
GGGCGCTCGTCGCCGGCGTGTCGGTCGACGATATCGCGGTGGCCTCCGGGATCGATCCCTGGTTCCTGTTTCAGCTGGCGGAGCTGCTCGTCGCCGAGCGCGAGTTCGTGGCGCTGCCGCAGCCGGTCGCGGCCGACGTGCGTCGCATGAAGCGCATGGGGTTCTCGGACTGTCAGCTCGCCGCGCTGCGCGGCACCACCGAGCAGGCGATCCGCGAGGCCCGCTGGCGCTGGGGCATCCACCCCGCGTACAAGACGGTCGACACCTGCGCCGGCGAGTTTCCGTCGCGCACGCCGTACCTCTACAGCTCGTACGACGACGAGAACGAGTCGGAGCCGCTCGGCGCACAGGGAATCGTGATCCTGGGCAGCGGGCCCAACCGCATCGGACAGGGCGTCGAGTTCGACTACTGCTGCGTCCGGGCCGGCCTCGCGTTTCGCGAGCTGGGCTTCAAGACGATCATGATCAACTCGAACCCGGAAACGGTGTCGACCGACTTCGACATCTCGGACAAGCTGTACTTCGAGCCGCTGACGCTCGAGGATGTGCTGGAGATCGTGCGCTGGGAGCGTCCCAAGGGCGTGGTCGTCCAGCTGGGCGGCCAGACCCCGCTGCGCCTCACCAAGCCGCTCGAAGCGGCCGGGGTCCCGATCCTCGGCACGCCACCCGATTCCATCGACGTCGCGGAGGATCGCGAGCGGTTCGAGGCGCTCGCCCGGCGGCTCGGCGTCACCCAGCCCGCCAACGGCACCGCCCGCTCCGTGGACGAAGCGGTCGCCGCGGCGGGGCGGATCGGCTACCCGGTGCTGGTGCGCCCGTCGTACGTCCTGGGCGGACGCGCGATGGAAATCGTGTACGACGAAGGCTCGCTGCGGGCCTATTTCGACAAAGCGGCCCGCGTGGCGCCGGAGCACCCTGTGCTCATCGATCGCTTCCTCGAGGACGCGTTCGAGGGGGACGTGGACGCGATCGCGGACGGCCGGCGAACGGTGATCGGCGGCGTGATGCAGCATATCGAGGACGCCGGAGTGCATTCGGGGGACTCCGCGTGCGTGCTGCCGCCCTATCTCATCGGCGACCGCCAGGTGGAGGAGATGCGCCGCTACACCCAGGCCTTCGCCCAGGCGCTCGGGGTGGTGGGGCTCATCAACGTCCAATACGCCATCAAGGATGGGGTCGTCTACGTGCTCGAGGTCAACCCGCGGGCCTCACGGACCGTCCCCTTCGTGAGCAAAGCGACGGGGGTGGCTCTCGCCAAGCTCGCGGCGGCGGTCATGGTCGGGCACACCCTGGACGAATTGGGCGTTCCCGATGACCTTCCGCTCCCCGGGGTGGCGGTCAAGGAAGCCGTCTTCCCCTTCACGAAGCTCCCCGGCGTGGATACCATCCTGGGCCCGGAGATGCGCTCGACGGGGGAAGTGATGGGCCTGGCCGACAGCTTCGGGATGGCGTTCGCCAAGGCGCAGATCGCGGCCGACGGCAGCCTCCCGTTGGCGGGCGCGATCTTCGTGACCGTGAACGATTCGGACAAGCCCACCGTGCTGCCGATCGTGCGGCGGTTCCACGAGATGGGCTTTCGCATCGTGGCCACCGACGGCACCGCGCGGTACCTCCGGGCCCGCGGGGTCCCGGCCGAGCGGGTGGCCAAGGTGCACGAGGGGCGGCCCAACGCGATCGACCTGATCGTGTCGGGCGAGGCGCAGCTGCTGATCAACACGCCCCTCGGAAAGTTCACGCAGGCGGACGACTACGCCATCCGGCGTGCGGCGCTGATGCACCGCCTGCCGTATACCACGACGATGTCGGCGGCGAGTGCCGCCTGCGACGCGATCATTGCTCTGCGGAGCCGAACGGGCAGCGTGAGGAGTCTGCAAGAATGGCACGAAAGAACGACGGCCGAAAGACAGCCGCCAGCGGGCGCAAAGGCGCCGCAGCCAAGCCCCACGCCGGCGGTGCGGGCGTAGGCAAGCGGCCGGCCGTCGCGGCGTCCAAGGCGGCGGCGAAGCCGGCGGCGAAGGGCGCCAAGGTCGGCACCAAGCCGGCCGCCGCCACCACGCCCCCTCCGGCCAAGGTCAAGTTCCGCGGCCGGGTGCTCGAGAACGAGCCCCTGGCGCGCTACACCACGTACCGGCTCGGCGGCCCGGCGCGCTATTTCGTCATGCCGGCCGACGCGGACGACGTCGCCAAGGCGCTCGATCTGGCGCAGGACCGCGGGCTCCCGTGGCTGGCGCTGGGGCTGGGATCGAACTTGCTCGTGAAAGACGCCGGCTTCCCGGGCGTCGTCATCCGCCTCGGGAAAGGGCTCGACCGCTTCGAGATGAAGGGGGCCACGGCAATCGTCGGGGCCGGGCTCGCCACGCCGCTGCTCGCGCGCCGCACGGCGGAGGCCGGATTCGCGGGGGTGGAGCGCTTCATCGGCATCCCGGGTACGGTGGGCGGTGGCGTGTACATGAACGCCGGCGCGCACGGAGCGGAGTTCGCCGAAGTGTTGACCGAAGCGACCGTGATGGATGCGAAGGGGAAGATCAAGCAAGTGCCGCGCAAGCAGATCTCGTTCAAGTACCGCTCGTCCAACCTCGGCGCCGTCATCGTGCTGGAGGCGAAGCTCGCGCTGATCGAGGAGCCGCCGGCGAAGCTCAAGGAGATGCAGGCGCGCCTGTTCCGCTGGCGCAAGGCCGGCACGCCGTTCGACCAGCCGTGCTGCGGCTCCGTGTTCAGGAACCCGGGCGGACCCCGCACGGCGGGGATGCTGATCGACGAGGCCGGGCTGAAGGGGTTCACGATCGGTGGCGCCCAGGTGTCGCCGATGCACGCGAACTACATCGTCAATACGGGCAACGCCACCGCCAGCGACGTGCTCAGGGTCATCGAGCACGTGCGCAAGACGGTCGCCAAGAAGACCGGCGTCGAGCTCGAGCTCGAGGTCAAGGTGATCGGCTAGATGGCGGACTTCTTCGTCCACGAGTCGAGCTACGTCGACGCCGGCGCCCGGATCGGCAAAGACACCAAGATCTGGCATTTTTGCCACGTCATGCCCGGCGCCGTCATCGGCGAGCACTGCAGCCTCGGGCAGAATGTCGTGGTGATGCCTGGCACGCGCATCGGCAACAACGTGAAGCTCCAGAACAACGTGTCGATTTACGAGGGCGTCACCCTCGAGGACGACGTGTTCTGCGGGCCGTCGTGCGTCTTCACCAACGTGATGAACCCCCGCAGCCACGTGTCGCGCAAGCACGAATATCGCCCCACGCTCGTGAGGCGGGGCTCGTCCATCGGCGCGAACGCGACGATCGTGTGCGGCGTCACCCTCGGCGAGTACGCGTTCATTGGTGCGGGCGCGGTCGTGACTTCCGACGTTCCGGCGTACGCGCTCATGGTAGGCGTGCCGGCGCGCCGCGTCGGCTGGATGTGCCAATGCGGCGAACGCCTCTCCCTGACGTCGGGCCAGGCGGCCTGCCCCGTCTGTGGCTCCCGCTACCAGGAGACGAACGGCACCCTGCGCGCGATTGCCCAACCCAGCCGCGTCGGATAGCTTCGTGGCCCTACTTTCGGACACCGACGTCGTGAACGTGCCGCTCCTCGATCTGGTGGCGCAGTACCGCGCGATCAAGGACGATGTCCTGCCCGCGCTCCAGGCGGTGATCGAGTCCCAGCAATTCGTGATGGGCCCCAGCGTGCCGCGGCTCGAGACCGCCATCGCCGGGCTGGCCCACGCGAAGCACGGCATCGCGTGCGCCAGCGGCACCGACGCGCTGCTCCTGCCCCTGAAAGCGCTCGACTTGAAACCCGGGGACGAGGTGGTCACCACCCCGTTCTCGTTCTTCGCCACCGCCGGGACCATTCACAATGCCGGCGGGACTCCCGTGTTCGTGGACATCGAGCCGGGGACGTTCAACATCGATCCCGCCGCGGTGGAGGCGGCCATCACGCCTCGGACCCGAGCCGTCATGCCAGTCCACCTATACGGGCAGATGGCGGCTCTGGAGCGGTTGCTGCCGCCCGGACGCGGGGGGGGGCTCCGCGTCATCGAGGATGCCGCACAGGCGATCGGGGCGCGGCGCCGAATCGACGGGCAGTGGCGGACGGCGGGGGAGCTGGGCTGGGCGACAGGGTATTCCTTCTTCCCCAGCAAGAACCTGGGCGCCTGGGGCGACGGCGGTATGATGGTCACGTCCGACGACGCGCTGGCGGAACGGCTGCGCAGGCTCCGGCTGCACGGCGGGGCCAAGCAGTACCACCACGACGAGGTGGGCACCAACTCGCGGCTCGATTCGCTGCAGGCCGCGGTGCTGCTCGCCAAGCTGCCGCACCTCGCGTCCTGGTCGGCCCGGCGTCGCGACCACGCGAAATACTACGACCAGGGCCTGAACGACGTTCCGGGCGTACGGACACCGGTGGTGGACCCGGCGAACGAGCACATCTATCATCAGTACACCGTGCGCGTCGAGCGCCGCGACGAGCTGCAGGCGCACCTCAAGGCCAAGGGCATCGGCAGCGCGGTCTATTACCCGGTGCCGCTCCACCTCCAGAACTGCTTCGCGCATCTCGGCTACAAGGGCGGCCGGCTGCCTCAAGCGGAGCGGGCGTGCCGGGAGGTGCTCTCGCTTCCGGTGTTCCCCGAGCTGACCTATCCGCAGCTGGACTACGTGATCGAGACGATTCGTGGATTCTACCGGTGAGCCGGCTCAAGCTCGGCGTGATCGGGGCTGGCGCCTGGGGCAGGAACCACGTGCGCACCGCCGCGGGCCTCGCCGAGGGCGAGCTCGCTGCCGTGTGCGACACGGATGCCAGGCGGCGGGAGCAGCTGTGCCGCCAGTACCCCGGTGTGCACGTCACGGCGGACGCGACCGACCTGCTCGGCCGTGTGGAGGCGGTCGTCATCGCCGCGCCCGCCGCCACGCACGCGCCGCTGGCGCTGCAATGCGTCGCTGCGGGGAAGCCGTGCCTCGTGGAGAAACCGTTCGCCTTGAGCACGCGCGATGCGGAGGCCGTGGCTCACGCGGCGAGCGAGCGCCGGGTTCCCGTCCTCGCTGGTCACCTGCTCCTGTTCCACCCCGCGGTCGAGCGGCTGCGGGCCCTGGTGCAGGGAGGGGAGCTGGGTCGGATCTACTATCTTTACGGCCTCCGGGTGAACCTGGGGCAGATTCGCGCGGACGAGAACGCTCTGTGGAGCTTCGGCCCGCACGACGTATCCGTGGCACTGTACTTGCTCGGTGAGGCGCCGGTGCGCGTCGCGGCGCACGGCAAGAGCTACCTCCAACCACGGGTTGAAGACGTGGTGTTCCTCACGATGGAGTTTGCCACCGGTGTGCTCGCGCACGTGCAGCTCTCGTGGCTGGACCCGCACAAGGAGCGAAAACTGACGGTCGTCGGAGCGAAAAAGATGGTGGTGTTCGACGATATGGAGCCGCGTGAGAAGCTCCGCATTTACGACAAGGGTGTGGAGCGGCCGCCGGAGTACGGGTCGTACGGCGAAGCCCTGTCGATCCGGGAGGGCGACATTTTCATCCCCAAGATTCCCAACGTGGAGCCCCTCGCCGCCGAGCTGAGTCACTTCGTGCGCGTGGCCCGCGGGGCGGAGCCCCCGCGGGCCGGCGCCGCCGACGGCGTCCGCGTCGTGCGCGTGCTGGAGGCGGCGTCGCGCTCGCTGGCCACCAGCGGAGCGCCGGTGGACCTGTGACCGCCACGGCATCTTCCGCCGCCGACCTGCTGGTTGCCAAGACGCAGGACCGCTCGGCGCTGATCGGCATCGTCGGGCTGGGGTACGTCGGGCTGCCGCTCGCCATGGAGTTCGCGCGGGCCGGGTTCCGGGTCCTCGGTTTCGACGTGAGCCGGGGGGTGGTCGAGGGCTTGAACCAGGGGCGGTCGCACGTGCAGGACGTGGCGAGCGCCGACGTGGCCCGCTTCGCCCAGGTGGGGAAGTTTGCCGCGACGGCGGACCTGGCGCGGCTGGGTGAGCCCGACGTCGTGTCCGTCTGTGTGCCGACGCCGTTGTCCAAGACGAAGGACCCCGACGTGAGCTACGTGCTCGCGGCGACCAACTCCATCAAGCAAGCCCTGCGGCGCGGTCAGCTCATCGTGCTCGAATCGACGACGTACCCCGGAACCACGCGCGAGCTCATGCTCCCGGCGCTTGAGCAGACGGGTCTCAAGGTCGGGGAGGATTTCTTCCTGGCGTTTTCGCCGGAGCGGGTGGACCCGGGCAACGGCAAGTGGAACACGCACAACACGCCGAAAGTGGTGGGCGGGATCACCGAGACCTGCCGGCGCGTGGCGATGGCCGTGTACGAGCCGGCCATCGAGACGCTCATCACGGTTTCGTCGACGGAGGCGGCCGAGCTGGTGAAGATCCTCGAGAACACGTTCCGCAGCGTGAACATCGGGCTCGTCAACGAGATGGCGATCGTGTGCGAGAAGCTCGGAGTGGACGTGTGGGAGGTGATCGAAGCGGCGGCGACGAAGCCCTTCGGATTCATGAAATTCACGCCCGGGCCCGGCGTCGGCGGGCACTGCATCCCGCTCGATCCCCACTACCTCGCCTGGAAGATGCGCACCCTGAACTACCGCACCCGCTTCATCGAGCTGGCGGGGGAGATCAACGCGGCCATGCCGGAGCACTGGGTGGGGCGGATCGTGGATCGCCTCAACGAGCAAGGCCGCGCGGCGCGGGGCAGCACGGTGCTGGTGCTCGGCGTCGCGTACAAGAAGGACATCGACGACGTCCGTGAGAGCCCGGCGCTCGACGTGATCCGCTTGTTGCAGCAGCGCGGTGCAGTGGTCCGGTATCACGATCCGCACGTGCGCAAGCTCAGGGACGAGGCCATCGACCTGACATCGACGCCGCTCACGGCGGAGACGCTCGCCGCCGCGGACTGCGTGGTGATCGTCACGGACCACTCGGACGTCGATTACGCCCTGGTGGCGCGCAGCGCGCGCCTCGTCGTGGACACGCGCAACGCGCTGGCGCGGCAGCGGCGGCGGGGGCAGGAGCGGTGAAAGTCACCGTCGTGGGCACGGGGTACGTGGGCCTGGTGGCCGGGGCCTGCCTGGCCGAGACGGGGAACGACGTGGTGGGCGCGGACCGGGACGCCGCGAAAATCGAGGCGCTCCGCCAGAATCGTCTGCCGATCTACGAGCCGGGACTCGAGCCGCTGGTGACGCGCAACCAGCGCGACGGGCGTCTCCAGTTCACGACCGACGTCGGGGGCGCCATCGAGAGCTCCGACGTGATCCTCATCGCCGTCGGGACGCCGCCCGACGAGGACGGCTCCGCCGACCTGACGCACGTGCTCGACGTCGCCGCCACCATCGGGCGCCACATGAACCGGCCCAAGCTGGTGGTCACCAAGAGCACGGTGCCCGTCGGCACGGCCCAAAAGGTCCGCGCGGCGATCGCTGCGCAGACGACCACGTCGTTTCAGGTGTGCTCCAACCCCGAGTTCCTGAAGGAAGGCGCGGCGGTCGAGGATTTCATGAAACCGGACCGCGTCATCGTCGGCGTGGATTCGCCCGAGGCCGCCCAGGTGATCGGGGAGCTGTACGCGCCCTTCGTGCGCACCGGCAACCCCATCATCTTCATGGACCTCGCCTCGGCCGAGATGACGAAGTACGCGGCCAACGCCATGCTCGCCACGCGGATCTCGTTCATGAACCAGGTCGCACGCCTGTGCGACGCGGTCGGGGCCGACGTCACGCTGGTCCGGAAGGGCATCGGGTCCGACCGGCGCATCGGGCCGGCGTTCTTATTCCCGGGTCCCGGGTACGGTGGATCGTGCTTTCCCAAGGACGTGAAGGCGCTGATCCGCACCGGCCACGACTGCGGCGTGCCGCTCGACGTGCTCGAGTCGGTGGAGGCGGCCAACGAGCGCCAAAAACGGGTCCTGTACGAGAAGCTGGCTCGCCACTTCGGCGGCAAGCTGCGCAACGTCACCGTGGCGGTGTGGGGGCTCGCCTTCAAGGCCGAGACCGACGACGTCCGCGAGAGCCCGGCGCTGGTGCTGGCCGAGCAGCTGCTCGAGGCGGGCGCGCAGGTGCGGGCGCACGATCCGGCCGCGATGCACAGCGCGCGCCGCCAGCTGGGCGACCGGGTCACGTACGCGGGCACCGCGTATGAGGCGCTCGCGGGCGCGGCCGCGCTCGTCATCGCGACCGAGTGGCTCGAGTATCGCAACCCCGATTTCGGCCGGATCAAGCAGTCGTTGTCGCGGCCCTTGATCGTGGATGGACGCAACCTGTACGACCCGCAGCGTCTCGCCCGCCTCGGGTTCGTCTACGAAAGCATCGGCCGCCCGATCGCATGCGCGTCCTCGTAACCGGGGCCGCGGGGTTTCTCGGGTCGCATCTGTGTGACCGGTTGCTGGCAGAGGGTCACCGCGTCGTCGGAATGGACAATTTCCTCACCGGTAACCCCGCCAACCTCGCCCACCTCCGTAAGCATCCCAGCTTTCAGTTCGTGCTGCACGACGTCGCGAACTTTGTCGAGGTCCAAGGTCCGCTCGACGGCGTGCTCCACTTTGCGAGTCCGGCGAGCCCGGTGGACTACCTCGACTACCCCATTCAGACGCTCAAAGTCGGCTCGCTCGGGACCCACAAGGCGCTCGGCCTGTCGCGCGCCAAGGGCGCCCGCTTCCTGCTCGCGTCCACCTCCGAGGTGTACGGCGATCCGCTGGTGCACCCCCAACCGGAGAGCTACTGGGGCAATGTGAACCCGGTCGGCCCGCGCGGCGTGTACGACGAGGCCAAGCGCTTTGCCGAGGCGATGACCATGGCCTATCATCGTTACCACAAGCTCGACACGCGCATCGTCCGCATCTTCAACACGTACGGGCCACGCATGCGCCCCAAGGACGGTCGGGTGGTGTCGAACTTCATCGTGCAGGCGCTCCAGGGCGACCCGCTCACAGTCTACGGCGACGGGTCGCAGACCCGCTCCTTCTGCTTCGTGGACGATCTGATCGATGGGATCGTCCGGTTGTTCGAGCGCGGCGGGTCGGATCCGACCAACATCGGGAACCCGCACGAGTTCACCGTGCGCCAGCTCGCGGAGCAGGTGCTGCGGCTGACGGGCAGCCGGAGCAGCATCATCGAGCAGCCGCTTCCCACCGACGACCCCAAGGTGCGCCAGCCGGACATCCGCCGCGCCCGCGAGACGCTGGAGTGGGAGCCGCGGGTGTCGCTCGAAGAGGGACTGCGGCGCACGATCGAGTACTTCCGCGGAATCGTGGGATGAGCCCGCGCGTGCTCCTCACGGGGGCGGCGGGGTTCATCGGGTCACACGTGGCCGAAGCCCTGGTGGCGCGGGGCGACGAGGTGGTGGCCCTCGACAACTTCGACCCCTTCTACGCCCGCGCGGTGAAGGAGCGGAACCTCGAGACGCTGCGGCGCGGCCCAGGATTCCGCTTCGTCGAGGCCGACATCGCGCGCGACCCGCTCCCGCTCGACGGCGTGTCGGTGGTGGTACACCTTGCGGCCCGCCCGGGCGTGCGCCCCTCGCTCGAAGACCCGGCGTCGTACAGCGAGACGAACGTGACCGGGACGGTACGCGTGCTCGAGGCCGCCCGGCGCGCCGGCATCCGGCGAGTGGTGTTCGGCTCGTCGTCGTCCGTCTACGGCGACTCGACGCCCGCCCCGTTCAGCGAGGAGGCCCCCGCCGCCGCGCCGATCTCCCCGTACGCCGCGAGCAAGCGCGCCGGCGAGCTGATGGCGCAGGCGTTCGCGCACCTGTACGGGTTGCAGATCGCCTGCCTGCGCTTCTTCACCGTATACGGCCCCCGCCAGCGGCCCGACCTGGCCATCCACCGGTTCACGGACCTGATCGCCCGCGGACAGCCGGTGCGCATGCATGGCGACGGGTCGAGCGAGCGGGACTATACCTATATTACGGATTGCGTCGACGGGGTCCTGGCGGCCGTGGCCTGGACCGAGCGTGCCCGCTCCGGCGGGATCGCCGAGCCGATCAACATCGGTGGGGGCGCGCGGGTGCGGCTCGATCGGCTGATCGAGCTGATCGCGCGCACGCTCGGCCGCGCGGTGCGGATCGAGCGCCACCGCGACCAGCCGGGGGACGTGCGGCTCACGGATGCCGACCTGCGGCGCGCCGGCCGGGAGCTCGGCTTCCGGCCCAAAGTCGGCATCGAGGAAGGGATCCGGCTCTTCGTCCGCTGGTACGAGGCGACCCATGGACGTCAGTCCTGAACATCTGGTGGCGCAGGCCCGGGAGCGATTTCAGCTCCAGGACTACTACGGCGCGATTCACCTCCTGGAAGAGGTGATCGCCACGGGCCGGGCGTTCGCCGACGCGCACCACCTGCTCGGGCTGTCGTACTCGCTGGTGGGCCAGCAGGACTCCGCCCTGGCGCAGTTGGACCGCGCGCTCGCGTTGAACCCGTACTACGTCGAGGCGCTGGTGCACCGGGCGCTCGTCTTGAACGAGCTGGGTCGCGAAGCGGAGGCCGATGCGGCGTTCCGGCGCGCGGCGCAGATCGGCGGAGTGCCGCGGCAGGGGTTCCCGGCCCACGTCGCCGCCAAGCTCGCGAACCACCACGCGCGCCTGGGGGACGCGTACCTCGAGTCGGGCGGTCTGGCGACTGCGATCGATCAGTACCAAGCGGCGCTCGCCCTGGGACCTGCGTTCCACGACCTGCGGTATAAGCTGGGACGTATGCTGCTCGAAGCGGGGCGCGCGTTGGACGCGCGGGAGCAGTTCGAGATCATCGTACGGGCGCGTCCCAACTACCTGGACGCCGCCGCGATGCTGGGGCTCGCGTGTTATCTCGCGGGCGACGGCCTCGCGGCCAAAGCCGTGTGGGAAGACTGCCGTGAGCGCCGGCCTGAAGATCCCCGCGTGGAAGCCTACCTCGCCATGCTGGCCCGCAACGACAGCGCCACCCAGGTGCCCGCGGGCGCGGCGGCGTCCCCGGACGGCGAGCCACCGCCCGCGCGATCCGAAGACGGCGGACGGAAGACGTCACGGTGAGCCGCGGGGCGATTGTCGTCGTCGCGCTGGCGCTGGCGTGTCAGCCCAGCGCCGCCGACCACGAGGAGCTCGGCGACCGCTGGTATGGGGGCGGTGCCTACCGGGACGCGCTGGCCGAATACCAGCTCGGCCTGAAGGCGCGCCCCGGGGATGCGGACCTCGAGGCGAAGCTGGGCGCGGCTGCGCTGCATGTGGGCGATTACGCGACGGCGGTGAACGCCTACATCGCCTTGGGTGAAGCAGACCGCTCGCGCGCCGGCGAGGCCGCGGACGGGCTCGAGCGCAGCGCCCGGGCCGCGCTCGGGGCGAACGACCGGAGCGACGCCGCCCGAGGGCTCGCGGGCCTGCACGCGGTGGCACCGACCCGGCCGCTGGGCCGCTACGCCCGCCTCGCGGCGCTGGACGCCGCCGACCGCGGCGACACCGCCGGTGCCATGGCGCTCCTGCCGGGCGCCGCCGCCGCCGCGGGGGATCCGCGCATGACCGACTCTCTGCTGTTCGTGTACGCCATGGCGGCGGTGCGCGCGCGCGCCTGCAGCACGGCGGTGCCGGTGTTCGAGGGCGTCATCCGGCGCCAGCGCGAGCCGGCCGTCGCCGATGGCGCGCGCGAGGGGCTGGGCTTGTGCGCGCTGGTCGAGGGGCAACGGCTGGTCGCTGCCGGCAAACCGGCCGACGCAGAGGACTGGTTCCGCCGGGCCACGGCCCCGGGAGCGCCGTCCGACGTAGTGCGGGGGGCGTTTCTCGGACTCGGGGACGTGAAGCTCGCGCAGGGCGACATCGCGGGCGCGCTCGAGAGCTATCAGCAGGCGCTCTCGGGCGGCACACCGGGGGACACGCTCACGCAGCGCGCGCAGGACAAGATCAATGCGCTGGGGAAGGCGGACGCGCCGTCGCCGGCGCCGCCCAAACAACCATGAGGATCATGCGTTACGTCCTGCTGATCGGCTGGGCCGCCGTCGCAGCCTGCCACCATGGATCGCGGATACAGCCGGCCCCGGATCCGGTCGCCGAGCTGGCCCGCGTGCGGGTGCAGCTTCGGCGCGGCGACTTCGGCAAGGCCCTGGTCTCCCTCCGGCGTTTGAGCTACGAGCTCAGCCCCACCGAGCCCGAGCTGGCCGAGGTGAAGTACAGCCTGGCGGAGTGCGCGTTCCAGACGGGCGACCGGGTGCAGGCGGCGCACGACTTCCGACAGGTCGCCGATCAGTTTCCCGCGAGCCCGTACGCACCCCTGGCGTTGCTGCGCGCCGGCGACGCGAACCTGCGGCTGTGGCGCAAACCCGAGCTCGACCCGTCGTACGGGGAGAGTGCGCTCGCCATCTACCAAGAGCTCGCGGGGCGCTACCCCGGCACGGACGCCGCGGCCCGGGCCCAGGCGCACGTGCAGCAGTTGCGCGAGTGGTTCGCGGAGAAGGACTACAAGAACGGCATGTTCTACTTCCGGCGACGCGCCTTCGATTCCGCCATCATCTACTTCAAGGACGTCATCGCCAACTACCAGGGGACCGCGCGCGTCCCCGACGCCCTGATGCGGCTGGTGGACTCCTACCGCGCGATCGGGTACACGGACGAGCTGAAGGAGACGTGCGGGACCTTGCGCAAGTACTACCCGCAGACCGCGGGGCTCGGCGCGTCCTGCCCGGCCGACACGACCACTGCGTCGCCCTCCTGACGTCGGTGGAGGCGCTGTTCGGCGGCTCGTTCGATCCCGTGCATGTCGGGCACCTGGTCGCGGCGGAGACGGTGGGCGAAGCGCTCGACGCCGTCATCCGGTTTCTGCCGGCGCGGGAGCAGCCGCTTAAGCGCGGGGTGCACGCCGCTCATGGGGCCAGCCCCGAGCAGCGGGTGGAGATGCTCGAGCTCGCCGTGGCCGGCAACCCGCGGCTCACCGTCGAGCGGATCGAGCTGACGCTGCCGACGCCCTCGTACACGGTCCGGACGCTTCGGGCCCTGGCCCAGCGGGAGCCGGGGAACCGTTTCACGTTACTGCTTGGGGCCGATGCGGCGGCGGATCTCGGGGCCTGGTTCGAGATCGACGCGCTGCCGCAGCTCGCGGATGTGGTGGTGTTCGCGCGCCCCGGCTCGCCGCCGCCACGACATCCCGCGATCAGCCGGACGGTCGCAGTGCCGGCGCTGGACGTCTCCGCGACGATGATCCGGGAGCGCGTGCGGCAGGCCCGGTCGATTCGCTACCTTGTGCCCGACGCCGTGCGCGACTACATCGCGGCGCGGGGGCTGTACCGGAAATAGAGGACTGATGGACAAGAGCTGGTTCACGAAGATCGTCGGCACCCGCTTCCAGCGCGAGATGAAGCGCATCCGCCCCATCGTGGACGCGATTCATCGCCACGAGGAGCACCTCAAGACGCTCTCGGACGCGGAGCTGCAGGCGCAGACCCCCAAGCTGCGCGGGCTCGTCGCGGAGCGCACGGGCGCGCTGGCGGCGGAGGTTGCGCGCCTCAAGCGCGAGAAACACGAGTGCCCCGAGGCCGAGCAGCGGGCGGTGCTGGGCGAGCAGCTCTCCCGCGCCGAATCGGCCTACGTGAAGGAGCTGCAGGCGGTCCTCAACGATGTGCTGCCGGAGGCGTTCGCCACGGTGCGGGAGGCGTGCCGCCGCCTGGTGGGCAGCGAGGTCGTGGTCACGGGGCACGCGCTCAAGTGGGACATGGTGCCCTACGACGTGCAGCTGATCGGCGGCGTCGTCCTGCACCAGGGCAAGATCGCCGAGATGGCCACCGGCGAGGGCAAGACGCTCGTCGCCACGCTGCCGCTGTACCTGAATGCCCTGGCGGGGCGGGGGGCCCACCTCGTCACGGTCAACAACTACCTCGCGCGGCGCGATTCGCAGTGGATGGGTCACCTGTTCACCTGGCTCGGCCTGACCGTGGGCTGCATCGACGACACGGAGCCGTCCACGCCGGCGCGGCGCGCCGTGTATCAGTGCGACATCACGTACGGGACGAACAACGAGTTCGGGTTCGATTACCTGCGCGACAACATGGTGTTCGCGCTCGAGCAGCGCGTCCAGCGGACCCATGCCTACGCGATCATCGACGAGGTCGACTCGATCCTCATCGACGAAGCCCGCACGCCGCTGATCATCTCGGGACCGGTGGGCAGCGAGTCGGACGAAAAGTACGCGCTGTTCAACACCCAGGTGGTGCAGCTCGTCCGGAAGCAGACCGCCGTCGCGAACGACCTCATCGCCCGCGCCGAGCCCCTGGTCGGCAACGACAAGACGGCCTATGAGGGCGCGACGCTCCTGTACCAGGCGCAGCTGGGCATGCCGAAGAACAAGAAGCTGCTGAAGCTGCTGCAGGAGCCCGGGGTGAAGTCGTTGGTGCAGCGGGTGGAGCTCGACGTGCTGGCGGACCGCAAGCTGCCGGCGCGCGAGCAGAAGCTGCGCCACATCGAAGACGAGCTGTATTTCGTGCTCGACGAGCGGGGTCACTCGGTCCACCTCACCGAGAAGGGCGTCGAGACGATGTCGCCCCAGGACCCCAACCTGTTCGTCGTGCCGGACATCTCGCATGCCGTGCACGACATCGAGCACGACGAGCACCTCTCCCCCAAGGAGAAGATCGAGCGGCGCCGACAGGTGGAGGCCGAGTACGCCCTGAAGAGCGAGACGCTGCACATCATCCACAAGCTGTTGCAGGCACACGCGCTGTACGAGCGCGAGGTGGATTACGTCGTGCAGGAGGGCAAGGTCCTCATCGTCGACGAGTTCACGGGGCGGCTGATGCACGGGCGGCGCTGGTCGGAAGGACTGCACCAGGCCGTGGAGGCGAAGGAAGGCGTCGCGGTGCAGGAGGAGAGCCAGACGCTCGCGACCATCACCATCCAGAACTACTTCCGGATGTACGACAAGCTCGCCGGTATGACGGGCACGGCCGAGACCGAGGAGACCGAGTTCTTCCAGATCTACGGGCTCGAGGTGGTGGTCATCCCCACCAACCGACCCGTGCGGCGCATCGACAAGCACGACCTCATCTACAAGACGCGGCGCGAGAAGTACAACGCCATCATGGACGAAGTGGAGCGGCAGCACAAACGCGGGCTGCCGGTCCTGGTCGGGACGGTGAGCGTCGACGTCTCGGAGACGCTGTCGCGCATGCTCAAGCGGCGCGGTCTCCGCCACGAAGTGCTCAACGCCAAGTACCACGAGCGCGAGGCCGAGATCGTCGCGCAGGCGGGCCAGCCGGCGTCGATCACGATCGCCACCAACATGGCGGGCCGCGGCACCGACATCAAACTGGGACCCGGCGTCAAGAAGTGTCAGGTGTGCGGCATCACCGCGCACCAGGCGCCGTTCGGACAGCAGATCGAGAAGCCCGACCTGAGTCCCGAGGAGATCAAGCGGCTGCAATGCCAGGAGGACCCGCCGTGCGGCCTGGTGATCGTGGGCACCGAGCGGCACGAGGCGCGGCGCATCGACCGCCAGCTGCGCGGCCGCTCCGGCCGTCAGGGCGATCCCGGGCAGAGCGTGTTCTTCCTGTCGCTCGAGGACGACCTGATGCGACTGTTCGGATCGGACCGCATCGCGCGCTGGATGGACCGCACGGGGGCCGAGGAGGGCGAGGTCATCACGCACCCGTGGGTGACGAGTGCCATCGGCCAGGCCCAGAAGCGGGTCGAGCTGCAGAACTTTCAGGCCCGGAAGAAGCTGCTCGAGTACGACGACGTGATGAACCAGCAACGCGAGGTGATCTATTCCCTGCGGTTGTTCGCGCTCGAGGGGGGCGAAGAGCTGCGGGCCGAGGCGGTGCGCATGATCGAGCAGGCGGTCGAGCGCCTGGCGGACGAGCTGATCGGCGACGCCAAGGACGCCTACCAGTGGGATCGGGCGCTCATGGAGACCGAGTTCCTGCTCAAGTTCTTGATGTCGATCCCGGGACTCGCCGATCCCGCGAAGATCCGCAGCCGCGACGAGCTGGTGCGGGCCGCGCAGCAGGCGGGGCGGGCGGCGTTCGAGGCCAAGCTCGACTACTTCAAGGAAATCGAGTCGAAGGTCGGCGCACAGAACCTGGGTGGCCAGGCGCTGTCGCACATCATGCTGACGGTGATCGACGAGAAGTGGAAGGATCACCTGTACGATCTGGACCAGCTCAAAGCGGCGATCCAGTATCGGGCCTGGGGCCAGAAGGACCCGCTGGTCGAGTACAAGCAGGAAGGCTACGACATGTTTGTCGGGCTGATGCGGGACGTGCACGCGACGTTCGCGGAGCGCTGGCTCAAGCTGCAGATCGAGGTGGGGCCGCCCCCGGGCGACATCGGCGGGCCCGGTGTGCGGGGCCCTCGTCCCGGGCCCGTGGGTCGGCCGCGCCGACCCACGCCCATGGTGGCCTCGAAGCCCGAGGCCGACGGGCTGATCCGGGGCGACACGCCCGCGCTGCCGACGGCGGCCCCGGGGGTCCCGGTCCCGAACCCCTACGCCAGCGTCGGGCGCAACGACCCGTGCCCGTGCGGGAGCGGCAAGAAGTTCAAGAAGTGCCACGGGGCCGTGTGAATTGCGGATTGGGGATTGCGGATTGCGGATTGGAGGTACGCTAGGCCGAATCCGCAATCCGAAATCCGCAATCCGCAATATTCCGGTGCCGGATATCTCCAGTCGGCACCTACGTTCCCCCCATGCCTCTCCGCCTCTGCGAGCATCCCCAGCGCGACCGGCCGCGCGAGCGCCTCTGGAGCGTGGGCCCCGCCGCGTTGACGGGGCAGGAGCTCCTGGCAATTCTCCTCGGGACGGGTTGCAGCGG
>Ga0209160_1002083_pt1 | contig 16740 bp, 13 predicted proteins | sample GraSoiAngelo_153_FD_186167 | JGI IMG/M metagenome (GOLD analysis project Ga0209160, IMG submission 186167) | Grasslands soil microbial communities from the Angelo Coastal Reserve, California, USA - 14_1009_12_40cm (SPAdes) (version 2) | ecosystem: Environmental > Terrestrial > Soil > Grasslands ... | reverse complement strand
GTTCTGGCATGAGAGACCTCAGCATGGGTGGCGAGCCTCCTTGGTGGAGACCCGAATATATACCGAAACAGGCTTCACCGCCATCCAGGACGAAACGCGTCCTCGAGATGCTCCAGCTTGTTGTCAACCAACGCGATACAGTCGAACCGGTAGACGTCCTCCGGGCGCCCATATCGATCCATCCAGACGCGCGCCGCCTTCACGATCTCACGGCGCTTCGCCCCCGTCACGGCCTCGAATGGGCTCCCGAATGCCGTGCCGCGGCGCGCTTTGACTTCAAAGAAAGCCACGAGGTGACCGCGCCGGGCGACCAGGTCCAGCTCGATGCGGCCGACCCGGAAGCGGTGCGCTACGACGTCCCAGCCGCGGCTTTGGAGGTATTGGATCGCCTGCTCTTCACCGGCGAGTCCTCGCTGATGGCGGGGATCTGTCCAACCGGCCGGATCCGCTCGACATGAGGTGAAGCTAGGCCGTGCGGCGGTGCCTCGATAACCGGATTGCTGCCCGCCGGCGCATTTTCGCGCCACGGGTAGCAGCCTGCCTCAGCCCCCCGAGTTGCCATTTCCAGGGCCGTCAATGTCGTCCAGATCCTCGAGTCCCACGAGAACGTCGCGCGGTTTGGAGCCATTCGGCGGTCCCAAGACGCCAGCCAGCTCGAGCTGATCGATGATTCGCGCCGCGCGACCGTACCCGATGCTCATGCGCCGCTGCAACAGAGAAGTCGATCCCAATTGATTCTGAATGCATACCTCGGCCGCCTGCCGGAACAGCGGATCGCGCTCGCCGAAGTCCCCTTCCCCCTTCCCTCCTCCCTCTTCCCCTTCTTTTTCCGCTTTCTCGAGTGCCGCGACCTGTTCGTCAATGGAGCTTCCCGGCGTCGCGGCGACCGCCGCGGCGGCGGCGTGCTTCCGATACCATTCCATGACGCGCTCGGTTTCGTCCGTCGAGATGTACGCGCCCTGCACGCGCATCGGCTCGCTCTTCCCGGGCGGTAAGAACAACATGTCGCCGTTGCCCAGCAACGTCTCAGCGCCGTTTTGATCGAGAATGGTGCGGCTGTCGACCTTCGCCGAAACGCGGAACGCGATCCGGCAGGGGAAATTGGCTTTGATCAGTCCGGTGATCACGTTTACCGACGGCCGCTGCGTCGCCAGGATGAGATGGATGCCGATGGCGCGCGCCTTCTGCGCCAGCACCGCCAATGGCGTCTCGATCTCTCCTTGTACTGTGAGCATCAGGTCCGCGAGCTCGTCGACGACGAGGACGATGTAAGGAAGAATCCCGTCGGTGTATGCAGCGTCGAACGGCAATTCTTTCTGAATTCCCGCCTGCGTGGCGAGCGTCTCGCGCGGACCTTTGAGCGGCGCCTTCGTCTCCACCTTCTTATTGAAGTCGCCGACATTGCGCGCGTGATTCGCGTGCAACAATCGGTAGCGGCGCTCCATCTCCCACACCGCCCATTTCAAGACGTTGGCCGCCTTATGATGGCTCGTCACGACCGGCAGCCCGAGATGTGGCAGCGCACCGTACATCGACAACTCGACCATCTTCGGGTCGATCATCAGGAGTTTCAGTTTCTCCGGACCATGCGCGTAGACGAGGCTCGTGATGATCGCGTTGATGCAGACGGATTTCCCCGACCCCGTCGCCCCAGCGATGAGGAGGTGCGGCATCTTCGTGAGATCGTCGATGACTTCGTCGCCTTCGAGATTCCGTCCCAGCACGACCGGGAGCACCCGACCCGCGCGCCGGAACTCGGCGCTGTCGATCAGATCGCGCACATGAACGAGTCGCGGCGTTGGATTGGGGACCTCGATGCCGATCGCCGCCTTCCCCGGTATCGGCGCGACGATGCGCAGCGACTGCGCGCGCATCGCCAGCGCGAGATCGTCGGCGAGTGAGGAGACGCGCCCGACTTTTACGCCGCGGCCCGGCTCCAGCTCGAAGCGCGTCACGACGGGCCCGACGGTCTTGTTCGTGATCTGCGCGCCCACACGAAACGTTTCCAGCGTGTTCACGAGCCGACGGCCCATGTCTTCGATTTGCACCGCGTCGGGGTCAGCGACGGCGCCCGGCCCCTCCGTCAACAACTCAATGGGCGGAATCAGCGAACCTGGCGGAGGAGGCGGTGCGGGTTTGGGGGGCGGTGCGGGCTGCGGCTTTTTCGGGAAACGGGAAACGGGAAACGGGACACGTGGGTGTTGTTCCGTTTCCCGTGTCTCGTTTCCCGTTTCCCGCGATCCTTCCCGTTTCTCGTTTCCCGTTCCGCGTATTTCCGGCTCCCCCCGCTGTCTCAACAGCGTCAACGGATGCCACCCTACGGTGAAAATCCCGAGGGCCGACAGTGCGAAGAGTCCGATCAGCACCGCCCCCGCGCTCCCGACCGCGCTCTCCACTCCGTTGGCCAGAAACCCGGGGAAGAGGCCGACCAGGCGCTCAGTGTGAGTCCAGTGAACGTAATCGGGAGGAAACGCCGGACCGATGGCGACCGCGATCCCATACGGGACCAGGAGTGTCAGTCCGGCGCCGAGGACCGCGGCCCGACCCCAGGAGAGCGCGCCCAATCGCTCGAACGCGGCGAGCGCCCAGCCCAGCCCGAGGATCGGCAGGATCACGGCGCCCAATCCGAACATCTGCCACAGCGCTGCGCCGAGCGCGCGTCCCCAGCTTCCCGTGAGCGCCACCGGCAACAGCGTCAGACCCAGGAACAGGCCCACCAGCAGGGCCGCAATGCCGATGAGTTCCTGGCGCGCCTTGGGATTCATGCCGCGATGCGTCGATCCGCGTAGACGGGAACGATCGTCAGCCGGTCGGGCTGAGCGCAGAAGCGCACGTCGTCGCCCAGGCCGGCTTCGCGCAATTGGCGCGCGGCATCGCTTGCACCGAGGGCGTCCTGCCAGCCGCCCTGCTGCGCGGCGAGGTCGAGGGACACCTGAGCCGCGTCGTTGAGCGACAGCTTCTTGGGTGGGACGCCCTTCTTCACGGCTTTGATGAATCGACCGGCGGTGTAGGCATCCTCGAGCGCGAACTGCTTCTCGCGCCCGGCGCAGATGATCACCAGCTCGCCGCGTTCCTGGAAGAGATTGCGGGCCCGCTCGGCGACCGCGCTGAAGTTGAGCGCCGCCGCGACGAGCACCGGATCACCGCCCTGCGCCGCGACCAGCGCCGGGGTGCCGTTGGTCGTCGCAAGAAACAAGGTCTTGCCCCCGACGGCTTCCGGCGTCATTTCGCGCGGCGAGTTGCCAAGGGCGAACCCCTCGATCTTCAGCATCCGCCGCTCGCCGGCGAGGACAATGCCGTTGCGCTCGAGATTCGCGGTCAACCGGACCGCTTCTTCGGAGCTGGCGGCGGGAACGATGGCTTTGGCGCCCGCCGCGAGCGCGGTGACGATCGTGCTCGTCGCTCGGAGGACATCAATGACGACGACCGCTCGGCCGTTCAGGTCCCCCGCATTGAGGCCGAGTGGTGTGTGGTAAACGTCGATCTTCATGCCTGATCTTTGAGAAGGTGCGGCTCGCGCTCGAGGAATTTCGTGTCGACCTTGCCCGCGACGAAGTCCGGGTGGCGCATCACCCGGCCCAGAAATGGGATCGTCGTGGTCACGCCTTCAATGATAAACGAGTCGAGCGCCTGCCGCATACGGGCAAGCGCTTCCGTCCGCGTATTCCCATGCACGATCACCTTAGCGAGCAGCGAATCGTAGTACGGTGGCACCGTGTAGCCCGCGTAGATGTGCGTGTCGACGCGCACGCCCGGTCCGCCGGGCGGATGATACGCGGTGATCAAACCGGGCGACGGTTGAAAATTGCGACTCGGATCTTCGGCGTTGACCCGGCACTCGATGGCATGGCCGCGGAGACGATGACCGTTCATCACGAACGAGAGCGGCGCCCCCGAGGCAACGGAGATTTGCTCTTTCACCAGGTCGAAGTTCGTGCACATCTCGGTGACGGGATGCTCGACCTGAATGCGCGTGTTCATCTCCATGAAGTAGAACGACCCATCCTCGTCGAGCAGGAACTCGATCGTGCCGGCCCCGACGTAGCCGATCGCGCTCGCCAGCTTCACGGCGGCATCGCCGATGTCCTGGCGCAGCGTCTGATCCACCACCGGTGAAGGGGCTTCTTCGACCAGCTTCTGGTGACGTCGCTGAACGGAGCAGTCGCGCTCGCACAGGTGCATCACTTTCCCATGCGTGTCCCCCATGACCTGGATTTCGATGTGGCGCGGCCGCGCCAAATACTTCTCGATGTACACCTCGCCGGATCCGAACGCGGCGAGTGCTTCCTGTTTGGCGAGCGTGAACGCCTGCGCAAACTGGTCCGCGTCGGTGGCGACGCGCATGCCTTTGCCCCCGCCGCCCGCGGCCGCTTTGATGATGACGGGAAATCCGAGCTCTCCCGCCACCTGCTGGCCGTCTTCGAGCGATTCGACCGGTCCGGGAGAACCGGGGACCGTGGGAACACCCTGCTCCTTGGCAAGCGAGCGGGCCGCCGCCTTGTCGCCCATCTGGCGGATCTGATCGGGGCTCGGTCCGATGAACGCGATGTTGGAGGCGCTGACCTTTTCGGCGAATTCGGCGTTTTCGGCCAGGAAGCCGTAGCCGGGATGGATCGCGTCGGCGCCGGTAATTTCCGCTGCGGCGATCAAGCGCGGGATGTTGAGATAGCTGTCGCGGCTGGGCGCGCGGCCGATGCAGACGTCGTCGTCGGCGAAGCGCACGTGCAGCGACTCGCGGTCCGCTTCGGAATACACCGCCACCGTCTCGACGCCCAGCTCCTTGCACGCGCGGATCACCCGCAGGGCGATCTCCCCGCGGTTGGCGATCAGCACTTTTTTGAACATCAGGGCGTCAGCTCGATCGCCCCGGCCGCGTCGGCCCCGCCCAGCCGGTTCCCCGAGGAATCCACACCCGACACCTTCAGGGCGAACTCGCTCGGGTTCGACGCATAGAAGATCGCGCTCTCGTAGCTGATCACACCCTGTTGGTACCAGTGGAACAGCGACTGGTCGAAGCTCTGCATCCCGTATTGAATCGAGCCTTCGGCGATGAGGTCGGGGATGTTGAGCTGCTTGGAGAGATCGCGGATGTTGTCGGCCACGGCCGCGGTATTGATGAGCACCTCCGCCGCCGGCACCCGGCCGCGGCCGTCCCTGCGGGGCACGAGCCGCAACGAGACGATCGCCTGGAGCGCGGTGGACAGGAGGTGACGGATTTCGTCGTGTTGGTGCGGTGGGAAGAACGAGATCACGCGGCTGACCGTCTGGGTTGCGTCGGTCGTGTGCAGCGTCGAGAACACCATGTGGCCCGTATCCGCCGCTTTGAGCGCCGTGTCCAAGGTCTCCATGTCGCGGATCTCGCCGATCAGGATCAGGTCGGGATCCTGGCGCAGCACGTGGCGCAGCGCGGAGTTGAACGACAGCGTATCGTTGCCCACCTCGCGCTGCGAGATGTTGGCGTGCTGATCGCGATGCAGGAACTCGATCGGGTCCTCGATGGTGATGATGTTGACCCGCCGGTTCGTGTTCACGTGGTTGATCATCGCGGCGAGCGCCGTGGACTTCCCCGAGCCGGTGACTCCCGTCACGAGCACCAACCCCCGCGGCTTGAGCGCGATCTCCTCCAGGACTCCGGGCAAGTTCAGCTCGCGGATCTGCTTGACTTCATAAGGGATCGCCCGAAACGCGAACGCCACCGTGCCGCGCTGCTGGTAGACGTTGGTCCGGAAGCGGCCGACGCCCGGCACCCCGATCGCAAAGTCCGCCTCCTTGTGCTCGGCGAACTCCTTGACCTGACGCGGCGTCATGATCTGCTCGGCCAGCGACTTCAACTCCTCCGGCTTGAGGGGCGCGGTGTCGAGGGCCACCAGGTCGCCGTTGACGCGGATGGTCGCGGGCCGACCGACCTTCAGCAACAGGTCGGATCCGTTCCGCTGCACCATCTGCGTGATCGCTTGTTTGAAGTTGAATGCCGGCAGATTGCTCTGCGTCGCCTCACCCATGCGGATCCACCCGGAAAAGGACCTGGCCGAATTCCACCGGCTGCGCGTTTTGCGCGGCAACGTCCCGAATCACACCCGTGACCTCGGACTCGATCTCGTTCATGATCTTCATCGCTTCGATGATGCAGACCACCTGCCCTACGGTCACCCGGCTGCCGACCTTCACATACGGCTGCGCGGCGGGCTCGGGAGACTGATAAAACGTGCCCACCATCGGGGACTTGATCTCGAGCAATTGCGGTCCGGCAGAGGGCGCCGCCGGCGATTCCCCCGTCCCCATTCCCCGTGGTGACGGGACGGGGGACTGGGGAATGGCGCCCGGTTGCGTTACGACCACATGACCCGAGGCGTTCCCGACATGCCCCGCCTTCGAAACCCGAACCGACGACCATGCGCCAAACAGGCCGCGCCGGATCTCGATGGCTCCCACCTCCGGCGCGTCCTTCAAGATCTGCACGATCTGCGCGATGATGTCGAGCTTCATACCGTGAAGATACCCCCCGAGAGGCCCTACACCAGTTCCACGAGATCCGTACAGCCGTCGGTCAACAGCACCGGACCGTCAGCGGACAGATGCACGTCGTCCTCGATGCGAACGCCGCCGCGTCCCGCGACGTAGACACCCGGCTCGATCGTCACCACCGCATTCTCGGGCAACGGATCCGCGCTGGTGCGCGCGAGCCGCGGCGCCTCATGGACCTCGAGGCCCACGCCGTGTCCCGTTGAATGTCCGAACGCCGCGCCGAATCCGCGCGCCTCGATCGGGTCGCGCGCCAGCGCGTCCGCTTCTCGCCCACTCATGCCCGCCCGCACGCCGGCGCGCGCGCGATGCTGCGCTTCCTGCACCAGGTCGTACAGCGCCCGTTGCGAATCATCCGCGCGCGCGCCGACGACAACGGTTCGAGTTACGTCGGCGCAGTAACCGTCCACAACGGCGCCAAAATCGAGCAACAGCCATTCACCGGCGGCCACCGTCCGCTGGCTGGTGTGCGCGTGGGGCAACGCACTCCGCGGCCCACTTGCCACGATCGTGGGGAACGGATGGGCCTCGCTGCCGTGGCGGCGGAGCGCACCTTCCAGCACTCCCGCGATTTCGAGCTCCGTCTGCCGGGGCCGCACGGCGGCGAGTGTCTCTCGTAGCGCCTCCGCGGCAAGCCTTCCCGCCGCGCGAATCGCAGCCACCTCGCCCGGATCCTTGCGCACGCGCAGCCGCTCGACCAGCTCACCTGCCGGCTTCCAACGCCACGGACTCGCGACCGGGCTGGACAGCCGCTCCGCCTCTTTCACGGTCAGCGCATGCGCCTCGAATCCGATGAGGCTCCCCCCCCCCTTGCCGGCGTGCGTGCTACCACCGAGCTCTTTGAAGAGCCGATCCCAAATGCTGACGCCTTCGATTTCGACCCTTGCCACGGCGCCAGATTGTTGGCGCGCCTGCTCGTCGTAGCGGAAGTCGGTCACCAGGAGCAGCCCACCCCGTGTCGCCACCGCCACGCCTGCCGAGCCGCCGAAACCCGTGAGGTACCGGATATTGGGTCGCGACGTGACGAGCAGTGCATCGAGCCCTTCTGCCTCGAGGAGCGCAGCAAGTGCCGCATGGCGTTCGGGACGCCTATCGTGACTTGATATGAGCGACCAACCCCTCGAGTCCCAGGCGATAGCTGTCAGCCCCGAACCCCGTCACGACACCGACCGCGAGATCCGCGAGCAGCGAGCGCCGCCGCTCCGGTTCGCGCGCGAAAATATTCGAGAGATGGACTTCGACGAACGGCACCCGCACCGCGAGCAGCGCGTCGCGTACGGCGAGACTCGTGTGCGTGAACGCGGCAGCATTGATCAGCGCGCCGTCCGCCTTCCCTTTGAGACCCTGAATCGCGTCGACGAACTGGCCTTCGTGATTGGTCTGGACCCAGCTGCATTTCACGCCGAGCGCCCGCGCCGACTCTCGCGTCGCGCGCTCGATCTCCGCCAGGCTCGTGCTGCCATACAACTCCGGCTCGCGCTCACCCAGGAGATTCAAATTCGGGCCGTTCAACACGGCGACTATGATTTCAGTTTTTTTAGCCACTGCTGAAACTGGTCCGCCTCAGCCTCATCCTCGGGAGGCCGTTGGCCGCGGCCGGACGAACGACCGCTGGCCGGGGTCTTGGCAGCAGCGGTGTCCGCGCCCGGACCTGACGCGGCTGCACCCTCTTTTCCGCCGGCGAAGAATTCATCGAAGGAGAAGCCGCCGGTCTGTCCGCCCTCGGGCGCAGCGGTCCCAGCGCGCTCCGGCGCGGCGCTCGGTTGCGCGTTCGAACGTCGCGCAACTTCCTCGCCAAACACCGAATCGAGCGAGATATGATCCCGCGCCGGATGCGATGGCTCACCCGGTGCCGGATCGGCGACGTCAAACGCCGCGGCGAGCGTACTCTGCTCGGCCGGTGCCGGCGACGGAGGAGGAGAGGGCGCACCCCGCCCGGACCAAATTCCCTTGAGGAACGCTTGCGCCGAAACCCCGGAGCCTTTTTTCCCGCCCGGCGACAGCTGCTCGACTTTGCTCTTGAGCTTGGGATCGTTCGGTCGTTGCGCCAGTAGCGCCTGATACACGCGCAGGGCGTCCTGCTGGTGCCCCTGCCTCAGATAGAGCTCCGCCATCGTCTCGGTCAGCACGGGCTCCGCGCGCGACAGGGTCGCCGTATCAGCGGCGCCGTCATCGTCGGAGAGCGCGCGTGCCTTCGGTCGTGGCGGCGGCGCCGGCGGGGCCGGCGCTCGCGGTGGGGTCGGAGGGGGCTGTTTGGGCGCGGGACGTCGCACCTCATCATCCGGCATAATGAGCGGCAGATCGACCTGGGGGAGCGACTCGTCCAACTCGGGACCGCCTGTCTCCGCACCCGTGGGCTCGGGAGCGTCGAGCTTGAACATCCCGCTGCCCTCGTACTGAGTACGCGCGAGGCCTTCAATTTCCACCTGCTCGATCTCCTGGGCGTTCAGCTCGACATCTTCCTGGACTTCCAGACCCTCCGCCTTCGCGGCCGCGTGCGCGGATGGATTGAAGCTGATCGGCTGCTCGAGATTCTCGACGTCGGGCGACTGCGCCGCGCCCGAAGCGCTCGGCCGAGCCTTCAGCGTTGTTTCGACCTTCTCCTCGTGCTCGATCGCGAAGTCCGGCTTGCCCATCACGGCAGTGGGGGCTTCCGTGGCCGCGATTGGCTTGGTGGTCACCTTTCCCTTCGCCCGGGCCAGCGCTTCGGCCGCGTCCCCATTCATCGGGTCTGCGTTCAGCAACCGCGCCAGCCACTCGACTTCCTCTTCGTATTTCCCATTCCGCTCGGCGAGCTCGGCGAGACCGCGGAGTGCGATGATATTCTCGCCGTCGAGCTCGAGCACCTTCTCGAAGACGCCGAGGGCGGAAGGATCATCTTTCTTGTCGACGAGGCAACGGGCGTAGACGATGTAGGCGCTGACGTAATCGGGGTGGAGCTTGAGGCCGTTCTGGCAGAGGTCGATCGCGTTATCTATAAGCCCCGCTTTACGATAGGCATCCGCGAGGGGCGCAAAATTGCGTCCCTTGGGATTGTCCCGAAAGCGCGCTTCGAGTTTGTCGATCTCGCTGGTGTAGGCCAACGCCCCCGCCCCCCCGTCTGCCTGGCGTAAGTCTATGTGGCAATTGGGCGAATGTAGTGTTTGGCCGCCGCTGCTGTCAAATGACCGGCGCTTCTGTGCGCTTGAGTTTGTCCGTTGTCGTTTTTAGACTTATGCCCCTTCCCACCCTCTGTACTGGAGTTGTCGCAGTGGCCTTGATGCGCACGATGCACGCGAACGCGAAGTGGGTCTTTTACATCCTCGCCGTTTCGTTCGTCGCCTGGTTGGCCATTGGTCAGGTGATGAGCATCCTCGGTCCCAGCGGCAACGTGGTCCTCCGCGTCAACGGCAGAGAATACCAGGTCAACGAATACCAGCAGCGCGTCCAGGTCGCGACTGAGCAATACCGCCAGCAGACGGGCGCGGCGCCGATGACGCGCGAGGACGAGCAGCAGATCGGTGACCAGGTCATCAATCAGATGGTGCAGGAGACGTTGCTGCAGCAGGAGTACCGGCGTCTCGGCATTCGCGTCAGCGATGACGAAGTGCGCGAGATCGCGGCGACATCGCCTCCACCCGAAGTGATGCGGGATCCGCAGTTTCAGACCGACAGCCAATTCGATATCCGCAAGTGGCAACAGTTCCTGAGAACGACGACCGATCAGCAAGTGCTCGTCCAGATCGAGGCGATGTATCGCGATCAGATTCCGCGCATCAAGCTGGCCCAGTACCTCACCGCTGACGTGTACATCTCGGACGCCAAACTCTGGCGGATCTACAAGGATCAGCACGATTCGGTCACCATCGCGTCACTCGCGATCTGGCCCTACGCGATCCCGGACTCCTCGCCCATCAGCGATGCGGAAATCGCCGCGTACGTGGCGAACCACCCCGACGATTTCAAGCGTCCGGCCGTCGCGTACGTCCGCTTCGTGACGTTGCCGCGCCTGCCGAACGCCGCCGATAGCGCGGCTGCGCACGCTCATGTCGCGCGCGTGCGCGCCGAGCTCGCCCGCGGCGCGAAGTTCGAGGACGTCGCCAAGCGCGAGTCGAGCGACACTGTCAGCGGGCATCGCGGTGGCGATCTCGGCTGGGTCAAGAAGGACGATCCCAGCTTCGACGCCCAATTCCGTGCCGGGATGCGCAGTCTCAAGCCGGGACAGGTGTCGGCTCCCGTGGCCACGCAATTCGGCTATCACCTGATCCGCATCGATCAGGTGAAAGGCGACTCCGTCAAGGTTCGTCACATTCTCATTCCGGTCGCCCTACAAGGCGATCACCTCGAGCAGGTCGAGGCGCGCGCTGATACGCTCGAACGCATCGCGGCCGAACGAACCAATCCCACAGTGCTCGACAGTGCGGCACGCCGATTGGGGCTGCAGGTGTCGCCGACGTATCAGGTCATCCAGGGCGAGCGCTTCAACCTGGGCCGCTACGTGATTCCCGACGTCAGCGTGTGGGCCTTTGAAGCGCCGGTCGGCGAAACGAGTCCCGTGATCGAGGGACAACCAGCGTACTATGTCTTTCGCCTCGACTCGGTCACTCCGGCAGGCGTCCCGCCGATCGCCCTGATTCGGGATCGCGTCCGCAGCGTCGTGCGGATCGACAAGCAAAAGGCCCTGGCGCGCCACCGCGCCGATTCGCTCGCCGCGCTGCTGAAGGGCGCTCCTGACTTGACTGGCGCGCAGAGCTTCGGTCCCTTCACCCGTCTGCGGCCGCCCAGCTATCTGGGGCGCGAGCCGGTGCTCGTCGGTACTGCATTCGGCCTGCGCGTGGGCGAGCGGAGTGGCGTGATCGAGGGAGAGGGCGGCTACTTCATTATCCAGTCGCTGTGGCGCAAGCTTGCCGACTCGACCGCGTGGCTCAAACAGCGCGATGCGCAGCGCACGCAGCTGCGTCAGGCGGTGCAGCAGGCGCGCATACAGCAGTATCTGGACGGGTTACGCGCCAAAGCCAAGATCGTCGACCGGCGCAAAGACCTCTTCAAATCGCAGGCGGCGGCGACCCTCGATTAGAAGAGCGACCGCGCGAACAGGTAGGCAATCACCACGCCTACCACGGCGAGCAGCGACACGTCCAGCCCGATCGGTCCCAGCGTAATCGACATGACGAGCAGATCGAGGTGAAACGGCCCGATGGTCGGCGTCACCGACCAGGTGAACACCTCGCGGGCGGGTCCCTGCGGAAGAAATCGCCGCAAGAAGGCGTGCAGCAATCCGCCCACGACGAAGCCTATCGCAAGCACGCCGATATAGAAGGCGGGGCGACGAGGACCGTGCGGCACAGCCTAGCGGCGCCGCTCCACGGCGTATGCGATGCTCCCCTGTAAGGCGTCACGGGCCGGCGATGGCGGCAACACGTCCAGCTCGGTTTCCGCCTGTTGCGCGAGGTCGAGCGCGCGCTGCCGCGCCGTCTCGAGCCCGCCCGCGGCTTCGACAAGCCGGATGACCTCGGCGACCAACTCGTCGCCCGGCTCCACCGCGTCCATCAGTTGCGCCACGACGCGGCGGCCTTCGGGGGGCATGCGGGCGAGCGCGGCGATCAGCGGCAGCGTCACCTTGTGTTCGCGAAGATCGAGTCCCGACGGTTTCCCCGTCACGGCCTCAGGCTCCGTGTAATCGAGCAGGTCATCCGTGATCTGGAAGGCCATGCCGAGCAGCATACCGAAGCGGGCTAGCGCCTGGCGGTAAGCGGCAGGGGCCGCGAGCGCGCCGACCTCGCAGGCGCCCGACAGCAGCGAGGCGGTCTTGGCGCGAATCAGCGCGTCGTACTCCCCCTCGCCATAGGCGAGCTTGTCGAGGGCCTCGAGCTGGCGCATCTCCCCGACCGTCATCTCGTTCGTCACGCGCGCGAGCACGCGCAAGGCCTCATGATCGTCGAATCGCACTAGCTCGATGATGGCGCGAGAGTAGAGGTAATCACCCATGATCACGGCGATCTGATGTGAGAACAGCGCGTTGATCGTCGGCAAGCCGCGGCGCAGCACGGAATGGTCCACCGAGTCGTCGTGCACCAGTGTGGCGAGATGGATCAGCTCGACGATTGCCGCCAACGTCACGACACGTTCGTCATTGCATCCTGCGGCCTTGTTACTGAGGAGCAACAGCGTCGGCCGGAACAGCTTTCCCTTCATCTGTAACAGATGATCGTTCACTTCAGTGACGATGGGGAAATCGGCGGCAATCACGCGGCGCAACTCTCCGACGACCTGCTCGAGCTCGCCCGCGACGGGGCGCTGGACATCGCGCAGGCTCACACGAGCGACCTGTTGACTCACGCTATTTCGCCTTGGCGAGCGCTTTGACGCGCTGTTCGGCGTCGAGGAAGCGGATGTCGACGGCAAAGACGCGGCCGTAGAGGTCGCGCGCATCGGCCTTCTTGCCCTGTTGCTCCAGGGCGCGGCCAAGCCAGTACAACACACCCAGGCGCTCTTGATCACCGGATGCGGGCAGATCCAACCCGCGCCGCAGGATCGATTCCGCGACGCCGTAGGCGCCCTTCTCGAAGAAGCAGATCCCCAACATCTCCGACGTGCGCAGCTTGCCCTCGGGCGCGCGCAGCGCTTTTTGCAGCTCCGCGATCGCCTCGTCCAGCAGGCCCATCTCCTTGAACGCGACGCCCAGATCGTAGTGCGACTGGAAATCGGTCTCGTCGATGTTCTCGTCGATCCCCTGTTTGAAGCGCGCCAGCATGTCATGAAAATCCTGCTCTTCATCGCCGGTGGGCTCCTCATCGGCGACGGTCATCCGCGTGTCTTTGGCCGGCGGTCCCTCCTCGTCGTCGCTGAGCATCGAGCCAAGGTCGACGAAGTCACCGTCCAATGTGGCTTCGTCGCGGACTTTCATTTTCGCGTCTTTGGCCTTGACCTTGCCTTCCGGTTTGGACGGCGCAACGGCGGGCGCGAGCATGGAGAGCGCGGCCTTGGCGCGCTCGTTCTTGGGGTCATGCTGGGCGACGCGCGCGTACACGGCGCGTGCCTTGTCGGGGAGGTCCGAGCGCAGCAGCGCGTCCGCAAGCTCGATGTACGCATCGACCAGCTTTGCCTTGTCTCCCGCTTTGAACGCGTACTCGACGGCCTTTTGACGATGGCGCACGCTGTTGGGGTCGAGGTGCAGGACCTCGTCCACGAGATCGCGCGCCTGGGCGAGATTGCCGGCGTTTTCGAGTCCCGCGGTCGCCAGGTCCAGCTCTTCGATGCCGCGGTCGCGCTCGCCCTGCTCGATGAGCGCCTCACCCAGAGCCTGATGGGCCTCGGGATCATCCGGATTGTCCGCGACATGAGATTCGAGCTCCTCGATCCCCGGTGCCGCCGGCGTCTCCTCGATGTTCGAGAACACGAGCGAGCCTGTCTGATCCCCTTGCGTGTGAATCTCATCAATTCCTAAATCGATGAATCCCGAACGCCGTCCCGGCGCGATCGACGTGTCATCCTCAGTCTGAATGAAGCCCGGCTTCACGGGCTGATCGTCGATGTCGTGGGGGGCGTCGGTCACCGAGCTCTCGAAATCGGGTTCGAGCTCGAGTGGCGGTACCTCGACGACAGTCTTTCGCTTCCCGGGTCCCCCTGATCCCCCCGGTCCCGATGCTGGGTTCGGCGCGGACGGCCGCTTCGGGACGACGGGTTTCACGCGAGGCAGCTCGGCAGCCGGCTTGCCCGCCAGCGGACGGCCGAGGGGCTTCAACTTTGGGGGAGGCGCCTTCGGCGGAGCCGGGGGCGTGGGTTTTTTCTTCTCCGGAGCGGGAGCGACGTCGATGTTGCCTTCCAACACCAGGTCCGCGTCCTCCAGACCCGGCACGACATCCTCGGCTGCGGCCTCGTCGGTGACCGTCGGCTCTAGCTCCGCCATCGGTTCGAGCTCGAGATCCGCGGGGTTCAGTTCCTCACGGATGGACGGCGTCTTGGGCGTGGTGGAGCGCATCTGACCGAAGTCAGAATGCGTGGTTTCCAGGCCCTCGAGCATCCCGCTCGTACCCACCGCTGGCGCTTCGTCGATGAGGCTCGTCGTCTCGATCTGCAGCGACTCGTCGGGCTCCGGCACGACTTCTTCGATCAACCGCTCCGCCACGGGAGGAGGGGGAGGAGCAGCGGGCTTAGCGGGCGGAGCAGGAGGAGCCTTGGCACCGCGCGGCTCGTCGAGGTCGAGAAAAACCAGGCTCGAAGTCTTGCGCTTGCCCGATTTCGAGACGTCATCGCCCGCGTGGGGCGCCGACTTCGGGGCTGCCGTGCTGCCACGGGACCCGGCGGCCGATGCGCGCTTGCCAGGATCGGCGCCGTACATCTTGAGGTGCTCGGCCAGCATCTCCCGCAAACTCTCGCTCTCGGGCGAGATGTCCGTGAACTCCTTCAACGCCGCGAACGCGTGCTCGATTTTGCCGACCCTCTGCATCCGTTCGGCGTACTCGACGAAGTTCTGCTTCGCCTCGGCCATGAAGCCCTTGGCCGCATAGAGCTTCGCCAGTTTCAGATAGGTCGCCTGCCGCGCCGGCGCGTTGCGCAGGACCTTGTTGCACATCGCTATGGCGTTGTTGTGAAAACCCAGCTCGGCGTATTTGTCGACCGCCTGGTCGTAATAATCGGCAGCCTGGCCGGGATCCCTGAGCTTGATGAAGAGGTCCCCGATACGGTTGTAAATCGAGAGGTCGGGGTTCGCCTCCCCATCGGACTGCTGGTTAAGCGCCTCGAGCCAGATCTCGATCGCCTTCTTCGGGTCCTTAGCCTCGAGACCCTTGGCTTTTTCTTTGAGCTGCTCGAGTTTCGACATGGGAGCACTAAGATATCGGGGCCGTCCGGGGCGGACAAGCCGAACCTGCTGTCCAGACGGCGCTTACGACGTTGGCGCCCATCCAATACGCTATCTCCCGCCAGTCGTCCACGGCCGCGACGACGAGGTCGGCGATGCACCCCGGTGCGATCTGACCACGGTCGGCGGCCAGGCCGAGCGCCGCGGCGGCATTGATCGTCACCGCCGTCACAGTTTCGGCGTGACGCAGCCCAAGTTGCGAGACCCCGAGGGTCATGACGAGCGGCAAGCTCAGCGTCGGCGAAGTTCCGGGGTTGTAGTCGGTGGCAAGAGCGACCGCGGCGCCGGCCTCGATCAAGCGTCGCGCCGGCGCCTGCGACTTCCTCCCCAAAAAGATCATCGTGGCCGGGAGCAAGACCGCGACGGTGGAGCTCGCGGCCAGCGCCTTGATACCTCCATCCGAGACGCTGCCAAGATGATCCGCCGACAATGCTCCCAATTCCGCCGCCAGCTCCGCGCCGCCTGAGCCCTCGAGTTCATCTGCATGCAATTTGACCGCGAGGCCATGAGCCCGCGCCGCCTCGAGGATTTGCCGGCTCTCGGCTGGAGTGAAGACTCCGGGCTCGCAGAAGACGTCGCAGCTCTTCGCCAGACCTTCGCGTGCGACGGCGGGGATCATTTCCTCACACAAGAGCTGCACGTAGGCAGCGCGATTACCGCGGTATTCGGGTGGGACCTCATGCGCGCCGAGGAACGTCGGCACCAGCGTCGCCGGAAGTTCGTCAGCCAGTCGCCGGATCACCCGAAGCTGTTTCAACTCCGCTTCCAGCTCGAGTCCGTAGCCTGACTTCACCTCGATCGTCGTAGCGCCGTGCGCCAACAACTGCGCAAGCCGTGACCGCGTGAGCGCCTCGAGCTCGGCGGCGGAACGAGCGCGGACGTCGCGCACGGATTGCAGAATCCCGCCGCCCGCGGCGGCGATCGCCTTATAGTCTACGCCGAGCGCGCGGCGTTCTTGATCATCGAGCCGCGGCGCGCCGAATACGGCGTGCGTGTGGCAGTCGATGAATCCGGGAAACATGACGCCGTTGATCTCGACGACTTGTCCGGACGAGGCGGGAGCCTCAGAGCGCGGACCGACCCAGGCGATGCGCTCGCCGTCGATGAGAACAGCCGCATCGCGCAGCACCTCGACCTCGGCCATCTCGCGCCCGCGTCGCGCACGCGCAGGACCACGACAGGTGACCACCTGGCGCGCGCCGACGAGCAGCGTCTTCAGTCGAGATTCTCGCTCATGGGAAGACGGATGTGATGGCGACGCGCCGTCTCGATGGCTTCCGGATATCCGGCATCGGCATGACGCGCGACTCCCAGACCGGGATCGTTGGTCAGCACCCGCTCGAGCCGCTTCCCCGCTGCCGGCGTGCCATCAGCGA
>Ga0209160_1002082_pt1 | contig 16741 bp, 14 predicted proteins | sample GraSoiAngelo_153_FD_186167 | JGI IMG/M metagenome (GOLD analysis project Ga0209160, IMG submission 186167) | Grasslands soil microbial communities from the Angelo Coastal Reserve, California, USA - 14_1009_12_40cm (SPAdes) (version 2) | ecosystem: Environmental > Terrestrial > Soil > Grasslands ... | reverse complement strand
CCGGAGGTACACGGCCTTCTCCGACGGGACCGAGGATGGTCCCAGGAGCGCTACGTGGCCTGGCTGGCCGACACGCTCAGCCGAACGCTCCTTTAGGCCAGCAAGGCGCAGATGTCCGTCTTGTGCCCGGTGAAGCTCGAGACGACGAAGATCGTTCCGTACGCCGCGGTGTCGATCGTCGCGAGCACGCTATGTCCCTCGTACATGGTCAAACCTTGCTGCGGCGTGCCGACCGGGCCGATGTAGAAGAGGTGGCCCCCGCCGATGGCGGTGATGAAGGCGCCGTCCGGCGCGATGAAGATGGTGCCCGGACCACTTACGTTCAGCTCGAGGGTCTTGCCGTTCCCCTGCACGATCTGCCGGGCGTAGCCGTTGAGCTCGATCTTGGTAGTGCCGTCCTGGAGGGTGAACGTCTTCGTCGCCGCTCGGAAGGTGTTCGGGTCGATCGATAGGGTCACGTCGCCGATCGCCGGGCCGCACATCGCCTGCGTAAAGGGCGGCGGCAGCTGCTGCAGCTGCCGATCGTGCGGGTTGTTGGAGGCCAGAGCCGGCGCCGCGCCAAGCCCGGCGATCGCGGAAGAGACGGCGAGGGCGGCGAGAACGCGTCTGAACCCCAGCATGGCTTCCTCTCCTTGGTGACGGGCGGCCGGTTGGAGCCCTCTTATAGCCCTAATCAGCCCGTTGGTCAATGGGAGCCGCGAGGCGTCTGCTACTATTGACACCGCCTAGGGAACCTAGGCTTTTTTCTTTCTCCCAAGCAAAGAGACAACCATGGAAGACATCATCAGCCTCGCCTGCGGCGTCTGCAAAAGGCGCAACTACACCACTGTGAAGAACAAGAAGAACGATCCTGACCGGATCGAGCTCAGCAAGTACTGCAAGTGGTGCCACAAGCACACACCCCACAAGGAGACCAAGTAGCCCAATGGCAGTCACCACACGAAGGCGCGAGGAGCCCAGAGCCCAGCAAGTCGGGCCCGGCCAGTTCCTACGCGACGTCTACGACGAGCTGCGCAAGGTCGTTTGGCCGACCGCCGGCGAGCTGTATCGCTACACGCTGGTCGTGATCTTCACGGTGATCATCCTCGGCGTCTTCATCGGTGGCACGGACTACATCCTGGCCGAGGTCGCCAGGCGGACCCTCTACAACAACGGAGTCCACTGATGGCAGTCGAGAAGACCCCCGCCCCGTCGCCTGACGAAGAGGCGCAGTGGTACGTCGTGCATGCCTACTCGGGGCATGAGGAGAAGGTCAAGAAGAACCTCGAGAAGCGCATCGAGTCGATGGACATGCAGGACAAGATCCTGCAGGTGCTCGTCCCGATGGAAGACGAGATCGAGATCAAGGACGGCAAGCGGCGCCACGTCCAGAAGCGAATCTTCCCCGGCTACATCCTGGTCAAGATGAAGATGTCGAACGAGTCCTGGTTCGTCGTGCGCAACACGCCCGGCGTCACCAGCTTCGTCGGCTCAGCCAACAGCCCGGTGCCTCTCCAGGAAAAAGAGGTGCGAGCGATCCAGAAGCAGATGCGGCAGGAAGCTCCGAAGATCCGGGTCGAGTTCCAGGTCGGCGAGTCGGTACGCGTGGTCGATGGACCGTTTACCGACTTCCACGGCAAGGTCGACGAGATCAACCCCGAGAAGGGCAAGCTGAAGGTGCTCGTCAACATGTTCGGTCGCGAGACGCCGGTCGAGCTCGACCTGCTCCAGGTCGAGAAGGTCCACTAGTCCACATATATAGGTATGGGTAAGAAGAAGGTCCGCGCGGTATTGAAGCTCGAGCTGCAGGCGGGCAAGGCCACGCCAGCGCCGCCTGTCGGCACGGCATTGGGCCCGCACGGCATCAACATCATGGAGTTCACCAAGGCCTACAACGAGCGCACCGCTCAGCAGGCCGGCGACGTGGTGCCCGCGCTGATCACCATCTTCGAGGACCGCAGCTTCACGTTCGTCCTCAAGACGCCGCCCGCCGTCCAACTGCTCAAGCGCGCGTCGGGCGTCGACAAGGGCTCGGCCAAGCCGAACCGCGAGAAGGTCGGAAGCGTGACGCGCCAGCAGATCCGGCAGATCGTGGATGTGAAGGGCAAAGACCTCAACGCGTTCGACACCGAACACGCGATGAAGATGATCGAAGGCACCGCACGGTCCATGGGACTCGAGGTTGTCGAAACATGAGAGAAAACCTGCCGCTTTCCTCTCATCGCGGCGTCGGCAAAGCCGACCCGGCCTGCGGCCGGGCAAGCGCCGCTCCTCTCCTTCCCGCTGTTGGGACTGGAGAAATCTAATGCCGAAGAAGAGGGGAAAGAAGTACATCGAGGCGGCCAAGAAGGTCGAGGCCGCGCTGTCGAGCAACGGCAACGGCGGCCTGGATCCCGAGACTGCTTGCAAGATGGTCCGCGAGACCTCGATCTCCAAGTTCGACGCCACGGTCGAAGCGCACATCCGGCTGGGCGTAGACCCTCGTCACGCCGAGCAGATGGTTCGCGGATCGGTCGTCCTGCCGAACGGAACAGGAAAGAAGGTCCGCGTCGCAGTGTTCGCCGTGGGCGAGCGGGCGCGTGAAGCGCAGGAAGCAGGGGCCGACGTCGTCGGCGGCGACGACCTGGTCAAGCGCGTCACCGACGGGTGGACCGATTTCGACACGGCGATCGCGACGCCGGACATGATGGCCAAGGTCGGACCCCTCGGGAAGGTCCTCGGCCCGCGCGGACTGATGCCCAACCCGAAGTCGGGCACCGTCACCAACGACGTCGGCCGGGCGGTACGCGAGGCGAAGGGCGGCAAGGTGGAGTTCCGGACTGACAAGTTCGGCATCGTTCACGTGCCGATCGGCAAGGTCTCGTTCGACGAGGGCGCGCTGCACGAGAACCTCACCACGCTGGTGGATGCGTTGATCCGCAACAAGCCGACGACCTCGAAGGGCCAGTACCTGCGCAGCTTCTTCCTGGTCTCGACGCAGGGGCCGTCAGTGCCGGTCGACGTGCGGGAAGCCGCCAAGCTGCACACCGCCAGCTAGCCGCCTCGCTTGGGCGTCTGGCAACTGTTCGCCGGAGCGGTCGCGATCCTTCTGGCCATCGCCTGGGTCGTGCCGGTCGCCCGGCACCGGCTGTGGGGCGTGGCCGTGGTTTCGTCATTGAGTCTCGTCGTGCCGGCTGTCGGGTTTGCAGCGTATGCCCTGGATCCTGGACCGCTTCCGGTGGACGATGCCGTGGTGTTCCTCGTCGCGCTGCTATACGTCGCGGCATTCGTTTCCCTGATCTGGAGACTTACGATCGGGCGCAAGCGTCGGCGGGAGCTCGTTTACCCGTCGGCAATCGAAACGCGCCGGTACGCGCGCGGATTCATCACCCGGGCTCTGCTTGTCGTCTGGCTGAGCGGACTGCTCTTCCTGTTCGAGCCTTGGTTCGCGGTCGCAAACCTGGCGATCAATGCGGGCTGGACTGCGATGTGGGTTCCGCGACGATGGCGCAGAAAGCGCTTCGGTAGCGGCGTCGATATCTCGGTTCCTCCGGAGCGTGTATTCGAATTCGTGACCGACCTCAAGAACTGGCCGCTCTACCGTGAGGACGTCGAGATCGTCAGTGTCACGCCGGACGGGCCGCTCGCCGTGGGCACGGAGTATGTCGCCCGAACCGCGATTCCGCCGTCTATGCAGACGACGTCGCACCGGCAGATCGAAACCCGGCACCGGGTCACGGCGCTGATTCCGGGTCGCTCGTACACAACAACGTTTGCCGACCAATCGGGCACCAGGTTCCAGACCGACTTCGTACCCGCGAATGGAGGCACGCGGATGACGCAAGTCGCCAGCGTGACGTTGCCATTTCCCCAGGCAAGCCTTGGCATGACGCTGAACTTCGGCAAGGCGCGATCAGTGGTGCAGGCGCAGGACGCGCGCAGGTACGCGCGTTTGAAAGAGATTCTCGAGGGCGCGCAGAGCCAGTAGGCTATCCGGCCATGTACGGGCCGGTGATCCAGGGCAAGGTCGTCCGCCTGCGCCCGCCGCAACCTGAGGACGCCGCGGTGATGACCACCTGGTTCGAAGACCTCGAGGTGACCCGTTTCATCAAGCTGCGCAACCCGCCCTCGGTCGACCTCGAGAAGGAATTCCTCGACCGCATGGCACGGGACCCGGGTGCGATCTTCTGGGTGGTCGAGCACGAGGGCCGAATCGTCGGCGGCACCAGCATCGTGCAGATCGATTGGAAGAATGGATTCGGCACCACCGGGACGGTGATTGGGGACAAGACCGCATGGGGCAAGGGCTTGGGGCGAGAGCTGATGCAGCTGCGGGCGAGATACGCCTTCACGCAGCTGCCATTGCGCAAGCTCAAGTCGGGATACCTCGAAGGCAACCAGGCCAGCGCCCGGGCGCAGAAGTCCGCCGGCTACAAAGAGGTCGGTCGGTGGACGGCCGACCGGTTCATCGACGGCAAGTGGCACGACCACGTCCTGACGGAGCTGCTGCGCGAGGATTGGGCCAAAGCGAACTCCGTATAATCACGGTTCTGCCCTAGACCGTAGGTGTGGCGCGAGCCGCTTAATTTCCTACCGAGGCAATTCGTAAGTGAAGGACGTGTGGATCCTTCCTGCCTTGGCGATTTTGAAGGGCAGGGAGGATTTTTCTTTTGCCGAAAGCACGCAAAGAGCAGAAGGCCGAGCAGGTCGAGCTGCTGACGGAGAAGCTGAAGAGGGCCAAGGTCGCGGTGCTGACCGACTATCGCGGCCTGACCGTCAGCCAGATCCAGGATCTCCGCGGCAAGCTTCGCACCGGCGACGTTGAATACCGGGTCGTCAAGAACACGTTGGCCAGGCGCGCGGCCGAAGCCGCAGGCGTGCCCGGTCTGCAGAAGGAGCTCGATGGCCCCGTGGCGATCGCGTTCGGCTACGACGACAACCTCGCCACGCCGGCGAAGCTCATCAACGAATGGGTGCGCGCAAGCCGCCTCAAGCTCGATGTCAAGGGCGGGCTCGTCGAGGGCCGCATCTTCTCGCCGGACCAGGTCAAACAGCTGGCCGACCTGCCTTCCCGCGAGACGCTCATCGCCCAGCTGCTGGGCACCCTGCAGTCCCCGGTCGGCCAGCTCGTCCTGATCATGCAAACACCGCTTCAGCAGCTTCTCGGAGTGCTGGATGCGTACAAGAACAAACTGGAGGCGGCATAAATGGCGGCGACAAAAATCACCCCGAAAGAGTTCGTCGAGGCTTTGAAGGATTGGAGCATTCTCGACGTCGTCGAGGCCGTGAAGGCCATCGAGGACGAGTTCGGCATCAAGGCGGCGGCGCCGGTGGCGGCGGCCGCGGTGGCCGGACCCGCGGGTGGCGAGGCGGCCGCGCCCGAAGAGGAGCAGACCGAGTTCACGGTGACCCTCACCGCGGTTGGCGACAGCAAGATCAACGTGATCAAGGCGGTCCGCGAGCTTACGCAGCTCGGCCTTAAGGAGGCGAAGGACCTCGTCGACGCGGCGCCGAAGCCCGTGCTCGAGAACGTTTCGAAGGCGGACGCCGAGAAGGCTGTCGCCCGGCTGAAGGAAGCGGGCGCGACGGCGGAGTCGAAGTAGCCCGAAGCTGACGCGGGCGCGCCGCACCGCGCCGCGCCGGCTTTCGGCCCGCGGGTTGTTTCGGTTCGGGCGGCGCGGTGATCGGTGGGATGGTCCTCACGATCGCGCGGCCGGGCCCGACCCGAATGCGTTCCCCGTGGTGATCGAAGCTCAGCGGCCGGCCGCGCACCAGCGTGTAGGTGGCGCGCCGCTGGTCGACCGTCACCTTGATCAGCCGTCCGAGGAACGTGACCCTGAAGGTCAGCTTGCGAATCGCGGGCGGGAGGCGAGGACTGAAGCCAAGCGAACCGCCGTGGTGGCGCATCCCGCCGAAGCCCTGGACGGCGGCGATCCACGCGCCCGCCGCCGAGCCCACGTGCACGCCGTCGCGCACGTTGCGCTCCAGGTCGTCCAGGTCCATCAGCGCGGCCTCCGCCAGGTAGTCGTGGGCCAGCCGCAAGTGCCCAACCTCGGCCGCGATCACCGCTTGCGTGCACGAGGACAGGGATGAGTCGCGAACCGTGATCGCCTCGTAGTAGGCGAAATTGCGCGATTTCTCGTCGGCGGCGAACGCGTCGCCGCGGAGGTGCATCGCCAGGACGAGATCGGCCTGTTTCACCACCTGCTTGCGGTAGAGGTCGACGTACGGGAAGTGGAGGAAAAGGGGGTATTGGTCCGGCCTGGTGTGGGCGAAATCCCAATGTTCGTGGTCGGTGAACTGGCTTGCCTGCTTGTGGATGCGCAAGTCGGGCTCGTACGGGATGTAGACCTTTGCCGCGGCCTTCCGCCAAGCCTTGACTTCAGCCGCGGTGACTTTCAAGCGCCTCGCAACTCCAGAGTTGCGGGCGACCGCGTCCGCCGCCGCGTTGAGGTTTCGCTGCGCCATGAGGTTGGTGTACAGGTTGTTGTCCGCCAGCGCGCTGTACTCATCCGGTCCCGTGACACCGTCGATCCGAAACTCACCGCCGCGGTCGTGATGGCCCAGGGACGCCCACAACCGCGCCGTCTCGATCAGAAGCTCGGCGCCATAGGTCTGCTCGAAACGCGAGTCGCCGGTCGCGCTGACGTAGCGAAGGACTGCGTCGGCGACGTCCGCGTTGACGTGAAACGCCGCCGTCGACGCGGGCCAGTAGCCGGAGCATTCCTCGCCGCGAATCGTGCGCCAGGGGAACGCGGCGCCTTTCAGGCCCAGGTCGCGGGCACGGGCGCGCGCGAGGTCGAGGATCGAATGGCGCCAGCGCAGCGCGTCGGCGACGCACTCGGGAGCCGTGTAGGTGAGGACCGGCAGGACGAACGTGTCCATGTCCCAGAAGGTGTGGCCGTCGTAGCCTGGACCGGTCAGTCCCTTGGCGGGAATCGCGCGCTGCTCGGCACGGGCGGCCGACTGCAGGACGTGGAACATCGCAAAGCGGATGCCCTGCTGGACCTCGTCGTCGCCCTCGAGCTCCACGTCCGACAGCGACCAGAAGCTGTCCAGGGATCGCCGCTGGGCAGCGGCAAGGCCGTCCCACCCGTGCACGACCGCTTCGGCCAACGCGCCTTCGACCTGCGAGCGCAGAGCCGGCACCGACCTCATGCTCGACCAGCCGTACGCGACGAACTTCACGAGCCTGAGGCGCTGGCCGGGCTTGACCCTGGACGTGACGGTGAAACGGGCGCGGTTTGCGTCGCTCTCGCTCTTGACCTCGGTCCCCCGCGGCCCGCGCACGACGTGCTCCATCGCGGTCGCGACCCGGAGGCGGCTGCGCTTGGTGGAGTGAATGAGCACCGCACCGCGCTCGGTCGCTGCGGACAGCTCGGCTGTGAGCGGGCTCTCGATGATTTCCGACGCGCGTGGGTCTTCCCGGAGCGCGACGGGGACCGGCTCGTTGGCGACCAGCTCCGACTGGATCACCAGATCGACCGCCTCGTCGATTGGCTCGACCTCATAGAGCACGGCGGCCAGCGCACGGTGCCGCAGGGACACCAGGCGAGTCGAGCGCACACGGACGGTGCGGTGCGCGGGCGACTCCCATTCGGCCGTGCGCGTCAGGAGGCCGGACTTGAGGTCGAGCACCCGCTCGTGGGAGAGGAGCTTGCCGTAGCGGACGTCGAACGGCTCGTCTTCGACCATCAGCCGGATGATCTTGCCGTCGGTCACGTTGACCAGCGTCTGCCCTGCCTCGGGATAGCCGTATGCCGCCTCCGCGTAAGGGAGGGGCACCTCCTCGAAGACCGCGTTCAGATATGTGCCCGGTGTGGCGTGAGGCTCCCCTTCGTCGAGGTTGGCGCGCCACCCGATGTGGCCGTTGGAAAGCGCGAAGATCGATTCGGACTGGCCGAGGCGGTCGAGGTCGAGCCCGGTCTCACGCAACTTCCAGGGCTCGCACGTGAATCGGTCGTCCTCGATCACGTCATTTCGCCAGCAGATCGGCGAGGTCTTTGACCACCACGTCCGCGCCGTGAGCGTACAGAGCCTCGGCCTGGCCGGCGCGGTCGACCCCGATCACTCGCCCGAATCCGCCCGCGCGGCCGGCCTGGACTCCCGCGAGCGCGTCCTCGTAGACGGCGGCCTCTTTCGGTTGTGCGTTCAGAATGTGCGCCGCTTTCAAGTAGGTGTCGGGGGCGGGCTTGCCCTCCAGATGCTCACGCTCCGCGTCGTTGCCGTCGACCTGGGCGTCGAAGAGGCCCTCGAGCTTTGCCGCGTGCAGCACCTCGGTGGTGTGCTTGCTCGACGAGACGACCGCGACCTTCTTACTGGCGGCGCGTGCTGCGTGGATGTATCGGATTGTGCCTTCGTAGGTCTGTACGCCGTGTTGGTGGATCAGGTGGAGGAACAGGTGGTCCTTGCGTTCGGCGATGGCCTCGACCTTGTTGTCCGCGAGTTGGATGTTTCGAGAGGCGAGGAAGTCGTGGACGCCGGCGTCGCGGGGCTTGCCATCCACGTAGGTGTCGTAGTCCTCAACTTGGTCGAATGGTTCTTGCCCTCGGGCCTTTAGAAGTTCGTCGAAGACCTGCTTCCAGGCCTGGGCGTGAACCCTGGCGGTCTGGGTGATCACGCCGTCGAGGTCGAAGAGGCAGGCGTGGATGGTGGGGGGAAGGCCCAATGCCACAGAGCCAACATGACGGTTCCGAACGATTGCCGTGAGACCGGCTGTTGCTAGCTTGCGACAGCCCCATCCCCCGGCTTCGCCGGGTACTTCCCCATAAATGGGGAAGAAGCTGCTTTCACGTAAAGCTAGCTTGCGACAGCCACATCCCCGGCTTCGCCGGGTACTTCCCCATAAATGGGGAAGACTCTGCTTTCACGTAAAGCTAGCTTGCGACAGCCCCATCCCCCGGCTTCGCCGGGTACTTCCCCATGAATGGGGAAGACTCTGCTTTCACGTAAAGCTAGCTTGCGACAGCCCCATCCCCTGGCTTCGCCGGGTACTTCCGTATGAGTGGGGAAGACTCTGCTTTCACGTGTTGCAGGACCAGGTCCATGCCGCGCTCCAATTCCTCTTCCGAAACGCACCAGTGGGGGGAGAGACGGACCCGGCCGGGGCGCGAGTCGACGATCACGCCCTCCGCGTGGAGCTTCGCTTCCACTTCCTCGGGGTGATCGGCCTCGAGCGTCACTATGCCGCAGCGCCTCTCGCGCTCGCGTGGCGTGAACGTCTTCACGCCGGCCTCGTCGCATCGCTCGAGGATCCGGCCGGTCAGGTCGCGCAGCCTTTCCTGGATGTTCGCGACACCCACCTCGAGGCAGAGCTCCAGCCCCGCAAGCCCCGCGTAGTGGCAGGCCATCGCCCAGGTTCCCGTTTCGAGCCGCCGAGCGTCGTCGGCGAAGACGAGCTCCTGGAGCGTGAATGAGAACGGGTCCCGGGTCGCAAACCAGCCGGTGCCCTGCGGGCGGACTCTGGGGATGAGCTCGGGCCTGACGTACAGGAAGGCGTTGCCCGGGCCCCCGCTGAGCCACTTGAGGCATCCGCCGACGAAGGCGTCGCAGTCCATCGCCTGCACGTCGATGGGCACGCAGCCGCATGTCTGGTAGCCGTCGATCAGGCACAGCGCCCCCGCGGCGTGGGCGGCGTCGGCGATCGCGCGCACGTCCTGGAGGTAGCCGGTCGTGTAGAAGAGGTGAGTCGTCGCGACCAGGGCGGTCGCCGAATCGATTCGCTCGGCAAACGCCTCGGGCGGGATCGTCATGCCGTCCCGGCTCGGGACGAACTCGACTTCGAAGTCGGGGCGCGAGAGCCACTGGTGGCCGATGGTGGGGAAGTCCAGCCCGCCGATGAGGACCTTGCGCCGGCCCTCGGGCAGCGGAAGCCCGGTCGCCAGGGTGGTGAGGGCGACCGACACGGAGGGGGCGATCGCCGTCGAGCCCGCCGGCGCCCGGAGCAGCTCGCCCACCTTGCCCCGAAAGCGGTCGAGCAGCGGCAGCCACGTCGAGTACCAGACCGGCGTCCCCTGCTCGTCCCAGTCCTGGCCGTACTTCGCCAGGGCGGCCCGGCCGCGGAGGGGAAGAGGTCCGAGCGAGCAGGCGTTGAAATAGACGCAGCGATCGAGGAGGGGGAACTCGGTCCTCAGGGCTCCCCAATCAACCATCGAACAAGGCTACCCCAGCCCCTCCGGCGGCTTCGCCGCCACCCATGAATGGGGAGGACATCTGTGGCTTGCGGTGGTATAGTGCCCGGAAATCCTCGGCCGGGCCCCCGTGAGCCTGGCCCTGTTTAAGCGCCCCTAAAGAGGGGTAATCTGTCGTATACTCGCCGTTTGTGCACGTCCCGGCCGCTCATCCTGCCTTTTAACTGAGCGCGCCCTTTTTCCTGGAAGGAGTACGGAATTGATCTCAGAGATGAGAGCCCCCGCGCGTCTCAGCTATGGCCGCATCCCGAACCTCGTCGAGCTCAAAGACCTTATCGCCACGCAGATCGAATCGTTCCACTGGTTCAAGTCCGACGGTCTGCGCGAGCTCTTCGACGAGATCAACCCGATCACCGACTACACGGGCAAGAACTTTGAGCTGAAGTTCCTCGACTACGAGTTTGGCCAGCCCAAGTTCTCGGTCGAAGAGTGCCGCAACCGCGACATGACCTACGCCGCGCCGCTGCGCATCCGGACCCGCCTCACCATCAAGGAGACGGGCGAGATCAAGGAGTCCGAGGTCTACATGGGCGACTTCGCCATGATGACCGACGAAGGGACCTTCATCGTCAACGGCACCGAGCGCGTCGTCGTGTCGCAGCTGGTGCGCTCGCCGGGCGTGTACTTCACCGCAGCCGAAGACCCGAACACGGGCCGCAAGCTCTTCGGCGCCAAGCTCATCCCGAACCGCGGCGCGTGGCTCGAGATCGAGACCTCGGCCAAGGACCTGCTGACGGTCAAGATCGACCGCAAGCGCAAGGTCCCGGTCACGGTTCTGCTCAAGGCACTCGAGCTGCCGCAGCTGAAGGGCACCGAGAGCGACCGCGAGGCGCAGAAGCGCGCGCTCATGGAGATGTTCGCGGACGTCGACAACAACCCCGAGCACCACTACATGGAGTCGACGCTGGACAAGGACACCACGACCAAGACCGAGGAAGCTCTGCTCGAGCTGTACCGTCGCGTCCGTCCGGGCGACCCGCCGAGTGTGGACAACGCCCGCAACCTCTTGCAGTCGTTGTTCTTCAACCCGCGCCGGTTCGACCTCGGCCGCGTCGGCCGCTACAAGGTCGACAAGCGGCTCGGCCGCGATGAGGAGGACATCCTCGCGCGCGTCCGTCAGCGTGAGCTGCGGATCCTGGAGAAGGGCGACTTCATCGCGTTCCTGCGCAAGCTGATCGAGCTCAACAACGCGCCGCGCGAGAAGCAGATCCCCGACGACATCGACCACCTTGGCAACCGGCGCGTGCGCGCGGTCGGCGAGCTGCTCCAGAACCAGTTCCGCATGGGCCTTATCCGGATGGAGCGAATCATCAAGGAGCGCATGACGATCAGCGACCCGCATACGGTCACCTCGGCATCGCTCATCAATGCCAGGCCCGTGGTCGCCGCGATCAAGGAGTTCTTCGGATCGAGCCAGCTGTCGCAGTTCATGGACCAGCACAACCCGCTGTCCGAGCTCACCCACAAGCGGCGCCTTTCGGCGCTGGGTCCAGGTGGGCTGTCGCGTGAGCGCGCGGGGTTCGACGTCCGGGACGTGCACCATAGCCACTACGGCCGCATCTGCCCGATCGAGACGCCGGAAGGCCCGAACATCGGCCTGATCGGCAACCTGGCGACGTATGCAAAGGTCAACGAGTTCGGCTTCATCGAGACGCCGTTCCGTCGCGTCTACAACCGGGTCTCGGTGAACCAGGAGATCGCGCCGAAGCTCGTCGGACGGACGCTGCGTCGGGCCGCGGTGGACCCGAAGGGCACCGAGGTGCTGCCCGCGCACGAGGTGCTGGACGACAAGTCGATCCAGAAGCTGATCAAGGCGCGCGTAGCTTCGGTGGACATCGTGCCGTGGGTCTCGACCGAGGTCGAGTACCTCTCCGCCGACGAGGAGGACATGTTCGGCATCGCACAGGCGAACGCCGCCCTGACGCCGGAGAGCAACTTCGTCGAGCAGCGTGTGCCCGCGAGGGCGCGTGGCGACTTCAAAATCGAAGAGATACAGAACATCCAGTACATGGACGTGTCGCCGAAGCAGATCGTTTCGGTGGCGACGGCGATGATCCCGTTCCTCGAGCACGACGACGCAGGACGGGCCCTGATGGGCGCCAACATGCAGCGCCAGGCCGTGCCGCTCCTGGTCACGGACGCACCGCTGGTCGGAACCGGCGTCGAGTACTACGCCGCGAAGGACTCCGGCGAGATGATCGTCGCCGACTTTGCGGGGACGGTGGTCGACATCGCCAACCCGAAAGAGATGAAGGCCGTGCACGCGACGCCGGTCTTCGAGATCATCGTCAAGCCGGACGGCGGCGGTGCGGAGAAGCACTACCCGCTGCAGAAGTTCGAGCGGTCGAACCAGGGCACATGTCTCAACCACCGCGCGGTGGTGAAGCCGGGCCAGCACGTCGAAAAGGGCGATATCCTGGCCGACGGCCCCGCGATCGACAACGGCGAGATGGCGCTAGGGCGCAACGTGCTCGTCGCGTTCATGCCCTGGGAGGGCTACAACTTCGAGGACGCGATCCTGCTCTCCGAGCGCGTCGTGAAGGAGGACCTGTACACCTCGATCCACATCGAGGAGTACGAGTCGGAGGCGCGGGAGACGAAGCTGGGTCCGGAAGAGATCACGCGCGACATCCCCAACGTCGCTGACGACGCGCTGCGCAACCTGGACGAGCGCGGCATCGTCTACATCGGAGCCGAGGTCCAGCAGGGCGACATCCTGGTCGGCAAGATCACGCCGAAGGGCGAGACCGAGCTGTCCGCGGAGGAGCGCCTGCTCCGGGCCATCTTCGGTGAGAAGGCGCGCGAGGTGCGCGACTCGAGCCTGCGCGTGCCGCACGGCGAGCGCGGAATCGTGGTCGACGTGAAGGTGTTCTCGCGCGAGAACAAGGACGAGCTGGGCCCCGGCATCAACGAGATGGTCCGGGTCTACATCGCGCAGAAGCGCAAGATCTCGGCCGGCGACAAGATGGCCGGCCGCCACGGCAACAAGGGCGTGGTCGCCCGGATCATGCCCTCGGAAGACATGCCGTACCTGCCCGACGGCACCCCGGTCGACATCGTGCTCAACCCGCTCGGCGTGCCGAGCCGGATGAACCTCGGCCAGGTCCTGGAGACCCACCTCGGTTGGGTTGCTTCAACGCTTGGAATCAAGATCGCGACCCCAGTCTTCGACGGCGCTCCGATGCCGACGATCGTCAAGGAGCTGGAGAAGGCCGGACTTCCCGTGGACGGGAAGGTGCGGCTGCGCGACGGGCGGAGCGGCGAGGAGTTCGACGAGCCGGTGACCGTCGGCATGATCTACATGCTCAAGCTGGCCCACCTGGTCGAGGACAAGATCCACGCGCGCTCGACAGGCCCATACAGCCTGGTCACCCAGCAGCCGCTGGGCGGCAAGGCGCAGTTCGGCGGACAGCGGTTCGGCGAGATGGAGGTGTGGGCGCTCGAGGCTTACGGCGCCGCGCACGTCCTGCAGGAGATCCTGACCGTGAAGTCCGACGACATCGTCGGCCGCGTGAAAGCCTACGAGGCGATCGTCAAGGGCGACAACACGCTCGAGGCCGGCATCCCGGAGTCGTTCCGGGTGCTGGTGAAGGAGCTGGAAGGCCTTGCGCTTGGAGTGGAGATCCTGAGCGAAGACGAGCGCCAGATCGTCCTTTCAGAGGAAGACATTCCCGAGATCCCGCTGGACCTCGGCATCAGCCTCGAGCGCGAAGAGCTCGGGGAGGATTCCGCCGAATGAGGCGGAATCCGGGGATTCAAGTAGTGGAGGGGTCCCCGCGAAATCGCAGATTTCGTGGGGCCTCCGCCGAATAGATACATAGATAGATATAGATACATAGATAGATAAGGAAGAAGAGGAAAAAGGTTGCTGAAACTCGAGAACTTTGACGCGCTGAAGCTTTCGTTGGCGTCGCCGGACACGATCATGTCGTGGTCGCACGGCGAGGTCACGAAGCCGGAGACGATCAACTACCGCACGCTCCGTCCGGAGCGCGACGGTCTTTTCTGCGAGCGCATCTTCGGTCCCACCCGGGACTGGGAATGCCACTGCGGAAAGTACAAGCGCTACCGCTACAAGGGCATCATCTGCGACAAGTGCGGAGTCGAGGTGACGCGGTCCAAGGTGCGCCGCGAGCGCATGGGCCACATCAAGCTCGCCTCGCCCGTGAGCCACGTCTGGTACTTCAAGGGCATCCCGAGCCGGATGGGCCTTCTGCTCGACATGTCTCCCCGCAACCTCGAGAAGATCCTCTACTTCGCCAACTACATCGTCACCGACGTCCACGAGGAAGTGCGCCAGGACATGCTCGCCGTCCTCAACATGGAGAAGGACGAGCGTGCCATTCGCCTGCGCGCCGACATCGACGCCAAGGCGCGTGAGCTGCGCCAGGAGCACGAAGCCAAGTCCAAGAAGCTGAAGGGCGAGGTCGACACGGAGGTCGCGCGGCTCGAGGAAGAGCTGCAGGAGTCCGTCGACGAGCTCACCACCCAGGGCAAGAAGGCGACCGAGTACATCAAGGCGGGAATCGGCACCAAGTCGCGCCGGACGCTGACGGTCGGCCTCGACGGCGACGAGGAGATTGTGATCGACAAGGGCGACCTGATGTCTCGCGAGATGTCACGCGGCGTCCTGTCCAAGGTGCAGGAGAAGGTCGAAAAGCTCGAGGCCAACACCAAGGTCGCGCAGAAGCGCGCCAAGGAGCGCCTCGACGCCGACAAGAAGGCACTCGAGTCCTCCATCGACGGCGCCACCAAGACGGAGCGGGAAGGAATCCAGGGTCAGCTCGAGGCGCTGCAGCAGGAGATCGAGGCGACGCGAACCGACCTCGAGGCCATGCACGCCAAGCAGATCCTGACCGACACCCAATACCGCGACTTCCAGGAGCGATTCGGTCGCGCCTTCCGCGCCGGCATCGGCGCCGAGGCGGTCCGCGAGCTTCTGTCGCGCATCGACCTGCAATCCGAGATGTACCGGCTCCGCGAGGAGTCGAAGTCGTCCAGCGGCCAGCGCAAGCAGAAGGCGATCAAGCGCCTGAAGGTCGTGGAGGATTTCCGCAAGTCGAACGCCAGCCCGACGTGGATGGTGCTCGAGGTCCTGCCCGTCATTCCGCCCGAGCTGCGCCCGATGGTCCAGCTCGACGGTGGCCGTTTCGCCACGTCCGACCTCAACGACCTCTACCGCCGCGTGATCAACCGGAACAACCGCCTGAAGAGGCTGCTCGAGCTCGGCGCGCCGGAGATCATCGTGCGCAACGAGAAGCGGATGCTCCAGGAGGCGGTCGACGCGCTGATCGACAACGGGCGGCGCGGCCGTGCCATCACCGGCACGGGCAACCGCAAGCTGAAGTCGCTCTCCGACATGCTGAAGGGCAAGCAGGGCCGGTTCCGCCAGAACCTGCTCGGCAAGCGCGTGGACTACTCCGGCCGCTCTGTCATCGTGGTCGGCCCCGAGCTGAAGCTGCACGAGTGCGGCCTGCCCAAGAAGATGGCGCTCGAGCTCTTCAAGCCGTTCGTCATGCGCGAGCTGGTGAACAAGGGCTACACGACCAACATCAAGTCGGCCAAGCGCATGGTCGAGCGCAGCCGGCCTGAGGTCTGGGACGTCCTCGACGAGGTGATCCACGAGCACCCGGTGCTGCTCAACCGCGCGCCGACACTGCACCGCCTGGGCATCCAGGCGTTCATGCCGGTGCTGGTCGAAGGCTCGGCGATCCAGATCCACCCGCTGGTGTGCGCCGCATTCAACGCCGACTTCGACGGCGACCAGATGGCGGTGCACGTTCCGCTGTTCAGCGGAGCGATCGCGGAAGCCAAGAACCTGATGATGTCGTCCCAGAACATCCTGTCCGCCGCGGACGGCCACCCCGTGGTCGCGCCGACGCAGGACGTGGTGCTGGGCTGCTACTGGCTGACCGCCACTCGCGGCGCGCAGCCGACCGATGTATCCAAGCTGCGCAACTTCAGCTCCGAGAACGAGGTGCTTCTCGCGCTGGAGGCGAAGGTCGTGAAGCTCCAGGAATGGGTTCGAGTCCGGATCGGCTCAGAGTCGATCGTCACGACCGCCGGCCGGGTCGTCTTCAACCAGCCGCTGCCGGTGGGCAAAGCGCCCATGGAACCCACCATGGACCCGCTTCCGTTCCAGAACGCGCACTACGACCGCAAGCTGCTGCGAGTGCTCGTGGCCGAGCTGTACCGCCTGTACGGCAGCGACGTCACGGCGATCGTGGTCAACGACATCAAGCGGCTGGGTTTCCGTTACGCGACCCAGGCCGGGATCACGGTGTCCGCGATGGACATCCCGCACCCCGACTCGAAGTGGCAGATCATCCGCGCCACTGAGAAGGAAGTGGCGGACGTCGAGCGGATGTACCGCCGCGGCGTCATGACGGAAGACGAGCGCTACCGCAAGGTCATCGAGCTGTGGCAGAAGGCTTACGAAGAGGTTGGTGCGCAGACCGAGATCGCGTTCGACAAGTTCAGCCCGATCTGGATGATGATGGGCTCGGGCGCCCGCGGAAACATCCAGCAGATCCGCCAGCTGGCGGGCATGCGTGGCCTGATGGCCGACCCGACCGGCCGGATCATCGACCTTC